>WOYI011083741.1_pt1 | contig 54701 bp, 55 predicted proteins | sample 6423411 | NCBI WGS metagenome assembly WOYI01 (sample SAMN13441803, study PRJNA592873) | oil field metagenome | biome: oil field; feature: oil-well bore; material: oil-contaminated soil; isolation source: oil-contaminated soil from oil-well borehole | place: Germany: Wietze | collected 2016-10-18 ... | reverse complement strand
CCCGACGACGATCGCGCGCTCTTCGTGATGTGAGCGGTCTGATCGATGCTGCGCGCACGCGCGCCGCGGTGGCCGTGAACAGCGAGCTCGTGATGCTCTACTGGGGCATCGGCAAGCGCATCCGGGAGGACATTCTCGGCGGGGAGCGGGCGGAATACGGCCAGGCAGTGGTGAAGCGGCTGGCCGAGCGGCTGACCGAACGGTATGGGCGCGGGTACACGTACACCAATCTCACCCGCATGTTGAAGTTCGCGGAGAGCTACCCGGACGAGCGAATTGTTGCGCCAGTGGCGCAACAATTGCCGTGGACCAGCATCTGCATCGCGCTTGGCATACCTGACCAGCACAAACGCGACTTCTACTTGACCTTCGCAACCCACGAGCGCTGGTCGAAGCGCACCCTCCGCGCCAAGATCGATGACAAGCTGTACGAGCGCACGATCGAGGCTCGGGGTGGCGTGAACGGACTCGAAGAGGAGCTCGCCGCTCTGCGCAACACAGGCTGTGCGCCCGGCCTCGTCTTCCGCGAGCCGCACATCCTGGACTTCCTGGGTCTTCCCGCGTCGCACTCTGAGGCGGAGCTCGAGCGCGCGATCCTCGACGACATGTGGCGCTTCATTATCGAACTCGGTGGCGGGTTCGCCTTCGTTGCGCGGCAGAAGCGCATCACAGTGGATGGCGACGACTACTACCTCGACCTGCTCTTCTACCACCTCGGCATGCGGTGCTTCGTGGCGGTGGAGCTCAAGACACGCAAGCTACAGCCCGCCGACTACGGTCAGATGCTGCTCTACCTGCGCTGGCTCGATGCCAACGAGCGGGGGACAGCCGACGAGGCGCCGGTCGGGCTGATCCTCTGCGCCAGCAAGGGGCCGCAGCAGACGAAGCTCCTCGGCCTGGATGACGGGGAGATCCGAGCGGCGCGCTACATCACTGAGCCGCTCCGTGAGCGGATGCAGCGGCGGCTGAGGGAGGCGGTGGACGCTCTCGAAGAGGGGCTGTCGTGATGGACTGTACGCTTCACACCCGTTCGGCACGAGGGCCGTTTCGGGCGCATACTCAAAGGGAGACTACCCTTGGAGGTGTGAGCCATGGACGGAGAAGCCATTCTCGCTGTCATCGATGCACACGGACCGGCCCAGGCGAGTGAGATCGTGAGCCTGCTGGCCGCGGAAGGTGTGGAAGCAACCGGCGCGACCACCGCTGCGACGCTCCGCAAGCTTGAGTCGCAGGGCAAGGTCGCCTGCACTCCGCGTGAGAACTGGCGGCTTGCGGGCGCGCTGGCCGCCGAGCACACTGCCGCCTCGCGGGCGAAGCGGGCAAGACCGTCGTCCGGTGCCCGGGTCCGGGCGTTCATCTACTGCCCCGAGATGATCCGTGACGCACCGCGCCTCACACGCAACACGGTGCTGCACTACTCGGCGATGGAGGGCGGCGGATTCCGGCTTCGCGACTATGTCGATGGCCACCGTGTCGAGGTCAAGGCGATCGGCGGCATCTCCAAGACCGTCTTCCTCGAGGCTGCCTACAGTTGGACGCAGTTCGAATTCGATGATGATGAAGCGCAGACGCCGTTGACCGACAATGCGTTCTGGACTCAGCGGCTCGCGGCGATGAACGCGTCGCACGCCGAGATGCTCGCTCTCGGTGAGCCGGTGGCCGGAGCGCCCACAGCCTGACCCACTTCCCGGCGGGCACGGTCGCCTCTATGATTGGTGTCGGCGGTGCGGGGGCACCGGCGGTACCACCAGGGGATGGGGGGACGATGGCTGCACTCGAGGGTGTCCGGTTCGTGGACGTTGACGCGACGCTGGCCCAGACCTTTCGCGACTACGCGCGCACATTCGGCGCGGTGCACGGAGAAACAGGCATCACGCACGATGAGACCACCGGGTTCGACCCCGCGGCCGAGCCGGCCGTGCTTGCGCTCGACGAGTTTGACGCTCCGCACGGCGCGGCTTCGGTGATGCTCGCCGGTGACGGTCACGCCCGGTTCCGGGTGCTCCACGCGCTTGACCCCGCGCTGTACGCGCCGCTCATAGAAGCGGTCGCCGCTCGCGTGCCTGAGACCGTCTCGCAGGTCTGCCTCTTCCTTCCCGAGCACGCCGGGGTGATTGAGGAGACCCTCACCGCATCAGGTTTCGCCAAGAGCCGTCGGGCGTACGTCATGCTGCACCCGAGTCCCACCGCCACGACCGAGCCGGAACTCCCGGCAGAGACGACGCTCTCGGTGGCGCTTCCCACGGTTTCGTCCGACTGGACGTTCATCGTCAATGCGGCGTTCCACGGGTATCCCGGACACACTGACCTGACCCTCGAGCGCGCGGCGGAACTGCTCGCACGGCCCGAGGTGATCAAGGGCGGGACGCTGATCGCGTATCGCGGCGGTTCACCCGCCGGGGTTGTGATGACGGCCGCCGACCCGAAGAACCCCTTCGAGGCCGAGATCGAGATGCTCGCGGTACTGCCCGCAGACCAGCACGTCGGACTCGGCCGGGCGCTGCTGCGTGCGGCACTGCTCGCCGCCGGACATGACGGCCGGTCCTCGGTGATCCTTTCGGTGAGCACGTTCAGCAAGCGGGCGATGGCGATGTACCTCGACGCCGGCTTCAACGTGCACGACGTGCGGGTGTGCTGGGAGCTGCGTCGCCCATAGTGTCGCGGTCTAGGCGCGGTCCCTGCCGAGCAGCGCGTTCACTTCGGCGATCGTCTCGGCGCGCCGGTCGCCCTCGATCTCATCGATCCGCTTGAGCGCGATCACCAGCCCGCGGTACTCGTCCTTGCGCGCCCGCGCGGCGAAGCGGCCGGGCTCGGGAGGGAGAAAGGCCGCGAGATCCTCGGAGAGCTTGAAGCGCCCGGCTGTCTGACGGGCACGTTCGAGCGCTTCGGCCGTGGGAGGCTGCCAGGGTGTGAGGGTGTACATCACGAGGGCGATCACGAACGCGCCTGCCTCGGTACCCTGCTGCTGCAGGCCAAGCATTCCGGCGGCCATCGCCGGGCTCATGCGCGGTGCGCGGCTCATCGCGGTGGCTTCCATTCTCCTGTGCGCCTGAGGGGGAGGCCCCGCCAGAGGTAGAGTGAGGCGCAGGTGCGGTAGGGCGCCCACGTTGCTCCGATGCGCGTCGTTGCCGCACGGTCGTCCTCACCGTCGAGGTCGTATGCCCAGGCCACGGTGGCGCGCAGCGCGCCGTCGTCCACCGCGAGCACGTCGGGCCTGCCGAGCGAGAAGATGAGGAACATCTCGGCGGTCCAGCGTCCGATGCCCTTCACGGTGGTGAGCCGCGCGATCACGTCCTCGTCGGGAAGCGTACTCACGCGGTTCAGGTCGAGCGACCCGTCGACCACGCGACCGGCGAGGTCGCGCAGATACGACGCCTTGCTTCGGCTCAGGCCTGCGCCGCGCAGCGTCGCATCATCGGCCGAGAGGACATGCGCCGGCGTGGGATCACCGCCGAGCGCTGCCACGAGCCGATTCCAGATGGTGGCGGCCGCCTTGTCCGAGAGCTGTTGGGAGACGATAGCGCCGGCGAGCGAGGCGTACGCGTCCGTCTCCAGGCGTTGCTCGATCGGCCCCACGTACTCGATCAGCGCGGCGAGCGCGGGGTCGACCGCCGAGAGGTGGCGGACCTCGGCGGACTCCGGCGTGTAGGCAAGCGTCTGGGGCATACGGTGATTGTAGCGCGAGCATGCGCATACCCGGCTGACGTATGCTTTGCAAAGGAGGTGGCGCGATGACCGACGAACAGGTGACACCGCAAGCGACCATCGAGTGGACGTACCGCATACCGCTGCTCACCAGCCGCTTCATGTTGTACGACTTCGCAAAGGTCATCGTCATCTCGGTGGCGATCATGTACCTGCTCGTTGCGGTGATGGGCTGGTTCATCGACGGCGAGTTCGTGTGGCTGCCGCCGCAGGTGTTCCTCATCACCGGTGGCGCGATGGCCGCCCTCTTCGTGATCGCCTGCCTGCTGCTCGGCAACCGCTTCACCACCACGTTCCGCGTCGGCCCGGACGGCGTAGCGTATGCGTCCGGCTCGAAGGAGCGCAAATGGAACCGTCTCGCGATCATCGCGGGTCTGCTCGGCGGGAGCATGACCGCCGCCGGGGCAGGGCTGATCGCATCCTCGCAGGAGGAGGGCGGCTTTGTGTGGGCCGACGTGCACCGGGCGAACGAGTATCCGGGCCCGCGTGTGATCACGCTGCGCAACTCATGGCGGGCCGTGCTTCGGCTGCACTGCACCCCCGAGAACTACGAGTCCGTTCGCGCCGCTGTGGCCGCCGGCCTTGCGCGGGGCGCCGCCGAGCGAGCGACGGGCGAGGCCGCCGCTACGCCGCGCGTGCCCAGGCCGTGGCACGCGTACGCGGCCGGGGTGACGCTGCCCGTGATCGGCGCGGTGCTCGTCACCGCCTGGCCCTGGCTGCAGTACGAGGACAGCATGCGCGTCGTGGTGCTGTCGGTGCTGTTGCTCATCGTTGCCGGTCTGCTCGGCGGGTGCGTCAGGCGCGCCGCGGCGGCGTTCTCGCTGCTGCCGACAGGCTGGGTCGTCTACCTCACCGCTGCCGAGATGTTCTCCATCTCGGACGGCTGGTTCCCGGGCGAGACGGTCTCGGGCTGGGAGTACGACACCGGGCTGCTGGTGATCACGCTGGCGGGTGAAGCGATCCTCGTCGGGCTCGCGCTGTGGCGGCTCTTCGGGCGGGAGCGTGGCACGGCCGAGGGCTAGCGGCTCGAGTCGATCCAGAGCACATCGACGCCGGCAGCCTCGGCAACCTGGCGTTGCCTCGCGTCGGCGGTGACGAGTGCGGCACCTTCCACGAGGGCGAGCGCGACGTACGCGCAGTCGTATACCGGGTGCTGCTGCGCGAGTGCCAGTTGCATGGCGCTGTCGACGACGTCGGCTGACGCCAGCAGGCACATGTCGATCCTCTGAAGGATTGCCAACGCATGCCGCATCACCTCGGGCGGGTACTCGCCTCGATCGGCCTTCCTCCACAGCGCCTGGGCGCATTCGAGCATGCTCCAGCCGGGTGCCGCAGGATGCCCGGACGCATCGAAGTGCGAACGCGCTTCAGGTGTACCAGCCTCGTCGACGACGAGCTTCACCAGCGCGCTCGCGTCGAAGATGACGCGGCTCATCTCGTGTCCCTGAACTCGCGGATGATCTCGGTGGAGTCGCTGGTGCTCGGTGGGAGGCTCGTCCGGAATGCGTCGAGCAGCGCGAGCGACTCCTCCTTGTTGAGGCGGACCGACTGCTTGAGCGTCTGCTTGATCTCCGACTGAAGGGACCGGCCGTGCTGCCCGGCGCGCTCGCGCAGCTTGCCGAGCAGGTCCGGGTCGATGTCGCGGATGAGGAAGTCCGTCACGGCGCTCGGCCTCCTTCGCCGAAGTGGTATCGAAACGATACTACCCATGTGATGCCTCCTCACGCAATCGCGGGGCTTCCCCTCGGCTATACTCGCAGGCGACGTGAAACGCAGATCCAACCGGCGCTGAACCGCATCTGACCGGCCACTCGAACCGGAGGACCCCATGCTCGACGGCCGCACCCTTCGCGAGAACCTCGACGCCATCCGTGCCGCCATGGGCACGCGTGCCGCCGGGTGGGATTTCGACCGCTTCGTCGCGCTCGATGACGAACGACGTCGGCTGATCGGCGAGGTGGAGAGCCGCCAGGCGCAGCGTAACGAGGCCTCCAAGGCCATCGGCGAGCTCGTGCGAAACGGCCAGCGGGATGAGGCCGAGGCCGCCAAGGATCGCGTGCGCGTCATCAACGACGAGATCGCCGGTCTCGACGCGGACCTGGCGAAGACCGAGGCCGACGTGCGCGAGATGCTGCTCACGATCCCCAACGTCCCGCACGAGAGCGTGCCGGTGGGCGCCGATGAGAACGACAACGTCGAGGTGCGACGCTGGGGCACGCCGCCCGCCTTCGACTTCGAGCCGCAGGCCCACTGGGACCTCGGCCCTGCGCTCGGCGCGATCGATTTCGAGCGCGGTGTGAAGCTCGCCAAGAGCCGCTTCGTGGTGCTCGGACGCGACGGCGCGCGCCTCAACCGCGCACTCATCAACTTCATGCTCGACACGCACGGTGCGCGTGGCTACCGCGAGTGGGCGGTGCCCGCAATGGCCAACAGTGACACGCTCCTCGGCACGGGCCAGCTGCCCAAGTTCGCCGACGACTTGTTCCACACCGACGAGGGCCTCTACCTGATCCCCACCGCCGAGGTGCAGCTCACCAACCTCCACCGCGAGGAGGTGCTCGAAGCCGGGCAGCTTCCGCTGAAGTACGTGGCGTACACGCCGTGCTTCCGCGAGGAGGCCGGCGCGGCGGGCCGCGACACGCGCGGCATGATCCGCGTGCACCAGTTCGACAAGGTGGAGCTCGTGAAGTTCGCGAAGCCTGAAGACAGCATGGATGCGCTCGAGGGCATGCTCGCGGACGCCGAGTTCATCTTGCAGCAGCTCGGCCTGGCCTACCGCACGATCGTGCTTTGTACCGGCGACATGGGCTTCGCCGCCGCGAAGACCTACGACATCGAGGTGTGGCTGCCGAGCTACGATAGCTACAAGGAGATCTCGAGCTGCTCCAACTGCTGGGACTTCCAGGCGCGCCGCGCGTCGATCAAGTACCGCTCGCCGGGCGAGTTCAAGGGTTCGCGGTTCGTGCATACGCTCAACGGCAGCGGTCTGGCTGTGGGCCGGACGCTCGTGGCCGTGCTCGAGAACTACCAGCAGGCCGACGGTTCGGTCGTGGTGCCCGAGGTCCTGCGCCCGTACATGGGCGGTCAGGACGTGATCCGGGGGGAGGCGCGATGAAGCGTGCGACGCTCGTTGTGACGGCTCTACTCACGCTTGCTCTTGCGCTCGTGGGGTGCGGGGACGGCTCCGCGGACACCACAGATGAGGTCGAGACCACTGCCCCTCAGGCGCCCGGCACGCCCTCCGAGGGGTACGACCCCATGCCTACGGATGGCGCGAACGAGACCGAGGCGCTCGCGCGGGTAACGGAGCTGTTGCCGGTCGAAAAGGCGTCCGGTGACTTCGAGGGCGTGGACTTCGACGCACTGGAGGCGGCGGGTCCGCGGTTCGTCGCCTACCTCGTGCGGGTCGACCTGGGCGGTCAGGTGGCGCTCTTCGAAGTGCGGGCCGATGGCATCGCCCACAACATCTACCAGTTCCAGCGCGCCTTCGACAGCGGTTCGCTCATCTGGACTCCGGCGGAGGATTCGCAGGGGCAGACGGCAGCGCCGGTGAGCGCCGGTGAGATCGCCGCGGCCGCGGCGGTGGAGAGCGCCATGCGAGACGCGTTCCCGGAAGACCCGTTCACGGTCTCAATGCACGGTTATCGCTTCGTCTACATCGCCGAAGGCACGAGCATGCTGACGTTCGAGATCGGTCCCGGGGGTTCGCTGATCTCGGTAGGGATGTAGCTCGGCCGACTAAGCGGTGCTGGTGAGGCCGCTGAGACCTGACGTTATCCGGTCCGACGCGCAGGTGCCACGCGCGCCGGTGGCGACCGCGGCCAGCGCGATTGCATCGAGCCGTTCCCACACCATCGCGTCGAGCTCCGTCCACAGAAGGTGCACGCCACAGCAGTGTGAACGGCTGCACGACTCCGGGTCGTTGGTGCACTGTGCCAGCGAGAACTCCGGTTCGCACGCGCGCACGATGTCGCCCATCGTGATCTCCTCGGCGGGCCGTGCGAGCGACATCAGGTGGCTGTTATAGCTCTCCGAGCGAACGAGGCCGGCGGCGATGAGGTAGGCGGCGAGTGATGCGCCGAAGTTGTCCGGCACGTCAGCTGCCTCGCACAGGTCGCGTATGGACAGCGTGGCTCCCGTGGGAAGTTGCGCCAGTTCGTACATGAGCCTAACGGCATAGTCCGTTCGCCGCGTGATAGCCATGGTGTCCCCGTACTCGATGCCTCGCGTACCCCCGTACGCGCGAGCGCGACAGGATAGTAGCAGGATTCGTTCGGCAGATGGGGCTTTCCTACGGCGGGCCGGGCACCCAATCGCTCAGCGGCGGCCTCTGGAGTGTGAACGGCGTCACATTCATGCGACACAAGGTTTGCGCAAGGTTCGCTAGTGATGGTGGCGGGCGATCGTTGCCGTGACGATGGCGATCGCCTCCTCGGCGGCAGCTGCTTCGGCGAGCAGTCCGCCTGAGGCCGCGCGCATCGCACGACCGGGATCCCAGCCGAGCGCCACCACCGTCTTGCCGGCCTTGAGCGCCAGCGCGACCTCGGAGAGCGTGCCCGCGCCACCGGGTAGCGCGATCACCACGTCGCTTGAGAGGACGTTGATCGCATTGCGGGCGTCGCCCATCCCGGTGCGGATCGCCACGTCCACGTAGGTGCTGGTCTCGGCGCCGGTCTCGCTCTTGAGCACGCCGATCACGAGCCCGCCGGCCTCGTGCGCGCCGCGCGAGGCCGCGTCCATGACCCCCACCGCGGCACCGCCCGTGAGCAGGACCCAGCCGCGACCGGCGATCATCGCGCCGATCTCGTACGCGAGCATGCGCGCATCGTCGCTGATCGGATGCCCCGAGCCCATCACACCGATGACCGTTCTCATGGCACACCCCCGCACCATCCTAGGCGCATGCCTGCCCCGTGTCACACGCCAGGACTCCCCGTGCCAAACGCGAGGAGTCCCACGATGAGCGATGCGGCATTGACGATCACGGGGATTCTGTGCGCCGCATGCAGAGCAATCCACGTGGTCTTCTCCCCGAAGACCTGTCTCTCGCAAAGCGTATTCCCGAAGCGGGACCTCATCCAAGCGGGCGGCGCCCGGCAGATCGCACTACGGGCCGGTGCCGGCGCCCAGCACCTGCCAGGGTCCGTCTCCATCGCGGCCGAGGTAGACGAACCAGTGGCGCTTGCCGGGGGGGTTGCCGACCTCGTCTGTCCAGGCCGACCGGTAGGTGACGACGAACTGGACTTCCTCGTCGTGTTCGCCATAGAGGCTCGTGTCGGCGGCCTCACTAACCTCGAGCCCGCTCGCGAAGAGCGCGTCGTCATGCAGTCCGCGCACCGCGTTCGGCGCACGGTACCGCGCGCGCTCGGCCGGCGGGAGCGCCCGTTCGGCGATCGTGCGGAAGCCCCAGCGCTGCGCCTCGTAGTATGCCGTCACGACCTCGCGCGGGTCGTCCGAGCCGAATCGCGGCAGGAAGATGGCGGCCCCCACCGCCTGGTAGGCGAGCGCCGCCACGAGGGCGGCGATCGCGGCCACGCGCAGCGCACGCAGGACGGGGTTTGAGGGGCGCGTCTGCCCGCTCATTTGGCTATCTCCGCGAAGTGCTCGTCATAGCGGCCGCCGCCGGCCTTGGCGAACGTCTCGTACGGCGGAATCTCGTAGACGCGCAGCCGATTGTCGAGGAAGTCGCTGAAGATGAGCAGCTTCCCATCGTCGGACACATCGAGCGCGGTGGGCTGGTTGCCGGCGATGAGCGCATCGAGCGGCTGCCCGTTCGTCGTGTCGAACACGAGGATCGACCCCCATTCCGGACCGGGAAGGTAGTAGCTCTTCGCATTGTTCTCGCCCCGACAGCTCACGAAGAGCATCTTGCCGTCGGGCGTGAGGTCGATGGTGTTCGGCTTCTCGTCCACGTCGAGGAACTTCGTGGTCGTGCCCGCATTCATGTCGTGCACCCAGATGATGTCCTTGTTCATATCCGAGATGAACAGGCGTCCCGTTGTCTCGTCGGCCACGATGTGGCGCAACGCTCCGCCATCCGAGAACAGCGTGGTGCGCGTCCATGTCGTGAGGTCGATCACCTCGAGGTCGCCCGAGTCGAAGCCGGCCACGTACAGCCGCGCACCGTCGTCGGTGGCGTACATGCCGCGCGGCGTGTTGGAGACGCCGATGCGTTTCACGAGCGTGCCGGTGGCCAGATCGATCACCGAGACGTCGTCGCCCGACCAGTTGGAGGCGTAGAGCGTACCCTCATCGGGCGACAGCTCGACCCACTTGGTCCACGCACTCTGCGTGTCGAATTCGCGCAGCACCCGTCGGGTCTTCACGTCGATCTCGAAGCACCTGGCGGTCTCCATCTGGGAGGTGTACGCGAGCGTGCCCGCCTTGTTGAAGATGACCTCGACGGCACCGTGCTCGCCGATGTCCACCCCGCCGAGCTGCTCGCCAGTGCGCGGGTCGAAGATCTGGATGGACGGCGGGCCGTCTAAGATGCTCGTCCAGGCTTCGCTTCCGTCATGGGTCACGGACACGCCCTTCGGCGCGCCGAGTGTCGTGATCAGGCCGAGGCCGTGCAGGACCTGCCCCTCGGGGTCGAGGTAGTACTCGAGGCTGAGTGGCTCATCGATGAAGTACTCGCGAGTGAAGGTGTTGTAGCCGTCCATCTCAATCGTGAGCGTCGCAGCGCCGGAGAGCACTTCGGCCGAGAAGGGGGCGGTGCCGGTGAGCGGCTCGGCATCGGCGGGCGCGAGCGTCACCTTGGCGCCCTCGGGGTGCGTGACGATCGTGATCGCCTGCGGCAGCGGGGCGAGATCGTAGTCGAGCTTCGTCTTGCGCCCGCGCTTGAGTTCCGCCGAGACGCTCACCGGCTCGTAGCCCGCGCGCTCCACCTGCACGCTGTAGGTGCCTGGCTCCAGGTCCTCGACCTCGAGCGTGCCGGTGCCAACCACCGAGCCGTCGAAGAGGATCATCGAATCGTCGGGCGCCGCTGTGATCACCGCCGTGGCGGGCCGCGTGAGAAGGAACGCGGTGAGCGCGATGGCGGCGACGGCGGCCACGATGAGGCCGAGTCGCACCAGCTGCGCGTTACGCGACAGTCCCCGTCGCGGGCCTCGACCGCCACGCTGCCTGTGACCACGAGCGGAGACGTACTGGGCGCGCTCAGCGCGTTGCGGGTTCGCCACACGGCGCGCGTTCCGGCCCGCCACGGTGCGGGCCGGGTCGATCGTCCCGTACCGTCCATGGAAGGACTTGCTCCGTCCGCGCTTGAGGCTTCGGTACTCCTCCACCATCACTCCCGGCATCGAGCACGAGAAAGGGCGGCTCCTTGGAGGGGCCGCCCCGTTCGAACTCTCGGACAACACGCGAGCGTGATGCCCCCTCGGCGCCATGTTACTTGAGTTCGAAGACCACCGTAACGGTCGTTGTGATATCGAGCTGGCCGGGCTCGATCGCGACACCGGCGGCCATGTCGGCGGCTTCGGCCGTCCGCACCCCGTAGTAGACCGGCGCACTCGCCCCGGTCTCGCTCACGCTGATGATCTCGCCAAGCTCCTTTCCAGCGGCCTTGGCCATGACTTCGGCGCGGTTGCGGGCATCGGCGATCGCCAACTCGATCGCCTCGTTCGTGACCTCGGCATCGTCGTCGAGCATGAACGACGGGCCGCCGATCTCATTCGCACCGGCATCGCTCGCGGCGCCGATGACCTCGCCGATCTTCTCGATGTCGCGCACCTTCACGCGCACCTGGATGCTGGCGCGATAACCCGTGACGACCGGCTGTGGGCCGTTGTAGTCCTGCTCGGGATAGACGCTGACGTTCGCGGTCTGGATGTCCTCCGAGGCGACTCCCGCATCCTTCACGGCTGCCGTTATCGCCTCGGCGAGTTCGTTCGCCCCGCCGAGGGCGTCCTTCGCATCTTCCGACTGCACGGTCGCGCCGAAGTACATCTCGGCCATGTCCGGCGCCGCCACCGTCTCTCCCGTGCCGTTCGTGGTGACGGTGTACAGCGGCGCCGCTCCGTCAGTGGTGACGACCTTCGTGCTGCAGCCGCCGAGCGCGAGTACGCCGAGCGCCAGTGCCGCAGCGATGATGAGCCTGGTGTTCATGAGCCGCTCCTTCCGGACGGGCGGTCGTCCCCGCGCCCGCCTCCGGGGTGTGTCATACCCGTTGGACGCGCAGGACGATCGGAAGGTTCGGGGCGAACAGCCCGCAGGACGCAGATAAGCCCCGCCGGTGTGGCGAGGCTTATCGGTGTGTTTGTGGCGCGCCCTGCAGGATTCGAACCTGCGACCTTCTGATTCGTAGTCAGACGCTCTATCCAGCTGAGCTAAGGGCGCGTATGTGCGCGAGGCTTTAGTATCCTGCCCGCTCGCACACGAGATGTCAAATGGCGGAGAGTGAGGGATTCGAACCCTCGAAGGAGTAATTAACCCCTTACTCGCTTAGCAGGCGAGCGCCTTCAGCCGACTCGGCCAACTCTCCGCGTGAGAGAAGCGCCGCCCATTGTAGCAGGGAGCGGGGGGAGCGTCACCGCTTCCTCACGCGTCTGTCGTCACCGTGGGCCGAGCCTCCGCGACCACCCTGCCGTCGAGCAGCCGGAGCTCCTCGTCGGCATGCTCGGCCATGCGCGGATCGTGCGTGACCATGATGCAGGTCATCCCACGTTCGTGGACCTGCTGCTTGAGCAGCTCCACCACCTGCAGCCCGCGGGCCGTATCGAGGTTGGAGGTGGGTTCGTCCACCAGCATGACCTCGGGCTCGTTCATGAGCGCCCGGGCGATCGCCACGCGCTGGCGCTCGCCCCCTGAGAGCAGCGACGGCCGGTGTGCGGCACGCTCGGTCAGGCCGAAGTCGGCGAGCAGCGCGTCGGCGCGCTCCTTGTGTGCACGCGTGACACGGCCCGAGAGGTGGGGTACCAGCAGGAGGTTCTCGCGCGCGGTGAGGTACCCCACGAGGTGGTGCTCCTGGAACACCAGCCCCACTTCGGTCCGGCGGTAGCGCGCGGCTTCGGCGGCACTGCGCAGATGCACCTGCTTGCCGCCGATCACGATCTCGCCTGCGGTGGGCTGCAGCAGCCCGGCGATGATCGACACGAGCGTGGTCTTGCCCGAGCCGGACGGGCCGAGCACGGCGAGCAGCCGGCCGCGATCGAGCGTGAAGGACACGTCGTCGAGTGCGGTCACATGGGTGCGACCGGTGCCGTAGGTCTTGGTGATGTGCTTGACCGCGAGCATCAGGCCTCAGAGCTCCTGCCGAGTGCCGTGGCCGGGTCGGTCTTGAGGATGCTCCTGAGCGAGAACAGGCTCCCCACGTAGGCGGTGGCGAAGACCGCGAACACGGCGACGGCCCACCGTCCCGGGTCGGGGTCGAACGCCATCATCGGTGGCATGCCGGCTCCTGCGCCCAGCGCGACCACGATGCCGAAGAGAGTCGCGATCGTCACGAGGATGGTGATCTGCAGCAGCAGCTGGCGGTAGAGGTGGCCGTTTGAGGCACCGATCGCCTTGATCGCCGCGATCTGTCCGGTCTTGTGCAGCGTGGTGATGTAGAAGAAGACGCCTACGAGCAGCGCGCCGATGATGATCGACACCCATTGGATACCGCCCACGGCGAGGATCATCTCGGGCATGCCGTTGCCGCCTCGCGCCGCCTCCACGGGCGTCGCAGCCCTGTAGTCGCTGCCGAACTCGGCCTGAACGTCCTCGAGAGTCACACCCTCCTCGAGTGTGATCGCGGCCACCGAGGCGCTCCCCGCGAACTCGCTCTCCATCTGCGCTGCGGCGGCGGCGTCGGTGCCGCCCTCTTCCTCGACGCGCCCGAGCACCGCGGCGACGTGCAGCTCCTCCCAGGTGGGGAGGTCGACGAAGAGTGTCGGCACCATCACGTACCGGCGGTCCTCGGTGAAGCCCACCACGGTGAGGTCGGCGTCTACTGGCGTGAGCGTGAGGGTGTCGCCGAGCTCGACGCCTTCGAGCTTGGCGGTGACGTCCACCACGGTCTCGCCCGGCCCGATGTCGCTCGTGCCCTCGACGATGGGGAGTTGCTCGAAGCGGTCGCCGAGCCCCAGGACGCGCACATCGAACGCCTCGGCGGTGGAGCTCACGCTCGCGTAGGTGTGGCCGACGCCGTAGACGCTCGCAACGCCGGGGGTGCCGGCGATCGTCTCGAGGTCGTTCGCGGAGAGGATCGACCGCTCGAGCGTGGGGTAGGTGTCGCGCTGGAAGACGAGCGCGTCGGCATCGAGCGACGACTTAGCGCCCGACATGCCGGTGAGGAGTCCCTCGGACATGGCCGAGGTCACCATCGTGAGCGAGACGACGAGCCCGATGGCGAGCGCGATCAGGCCGAACTTGAACTTGGCGCCGAGCAGTTCTTTGAGCGCGAGCATGTGGCTCCCTGCGGGCTAAGGCGCGGTGTGAGCTGGCGGAGGGGGTGGGATTCGAACCCACGAGACCCTTGCGGGCCTACTGGTTTTCAAGACCAGGGCGATCAACCGCTCTGCCACCCCTCCGCGCACACGGATTATAGCCTGCGGCGCCGCTGCGGCAATGGCAACGGCCTTACGCGGGCGCATCCGCGCACGTCAGGCGGTCTTGAACTCGTCGGCGATCTCGTCGGCCTTGAAGATCGCGATCTTGGTCATTGCGGGGCCGATCATCTGATACACGAACGTCGTTGCGGCGATGACGTTGATGGCGAGCTTGCCGATCTCCGCGCCGGCGGCGCCGTAGGAGGCGAACGTGTGCGAAGCGTCGATGGCCAGACCGATGGCCACGCCCGCCTGGGAGAGCAGGCCGAGGCCGAGGTACTTCTGCACCACCTCGGGCGCATGCGAGATCCGGGCGCCCGTCCACGCACCCGCCGTCTTGCCCACCACGCGCATGACGAGATAGGTGATGCCGATGGCGCCGATGCTCGGAAGCAGCGATATGTCCACGCGCGCGCCCACCAGCACGAAGAAGAGCACCATGACCGGCGGGTTGAATGCGCCGCTGAGCTCGAAGGCGACGCGGTTGTCGCGCGAGATGTTCACGAGCGTGAAGCCCATCGCCATGTTCGCGAGGATGAGTGAGAGTCCGAAGCGGTCGGCAAGGCCGGCGCAGAGCATGATCATGCCGATGATGATGATGAGGCGCTGGCCCTTGTCGCGGACCCATCGCATCGCCAGGTGCAGCAACCAGCCGCCGATGACGCCCATCAGCAGCGCACCGCCGATCTCGACCAGCGGTCCGGCGATCGCCGAGGTCCACTCGAACCCCCCGGTGCCGAGCAGCGCCTTGGTCGCCGACGAGGCGAACGCGTAGATGATGAGCGCCGCCGCGTCGTCGAGTCCCACCACGCCGAAGAGGGTGGTGGTGAGCGGACCGCGCGAGCGGTACTGCCACAGCACGTCCACCGTTGCCGCTGGCGCCGTGGCCGAGGCCAGCGCACCGAAGACCAGTGCGATCGGCAGGCTCCGCGTGACGAGGTAGACCGTGCCGCACACGAGCAGGAAGGCCGCGCCCGCCTCGAAGATGGTGATGGTGGTGATGCTCTTGCCGAGTTCGCGGAGGTCGCGGACCTGCAGTTCGCCGCCGATCGTGAATCCGATGAGCGCGAGCGCGAAGAGCGAGATGGTGTTCAGGGCCTCGACGAGATCCGCGTTGAGAAGCCCGATGCCGGACGTCCCGAGCAACACGCCGATCAGGATGTAGCCGACCACCCACGGGATGCGGATCTTGTCGCTGAGGCGCGCTCCGGTAAAGCCCAGAACGATCATTATGCCGACTGTGAGGATTGCGCCGAACTCCACTGTGTGTCAGGACTCCAGGTGTTCTTCCATGAGCGCGCTGCAGACATCTGCCCTGTTGACGGTTCCGACGAGCACGCCGTTCTGAACCACTGGCAGAATCTTGATGCCCTCGGTGAGCATGATCTCCGACACCGCGCCGACGACCTGTGACTCGTCGACGGTGATCGGGTGTTCCGTCATGTATTCGCGCACGGTGGCGTCTCCGGCTCGGCGCATCTTGCGGGCGATCTCGCCGAAGTCCGCCACGAAGATGCCCGAGCGGTCGCGACTGCGGGGCGAGATCGCGTCGATGATGTCTGACTCTGAGAGGAAGCCGATCACCTTCTGCTGGTCGTTGACGACTGGCAGGCCCGAGACCCGCATGAGGCTGAAGAGCCGGGCGGCTTGCTGCAGGCTCGCATCCGGGGTGAGTGCCGTCAGGTCGCGCATCATGATGTCGGCCACTCTGCGATCAGGCACCGCTGACCACCTCCACGAGGCCGATGCTCGCCGTGACGTCATCACGTGACGCGAACTGCCCGTTCGGCGACGACGCCGCAACGAGAGCGGCGGCAACGCTGATCTGCGCGATGTCGGTGAGCGAGGCGCCGTTCATGGACGCGTCGATCGCTCCGGCCATCATCGCGTCGTCCAGCCTGATGTGGCCGAACAGCCCGCACGCTGGAATCTGCACGGTTACCAACTCCGAGCCGGACGCACAGACCACGTTCTCGCCGGAGTGGACGATCGCGATCTCCGCGCTCTTGGCGATGTGCGATGCGAGCGCTGCGAGACCCGCGTGGTCCACCAGGTCGAAATCGCGGTAGTCGACCACGTCGCGCAAGTCGGGCTGGGCGAGAAATGGCCGTGCCGGCAGGGCGGCGTTGAGTACGTCCTCGCGCACGTTCAGCGCGACTCTGATTCCGCGAGCAACGGCGAGGCGCACGAGCTCGGCGCAGAACGTGGGCTCGAGCCCTGGCGGCAGGCTGCCTGCGATGACGACCATGTCGGCCATGCCGAGCATGCGCTCATAGGCCGAGCGCAGCATCGCGATATCGGTGGGGTCCACCTCCGGGCCGCACGAGCGGAGCTTCGTGAGCACGCCCGCATCCGGGTCGAGCAGCACGTAGTTCGTGCGTGTCTTGCCGGCGAGGAGCGTGAACGCAGTCGTGATACCGGCCTCGCGCAACGAGTTCTGAATGAACCTGCCCGGACCGTTGCCGGCGAATCCCATCGCGGTGATCTCGTGGCCGAGGGCTCGCAGCATGAACGCGACATTGACGCCCTTGCCCCCCGGCTGCGTGAGCGTATCGGTGATGCTGTTGAGGCCGCCCGGGGTGAATCCCGGGACTTCGAAGGTCTTGTCCACTGACGGGTTCAGCGTGACCGTCAGAATCACAAAGCAGCCCCCCTGAGGCGCAGACGTTGGAACAGGTGTGCCATCCACTATAGCGCAGTCGTCTCCACAGCCCGGCTGACGGCCGAGAGCGCTATTCTTCAAACGGCCGTTCGCCGGACATGGGCACGATCAGCACGGGGATGTCCAACGCATCCAGTACGCGGTGCTGGGCGGTCCTGAGCGGCGACAGCCCGATGCTCACGCCGGTGCCCCGCGGCGGAGCGCCCATCGCGACGAGGTCGGCACCGAGCTCCTCGGCAAGCGCGGCGACGCCGTGGTCCAGTGACCGGTCGGCGCGGATACGCGTCTCCACAGGGTATCCTTCGGCTGCCACGGCCTCGGCGAGGCGGACCAGGTGCCTCTCCACCCCGGAGACCGCGTCGACGGAGCGCATCGCGCGCCTGAGCGGTATGACGTGCGCGAGGACCACCGTCGGGCGGCATCCCGCGTCGAAACCGGCCGCTTCGAGGGTGTGGAGCAGCCGTTCGGGTGGCAGTGCAGCGCTCACGGGCATGAGGATCGTCCGGGCGCCGCATGCGGCCGTGCCCTGTCCGTCTCCCGTGCTGTCGCTCTCGATCGTGCATGAAACGGCACGCTTGGTGAGAACCGGGCCAACGACCTCGAAGAAGACGATGGCGGCAAGGATGACCGCGTTGACCGTGGGCCCCGACTCGGGAAACGTCTGTGCTGCCGCAAGACCGAGGCCGACGGCCACGCCGGCCTGCGGCATCATCCCGAGGCCGATCCATGCCGACTGTCGCGTGTCGTAGCGCGCCGCGAGGCCGCCTGCGAAGCCGGCAAGGAACTTGCCGGCGCTGCGAGCGAGGATGTAGGCCACGGCGAGTCCGCCTGCGGCGATGACGGCACTGAGCTCCAGGTGGGCTCCGGCAAGCGTGAAGAAGATGATGTACACGGGGTACTCGACCGTGCGAAGCGAGCGGAACACACGCTCCCGATCGCCCCTGCCTTCCTCGATCGTGGCAGCCACCACGCCCGCGCTCAGGGCGGCGAGCAGGCTCGAGAAGCCCAGTGCTTCGGCGGCGGCCACAACGAGTAGCACGGTGACGAGGCCGAGCGCGAGCAGCTCGCCATCCTGGAAGACCTTCTTGAGCAGCCAGGCCAGTGCGAACCCGCCCATCAGGCCGAGCAGCAGGCCGCCTCCGACCTGCCCGGCGGTGTCGAGCAGCGCGTCGCCGAGTGTGGCGTGGATCTTGAGAGACAGCATGAGGAACGGAGCTACGATCGAGTACGCCACGACGGTGAACACCGAGTCGAGTGCGGACGCTCCCAGCATCGTGTCGCACGCCCGGCTCTTGGCCTGCAGTTCGGCGATGACCGCCATTATCGTGGCGGGAGCGCCCGAGATCGCGATGATCGCGAGCAGCCAGACCGAGACAGGATCCTCGGGTGCGAGCCAGAGCAGGACGAGCGCCACGAGTGCGCCGGGCAGAAGGATGTTGAGCGCCGAAGCGAGCCAGAACGACCAGTCATGTCGCTGCAGCATCTTGCGCGTGAGTTGCTCGCCGATGAGGAAGACGATCACGCCGAGGGCCAGCGGTTCGGCGAACGCGATGGTGTGCATGAGTTCGCTCGAGAGCAGGCCCAGGCCGTGGGGACCGGCGATGATGCCCACCAGGAGGAAGCCGGTGACCGAGGGAAGGTTCAGCCGCGACGTCAGTCGCGCGCCGAGGTAGCCGAGTGCGATGAGCGAGCCGATGATGACGAGGTCGAGCCAGACGGTCTCCTGCATGCGTCTCTCCGGTCGGGGCCGGGCGGTTCCTCACCAGGGTACCGCACTGGCCAGGGAGTCGCAGGACCCTCGCGGGTTGAGGAATCCGTTACCATCTGGTAACCTACGGTGGCTGTCCTCGGGGACAGCGGCGCTGCCCGGGTAGAGCGTTCGGCTCTCGTGCGTTCCCCGGTGTGGTATCCCAGCGAGGACCGTCGCCGTCCGGGTGCGGGCCGTCTCGCGCCAGACCTTTGCCGCCTGCGCGGAAGCTGCGGGTCGGCGCCCTAAGACAAGAGCAACAATCGGATACGTACGCCACGCGACCTGGCAGCAGGCACGCGAGCAGTGCTTTTCACCACGTACATCGTCAAGCGCCGACTCACGTCCCGCCGCCTGTGGCACACAGGGAGGTGTTCAGTTGAGCGCGGTCGAAGTCAAGAACGTGTACAAGGTGTTCGGCGCCAAGGCCGATGCCGCAGTGGAGATGTTGAAGGCGGGCGGCACCCGTGAAGAAGTGGCGGAAGCCACCAACTCGGTGCCCGCCGTGATCGACGTGTCTTTCACGATCGAACGCGGCGAGATCTTCGTGGTCATGGGCCTCTCGGGTTCGGGTAAGTCGACCCTGGTCCGCTGTCTCAATCTCATGCACCCGCCCACGAGCGGCTCGGTGCACATCGACGGGCGCGATCTGGTGTCGCTCTCACCGGCAGAACTCAGGGCCTTGCGTGCCGAGAAGATCAGCATGGTCTTCCAGCACTTCGGACTGTTCCCGCACCGCACCGTGCTCGACAACGCCGCGTGGGGCCTCGAGGTCCGCAAGGTGTCCGAGGGCGAGCGCCGCGAACAGGCCGCCAGGGCGCTCGGCCTCGTCGGCCTCGCCGGCTGGGAGGACTCCTATCCCGGAGAACTCTCCGGCGGGATGCAGCAGCGCGTCGGCCTTGCCCGCGCTCTCGCCACCGACGCCGACGTCCTTCTGATGGACGAGGCGTTCTCGGCACTCGACCCGCTCATCCGTAGCGAGATGCAGGAGCAGCTCGTCAGCCTGCAGCAGGATCTGCACAAGACCATCATCTTCATCACGCACGACCTTAACGAGGCGATGTTCCTCGGTGATCGGATCGCCATCATGAAGGACGGCAAGATCGTCCAGATCGGCACCACCGAGGAGATCCTGCAGGCGCCGGCGGACGACTACGTGCGCTCGTTCGTGCAGGACGTCGACCGTTCGCGCGTGCTCACCGCCGGCGCGGTCATGGAGGAGCCGGTGGGCAAGATCCTGCGGCGCGAGGGGCCATCGGCGGCGCTACGTGAGATGCGGCTACGACAGACCAGTGGCCTTCTCGTGGTGGATGAGCGCAAGCGTCTTGTCGGTGCCGCAACCGACGACGATGTGGTGCGGATGATCCGCTCGGGGGAGCGAATGCTCGAGCACATCATCACCGCCGCCGAGGTGGCTCAGGTGTCGCCCGATACGCCGCTCGTGGAGTGTCTCATCCCTTCCGCCGAAAGCCGGCTACCCCTTGCGGTCGTTGATGACGACGGGGTACTTCTCGGCGTCATCCCCCGCGTGACGCTTCTGAATGCGCTTGGCGGCAGTGACATGAACGGTGGGGACGAAGAGCCCGCCGCAGAGCGCGCCGCCGGCGAACCCGCGTCTGGCGGAGAGGGGGTGGCGTGATGGATCCCACCATGTACCGCCTGCCTGTCGGCGACTCGATCGACACTGCCGTTGACTGGATGACCGAGAATCTCGACTGGCTCTTCGACGGCATCTCGGCGTTCCTCAAGACGCTCATCGACGGACTTGAGACGGGGCTGCTCGTCCCATCGGCGCTCATCATGATCGTGATCGTCGCGGCACTCGCTTTGGCGGCGAAGGGCTGGAAGTTCTCACTCTTCACGGCGGTCTCATTCGTCGTCATGGCGATGATGGGTCTGTGGGACGAGGCTATGTCCACGCTCTCGCTCGTGCTCGTGGCGAGTGCCGCGGCCATCCTCGTCGGCGTGCCGCTCGGCATCGCCGCCGCGCGTAACGATCGCTTCAGCTCGCTGGTCCGCCCGGTGCTCGATCTGATGCAGACGATGCCGTCGCTCGTGTATCTCATTCCCGCCATCGTGTTCTTCGGCATCGGCAAGGTGCCCGGTGCGGTGGCGACCGTGGTATTCGCTCTGCCACCGGCGGCTCGTCTGACTGAGCTCGGTCTCCGTCAGGTGGATGCCGAAGTGGTCGAGGCCGGTGAGGCGTTCGGTGCGACGCCACTGAAGATCCTCACCCGTGTTCAGGTCCCCCTCGCCCTGCCGACGATCATGGCGGGCGTCAATCAGGTCATCATGCTCGCGCTGTCGATGGTGGTCATCGCGGGCATGGTGGGCGCAGGCGGGCTCGGCGCCGTGATCTTCCGCGGGGTCACCCGTCTCGATGTGGGGCTCGGGTTCGAAGGAGGCCTGAGCGTCGTGGTCATGGCGGTCTTCCTGGACCGGATCACGGCGGCGTTCGGCGATCGCGCATCCAGGCGGGTGTCGCACTGATCGCTGTCCGCAGGACTGTCAGCAACAAGGAAGGAGTGTTCGAATGCTTAGGACCGTGAAGAATCGTGGGCGGCTCGGGGTCGCCCTCGCACTGGCGCTGATGCTGGTGTTCACCGGCGTGTTCGCCGGTGGGTGTTCCGCCACAGACGGTGGCACAGATGCCGAGGCGCCGAGTGAGGCCGTCCGCATCGGGTGGATCCCGTGGGACGAAGATGTGGCGGCGACCTATCTCTGGAAGCAGATCCTCGAGGAGGAGGGCTACGATGTGGAGCTCACGCAGCTCGACGTGGCCCCCGTGTTCCAGGGTGTCGCCGCTGGCGACCTCGACCTGTTCCTCGACGCGTGGCTGCCCTCCACTCACTCGGACTACTGGACGGAGTACGGCGATAGTCTCGAGGATCTAGCCACGTGGTATGACAACGGTCTGCTCACGTGGGCAGTGCCCGAGTACGTGGATGCCGACAGCATCGAAGACCTTGTCGGCCGCGAGGGTGAGTTCGACGCTCGCATCGTGGGTATCGAGCCCGGCTCCGGCCTGATGCGTCTGTCGCGTGAGGCGGTCATGCCCGATTACGGTCTGGATGGCTACGACCTCATCGAAGGTTCGACCCCCGCGATGCTCGCCGAGCTTGAGCGTGCCGTGAAGGACGAGGCTCCCATCGTCGTGACCCTCTGGCGTCCGCACTGGGCGTACGGCGTGTTCCCGCTCAAGGACCTCGCAGACCCCAAGGGCTCGCTCGGCGAGGCAGAGGAGCTCCATGCGGTTGCTCGCGACGGCTTCGGTGACGACTTTCCCGAGGTTGCAGCCTGGATCGGCGCGTTCGAGATGAACGACGACCAGCTCGCCAGCCTCGAGGACCTCGTGCTGAACCAGTACGGCACCGGTCAGGAGGATGCGGCTGTCGAGGAGTGGCTGAGCGACGCGGACAACCGCGCGCTGGTGGATGGCTGGCTCGGCAAGTAGACGGGTACTCACGTCCCGCCGAGGGCTCCGTCCGGATGGGCGGAGCCCTCGGCGTGCACACACTCCCTGGTGTAGCATCCCAAACATGGAAGACGACATCGTGTACATGGCGCTCGCGCTCGAGCAAGCACGTCTCGCTGGCGCCGAAGGGGAGGCCCCGATCGGCGCTGTGCTCGTGTGCGACGGTGCGGTGGTGGCCCACGGGCGCAACGCACGTGAATCGGCGGCCGACCCCACCGCGCACGCCGAGATGATCGCCATACGCGAGGGCGCGCAGCGCCTCGGCAGGTGGCGCCTGTCGGGCTGCACCCTCTATGTGACGCTCGAGCCGTGTCCGATGTGTGCGGGCGCGCTCGTGAACGCCCGGGTCGACCGGCTCGTGTACGGAGCGTCCGATCCGAAGGCCGGTGCCACGGGCACGCTCTACGACCTCTCGGCGGACGCGCGGCTCAATCACAGCTTCGAGGTGCGCGGAGGCGTACTCGAGCAGGAGTGCGGGCAGATACTCAAGGAGTTCTTCCGGGGGTTGCGGGACCGTCGCTAAGGCGGACGTCGAGGAGGGGCGCATGAGGTCTCGAGCGGCACGGTTCGCAGCGGTCGCACTGGTGGTCGCCTTCGTTTTCGGGCTTGCGGTGGCGCCTGCGCATGCCAAGTCGTACTCGGTGAGCAAGGTCGCCATCGACGCGGTGGTCTCACCCGATGGGTCCATGCTCGTGACCGAGCAGCGCACATTCGACTTCAGCGGTGACTACACCTTCGCGTACTGGGAACTCGTGAACGGCGGCCCGCTGGACGCGCGGCAGTACGGCCGGTACGCCACCACCGAGGTCCTCGGCGTGTCGGGGCCGGAGGGCCCCTACGCGCTCACCGATGACATCGATGCGCTCGAGACGCGTCCCCCGCAGACGTACATGGTCAGCGATTACGGCAGCACGGTAGACGTGCGCGCCTTCTTCCGGGCCTCGGACACCGAGCACACGCTCACGTTGACCTATCGTGTGCACGGGGCGGCCATCCGTTGGAGCGATACCGCCGAGTTGTACTGGCAGTTCATCGGGCCGGAGTGGGAGATCGACGCTCGCGACGTGTCCGTGCACATCGTGCTGCCCGAGGGGGTCGCGCGTGCCGACGTGCAGGCGTGGGCGCACGGCCCACTCACCGGCGATGTGGTGCTCAACGATGACGGCAGCGTAGACCTCACGCTCGACCGGCTGCCCGCCTACACCTTCGTCGAGGGACGCCTGCTCTTCCCGGGCGGCGCGCTCGCCGGCGCCGATGCGATCGGCGAGCCGCGGAAGCAGACCGTGCTCGACGAGGAGGCGAAGTGGGCCTCGAGTGCCAACCGCACCCGCACTGTTGCTCGCTTCCAGATGGTCTTCTGGCTGCTCCTGCTCGGCATCGGGCCGGTGGCTGCGCTCGTGTGGGCGTACCGGTACTGGCGTCGACACGGCAAGGAGTACACGCCGCAGTTCCAGGGCGAGTACTTCCGGGACAAGCCCGCCGACCTGCCGCCCGCACAGGTCTCGGCGCTGCTCAACATGGGGGCGCCCGGCGACGAGGCCCTCACGGCGACACTCATGGACCTCATCGACCGCGGAGTCATCGCGATCGAGCGCGTGTACCACGAGAAGTCGGCACTGCTCGGACTGATGAAGTCGGACGTGGAGACCTACCGGCTCACGCGCGTGCCCGGCAAGATGGGCGGCACGTCGCGCAGCGAGCAGAAACTCATGTCGTTCCTCTTCGACACGATGGCGCGTGCCGACAGCTTCACGATGGAGCGGCTCAAGGAGATCAACAAGAGCCAGTCGCGTGCGGATGAGTGGCTGGCGGGCGTGAACGAGTACGAGGCCGCAGTGACCGAGGAGATCGAGGCTCGCGGCTTTCTCGAGCAGAAGGGCGGGAAGGCGGTCGGCGGGTTCATGGCGCTCGGCTTCCTCGTCATGTTCTCGGGCCTCGGTCCGCTCATCTTCGCCGGCACCGGGTGGTTCCTTCTCTGGACGATCCCGATCGGAGTGGCGATCGCGATCCTCGGGGGCAGCATGAAACGGCGCAGTCCCGAGGCGGCCGAGCTCGCGGCCAAGTACGAGGGCGTGAAGCAGTACCTTCTGGACTTCGGCAGGATGCAGGAGAAGCCGCCCACATCGATCGTGCTCTGGCGGCACTTCCTCACGCTCGCCGTGGTCTTCGGTATCGCCGAACAGGTGATGAAGGACCTCAAGATCAAGATGCCCGAGCTCATGACCGACCCGATGATGGGCACCTGGATGTGGATGTTCACGCCGGGCTCGAGCGGTATGTCGCCGATGAGCTCGCTCTCCACCGGGATGGCGTCGGTGGCTTCGGTGGCCGCAAGCCACAACACGTCTTCGTCCGGTGGCGGCGGTGGCTTCTCGGGCGGCGGCGGTGGCGGCGGCGGTGGCGGCGGCGGCGGCGCCGGATAACCGTTCGTCGCTTTTCCAGGCCCGCTCATCTCAAGTCGCGCAGTCGTGCAGCCGATGCCTACCGGTAAGCGGGGCCTGTCCCCGCTTTCCTGCCCACCGAGAGAGAGCACACGCAGCATGCGCCGGCCGATCGTCCTGCTCGCCACCGCTGTCTTCCTCGCGACGCCCACGCCGGCCCACGCGACCGCGGGTCAGGTGCCGCCGGCGCTCTCGATCGGTGCGGGCGTGGCGGCGCTCGCGGCCGCAGTCGCGCTTCTGGCGGCGATGCTCGCGGTCGCACGCATCGCCGAAGGCGCGGCGATAGCCGAGAACATCCACTACGCGGTGCTCGCGGTCGTCTGCCTGAGTGCATCGGTCCTCGTGGGATGGATCGCGCGGTGGGTGCCGGCACTCTCTGTCGAGCATGCCCGGCTCGGCGCGGATCTGCTCGCTGTCGCGGCGATGGCGCTCTTCGGTGTGTACTTCGTGCGAGTACGCCTTGCGATGACGCGCTTCCTGCGTCGGCTCACCGGTGAGGAACAGTTGCTCGCCGCGGTGATCGACCCCGACTCGCCCGATGCAGCCGGTCTTGTGGCCGGGGACGGGGAGTAGGGCGATGGCCAACGAACTCGCGCAGTCGATCGAGCAGACGCTGGGACCGCTCGTGGGCGTCGTGCTCGCGAGCGTCTCGGTCGATCTCGAGACCAAGCGCATCGGCAAGGATCCCGACACCGTGAACATCCTCGACCTGCCTGCGCTCGCCGACAATCTCGCCGTGCAACTCCGGCTGCTCGTGGGGCGCGAGATGGCCGAGGCCGCCGCGCAGCAGGTGCGGATGCTTCGCTGAGCCAGCGTGCCTCGCGTTGCCCGCCGCGTCCTCGGCGGCTATACTCGCGTATGCGTTCGGCCACCTCGCGCCGGACTCCCATGGAGAGTTGTCCGAGTGGTTGAAGGAGCACGACTGGAAATCGTGTATGCGGTGTTGAACCGTATCCAGGGTTCGAATCCCTGACTCTCCGCCAGATACCTATCGTGGGCCGCCGTTCCCGGCGGTCCACGCTTATGATGGAGCCATGAACAGCCGCCATCTCCTGACCATCTTCGTCGTCGTGCTCGTGAACATGCTGGCCTTCGGCATCGTCATCCCGTTGCTCCCCTGCCTGGCGGACAAGACGGGTGCCTCCGAGTTCCAGATAGGCTTGCTTGTCGCCGCGTATCCGCTCGCGCAGCTGGTGGGCTTCGTGATCCTCGCGCTCGCTGGCTCGCTCCCGCTGTTGTTCCTGGGCCGCATCATCGACGGCCTGACCGGCGGCAACATCAATGTCGCGCAGGCGTACATCGCCGATGTGACCGGCCACACCGAGCGAGGCAAGGCGATGGTGCCCTATGCGTGGCGCACGCTGTGCCTCGTACCGGGCAGGGACTCGTGCGAGGAGACGTTCGAAGTCGGGTAGGTCGAGGTGCCGTGCCGGGCACGCGCGGGGCGCGGTATCCTAAGGCGAGAATCGGACACACGGAGGAGGATGCGTGGCACGCTCGGTGGGTCGTCTTCACGTCATCGCGGGATGCATGAGCAGCGGCAAGACAGGCGAGCTCATCCGCCTGCTCTCACGCCACTCCGTCATCGGCGACACCATGGTCATCTACAAGCACTCGGTCGACTCCCGCGACGGCTGCAAGGCGCGCTCGCGGCTGGGCACCGAGATGGAGGCCCTGGTCGTGAGCAGTCCCACCGAGATCGACGGCAGCGGCTGCCGGGTGGTGGCCATCGAGGAGGCGCAGTTCTTCGGCGAGGACCTGGCGCCGGTGGTTCAACGGCTCCTTGCCGAGGGCCGGCTGGTCTACGTGACGGGGCTCAACCAGGACTTCCGGGGTGAGCCGTTCGGCGTGATGCCCACACTGATGGCGCTCGCCGACGAGCTCACGTTGCTCACCGCCATCTGCCAGAAGTGCCACGGGGTGGCCACGCGCACGCAGCGGGTCATCGACGGGAAGCCGGCGCCGTGGAGCTCGCCGTTGATCCTGGTGGGGGGTGCCGACTACTACGAGGCGCGCTGCCCCGACTGTCACGAGGTGCCCGGTAAGCCGGAGACGCCCGCGGACTAGCGGGTCCTCGGCTCGGCCCGGCGCTCGACCATCACCGTGCTGCCCGGTGACGTGCGGGCGTAGGCCCGAAGCTCACTGCCGGCGTCGGTGAGGGTGATGACCGACTCGGGGAACGAGTCGATCACCGGCACGATGCCGACGGACAGCGTCAGCGGGCCGTACTGCCTGCAGTCGCCCGCACGATCGCTCAGCTGGAAGTAGCCGCGGTCGCGGTCCTCGTCCTCGTAGAAGTCCATGACGCTCAGGTCCCAGGCCTTGGTGAGCTGGTTGGCCACTTCCTCGGCCTTCTCCGGCTCGCATATCACCACGAAGTCATCCGCGCTAAAGTGGCCTACGAACGCTTCGTCGCAGCCGGTGAAGTTCACGGACTCGAGGATGAGTTCAGCCAGATGGCGCAGCAGCAGATCGCCGCGGGCGTAGCCGTAGCAGCGGTTGAAGGACCGGAAGTCGTCGATGTCGACGAAGATCGCCGAGAAGGGGCGCTTGCGCGCGAGCATGAACGCGAGGCGCTCCTCGGTGAGCGCATTGCTCGGCAGACCCGTGAGCGCGTTGGCGAAGCGCTCGCGCCGCATGCGGCGTACGACCATCTCGATGCGGGCGTCGAGCACGAGCGGGTCCACCGGCTTGGCGATGAAGTCATCGGCACCGGCTTCGATGGCCATGATCTCGAAGCCCGGCTGATCGAGGCCGGTCATCACCAGCACGGGGATGTCATGGCTGCCTGGTGTGCTCTTCATGCGCTTGCACAACTCGAAGCCATCGATGTCGGGGAGGTTGAGGTCGAGGATGATCGCATCGGGTTGGTGCTCGGTGAGCGAGTGGAGGGCCGACATGCCGTCGGGCGCGCCCCACACCTTGTAGCCGCGTTCTTCGAGCGACATGGTCACCATCTGACGCAGCGTTGCCGAGTCCTCGATGATGAGGATGTTGCACTTCTCCGAGATCCCGTGTGCGTCCATGATGGACCCCCTCATTGGTGGCTATACCCAGGGCACACCGCCCGTACCCTCGCGGGGCGGAGTGAGTCAGGGCGGACGTCCGGTCCGAGGGCGACTCCTTCAGCGCTGGGCGTGCTTCTTGCTAGTACTCGGCGCGACCTTGAGAAGGGACTCCGATGAACAACCAGATGACCACGACCGTACGCATGCTCGCCCTGCTGCACGGCTACTGCCGCGAGCATGACATCGCCACCACCCAGACGATCGACGTCCCTACGAACGGGATTCGCGCTCTCGATCTCGCTTCCTCTATCGGTCTGCCAGTCGAGGACATCGAGGGACTCTTCCTGAACGGTCGGCTCGTCGGTCTGGGCGCCGCCGTGCGCGCGGGCGACCGGGTGGCGTTCCTGCCGTATGGCACGCCGGCGTCGCACCCGGCGTTCTTCGGCCGGGCCGGCATCGAGGAGTATGCGGTGGCGTAGGGGTCCGCTCGTCTCCGCGATCGTATGGAGCGTGACGAGGCCGGCATCCGTTGGGTGGTAGATCGCAGGCGTCGGCGCGTCCATGAAGGCGCTCGCGTCGAACGGGAGCACCGACGCCCGCATCTGCGGGCTCGACGTCCGCGGTCACTCGTTCACCGGAGTCCGGTGCGGCTAGCCATTCTCGCCCATCGCGTGTAGCGCGCCCTCGTGCACGATCTCGCCGTCGCGCGTCACGAGCGAGTGCTTCACGATCTCGTCGGCCCAGTCAGGCTCGCCGGGGCCGTTCTTGAAGAGGTTGCGGACGAACTCGAGCATGTTCTTGGCATACAGCCAGCTCGAGTGGATCGGGACCGAGCCCGGGATGTTGATGTAGCCCATGACGGTCACGCCGTGAACCGTGCACACCTCGGCGGGCACCGTGGCAGCGCAGTTGCCGCCCTGGTCCACCGACACGTCCACGATCACCGAGCCGGGCTTCATGGAGGCGACCATCTCATCGGTGATGAGCACGGGCGCCATCTCACCCGGCACGAGCACGCTCAGGATGACGATGTCCGCCGAAGGGACGAGCGCTTCCAGTGCCTCGCGCTCGCGGTCGAGCCAGTCGCTCGGCAGGGCCTCTGCCGAGCCGACCTCGTCAAGCACCAGGTCCTGCGGCATCTCGAAGCCGACGATCTCGGCGCCGAGCGCGGCGGCCTCATTGCGCGAACCCTCGCGGATATCGAAGACCTTGACGCTGGCACCGAGCTGCTTCGCGGTCTTGATCGCCTGCATACCGACCACGCCGGCGCCCACCACGAGGACCTCGGCGGGCTCGGTGGTGCCCATCGGCGTCTCGATCGGTCCCACGAACTTGGGCAGCGCGGCCGCCGCGAGGATGACCGACTTGTAACCGGTCACGAGCGACATCGAGGAGAGCGCGTCCATGCCCTTCGCGCGCGGGATCCGGATGATCCCGTCCATCGTGAGGGACGTGACCTTGCGGTCGCGGAGCGTGCGGATGATCTCGTGGTTCGAGGGAGCGGCAGGGTGGAGGAACGTGATGAGAACCCCGCCCTCGCGGACCATGTACTCCTCACTCATACGCGTGTCCGCGTTGAAGTGCGGCTGCTTCACCTTGATGACCACGTCGGAGCGGTCGAAGACCTCTTTGGCGGTGGGGACGATCGTGGCGCCTGCCGAGGCGTAGTCGGCGTCGCTGTGAAGCGCGCCCTCTCCTGCGCCGGTCTCCACCAGCACCTCGAAGCCCATTTCCACGTACGCCTCGACCTCGTCCGGTAGCGCCGCCACCCGGTGCTCGCGCTCGAGAATCTCCTTCGGCACACCGATGATCATGGTTCCTCCCCGTTCCTGGCAGCCGTCATATGCATAAAGCGGATAGCCGAGTGCATACGCACACTCTACTCTTGGTTCCGTTGTCTATGTTCCCAACACTGCGAGCAGTAGCGTCGAGTGGCGGGTATCATCATGTCCTCGGCCGGAGATGTATCGGCGCAGCGCGAAGGAGAACCGCTCAATGCCCAAGATGACCATCGTGGTGGCCCTCGGCGGCAATGCGTTGCTCCGGCGCTCCGACCCTATGACCGCCGAGGTCCAGCGGGCCAACATCAAAGTCGCCGTGAACGCGTTGGCGCCGCTCATCGCCGACTACAATCTCGTGCTCGCCCACGGCAACGGCCCGCAGGTGGGCCTGCTCGCGCTCCAGTCAGCCGCCTACCGCGGCGTGGAACCGTATCCGCTCGACGTGCTTGGCGCGCAGACGCAGGGCATGATCGCCTACATGCTCGAGCAGGAGCTCGGCAACGTGCTGCCTCCCGAGAAGCCCATCGCAACGCTCCTCACGATGGTGGAGGTCGACCCGGAGGACCCGGCGTTCCACGACCCGACCAAGTTCGTCGGCCCCACGTACGTGAAAGCGAAGGCGGATGCCCTTGCCGAGAAGAAGGGCTGGATCTTCAAGCGTGACGGCGGGCTGTGGCGCCGCGTGGTGGCCTCGCCCGAGCCGAAGCGCATCTTCGAACTCAAGCCGATCAAGTGGCTGCTCGAGAAGGAAGCGGTGGTCATCTGCACGGGCGGCGGCGGCATTCCCACCGCGTTCTCGAAGGAGCGCCCCAACACGCTCGTGGGCGTGGAGGCCGTCATCGACAAGGACCTCGCCGCAGAGTTGCTCGCCCGTGAGGTGGACGCGGGTCTCTTCGTGATGGCCACCGACACCGACGGCGTGTATCTGAACTGGGGGAAGGAAGACCAGGAGCGCATCGGGTGGATCACGCCGGAGGAACTCGAGCGGCACCCGTTCCCTGCGGGATCCATGGGGCCGAAGGTGCAGGCGGCGGTGCGCTTCGTGAAGGCCACGTGCGGACGCGCCGCGATCGGCAGGCTCGAGGATATCGCCGAGATCGTAGCGGGCAGGGCTGGCACGCACGTCGTCTGCGAGGTGCCGGCCGAGCGGCGAGCGCGGTAGGCGGGGGCCATGATGCCCGCGCGTGTCAGGCACAGCTAGCGGACGGGTGTGAGTTCATCGAGCCACACCGCACGATCGTCGCGGGCGTACACAAGGATGCGGCCCTCGTCGGCAGGATCCTTCGCGCGATGGTACCGGGCGTAGACCCGTTCGTCATCGAGCCCCACAATCTCGATCTTGCCGGTGGCGTGCGAGAGGCAGTAGCGGGCGCGGCGCGATAGTCCCGAGACGCGTGCGCGTGCGCCGGAGACGATAGAGAACGCGCGGGTGATCGGCACGGCGAATCCGGCATTGCCGACGGTCGGCCTGCACTGGAAGAGGTAGTACTGCGGGCAGCCGAGGTGGGTGCATGCCTGCATGAGGGATGCGAGCGTGTCCACGTCGTCGTTGATCCCGGCCGTGATCGGTGACTGGTTGACGCACTGCACGCCGAGTCGCTGCACCACGGCGAGTCCCTCGGCCGCACTGGGCGTCAGCTCGCGGGGATGGTCGAAGTGGCACATCAGGTACAGCGCCTTCCCGGAATCCACCGTCCGGCGCATCAAGGCCTGGAGTCGTGCGTCCGACAGGACCCGGGACGGGTTGTACGCTAGCATCTTGCTGCCGAGTCTGATCGTCTGCACGTGCGCGATCGAGGAGATCCGCTCCAGGATCTCTTCCAGTCGCGTCGTGGGTAGCGACAGCGAGTCTCCGCCAGTCAGGAGCACGTCCGTGATCTCATGGTGGCTCCGGAGGTAGTCGAGACCTGCCGATACGTCCCGGACCGTCTCCCGGTTCTCCGGGCTGAACAGCCGCTTGCGGAAGCAGTAACGGCAGAAGCCTGCGCATTGGTCCGTTACGAGCAGGAGCGCGGTGTCCGGATACTTGTGCTGCAGTCCGGGCAGTGGTGTGTTGCACGCCTCATCGGAGGCATCGAGCGAGCCGAAGTCCTCGAGCTCACTCGCGTCGGGAATGACAAGGCGGCGAATCGGGTCGTCGGGGTCGTCCCAGTCGATGAGTTGCAGGTAGGAGTCGTTCGCCCGAAACGGGAAGCGGTTCGTGACCGCCTCGAGTGTGGCTCGCTCGGTCGATGTCAGGTGGCCGAGTTCACGGATACCGATGACGCAGCGATCCGGCCGATGTGCCGGGGCACCAGTACTCAGGCGCCGCGAGGGCTGCCCCGTCATCGTTCCCATAGTGCCGCTCCTTGTCCGGTCAGACGCACGCCGTCTGTCTGCTTCGGAGCGGCCACATATGACACAGGGCAGCATCCGATGGTCTTCACCGGATAGCGGCCCGACTATCCACAACACCTCTGGAACACGCTGATGTCCCAGACCCATGAGCGGGTTCGGGATGCCTGCGCTGCAGGATCCGTCCCCTGAACGTATGATTGCCCCAATCGTCGAATGGCAATCAGGGTGGCGGTCATGATGAAGAAGCTGAGCTGGCGTGTGAAGTTCGGACTCGTGCTCGTGGCGATCAGCGCGGTGCTGCTCTACGCGCACTCGCTCGCGTTCCACGACACCTCCATGCACGAGTGGGGACTGTACTTCGTCACGCACGAGATCGCCATGATGCCCCTCGAGGTGCTCGTGGTCACGCTCGTGATCCATTCGCTGCTCGAGCGCCGCGAGCACGCCGAAAAGATGCACAAGATCAACATGGTGATCGGGGCGTTCTTCAGCGAGGTGGGCGACGAACTGCTGCGTCGCGTCTCGGCGCTCGACGGCAAGGCCGAGATCCGCGAGCAGTTCCTGGTGGACAATACGTGGGATGCCCGGCGCTACGCCGAGGCGAAGCGGATCGCGTCGGCGCACAACTATGGCGTGCACATGACCGCCACCGATCTCGAGTCGCTCCGGGATCTCATCGTGTCCAAGCGCCAGTTCCTGCTCGGACTGCTGCAGAACCCCACGCTCCTGGAGCATGAGGCCTTCACCAACGTGCTGTGGGCGGTCTTCCACCTTGCCGAGGAGCTCGACCATCGCACCGAATTCAGTGCACTGCCGAAGAGCGACATCGCACACCTCACGGGCGATGTGAAGCGCGCCTACGCGGCCGCCGCCGTGGAGTGGCTGGACCACGCGGCGCACCTGCAGAAGCAGTACCCGTACCTGTTCTCGCTGCTGGTGCGCACGAACCCGCTCGACACCAACGCATCGGTGATCGTCACCGAGTAGGGGAGCCGAATGGCGGAGCGACAGGTTGCGATCATCGGCGGCGGAGCGGCAGGGCTCGTCGCTGCGATAGCCGCCGCGCGCCTCGGTGCGCGCGTGACGCTGCTCGAGGGGGGCGCCCGGGTGGGGCGCAAGATCCTCGCCAGCGGCAACGGCCGGTGCAACCTCACCAACCTCGCGGTGGCGCCGGGCTCGTACAATGCCCCGGAGTTCGTGAGGCCCACGCTGGCGGCGATCCCGTGCGAGGGTGTCCGCTCGTACTTCGGCGAGATGGGCCTTCTCACCTACGCCGACGACGAGGGGCGCGTCTACCCGGTCACGAACGCCGCGAACTCCGTGTTGGACGTGCTGCGCCTCGAGTGCAGGCATCTCGGCGTGGAGGAGCGGTGCGACTTCCCGGTAGCGCGGGTCAGGCGTGACGGCGAGGCGTTCGCGCTCTTCACGTTCGAGGGCGAGCGCGTCGATGCCAGCGCGGTGGTGGTGGCGACCGGAGGCGGGGCGTCGCTACTGGCGGAGCTGGGACACGCGCAGACGCCGTATGCGCCCGCGCTCGTGCCGCTCGTGACCGAGACAGAGCCGATCCGCGGCCTCTCGGGCGTGCGGGTGCGCTGCGCGGCATCGCTGCTCGATGCTGCGGGTGAGCCGCTCGCCACCGAGCGCGGCGAGCTGCTGTTCCGCGACTATGGCGTGAGCGGAATCATGGTCCTCGACCTCTCGCGTTTCTACGCGGAGGCGAGCGCGCTCTCGATCGACTTCTTCCCGGAGACGGATGTGGCCGAGATGGCGCGCCTGCTGGCCGACCGTCGCGACGGGCTCGGCTGGCGAACGGCCGGAGAGTTCTTCGACGGGATGCTGCACACGCGTGTTGCAAAGGCGGTGCTGCGGGCAGCGGACGTGGCACCCGACGCCTCTGCATCGGCGCTCGACGTCGCGCGGGTGGCTCTGCTCGTGAAGAACTTCCGGGTGCGCGTCACCGGGCTCGGTGATCCCGCGCAGGCGCAGGTGACCCGAGGTGGCGCCGCGCTCGAGGAGTTCGACGCGGCCACGTTGGAATCGCGTCGGATCGCCGGGCTGTTCGCCGCCGGAGAGGTCCTCGATGTGGACGGTCGCTGCGGCGGATTCAACCTGCACTGGGCGTGGGCGTCGGGAATCCGCGCCGGCGAGGCCGCAGCGGGAGGCACGCGGTGATCGAGATCCGCAACCTCGAACTCCCGCTCTCGGCGGGCGGCTCGTGGGACTCAGCCGGCCTCAGGCCCGCCGCGGCGCGGCGCCTGGGCGTCGATGAGGCCGGCATTGCTTCGGTGCGGCTCCTCAAGCGCTCCGTCGATGCCCGCAAGAAGACGAACGTCCACTTCGTGGTCACGCTCCGCGTGACGCTCGCGGTGCCTGCCGATGAGGCTGGCACGGTGCAGCGCGTGGGCGACGACGACGTGTTCGTCGCGCAGGAGAGGCCGGCACCAGCTGCGATTCGGCTCCAGGCGCCCCCCGGGGTGCGCCCCGTGGTGGTCGGCACCGGACCCGCGGGGCTCTTCGCTGCGCTCACGCTGGCGCGCGCCGGCGCCCGCCCGATCGTGCTCGAGCGTGGAGCGCCGGTGGACGGGCGCGTCCGCGCGTGGAGCGCCTTCATCCGGGGGGGCGAGCTCGACCCGGACTCGAACACCCAGTTCGGCGAGGGGGGCGCGGGGACCTTCTCGGACGGCAAGCTCACCACCAACACCAAGGACCCGCGGTGCCGAAGCGTGCTTGAGGCCTTCGTGGCGGCTGGCGCCCCCGAGGAGATTCTCTGGCAGGCGCGACCCCACATCGGCACCGACCGTCTCACGGGCACCGTGCGCAGATTGCGCGAGCACATCGAGTCACTCGGCGGCGAGGTGCGCTTCCAGACGCGTCTCACCGACCTGCTGCTCGGCCCGGACGGCGCGCTGCAGGGCGTGATCGCCGAGGGGGAGCGAGGCCGTGAGGAGCTCGCGTGTGAGGTGCTCATCCTTGCCACCGGTCACAGCGCGCGCGACACCTTCGAGATGCTGCGGGAGCGGGGGGCGACGCTCGCGCAGAAGGCGTTCTCCATCGGCGTGCGCATCGAGCACGACCAGCAGATGATCAACCGCGCGCAGTACGGGCCGGCGGCCAGTCACCCCGCGCTCGGCGCCGCGGACTACAAGCTGTCGCAGCACCTGCCATCGGGACGCACCGCCTACACGTTCTGCATGTGCCCGGGCGGCGAGGTCGTGGCGGCGGCGAGCGAGCCCGGTGGAGTGGTCACTAATGGGATGAGCCGCTTCGCGCGTGACGGCGCAAACGCCAATGCGGCGTTCCTGGTGAACGTCGGGCCCGGGGACTTCGACGGCGACGATCCCCTGGCCGGCGTGCAGTTCCAGCGCCTCTGGGAGCGCGCGGCGTTCGAGCTAGGCGGGCGGACCTTCCGCGCGCCGGCGCAGTTGCTCGGCGACTTCCTGCAGGGGGTCGCATCTTCGGAGGCGGGCAGTGTCCAGCCGACGTACCCGATCGGTGTGACCTACACCGACCTGTCGCGGTGCTTGCCCGAGTTCGTGGCGGTATCGTTGCGCGAAGCGGCACCCGTGCTCGACCGTCGCCTGCGCGGCTTCGCCACGCCCGATGCGCTCCTCACCGGCGTGGAGACGCGCTCGTCATCGCCGGTGCGCGTGCTGCGCGACGAGCTGCTGCAGTCGAACCTGCGCGGCGTCTACCCGTGCGGCGAGGGCGCGGGCTATGCCGGCGGCATCATGTCCGCCGCAGTGGACGGCATACGCTGCGCCGAGGCCGTGTTAGGCCGCTACGCCTGAGGTTCGGGCACGAACCGCACCACCTCACCGCCGTTCCCGACGACCCACGACCCACTGACCCCGGCGTGGGATGGCGTCGAACCACTCGGCGGCGAGATCGAGGGGGAGAGGCGCGTTCAGTGGCAAGTCAAGCTCCTCGGTCGGTGGGCGCGGCATGGGTGTGTATATGGAGAGTATGGCTGACGCGGTAGGGCGCCGCGGTTGTTCAGGCGTGCCCGCCTCGGTATACTGCGCTTCGCCGCCTTCGCGCAGGCGGCACCCGCCCGGAGGGGTGGCAGAGTGGTTGAATGCGGCAGTCTCGAAAACTGTTTAGCGGGTATCCCCCGCTACGAGGGTTCGAATCCCTCCCCCTCCGCCAGTAGCAGCGTAAACGCAGTCCCGACAGCCCGATAAGGGAGGTCGGGACTGCGTGCGTTCGGGGGACCATGTGGGAGCACCCCCGCGGATTGCATCATCGAGCGCCAACTACACCAGGCGCGACCCATAGATTGGCCGCCTTCGCCCACTGAGGTACCGTAGTACACCGGGTCAATTGATCGGGCCCCGGGGGTGCTCATGTGGAATCGGCGTATCTCGGCGCGCCCTGCCTTGGCGACGTTTGCCATCGTCGCCGTGCTGTCATCGGCACACGCCTACGCTAGGTCGACGGCCGACGCGCTCGGGCCCACGCTACCCGACACGGTCCCAGGCGCGTTCATCGTGAAGACACGCTCTGGTGCTGCTCCGCTGGCGATTGGGCCGTCGCTCAGCGCGGAGGTTGCCGGCGCGACGCGGGGCAAGAACCGCACCGCCCAGGTGCGAACACCGAAACGGAAGACCGATGCGCAGTTCCGCAGGGAACTGGAGGCCGACCCATCCGTGGAGTATGTCTCACCTGTGTACTTCCGATCAGTGCAGGAATACGATCCTCTTCCCAACGACCCCTACTACAACGACCCGAGCGAATGGACGGATGGGGCGGGCTACTACAATTGCGGACGCAACTGGTGGCTCAGGAATGGCGTGCACGCTTTCACAATCTGGGATCGGTCGCGTGATCTGACATGGGGCACCAGGGCGCCGGCCTCGGCGTTCCCTATCGCCGTCATCGACACCGGCGCGAATGTGCGCACGAATCTCGCGCACATCTGGCAGTACGAGGGATTCGCGTACTACGTGGGGCAGTGAGGGGATTCTGCAAACCAAACCGCAAGCATGGCTGCTTGACGACACGAAGGTTCCGGAAACGCCGCGCTAGACCTGCCTGAATGGACGCCCGCACGCTGTGCAGAAACGTTGACTGCCTGGCCTGCCCAACGAGCCGCTCCTTCGATCCAGTATGACGGACGGCCAAGAGGCGCTCTGCTTCGGAGCTCGCGCTTGCACGGTACTTGCTGTGATCTCCGGAGGGTCGCTCTGGAGAGGCTGGTACCGTGAATCGTCTGTGCCGCTCGGCCACATGCGCGTCGATCGTGACGGTTGCGCTTCTCGCGCTGCCGCTTGCGGGCTGCACGCCGGGAGGCGCCCTCGACCCGGACGATCGGATCGGCGACGCGACCACACCATCACCCGAGACCGCGGGAGGCGCAGACATGGCTACGATCTACCTTGCAGGCGGCTGCTTCTGGGGCGTTGAGAAGTACATGGCCTCCGTCCGTGGAGTGAGCGCGGCCGAAGCCGGCTACGCGAACGGCACCACGGAGTCGCCCACCTATCGCGACGTGAGCTCCGGCCGCAGCGGCTACACGGAGACGGTACGGGTGGAGTACGACCCTCAGGTCGCGCCGCTCCCGTTCCTCCTCGAGCTGTTCTACGAGGCGATCGACCCGACCACGCTCAATCGCCAGGGTAACGACGTGGGCACGCAGTATCGCAGCGGTATCTACTACACCGACCCTGCGGACGCCGCAGTGATCGAGCGCTCGATCGACGAGCTGCAGAAGCGCTACGACAAGCCCGTCGTGATCGAGGTGGGACCGCTCACGAGCTACACACCTGCCGAGGAGTACCACCAGGACTATCTCGACAAGAACCCCGGAGGCTACTGCCACATCAGCCTGAGCCTGTTCAAGAAGGCGGCCGAGGCCGTACCGGATCCGTCCCATTTCTCCGCTCCGTCTGAACGCGGCTTGTAGCGCTTCATCCGGCTGCCAGATGTGGCTGGAGCCGCACGCGTCGTCTCGGCCACTCGGCCATTCGGGAATACACCCCCTGGTGCCGCCTTCGAGAGAGGACGTTCGCGTGGGCGATGAATCCGGCGCGCTGACGCTATCGTCAGCGGCGATCGTGGAGGAGGCCGTGGCCCACGGGTTCGGCGCGCTCGACGAGTGGCAGGCCAAGGCGCTCCTCGGCAGCTACGGCATCACCGTCCCGGATGGTGGCCTCGCGCATGACGAGGACGAGGCCGTTGCCATCGCCCGGCGGCTCGACGGTCCGGTCGCGCTCAAGGCCGTGGGGTCCCATATCGGCCACAAGACGGAGCGCGGACTGGTCGCCCTCGATCTCCACGGTGACGAGGCCGTCCGTTCGGCCGCTCGCTCGCTTCTGGCCCTACCCGGGGCCGAGTGCACGCAGATCCTTGTCGAGCGGATGGTCCGGGGAGCGCGCGAACTCATGATCGGGATGAAGCGCGACCCTCTCTTCGGCCCGGTCATCCTGTTCGGCATCGGCGGTATCTTCGCCGAGGCGCACAAGGACATCGCGTTTGGCGTGACGCCCCTTGAGGAGCAGGACATCGCGGGCATGTTCGCTCGGATCAGGGCGAGCGCGCTGCTGGACGACTTCCGTGGTATGCCGCCTGTGGACCGTACATCACTGGTGAGCGCCATCCGCGCGCTCGAGCGCATCGCGGCCGATCATCCGGCGATCACCGAGATCGATGTGAACCCGCTCATCATCGAAGGCGCGACGCCGGTGGCCGCCGACGCACTCGTGATCCTCGACCCCGAGGCGGCGCGACGGCCGTCGGCTCGCCGCCCGCATGTCACCCCCGATCTGACCCCGCTGTTCGCGCCGCGTGCCGTCATGGTCGTCGGCGCCTCGAACGACCCGCTCAAATGGGGCGGCTTTCTCCTGCGCAACCTCATCGACGGTGGCTTCGCCGGTGCCATCTACCCCGTGAACGGGCGTGGCGGCACCGTGTGCGACCTGCCGGCTTTCTCGAGCGTGGCGGAGCTGCCGGAGACCCCGGACCTGGCGCTGGTGGCGGTGAAGGCCGCCCAGGTGAACACCGTGGTCGAGCAGTGCGGCGAGCGCGGGATCCCCGCCGCCCTCGTGGTGGCCGCAGGCTTCTCGGAGGCGGGAGAGGCAGGGGCCGCCCTGGAGGCGGAGCTGGCCGAGATCGCCCGGAAGACGGGCATCACGCTCATCGGCCCCAACTGCATGGGCATGCTCTCGGTGCACAGCCGCCTCCAGGCGGTCGGCTTCCTGGAGTTGCGGCCCGCACCCGGTCGCCTGAGCATCATCACGCAGTCAGGCAACATCGGTGCGCAGCTCGTCACCCGGGCCGAGCGGCGCGGCATCGGCATCGACAAGTACGTGAGCGTCGGCAACCAGGCGAGCACGAGCGCACTCGACGTGCTCGATGCGCTCGGTGACGACCCGCAGACCGCCGCCGCGCTCGTCTACCTTGAGGGAGTAGGCGACGGCCGCCACTTCTTCGATGTGGCGCGCCGCATCACGCCGAAGAAGCCGGTGGTGGTGCTGCGCGGTGGCCTTACGGAGATCGGCAGGCGGGCAGCCGCGTCGCACACCGGCGCCATGGCGGGTGCGGCAGAGGTCTTCATGGCCGCGGCTCACCAGGCTGGCTGTCTCGTGCGCACGGGTCCCGACGAGAGCCTCGACGTGGCGATGTGCCTCACCTCGCTTCCACTGCCGAAGGGTCGCCGGGTGGCGGTCATGACGCTCGGCGGAGGCTGGGGCGTGTTGGCGGCGGACGAGGTGGCTCGCGCGGGACTCGAGCTGGCACCGCTGGAGCCGGGCGTCCGCGTCGAGTTGGACCGGCTCCTGCCCGGCTACTGGAGCCGCGGCAACCCCATCGATCTGGTGGCGGCGATCGGCTCGGACCTCGCACAGCGTGCGCTGACGGTGCTCGTCGAGAGTGAGTTGGTGGACGCGGTCGCGGTGCTCGGCATCCTCAACAGCCCGTCGACCGGAGCGGTGGAAGACGAGTCCGCCTGCGGCAGATTCAACGCCGGGGAGACCTCTTTCCTCACGCGCGTGACCGAGCTCATGGAGAGCACGGGCAAGCCGATCATCAACGTGCCGCTTCGGCCGCTCGAGGTCGCGACCTTCCACGGCAGCGGACGCTACGACGCGGTCATCCTGTACTCGCCGGTCGCCGCGATACGCGCGCTCGGCGCAATGGCCTGGTACGGGGATTACATCGCCTCGCATCAGGCGTAGATGCAGGGGTTGGCGAACAAGCGAGCCGGCCCTACCGCGGGCGCAGGATGATCCCATGCTCGCGAGTGTCCGACCGAGGGTAGTACGTGAGCAGTTGGTCTTCGAGTGACGCCGTGCCCTGCGGCGCGTCGATGCGCACGCCGTCAGGGTACTGGCTCGCCGGCACGAACACCTCGGCAGGGGCGGTGACAGCCGGGTCCCTACGGAAGCGCAGCTCGAAGGCGCGGGTGCGGATGTCGAAGCGCATCGAGAGTATCTCGCCCGGGACCGCTACCGCGTACGGGCGCACCGCGGCGGCCAGCGCGCGGCCTCCGTCATCGGGCGAGCCAGCGCCCCGCTGCTGGTCTCGGCTGAAGAGCGAGAGGTCCTCGTCGTTCCACAGGTCGCCGCGCTCGTTCGTGTTGTCGGCCGTGTAGTTCCACAGCGTGAAGCTCGCGCAGTTGGCGTCGAGCGCCCGCATCGTGGCGTCGAGCGCGCGCGTTTGCTTCGAGAAGTCGCCGGTGGCGTACGCGCGCTTGCCGCCCATGTCGAACGGGATGCCGCACTCGCCGATCACGCTGGGGATGCCGCCCAGATCGTCGCTCCCGCGGGCGATCAGCGTGCCGATCTGGCGCGCGAACGACGCGGCGACGCGCTTCTTCCCGAAGGCCACCTTGCCGGTGGTCATGTCGGCGCCGAGCCACGGCGTGAACGACTTGCGCAGCAGCGTGAGGCCGTCGTACCAGTGCGGCGCATAGGCGGCGTTGTCGATCCCGGGCGGCTCCATCCGCGCGCCGCTCTCCGGCTGCCCCTCGAGGAAGATGATCGCGTTCGGCATGTGCTCGCGGACCGCCGAGGCGAACCGCCGCGCGAACGGCAGGTAGAAGTCGCGGTTGAATTCGGCTGGGTGGCCGTCTGTCTGCGTGAAGTAGTCGGGTGCGAGCACGCGCGGGGTGTCGCTCTCGTCGATCTCCCACACCCCGTGCGCGCGCCAGATACAGTCGTGACCGGGCAGCCAGGCGCTGCGCTTGTGGGCGTTCACGAGCTTCATGCCGGACTTCCTGAAGCCGGTCATGCCGAATTCGTAGGTGGCCACGCGCTGCGGGATCCCGCTGCCGAGTGCGAACGCCTGGAGAGGCGTCGGCGACGGCCCGAGGGTGAGCGGGAAGGTGGCTCCCGCGAGATCGTGCGCACCGATGAGCCCGCCGCTCGGCTCGTTCAGCGTGTCGAAGCCCACCACGTTCGGCAGGCCTTTCAGGCGCTCGGCAAGGTGCGCGATGGCGGCGATATAGTGGTCCTGCAGGTACTCCTGCATCGGCACGCCGTCCACACGTGTCTCCGGCGCGAAGACGTCTCCGCCGAAGAAGAGCGTCCACATCGTGAGGTTGGCGAGCTTGCCGTAGTTGGTGGGCCAGATCATCCGGGGGAACGGGTCGCCGTGGGTCTGGTGGCAGATGGCCGCGCCGGTCTCGGCGAAGGCCGTCATGTCGAGTCCCGCCGCCTCGAGCGTCCAGCCGGGAGCGCCGTCGCCGCCCGTGAAGCGGCTCCACACGTCCTGGTGCGGGTCGATGAAGACGCTGATGCCGTGCGCGGCGGCCTGTTCCACGATCGCGCGGAAGTAGGTGAGGTACGCCTCGTCGTACTGGCCGGGACCGGCGTGCTCGATCGCCTCCCACGTGGTGAGCAGGCGCAGGAACGTGAAGCCCCAGCGCTCGAGCCTGCCGAAGTGCTCCTCGGCCTCCTCGAGCGGGAAGGGCCGGCCGACGAAGGAGACGTCCCGGTGCTCAAAGAAGCCCTCGCGTCGCCAGGTGGCGCCGTCGGGCACGGTAGGCACCTTCGAGCTTCCACCCAGGTTGACGCCGCGAAGCATGCGCGTGCGGCGGTGCTCGTCGGTGAAGTGGTCACCCTCGATGCGGATCACAGCGGCTCCTTCCCGGCGTGTCTGGAGGGTGTATGCCCGAGGTGGGAGATGCCGTCACCGCCGGGGCGGGCGCCTACGCCTCCTGCCCGGGCACGAACCGGGACACCTCGGCACCGCTCCCGAGGACCCAGGTGCCGCTCACACCGGCGTGCATGGCGCCAAGCTCGGCATGGAGCATCGCGATCCCGAAGTCGATGGGCGCGGTCCAGTAGGTCTTGGCCGCTTTCGTGAACACCAGCGCACCGCCGTCCATGTTCAGGCGCCACGGCTGCCTGTTGGCGCCCGAGGGAGCGAGGCGCGCGGCTGCAGAGGCCTCTCGCGCCCACGCGGGCCACGCCCCGTGTCCCGGCGCGATCGCGTCGAGGGGGAGCCGCTGCCGCGCGCGCACTCCCGCGCGCATCAGGCGCTCCCCGACGCCGATCGTCTTCGTGGCGTGGCCGAGCGCGGCGATCGCATGCACCCGCTCGCCGTCCCGGAGATCGGCCAGCCTGCCCGCGCGCTCGGCATCGAACGAGGCCGCGATCCAAACGGAGTCGATGCCGGCGGCCGTTGCGTCGAGCACCACGGCCTCGCCGATGTAGCCCACCTCGAGCGTCGCGTCCTCTGAGCCCACCAACGCTACGAGTGCGGGCGCGCCCTCGATCCTGCCGTAGCTGCCCACCAGCCCGGTGAACACTTCGGGCGGCGCTTGCCGCACCACAACGGCGCGGGCCCGGACCGTCGGAGCGGTGAGCCGCTCACAGGTCTCCTCGAGCCGGTCGAGGAGTGCCGGGGCCGGGGAGGTTCCGTCGAATCGGCGGCTTGAGATGCGGTGCGGGATGGCGTCGAACCACCCGGCGGTCCGATCGTGGGGGAGAGTGATGTTCAGTGGCAACGCGGGCTCCTCGGTCATCGGGTGCGGCGCTGATGCGTATAGGGAGATTATGCACACTCCGAGCACGCGCAGTGTCCGCATCCGGCCAGTGGATGTTAGCTGCGCGCAAAGCCTCTGTTAGAAGCCGGTGAACCGGCTTTACCGCGCCCGTTTCCGGCCGACAATGACTCCGTCGGCAACCGGACGAGGGGCTGTGCGTGGAGCTGTACCAGATATGCCGGAGGGTGAGTGAGGAGCTCGAACGCAGGCATGCGGGCGATCCGATGGGCCTGGTGCTCGCCAAGGGTGAACTGGCCCGGCAGACGGGGTTCCTTGCCGGCCTGGTGGGGCGGTCCGACCCTGATGATCCCGAGAAGATCGGCAAGCTGCGCCAGGCGGCTGCCGCCATGAACATCTACGTCTAGGACGGGAGCGGGCATGACCCTCAGCGTGAAGCAGCGGATCGGCGTGGCAATGACCCTGGTGGTGCTGGTGAACCTGGTGGCTGGCGGCTTCAGCTGGCTGTTGCATCAGCGCGCCGCCAGCTACGAACTCGCCTCCGAGCGCGCGACAGCCCGCTCGCAGTGGGTGGCGTCGGTCTCGGCGAGGGTCTTCACCTTCGTGAGCGAGGCGACGGATCTCGCCCTGGGCGTTCAGGGGGCGAGCGAGGAATCGTCTGCCGAGTATGGCGATCTTGTGGGAGCGGATGCGGCCACATCGCGGCTCATCGGCCGTGCACCTGACGACCTGGATCCGGACATGGCTGCGGATATCGCCGGGCGCTGGGATGCACTGCGGCCCGCGGTGTTCACCTGGGTGAACGCCGAAGCCGAGCGTGCGGACTCCACGCTGCGCCTGACGCTCGGCGAGGGCGACGGGGTTCGCGCGAGCACAAGCTCCACCATCGAGGTGCCCGCGGAGCTCGACGGACTCGACGTGCCGCTGATGAGGCGCGCCGTTCGCAGTGAGGTCGAATCGTTCATCGCAGGGGAGCTGCGTCTCGCGCTCAACGATGCCGAGAACGATGCGCGCGTGGCAGGACGCGCGGCCTCGAAGGCCCGCGATACCGCGTTCAACGTGACTGTTGCCGCGATCGCACTCGGCCTGGTTGTCGCGATAGTCGCTGCCATCTGGCTCTACCGCACCATCGCGGGACCGCTCATCGCTGCCGAGAAGGTCGCCCGGCAGGTGACCGCCGGCGACTATTCCGCGGTCTTCGTGAAGACGAGAGATGATGAGATCGGTGCGCTCGTGCACGCGGTGGAGGAGATGCGCGACACGGTGGTGGGTCACGTGAACGTGATGCGCGAGCTTGCGGGTGCGGTGATCATCACCGCGGGCGACGTGTCCGCCGGGGCGGCGTCCGTACGAGAGCTCACGCCTAACGCCAACCATCGGCTCTCCGAGGTGGTCACGACCGTCGAGCGGCGCTCCGCGACCCTGTCGCAGCTCGCCGACCAGATGCTGCACGTGTAGCTGTGTCGCACCGAGAATCGGACCCGTCGTCGACGGTAGCGTTCCTCTCCGGCGAGAAGCGCTGCTACAGCCGCACACGCTTCGAGGAAGAGGCCGGGCCGCTCGGCTTGCGTGTGGACTGGCTGGACCCGCAGGGTTTCGACCTGCTTGTGGACGCCGAGAATCCACGCGCCTTCTACAGGTCGCGGCCGTTCAGACAGCCTGCGGCGTTCGTTGCCCGGACGGGCAGCGACACCACCTTGTTCGCACGCGCCATCATCAGGCACATGGAAGGCCCCGGCGGGCCGGTTGTGATCAACTCCTCCGCCTCGATCATGGCTGCCCGCGACAAGCTCCTTGCCCATCAGGTGTTCGCCGGGGCGGGTATCCCGTTCCCTCGCACGGTGCTTGCCCGTCAACCCTCGGACGTGGCGAAGATGGTCAGGCTCGTCGGTGGCCCCCGGGCGATCCTGAAGCTGATGAGCGGCACGCATGGCAGGGGTGTGATGCTGGGCAGGGACTTCGACGAGATCCAGGCTTCGCTTGAAACGGTGTGGGCGCTCAACGAGACCCTCCTGATCCAGGAGTACATAGAGTGCGGCGGGACGGACACCCGGGTCATCACGGTCGGTGGTCGCGTTCTGGGTGCCATGAAGCGAACCGCGAAGCTCGGCTCGTTCCGCGCGAATGTCCACCAGGGCGCGCATGTGGAGCAACAGCCGATCGACGAGGAGCTCGAGTGGTTGGCGCTTCGCGCCACAGAAGTGCTCGGTCTCGAGCTGTCCGGCGTGGATGTCGTCAGAGGCGAGCGCGGCTACTCGGTCATCGAGGTCAACTCCGCTCCAGGCTTCCAAGGCTTCGAGAAGGCGACGGGCATCAACACCGCCGCGGAGATCATGCGCTACATCCGGTTCAGAACGCGCTGACCGCACCCCAACGGGCTGTGGATAACGTGGATGAATGGTTACACCCACGTATCCGCACGTCATGGACGGGCGAGAACACCGTGACGCATCATGCGGGCTTCTCCACAGGCGCTCCGTGTGGTCGATTCGTCCGGGCGGTCGTGTTACCAAGAGTTGGCGAGCGCGCAACGTCGATGTCACCGATCGTGCGGGCCTGTACCTGATGATTCAGCTATGAACACGCAGCGCGATACGACCATCCCGGGTACGCAGCGATGACCCAGACCGGCCCGGACCGGAAGCCTCTTCGCGTACATCTGCGGGGAGTCTCGGTCGCCGCGGTTCAGGCCTCCGTCATCCGCATGCTGGTCGACGTACTGGTCATGCTGGTGCTGATCGTACTTGTGTGGGTCGTTCTCGGAGTTGCCCGGGATGTCTGGATTGCGATCACCACCCGCTCGCCCGAGGGATTCAAGTCGCTCTCGATCGAGTTGCTGACAGTCTTCGTCTTCATCGAGCTGTTCCATTCGCTGTCCGAATACATGCGCTTCCAGCGGGTCCGCGTGACTCACTTGCTCGATGCGTCGCTCGCCTTCGTGCTGCGTGAAGTTTGGGTGGGGATGTACGGGGGCCATCTTGACTCGGCGAGTGTGTTCGCGCTGGCTGGTCTCGTGCTCGCACTCGGCATCGTGCGGACGCTGGCGGTTGTGTATTCCCCGGGTGAGCGGGCTGCGGAGATCGCGGACGCGCAGGAGGTAGAGGTGCAGGCCGAGGAGCTCAGCCACCAGACAGAGCTCCGGTAGCCGAGGCTGCGCCCGGACGCGAGTGCCGCACGACAACGCGGTCACCGAGCGGTGATGGCGACGATCAAGAAGGACCGCGTGCACCGTCACCGGTTCAAGGTTCGCGATCTTCCGGCTACATACAGGGTTTCTACAACCCGCACAGGCTCCTCGTCGCTGGGGAACTTGTTCCGGCGGAGTTCCAGCGGAGACTGGAGCGGGTGAGCTCGTCCCGGATGGGCACGCTCGCCTCCTCGGTCTCGCGCAGGGTCTCGGGAGGGACGTGTACCGGGGCGCGTGAGCGCCTCATATCCACCTTCTCGGAACCGTGGATCGCCTTCGCCACCCAGCTCTTGGATACCGCGTGGGCGCGGGCAACTTCGCGGTGGCTCCTGCCCTCCACCAGCAGTGCGTCCACCACGTCGCGCGCCAGAGCCATCGAAGACCCCTCCCATCTGGTGCCCACGATGTGGTGAACTCATGCACCTCCGGCTTCGCCAGAATGAAGTGACGAAAGGGCCTCCAGCGATGGCGGCACCCTGCGACACCAGGTAGTCGATAGTCGCTGTGCGCTGGACGTCGCCGACCTCAAGGCCCCTTATCTCGATGCGCCCGACGATCGACTCCCACTCGGCTGTGTGGTGCATCAGACGTTCGTGACGAAGTCCACTGCAAGAACATCGATGGCGATCACGGTTAGCTCAGTCGGTCGGCTTCCAATTCGTCTAAGCGCGGTCCACGACGGAACACGAACGCTTTGCCTCTTTGCTCCATGACCAGGTACTCCCTTTCGAATAGCTCAAGCAGGTCACGGCGAGCGGTGGTGTAGTGGATGCCATGGTTCTTCTGGTGATAACGGATTCTGAACTCAGCAGCAGGTGCTCTAAGCGCCCTGCCGAGAATCGAACGCTGGCGTTGGTTCAGCAGTGGCTCATCAAAGAGTAGTCGACGCATCTCCCCGTCTCGCTCCTCCCATTGCGCTACTCGTGCTTGGAGTTGGCCCAAGGTAACCAAGATCAGCTGCACAGCCAGTGTCTGCAGCGCTGTGAGGTCTGACGGATTCCTCTCATTCACTTGAGCGTAGGAGGCTCGATCATATGTGACCATCGGTGGTCTGATGAAGTCCCGTTCCCAGTCGACCTTGGCCCTCGAAAGGGGGAGGAGCGCCAACACCGGCAGGTCGTTCTTGAGGGCGAACAACTTGGAAGCCAAACGCCCCACCTGGCTGGATATCGTGCCAAGGGGCGAGTAGTACCGCCAGGCGTCGACTGTGAGCTCTCCCTGCAGGGTCACGAGGTCATCTGGATCACAGGACTCCCGATTCAAGTAGTCGGCGATGACACCCATCTGTCTCACTGCGGATTCCTCGCGCTGGTCTACGCTCGAATCCTCGGCTCGCATGAGGATTCCTCTTGATGCCGGCCGGAGTTGCACCTGGCCGAGATCCACATCCTTGAGAAGCAGTTCACGGATGTACATGAACATGTCAACCGAGAATGGCTCATCCACAAGGTCGGGCAGACGAGCGAGTGCTGTGTGTGTGTTCTGGAGGAGGCGGTCTGAATCCGATTGTGCACTGCGGTCGAGCCGCAAGAGCTCCTGTGCATGGTCGGATTGCACGGCGACTCCGTCGAGCGTGGCGGCAGCGACCGTCTCTTCAATCTGCAATCTCGTCAAGAAGTGCTGTCCGGCGCCTCCGCCTATTACTTCGTTGAGGTGAGAACCGGACCGACAGGCGCACGAGATGACGCGTACTCCGTCGTCGATCTCGTGTGTCCGACGGTACCAGAATGGGTTGAGGTCGAAGTCTGGTATCGGCACTGGCACGGCCACGCATTGGTTGAGCTTGCTGAGGGCATGCCATGACTCCAACGGGCTCATGTTGCTGGGCTGTGGAAAGCTTAAGAACTCCTCCCACGGTAGGGACCGCCGGCTCATCTCCCTGACCAATCGCTTGAAGTTGGCGTCGTCAAGGAGATCGGCAAAGACGCGCTTTTCGGGCATTGTGCACGCCACCTTCTGGAAGAAACATACCAACCACGCATGAGGATAGTGCTCATTGCACGTATGGTGCAACAACTCTCACATGATGTGGGACTCGCTGACCGCGCTGAGTATGCAGTTTACATCATATGCACTATGTGAATGGACGCACTAGCAACCATGTCTATGCGATGTACAGAGATTGACCATACGTTCCGTTCCTCGGAGGATGAGGATGTTCGTCTGCGGGAGACCGACGGGTCGCGTTTAGTTCGCATACGGACAGCCAAGACGGAGAACAGGGAAGGGGTGAGGGTATGGCGGAGAAGGAGCTTCTGTTCGACTCGGCCACGTGGCTCGTGTGGCTGGCGCCGCTTGCCGGCGTTCTGGCGGCAGGGCTCACACGGCGACGCGACCCGGTGGTCGAAGGTGACAAGGTCCTGCGCCACGATCGTGCGGCTCGACTCGAGCACTGGACCCACGGGATCGGTACAGCGGTCTTGCTCGTGAGTGGCATCGCACTGGGGGTCTGGTTCCTGCCATCGTTCGCCGGGAGCGGCGAGCCGGTCTGGAACTGGATGAACGTGCACTTCTATGCGGTTGTGGTGTTTCTGTTCGGCACCTTCTACTACGGTGCCAACACGCTTCTGGCGATGAAGCGGTTCAAAGAGCACCTGCCGACCAAGAATGCGATCGACTACACCAAGCGCCACTACGGGCTGCTCCTAGGCATCAAGAAGTTCACCTTCCCGCCGGAGCGCAAGTTCTTCGAGTCCGAGAAGATGGCCTACATCCTGGCCCTGGGCGCCACCTCGGTCATCATCCTCACGGGGCTCCTTAAAGTCGCGGCTCACGCGATCGACGTCCCGGCAGGGCTCATGGCGATCGTCACCCCGGCACACGACATCGCGACGGTGGCGATGCTCGCCTTCTTCCTCGCGCACATCTTGTTCGGCGCGATCCTTCCCTCGAGCTGGCCGGTTTTGAAGTCCATGTTCACCGGCTATGTGTCGCTCGAACACGCGAAGCACGAGCACCCGGGCTGGCTCGCCGAGCTCGGCTACACGGTCGAGGACGAATCCGGCACCTCGGCCGTCTGAGCCTTCAACCACACGAAAGGAACGACGATGGCAGATATCGACAAGAAAGACACTGACGCCAGAACAGGCGTGTCACGCCGTGAGTTCGTGACGGGAGTGGGCGGCGCGGGTGTGGGCCTCGTGCTCGGCGGCCTCCTCGTCAAGGGCTTCTTCCTCCCGGACGAGGTCTTCGCAATCCCCGCCTCCGGCGGCTACCTGCTCGTGGACACGCGGAAATGTGCTGGTTGCACGAGCTGCATGCTCGCCTGCTCGCTCACCCATCACGGTCAAGAGAACTACGGGCTGTCGCGCATCCAGATCATGCAGAACCCCTACGAGGCATTCCCGAACGACATCGAGATCGCGCAGTGCCGGCAGTGCCCGTACCCGGCGTGCGTGGAAGCGTGCCCCACCGGTGCCAACCATGCCGACCCCGAGACAGGCGTGCGCATGATCGACGAGAGCAAGTGCATCGGCTGTGAGCGCTGCGTCAACGCGTGCCCGTTCACGCCCTCGCGGGCTCTGTGGAACGGCATCGACAAGCATGCTCAGAAGTGCGACCTGTGCGCCGACACCCCCTTCTGGAACGAAGAGGGTGGCGTCGGCGGTAAGCAGGCATGTGTCGCGGTGTGTCCCGTGAAGGCGATCTCATTCACCGCGGATATCCCCGTCCAGTCCGAGCAGGGCTACGACATAGACCTTGGGCATACCGGAGCGACCTGGAACGCCTGGGGCTTCAACGGAGGCACTGAGGGCGGCCACTAGAACAATCACAAGCCAGGGAGGCTACTGATGGCAAACGGCTATGCAGGCAGGATTCTCAAGATCGATCTGACAACCAAGACCACGGAGGAGATACCTACCTCCGATTACGAGCAGTGGGGCGGCGGACACGGGATGGGCTCGGCCCTGTTCTGGGACCTCTGCGAGGACAAGACCGTCGTGGGGACCGATCCGAAGAACGTGGTGACGATCATGACGTCACCCCTCTCGGGCACGTTGACCCCAGCGGCTGCGGGACGTACCGAGATCCAGGGTATCGGGCTGCAGGGCTCTCCGCTCGGCTGGTTCACGAGAAGCAACTTCGGCGGACGCTTTGGCACTCAGCTGAAGTACGCCGGCTGGGACGGCATCGCGATTCTCGGCAAGTCGGAGGAGCCGGTCTGGATCAACATCCTCGACGGCGCCGTGACCTTCGAGGACGCCGCCGATCTCTGGGGCCTCGATACATGGGAGACCCAGCAAGACATCTGGCGCATGGTCAACGCCGATGAGGGCAACTGGCACGCTTCGGGAACCAGTCGCGACCGCGGCCGCACGACTCAGCGTCCCGCGGTCGTGACCTGCGGTCCCAACGCTGACAAGTACGGGCCATTGGCATGTCTCATCCATGACGCCGGTAACGGTGCAGGCCAGGGTGGCTTTGGTGGCGTGTTCGCATCGAAGAACCTCAAGGCCGTCAGCGTTCTTGGCACCGGAGGCATCGAGATCGCGGACCCCAACGCTCTGATGGAGTCGCGGCTGTGGCTGCAGGATGGGTATACCTCGGGTGCCCACATGGACGATCCGCAGACGTTCCCGGGCATCTGGGCACTGTCCGCGAGCCCGGGTCAGACCCAGGGGCCGTACCCGCCAGGCACATACCGGCGGCCCCAGGGTTGCGTGGGCTGCGTGAAGAACTGCCGCGCCAGGACGTCCACCGGCTTGGGCAACGAATCTATGTGTATCGACGCGATATTCATGAGCGGCGGCGTGCAGGGCGGACCGGAGTCGCTCGTGGACTCGTGGAAGTCAACCGACCTCGCCCAGAGGTATGGGCTGAATGTCTTCAGCATGATGGGCGGGCTGGCGTGGCTTCAGAACCTCTACAAGGCAGGCATCCTCGGTGCGGGCAAAGCAATCGACTCCTCACTGGACTACGAGCATATGGGGACCGAGGCGTTCGTCTCCTCACTTTTCGATGCCATTCTCAATCAGACGGACATCGGAGCAGATCTGTCCCTCGGCCTGTGGCAGTGCGCGGAGAAGTGGGGACGTCTCGAGGAGGACCTCGATAGTGGTTTCCTGTCCCTGATGTGCTGGGGCTACGTGCACCACTACGACGGCCGCACCGAAGCCGAGTGGGGCTACGGCTCGCTCATGGGCGAGCGCGACATCAACGAGCACGACTTCAACTGGGTCGTCTACTGGTGTTCCACGCTGTGGGACCTGACGGGCACCAAGCCTCCGGTGACCGCCGAAGAAATGGCCAAGATCATCACCGATAAGATGGCTCCGTATGCGGGAGACATGAAGATGGTCGACTACAGCGACGAGGGAATCTACTCCGAGTCGATGGCGAAGACCGTCGCCTGGCACCGTCACTACACCCGCTACTACAAGCAGTCGCTCGGGTTCTGCGACTGGGGTTGGGCCGATTTCTTGAATGCCTACGGTCCCGGGTACGTGGGTGCTACAGGCGAGGGCGAGCCGAAGTTCTTCAACGCTGTAACCGGTAAGAACCAGAGCTTCGAGGATGGCATCGAGTTGGGTCGCAAGATCTGGAACCTCGATCGTGCGATCTGGGCGCTTCAGGGCCGCACGCGCGAGATGGAAGTCTACGCGGGCTACATGTACAACGTGGGCTCGACCACCATCCCGGGTGTCGCGAGCATCGGCTACGAGGTCCCGTACGTCATGCCGGTTCATGAGAACGGCGAGTGGAAGTACAAGAACCTTGGCGGACGGAAGCTCGATCGCCAGAAGGTCGAGGACTGGAAGACCAAGTTCTACGCGCTCGAGGGCTGGGACACTACGACCGGTCAGCCGACGCGGGGCACGCTCGAGGAACTGGGCCTGAAGGACGTTGCGGATGCACTCGATGCGGCCGGGAAGCTGGGGAAGGCGTGATGTCAACGCCAGCAACCCTGGCCCGCGAGGACGCGGTCCGCTTCATGCGGGTCCTCGAATCGGACGAGCATCTCAACGTCGTGAAGATGGTGCCCATGGCGGGCAACACGCTGATGACGGTCGCGAGCCTGGCCGGCCTAGAGTCCTTCCTCAAGCCGATATCCGCCGAAGAGGCGGCCGGGATGAGCACGAGCATACGGATCCACTACGTCGATCCGGGCGTGCTCGCATCGTGGGTGCGAGACACCATCGGTGATGCGGAGCTGGCCGCTGGCCTCGACGACATCATCGCGACCGGCGAAGCGTACGGACTCCTGGTTCCGGAGATGAAGCGGCTCATCGCAGAGCGGATCGCGGAGTGTCGCGCGGTGCTGGACGAAGACGGACAAGAGTCCGAGCAGTAGGGGTTCTTCGGGCGCGTGGAATCGCAACGGTCGTCGCGATGAATCGTGCCCGGCTCCCCCGAGCGCAGACCACCCAAGGACTGCGTTCCGGGGAGCCGTGGAGCGAACCTGGCCACGAACTCCTCGGTGCTCTGATCATGCGTGGCCCAGTGTGAGTCGCCGCTGAACCTCGGGCTCTTGCCGGGACCCGGGTACACCTCCTTGGGTGACTCACATCAATACCCCTTACCCGGGGCCACGCACAGAGCATGGACGGCCCGGGTCCCGCCTGGGGCCCGGCCGTCCCCCGCCTCCCGGAAGGCAATCCGGATTGTCAGACCGTCGCGAAGGCATCATGCACGTCTCTCGCTTCCGTTGGGGCTGGCGTACATCGCCTCGGCGCTCATGGCCGATGGGCATCGCGTGAGCGCCCTCGACTTGAACGTGAGCGGACTCAACCACAGCCGCATCGCCGGCATCATCGAGCGTGAGCACCCCGACATCGTGGGCATCTCAGCCAGACCGGGACGACCATAAACGGTCTGGCCGTGGCACAGACGATCAAGTCGGTAGCCCCCGGCCTCACGATCCTCCCCACGACGTGGGCCGAGTACGACGCCAAACGCGTGGTGATGGAGACGCGAAACCTATCAGCCGCTCAGATCCAGGGCGCGGTAGACAAGATCGTCCTCGATCTTGGGCTTCGCAAGGCGACGGAGTGATGTGGCGTTCGGTTCGAAGATCCCGTGCATCGGTGGGATGGCGCGATTCGCGGTATGCTTCGGTGTGAAGGGGGTGTGGCCGATGCTGCCGGTCGGTGCACGATTCATGGGTACCATCGTCGCGACCGCCCTGGCTCTCGGCGTGTTGACCGGGTGTGCCGATGCCCCCGAGCCTGTGACGAAGCCGGAGCCCGAGCCCGTCGCAGTGACACCCGAGCCGGCGCAGGAGCCCGAGCCTGCCGGGCGACCGATGATCGCCGAGGCCGAGGCGGCCGTGCTTGCGATCGCCCGCGAGGAATACGCGACCATGCCAATCGAGTCCGCCACCGTGTATGCGATGGGCCGCGACGCGGAGGACACCTGGTGGGTCCAGGCCTGGACGACCGCGAGTCCCGAGTTCGAGGGCGAGCAGGGCGAGCAGTGGTTCGTGACATGGGACGGCGAGTCGTGGACGCTCGTCGACTACGGGACCGGCCTCGGTACCGAGGACTTCCCCGCGGTCTCAGAGTGGGAGGAACTGCAACAGTAGCAGCCGCCGCTTGTCCGATCCCGCCGAGGAGGCGCACAACTCATGGAGCAGTTCGACGTCATCGTCATCGGCACGGGAGTGGCCGGTCAGACGGCCGCACGTGAGCTCGTAGCGGCGGGCAAGCGTGTCGCGGTGGCCGACAAGCGCGAGTTCGGCGGGACGTGCGCGCTTCGCGGATGCGAGCCGAAGAAGGTGCTCTTCACCGCCGCCGAGGTAGCCGAGCGCGCTGCCGCGCAGGCCGGCAACGGCCTGTCGGGGACTGTGGGCGTGGACTGGCCGTCGCTCATCGCCTTCAAGCGGACATTCACCGATCCCGTGCCGCCGGCCACCGAGAAGTGGCTCACCGATGCCGGGGCCGTTGCGCTCCACGGCTTGGCGCGATTCACGTCGCCCGGCACGATCGACGTCGGCGGCGTGCAGTACGCAGCAGAGCACTTCGTGATCGCCACGGGGGCCGTGCCTCGCCCCCTGGGCATCCCCGGGGCGGAGTTGGTGACGGACAACGAGGGTTTCATGGCGGCCGAGACGCTCGGCGGGCGGGTGGCGTTCATCGGCGGCGGTTACATTTCGTTCGAGTTCGCGCACATGGCCGCAGCGGCGGGTGCTCACGTGGTCGTGCTGCATCGGGGCGCCCGGGTGCTGGAGGGTTTCGACCCGGACCTGGCCGAGATGCTCGCGCGCGCCTATCGCGACGCAGGAATCGAGATCCGCACCGGGGTGGTCGTTGCTGAAGTCCGCAGCGCAGGCGGCGCGCTGGAGATCGTATGCGACAGCGGAGACATCGTCGCCTGCGACATGGCCGTCCACGGGGCTGGCCGGGTGCCGGATCTCGAGGGGCTCGACCTCGAGGCTGGCGGCATCGCGTTCGGACCGCATGGCGTCACCACTGACGACTCAATGCGCTCGACCACCAACACCCGCGTGTTCGCCGCAGGCGACGCGGCGGCATCGGGGATCCCGCTCACGCCCGTCGGCATCTCGCAGGCACGCGTCGTGGTCGCGAACATCCTCGAGCCGGGCCCTGCCAGGTTCGCTCCCGTCGTGACCCCGTCTGTCGTGTTCTCCGACCCGCCGCTCGCTTCCGTGGGGCTTACCGAGGACCAGGCACGCGAGCGCGGTCTCGACGTTGAGGTGAAGCTGACCGATACGTCGGCGTGGGCGTCATCGCGCAGAGTGGGTCAGCGCGTCTCCGGCGCCAAGACGATCGTGGAGCGTGGAAGCGGCCGCATCGTCGGTGCGCACCTGCTCGGGCACGGTGCCGAGGAGGTCATCAACGTGTTCGCCGCCGCGATCGCCGGCGGGCTGACCGCGAGCGATCTCAAAGGCGGACTCTGGGCGTACCCGACGGCGGGTTCGGAGATCGTC
>WOYI010900150.1_pt1 | contig 54800 bp, 54 predicted proteins | sample 6423411 | NCBI WGS metagenome assembly WOYI01 (sample SAMN13441803, study PRJNA592873) | oil field metagenome | biome: oil field; feature: oil-well bore; material: oil-contaminated soil; isolation source: oil-contaminated soil from oil-well borehole | place: Germany: Wietze | collected 2016-10-18 ... | reverse complement strand
AAAAATAAAATCCCAACGATTCAAGGAGCGAATCGAAAATTAACAAAGTCCTGTTCTTGTATTAAATCGCTCACTCTTCCCTCTTCCCGGTGGACACAACGTCCTGCTGACGGCACCGCCTGAAGCCGTTTATTTCTTATCTTCGCACTTATTGCACAGATCTGGATCCTTGGCCGACGGCCGCACGCCAAACAACGTCTTCGCGATTAGCCGATACAAAAATCCGTATAGCGGAACCTTACACTTTTTGCATTTCTTAGTCATATCTAATCAACGCCCCATTAGCGCCCCTTTGGTACGTTTGTCCTGTTTAGGTCCGGTTTGACGCGTTTATGTCGGGTTTCGCTAATCGCGCAGTAATCGCGCATTGTCTACGCAAATAAGCATCATTTATGTCAATTTCGTTCGAACGACAATATTTCTCTAAGCTTTCCCGATTATGCATGTCTTTCCACAGTGGATTGTCTTCGTAAGATCCCGCAAGTACCACATCGCAGTCCTTACACCCTTCATAATCCGCTTCATCGTTTATAAACCGAAAAATGTTCTTGGGCTCGTGGTTCTCCAAGAACTTTTCGAATTCGCCTTTATTTCCAGCGAGAACAAGAATCATTTTAGCTCTTTCCATTAGCCATGCGCAGTAGATCATTCTGGGTCTCATAGACGCATGACGCTATCAGCTTAATAAAATCCATGTCGCTTTTATGCGCTTTTTCAAGAGCGCTGATGTATTCCGACCGTTTAAGCGGCGGGATTATTGCAATAATGTATCCTGCCTGCATAAGGGCCACATTCATTAAAAGTCTGGCCACTCGCCCATTACCGTCAACAAATGGATGAACAAACACAAATTCTTTATGAAGCTTGGCGGCATAAGTAACCGGATGATTATCCTTTTTTAAGCTGGGCAGATTTTTAATAAATTTCTGCATCCTCCCGGGGAGCGCGTCTGGTGTAGGCAAAGGATATTGAGAGCCCGTAATAATGGCCTGAACCTTCCGATACACACCGGCATCCTCTTCTTTGATGCGGTGATAAAAAAGAGCGTGTAACTTCTTGATATCTTCTTCCGTTATGATTTTCCCGGTAGCAAGCGCATACATGTGATCAAACGCATCACTGTGCCCTGTCGCTTCGTAATGATCTCTAAGCGGCTTTCCGGCGATGGTGAGTCCATCCTCAATGACCACTTTTGTCTCCGATATAGTCAGAGAATTCCCCTCAAGCGCGTTGCTTGAATAGGTAAGCCCAATACGAAAATATTCCTTTATCTGTTGGTTCATTTCATTACTAAAGGGGCGCAATGCGTTTATCTTTGCCTGAGCCTCATCAACCTTACTCAAAATCTCTTTCATATGACCTCCGTCCTTACTGGCTTAAAAGCCAAGAAACTGCTACGAATTGATCTGTTTAAATATTTCACCTATCCAAGCCGGGGCATAACGAATATCGTTGATAAGCTGTTTTTTATCATCAGCCGATAATCTTCTTTTAAGCGAATTAATGACTCGCTCATCAATATTTCTTTGTTTCATGTAACGTAAAGCCTGAATAACCAAGCCGCTCACGCGCCCGGCAGTCGCCATATTTTTTGGTGATGTCTTCCTAAACATAATGTGCCAGTTACCAACTTGAACCACCCGGGTAGAGCCGTCTGTTAATAAAGCAATCTTTGCCGGTACTTGATCGGACAACCCCAGCAAGTTAGCCGCATATGCTCCTGAAGGCTGAATCTTAAGATTGTCTTTTTCGGCAAGCGCGGCAGTAACACGATTAACGTTTGGCGGCATTTCTCCAAAATCCGGATGCTTCCGTGGATAATCATAAAGCCCGCGCGCTAATCTACGGATATCTCCGGATCGAACCAAACGACTCAACGCTTGATCTACAGCGGCACGATTGCCAAGATCAAAAAAATGGCTTGGGGCAAACACCCATCCCTTTTTCTTGCCGATAATTCGACGAAGGATTTTACTCTCAATGGATTCTGTCATATTAATCGCTTTTCATTGTCAGAAATAATATATCGCACTTCTGACACAAAGTAAAGCTGTTTTTAAGCTACGGTGCCATTTCACACCCCAAAATGTCCACTTTTTAGCGGACATTTACGTGTCCATCCATGTCCATCAAAATGGCCTTTTTTGACCCTCCCGAACGCCCACAGGATACCCCTAAAACCGCCTGTTTTCCGAAGCTGGACGCTTGTTTTGGCCGGGTTGACCACTTATGCCCAGACCCCAAAAGTGATGGACATCGATCCTTCGACTCACTCGCGCATTGCCATTTAAGATACCCGATCGCTCGTTCGCTCAGGACTTAGTTTTTTTGACCACTACGAAGTGCTGAGCAAAAGACACGGCGATAAGCCGTGGCCTGCGTCGAAGCATCACTGGCTCCTTGCGCCTCGCCCGACCCTCACCCAAGCCCCCTTCCAAGGACCCAGAACTGCATCCAAACATAAAAAATCCCCATGATCTCGCTTTTCAAGACGACCATAGGGACGAGTTGTTATTACAACAGGTTTTGAGATTTAAAGATGCTCTCCATGATCGTCCGGGCAGTCTTGCCCGATGGATTATCGCCTCCGGTAATATTACATGCGAAAACGTAGGTCGTACCGTTATGTTCAAGAAAACCTACAAACCAGCCCAAGTTCCATTTCCCATCCGGCCCCGTGCCGGAGCCGGTCTTGCCGTAAAGCGTTCCTTTATCGGTCTTCTCTACCTGCATAACATCGCGCAGTATCGAGATATTCTTTTCGGAAAACGGAAGTTTGCCGTCCAAAAGACTATTTAAAAGAGCGACCTGTTCATCTGCGCTGATCTTGATGGATGTAGTATCCGGACGCGGAAGCCAAAAAATATCGATCTCTGATGAAATATCCTGTGAGCCATAGCCGATCTTTTCAATATATTGCTTCATCCGGACTTCGCCTATTTCCCGCGCTAATATCTGATATGCAGGAACGGCCGACACCCGAAATGCCTCTCGAAGCGTTAAATCCTGATTCCACCCCTCTATATCACGCTTCACCTCATCCCACTTATACCACGGCTCGTCAGCCCCCTTGATGAGCCCAAGCTCAAGGCCGATAAGGGTATTATAGATCTTGAATGTCGAACAGGGCGAAAGGCGCTGGCTACTGCGCGACGGATCGATGTTGACCGTCTCACCGGTTGTCCGATTATGGATCACCAGAGCCACATCATAGCCCTGCAAAAGAGCTTTATCGATCTCCTGAGCAAAAGAAACTGAGCTCATAAACAAAAATCCGACAATCGAAATGAATCTTTTCATGATCAAGCCTTTTTATTCCCCAACGACCGCTTCCGCCAAGCTCCTCATCGCATTACTATAATCCGGCCACCTTATCGGTATTATTCTCCTTTGGACTTGTCATAGATGTTTATCAGTTCTTCTTTTTGTCTGCGGGTTAATTTTTTAATACCTATCTCTGCGTGCAGGGCGTTCTTATAATACGCGTATTCCTTAGCATAGACTAATTTTACCGGCCCCTTACCTTGTAAATACTTGGCGGCGCGGCCGGAATTACTGTTGTGCTCTTTAATTCTTTTTTCTAAGTTATTTGTACTACCTGTATAAAAGCTTCCATCATTGCATCGCACCATATACACATAGAATTCGGCCTTCCGTATAAATTTTCTCATCCATTTATCCGCTTCAAATAATATCCCCGGAACTCTTTCATACCTTTGCTGCTCTTCGCTGCCCATAGGAATAGGCTTTGATAACTTTGCTATCCTTATCACAAAGAACCGGTTCCTTTTTTAAAATCGCCCATATATGCTTCCGTTTAACGAATTTTCTTTTCCAAATCCGTTATTGTCGATTCATCCAAAGGCAAATTAATCTCAACAATTTGTTCTTCATCTACCTTGCCTACTTATCATAAACTGCTAATGGACGTACTGGATCTTCCATTGTAACTTCTTTAAAAGCAATGCATTTGCCTCGCATAAATTCTCGGGATTTCTCATTAATCTCTTTATCTGAAATTGTCCTGTGTCTGATTTTTCTATTGGACTGAAAGGCTGCCTGCCCCATATCATAAAGTAATTCCGAAAGATGGATGCATCCCTGCGAGCCGCCAACTGCCTTTCTTATTTTTACCAAAAAACCTGGCTTTATCTTTAATCCTTTTAGATTATTGATAGCTTTAGCGGCTTCCTGGCAGGTTTGCATCGGAGCGGTAAGAAATCCTATCTTTGCATCCATGATTTCAAAAGAAGGATAATTCACTACCAATACACAGGTGATATGATGAAAATCGTCTTTGATATAACCTTCGATAATCAAGGCGTGCGGATTTTCTTCTTTTACTGTAATTATCTTTTCGCGTTTAAAAACCATTAAGCCATCCGTATTTTCTCTTTAACGATAAAATAATCATAGCCTATATCTATGCCAAACCAAAAAAGCGAATGCCATTCTTCTCTTATGTTATTTCATGCAAACTCCAGACAAACGCTTTAATGCCTTCCCTGCCTAATTTTTTGCGCATTTCTTTAACACAGGAAACAAGCTGTTTCGCTTCATTATCCTGACAGGCGGCATATAAAATATTGTTCCTGCCGGGCCAGATGTCGTCACCCAAATGCGTGCCGCTGGTTGCACCCCTGCCGAAAGCTCCTTTTATTTTGGTGTAATTTTTAAGAGCACAACCCTCTAAAACTTCCATTACTTCATCATCAATCGCTTCATTATAAGCAATCATTACCATCATCATTTCTTCTTGCCTCCGTTCTTTTTGATCGTTGCCTCAAATACCGCGTAAAGAGTAGGCACAAAAAGCATAGTAATCAAAGTTGACAAACTGAGGCCTCCAAGCATGGTAATTCCTAATGGCTGCCATACCTCCGAACCTTCGCCTGTTGAAAGAGCCAAAGGCAATAATCCCGCGATAGTGGTGATTGTCGTCATAAGCACAGGCCTCAATCTCTCTTTGCCTCCGATTGTCACTGCTTCCAACATCGACAACCCGCGGGCACGAAGGATATTTATATAGCTTACCAAAACTATAGCGTTATTAACCACAATTCCCATAAGCATAACTAACCCTAAGAAAGTTATTATGCTTAAGGTTGTGCCGGTTAATATAAATCCCAGGATTACTCCGGTAAAGGTGAAAGGTACGGCAAACATGACGATCAAAGGATCAAGCAATGATTCAAACTGGGCAGCCATAACCATATAGACAAGGCAAATACCGAGCATAAGAAGAAATGTCAAATCCTTAAATGCCTTGCCTTGCTCCTCTGCCTCGCCGCCGAAACTTATGATTATATCGGAAGGGATAGTTATTTTTTGGATTTCTTTCTGGATATCCTCGATAACCTTTCCCATTGACCGTTTGTAAGTGTTACATTCTACCCTGACCACTCTTTCGCGGTTTTTGCGCTCAATTTCCAGAGGGCCGGTTATTTCATACACCTTGGCAACGGTGCTTAATTTAATCTGTTTGCCGGTAAAAGGAGAAACTAAAGAAAGGTTTTCCACGTCCTCCGGTTTGGCGCGGAAGCGTTCTTCCAGGCGCACGTATATATCGTAGGTTTCTCCTTTCTCGCGGTATTTAGTGGCAGTTTCGCCCTCCACAAAGGCCTTGATGCTATCGGCAATCGTGCGCATATCAAGCCCGAGAGCGGATGCCTTTACCCTATTTACTTCTATTCTTAATTCCGGCCGGTTTAATTCACGGGAAATACTCGCGTCTATCGCGCCCTCGGTTTTCTCCACAATCTCCTTTATTTTATTGGCTAAAGCATCGGTATCCTCAAGAGAATGCCCGATAATCTCTACCTGTACCTGTTTGCCTCCTGTACCGCTAACTATTCTGCCCATGGGATTACCCGTAGAAATATCTGTTTTTAATACACCGGGGATCTGTTTAATTCTTCTTCTGATGACTTGGCCGATTTCTTTAATCGAACGTTTTCTTTCGGTCTTTGGCACAAGCTTGGCGCCCCCGGAAGTAATATGGCTTCCGGATTCCCCTCCCATTACCGCCCCCATGCCTCCACTCTGTCCGCTTCTTACATAAACAAATTTCTCTTCGGGAACTTCTTCTTTGAAAATATTTTCTACTTGAGAAGCAATTTTATCGGTTTCTTCCACGCGCGTGCCTATGGGAAGATTTATGGTGGTGCGTAAATCGCCGGAGTCCTGTTCAGGTATAAATTCATTCCCGACAAATCGGATTAAGAATAAGCTGAAAACAAACGCTCCCAGAAAACCAAAGATAACTATTCTTTTATGCCCCAGGCACCAGGCTAACGCTTTACCATAGAATTCTTCCCAGGATTTAAACCAATGTTCGGAAATCTGATAAAATTTGCTAAACCACTTATTTTTGCTTTTGGCCTGGCCATTATTAACTCTCATCCACCTGGCACAAAGCATTGGGCTGAATGTCGCGGCGGTAAAAAGCGAGCCTAAAAGGGTAACGGTTACGATTATGGCTAATTCACCAAACATTATACCTACCACTCCGCTAATAAAAAGCATGGGCAAAAATACCACAACCGTAGTAAGGGTAGATGCGGCAATCGAGAGAAACATTTCAGAGGTTCCAAAAATAGCTGCCTCCTGCGAGCGCTCCCCTTTGTCAAGATGCCGATATACATTGTCCACTACCACAATGGCATTATCTACCACCATGCCAATAGCTATAGTCAAAGAGGAAAGGCTAATTGTATTTATGGTCTTGCCGCTTAAGAAAAGATAAATAAAGGCAATAAGGAGTGAAAAGGGAATTGTCAGGGCGATGATCAGGCTGGGTAAAAATTGTCTCAAGAAAAACCAAACCACCAGAATAACCAGAACCCCTCCTACCCAGACTGTGGATTTAAGCGTATTGAGGGAATTTATAATGTCGCGGGATGTATCCATGACTAAATGCATTTTTACATCTTGAGGAAGGATTTTCTGTAACTCATCTAACTTCTTCTTCACGCGTCCTGCCACTTCCACGGTATTGGTGCCGGTTTGTTTCTGGATCATCATCAAAACGCCTTGCTTGCGGTTAATGCGCACAATATTGGTTACTTCTTTAAAACTATCTTCTACCCGGGCAACATCCTTTAAATAAACAAGGTTACCGTTGCGTTTCCCTAAGATAACCGAGTTTATTTCATCAGGCGCGGCAAATTCTCCGGGAACGCGTAAAAGATAATCCGTAAAACCTGATTTTATACTTCCGGCCGGCTGAGTAACATTCTCCTTGGCTAAAACATTTTTAATATCAAGGATGGAAAAACCGTATCCTTCAAGCCTGTGCCTGTCTATCCAGATATTAATCTGGCGTTCCAATCCGCCATGCAGCTGGACTGTGCCTACTCCGGGGATCTGCCTTAGGGGATCTCCTACTCTGTTATCAATCATATCAAAAAGCTCGGGATAACTCTGTTCGGCGGTTATTCCTACAAAAATTATGGGCATCATCGAGGTATTAAACTTAAAAATAAAAGGATTCTCTATCTCGTCGGGAATGTCGGGCAAGTAACGTTTAGAGATCTCTATGCGGTCGCGGATATCATTGGAAGCCTCATCAAGATTGGTGCCCCAGATAAACTTTAAGGTAATTACAGAAAGGCCTTCTAAGGAACGAGAGGTAATCTTCTCTATCCCCGGAGTAGTGGCTAATTGGTTTTCTAAGGGTTCGCTTATTTTTATTTCCACGTCTTCCGGGCTGGCGCCCTCATAAGTGGTAATCACGCTGATTGCCGGCGGTTCGATTTCCGGCATCATATCTATTCCTAACCGGCTTAAACTGTATAATGCCAGGATAATTATTGCCGAAAAAATCATTATATTCGTAACCGGTCTTTTTACGCCGAATTCTGGAAGGTTCATCGCTATTTACCTCCTTCGGATTCTATCTTACCGGCGTTTTTCTCCGGCTCGATGTTAACGGGAGCGCCTTCATACAATTGCTGCTGCCCCATCACCACCACCAGATCTCCTTCTTTTACGCCTTCCAATACTTCATAATAAGCGCCCTGGCGTATTCCCAGCTTGATATTTTTCTGATGCGCAGTATTCCCATTAACGGCATAAATATAAACTCCGGGCTCCTTGCCCATAACTGCTTCTTTAACGATTACCGGCACGTTTTTGCGTTCGGCAATTATTAATTCTACTTGAGCAAACATACCAGAGTTTAATAGATGCTCCGGGTTGGGGATAACTATTTCTATGGGCGCAGTGCGGGTTTCTAAGTCCAAAACCGGGCTTATTCTGGAAACCGTTCCGGTAAATTTTTTATCTGGGTATGCCTGCACGCTAACCTGCGCAGTTTGCCCAACTAAAATTTTAGGCAAATAATTTTCCGGAATATTCAAATCTATATGGACACTGTCCATATTCACCACCAAACCTATAGGGCTCTGGGGCGTAACCTGAGTCCCGATATCTACATTGATCCTGCCGATAAAGCCGGTTAAGGGGCTTTCCACAGGGGCTTTTTCAAACTTAAATCCAACCTCATCCCGGTCAATATAGGCAATCACGTCCCCTTTTTTTACCGCATCGCCTTCTTCTTTGAGTTTCTCAATAATTTTGCCGCTTACCTTGGGATAAACCAATGCCTCATCCTGGGCTTTGATATCACCGACATAGTCCAGGGTATTTTGTATGGTCTGGGATTCCACCTTCATCACCCGCACAGGGGTAGCTTCTTGCTTTTCTTTTTCTTTCGTCCCCGTGCCGCAACCGGCGATGAATAAAGAAAGAGTCAGCGTTGAAATCATACAAAAAGGTAAAAGTCGTTTAAATTTAATTGTCATTTATTTAATCCTCCAGCTTTATATCATTTTTAACTAAGGTTAAGCCCCGGGACTTATCTAAATCAATGAGCGCGACATTGTAATCTATCAGCGCCTTAACGTAATCAAGCTCAGCCTGCGCTAATTTATCCTGATAATCCAGCATATCATGAGTAGAGACTTGCCCTGCGGCGTAACGCTCTTTCTGCGCTTCGTAATTCTGGTTTTCTTTCTCCTTGGAAAGATTAGCTACATCAACCTGCTGTTTCTGTGTTTTAACTAATCTGACCTTATCCCTTATTTCCAGAATAATATTCTGCTCTAATCTTCCGAATGAGAGCAAGGCCTGGGCTTTTTCTAATTTCTTCTGGTCATATTTTGCCCGCTCTCCACCGCCCCAGGGAAGGCTGAATTTAACTCCTACGCTCCAGTCAGTATAGTCGGAGTTAACTTTATTGATGGCATCCTGATAGTCTCTTCCTAATCCGTTTAAGCCGAAACTGCCTATCAGATCAACAGTAGGAAACAAAGCGTTCTTGGCAGTCGCGATTTTGATATCCCGGTTTTTCAAGTCTATTTTAGCGGAGTAGTAATCCGGCCTGTATTCAAAGGCGCTTTTCAAGCTTTGTAATAAATCCACCTCTTCAACCTTAAATTCCGGTTTGTCTATCAATTCAATCTTGGCATTCCAGGCTTCAGGGTCATCCACTAAATTGGTAATGAGTTTAAGGTCATCCTCGGCTTTCTTAACCTGAGCTTCGGCGGTAAGTACTGCCTTCTCTCTCTGCGCCGTGGCGGCTTCTGTCTCCAATAAATCTACGGAACTTAAAAACCCCTTCTCGTAGCGGGCTTTATTTATCTCCAGTAAATGCTGGGCGCGTTTCCAAGAAAGGTTAGCAATGGCGTAATTTTCCAGATAAAAAATATAATTATAATAAGCTGTTTTTGCCTTACTGATAGTATCCATAACCGTATCTTTAAAAGACGCGTCGGATTGTAATCTATTATTCTGGGCAACTATGATATCCGCTTTATTTACCAAGATGCCAAAATCCTTAAAAAGCGGCTGGGTTATTGTAATCTTGGGCTCGGTCGCATAATAAGGATTCGGGCTCTGCGTAGCTATACTACTCTTATATCTTTCATTAAGAAAATCAATGCTATATTCTGTTCCTGTGATTAGTTTACCGGATACCCCGGCGTTAAAATCCACATCTCTGCTTTTAGAAGTTCCCGGATATAGCGTGCTGACGGACTGTTCGGTATCAGCTTGCAATGTATAATCGGCGCTAAACGTTGGCTCAAAATCGGCTTTAGCAATCTTCACATCGTTTTCTTTTAATTTTGGTTCGATGCGCTTGATCAGAATTTCAGAGTTATTCTTTAAGGCGTAGGCAATGCAGTCAACCAAGCCTATTTTCAAAACTCTATCCTGCGCTCCGGCGGCCATAAAAATAGCTTTTTCTACTTCTCTTGCCCTTTCCTCATCAGTGGCTTTTTTATCTAAGGCAAATACCGGAAGTGGAGGTTCAAAAATAAGAATAATTATAAGTAAGACGTATAAAAGCTTCCTCATTTTTGCTCTACCCCTTTTAAGAAAATATCAAGGATAAAATCTGTCATATCAGTTATCTTTTCTTTGTGGCACATTCCTTTAAGCCAGGGAATGATAGTCGCGCTTAACATCGAAGTTAACACATAAGCCAATCTTTTTGCCTCTAAGTCCTTCCTGATCAAAAGCTTCTCTTGGGCATCTTTGAGCAATTCAGTAATGTAATCAAGGTATTTCACAAATTTATCCCGCACGCTCTTCGAGACCTTATCCTTTATCGCCCAACGCACCCCCCCTCTTTCTGAAAAATAAATCCTGAAGAAATCATGATTCTCTTCAAAATAGGTTAATTGCTGATGGACTAAAACCCTGATTTTTTCTTTTGCATCCCCTGTCTTATTTACTTCTCTTTTTACTTCATATATTAAATCTGCTATTTTTCTTTCTATCAGGTCCAAATACAACGCTTCCTTGTGGTTAAAGTATAGATAGATTGTCCCCACGGCATACTGGGCTTCCTTGGCAACATCTTGAATTGTTGCCTTGTGATACCCTTTTGTGGCAAAAACACGTTCAGCCGCCTTGAGGATATCCCCTTGACGCAATAACCAATCCCTTTTTTTTCTTTCTATGACAGACATTATTTATCTCTCGTTTAAATACATTTTTAGCATGATGTCCTCAGAGGATATAATCAAGGAACTTATAAACAAATCCTATCTTGAACATAGTGTCATTCTTTGAATAGATATTCATAAATATGAATATACCATTCACGCTTGGTTTTGTCAAGGCGATTTTGTAATACTTTTTTTGCAATACTTTTGCATTACTTTGTTAAAATTTATTTTCTTTGTGCTTACTTTTCAAAGGCCATCTTATTGCAACATATTGTCATTAGAAACGTTACGCGTATTCCAATGCGTTGATTATCTTTGATTTCATGTTGGTTCAACGCATCTTCTCGAAGATAAAACCATTAAATTGAGCCGTTTTTTTGACAAAGCATTGTTAATAAATAAAAACGTCCGGAAAACCGGGGATTTCTACGGTTTGACTAAATTCATAATAAGGCATTGCGTGGCGCATGTCAACTCTTATAGGACTGTTGCGGAACAGCCCATTTCTGAGCTGAGAAATAAAAAGAATATTTTCACCGACGACAGAATGATAATTCTGGCAAATTATCCGGCGCTGGCATGATAAAAAAAGGTATGATAACCGATATGCAGCTGTCTATAGCTGTCCGCGAGACGAGAAACAGAGAGTTTGAGAACGAATTTCGGTATTCCGCTTTACGGACTCGCATCTAAAATATTACTCCCCTTGAACAAAACTTTTCCCGGCATCTCGGCGGGAATATCTACGCCCAACAAACCAAGAACAGTGGGGGCGATATCTATTATGGATGGCGCTTCCAGACGGACTTTCTTATTCACCAGAAGAACACCCGGGACTATTGCCGGATCTACAATATGATCACCGCTCCACTTTTTATCGTTTTCCCTGATGACCTCCCCGGAAACCCCTCCTAACGCCGTCTGCCAGGAGCCGCGGTAACCGGCGGCAAACCCCGCGTATAAATCAGGGGATGCGGGGCGGCAAGGGCCGCTGAAGACTTCGTTCCCCTCATAGACATTGCTTACCACCGCTTCTCCGGAGGCAGGGTCCTTAAGACCCCGCAGTTTTCGCGATATCTCTTTTACCAAAGCACGACAGTCTTCAGGCCGGACAATACCGTAATATTCCCGTCCGGTTTTATTCAGGTAGATACCGCCGAAACCCATCGCATAGGCCCTGGAGCGCGACCAGTCTATGCCGGAAAAAAATTCTCCGCCATCTCTTATTCCGTCTTTAAAATAGAGATATCCGTTGTCGGACAGCCAGCGGTTGAGATCGACCGCCTTGCGGAACGAAGTGAAGCCGTGGTCGGAAAGCACCATTATTACCGTATCCTCGTCAGAATGCCTCATTACCTCTCCCAGAAGCTCGTCTATCTTGCGGTAATACTCCAGGATGACGTCTTTGCGGCCGGAGAGCGTACCGGAAGGAAACGCCCTGCCGTCCCTGTAGCGCCAGAACATATGCTGGACACTATCCAGGGTATCCAGATAAAAAAAGAACATACCCTCCCGGAAACGCCTCAGCCTGTTTTCCAGGATATTTCTGCGTTCCGCGAAAATCCTGTCTATCATCGAAAGAAATTCGCTTTCTTCCAGTTTCCCTTCGCTCAAGGCCCAGGTATCGGCCGGCATACCCTGCGTATAAAACATGCCGCTTGCAGCGGCGAGTTCGCGGGAGAAATCCGCCGGGTAAGAAATGGGAAAAAGCGGCGCGGCTGGGTCGAAATTGACCGGGGTCGCGTAAAGCCCCAGAGACGGAGCGACGGATTTAAGGTAAAACCGTATTATACCTTTTCCCTTTCTCAATCCGCCCAGAGAGAACGACACCTTTTGCCAAGAGCTCCATTCACCTTTGCGCAAAATTACAGTCTTTCCCTGAAAACGCAGGACAGCGGTCTGCTTCGCGGCATCTATCTCTATTGTCATGGGTATGCGCGCGTTCTCCGGACGTTCGTTACCGGCTGAAGAAAGCAAAGGCCCGTATATCCATGCGGCGGCTTTTCCGAAAACGATATCCACGTTTACGACCCGGCAGCGGTCGTCTCCCGTTTCTACTTTCGGCCTTTCGGAGGTATAGAAAAACGACCTGCCGTTAGTGCCGGTAATATCAGGGACCCCCATCCCCGATATAATACGGCCGTGAAGGCGCCCCGGAGGGAACGTGTTGGGACAAAAATAGACTTCGTTGTAAATACGGCGGTCGGAAAGCACTTCCCAGAAGAAACGCCCTTTATTGCAGCGGGAAACGGCCGGCCTGCCCGACTTGTTTTGCACCTCGTTCAGACTCAAATAAAGCCCGTGGCCGCGCGCGCCCTCTCTCCGCATGACGAAATCGAATATTCCGTGCCCGCCCGGGCGCAAACCGGTGGAGAAACTGGTCCAGGCGACCACAGACTCGGAAGGCACAGTGGTTTCCAAACGCGAATAAGCGCCTTCTGCCGCAAGCCGGGCTAAATTCGGCAACATATTACCTGCGATGAATTCCTCCAACAGTGCCGGATCAAGGGCGTCAACCCCGATCACTACTACCTTCTTGTGACGTATATTTTTATTGTGCCGCATGGATACCCCTCCCAGGATAAATAACAATACGATAACAGCCGCCCCAAAGAACTTTTCCCGCGGGGACCTGACAAAAAACCTGAAAAAAGCCGCCAGTCCGGCGCCCATTCCCAACAGTATTCCCCATAAAAAAGAGAGGTTTTGCGAGAAAATAAAACCCTGGCCGGGGTCCACATAATAGTTCAGCATAATTTATCTCCCGAGGGGATATACCCGATCGCGGCGACACTGCCGTTTTCATCCTTCAAAACGAACCTGGCCAGACCGTTGCCGCAGGCATCGCTTGTTTCCAGCACAACAGGATCGGCTGTAAGTATAACGGCATCGGCGATCATTTCCCAGTCGGGGCATTTACCGAAAGCCCCGCCCTCATCTCTCCTGAACTCCGTTATGCCGGCCGATGTATACTGCGTCAGACAACACAATCTGAGCCCTCTGTTCAATTGCGAAAGGCGAAAATCTTCTCCGGTATCCAGGGGATATTCACCTCTGCGGTCCGCGCATCCGGTAAAAAGAAGTCTGGAGCGAAAGCTGCGGCTTGCCTGCGGATACGGTTTTTTACATATACAATGCCCCCGGCGTATATCCCGCATGTCATCCAGGACAACTCCTATATTCTTTCCCGGTCCGGCGGATGTCTTGCGATGAAAACCTTCCAGTATTTTTTTGACGCGGACGGCGCGCCCCTGAGGTAAAACCGCCGCCCGCTCTCCCAGGGTTATTCTCCCGGAGACCACCCTGCCGGTTGCGACCGTTTCACCGCGCACATCATATAGATCCTGGACGCAAAAACGGAAACTCCCGTTACCGGCATGAGACCGGCAGGAATCCAGAGCGGACGACAATGAAGGGCCTTCATACCAAGGCATACGCGCGGAGTTTATCAGCAGGTTGTCACCGTGCAATGCCGATACCGGAACAACCCATCGGCACTGCAGTCCCGCGCCGGCCAGGGAAACGCCGGTTTCCGCCTTGATCTCCTCGTATTTGTTCCGGGAAAAATCCACACCGTCCATTTTGTTGACCGCAATGACCGTATTCACGATACCAAGGAACCTGAGAACCGAAAGATGCTCGCGGGCCTGGCCTGCAGCCGGTCTGCCGGCGTCAACAACCAGCACGGCGGCATCCGCATAAGAGGTCCCGGAGATCATGTTCGAAATCAATTCCAGATGCCCCGGGACGTCTATAAACATGAATCCCTGCCTTCCGAGAGACCGGCAAAAGGCCTGCGTGGTCTCTATGGTCATATAATCGCGGCGCTCCTCTTCCAGGCTGTCCAGCAAACGGGAAAAATCCTTCTCCCTGCGCTTCTCCCCGCGCAAAGAGCCCGTCTCATACAAAAATCTGCCTATAAGAGTGGATTTACCGCTGTCCACGTCACCGACGGCAACCACATTCAAAGGCCTATCCATATCACATATATCCCAGCGAGCGCAGTTTCTGCATCGTGTATTCGTCCTCTTTATCGTTCGCGCGCCCGGAGCGTTCTTCCACGTCCGTGGAAGCAAGTTCCGCGATTATCCCGTTTATACTGCCCGCTCTGGAAGGCACAGGAGAACAACAGCATTCGCATCCTATACTGCGGTAACGCCTGCCGCGGGAAGAAAAATACAAGGGGACCACCGGAAGGCGCTCTCTTTTAACGTATTCCCAGATATCCCTTTCCCTCCAATGAAGCATCGGGTGGACCCTCGCGTGAGTATCGGCGGCAGAGGAACAGCCGTCATCATGGTATTCAGCCCATAACTCCAATGCCCGGCTGTGATAGTCCCATTTGAAATCGCGGCCGCGCGGTGAAAAATAACGTTCTTTTGCGCGTATAGAATGCTCATCCCTGCGTATAGCCACCAGCAGCGCCCTGTATCCCTGCCGGGATACGAGATCCCGCAGCGCCTGCGTCTTCAACGCGCTGCAGCATTTAAATCTCCCTTTCTCCGGCGACATCCCTTCGACCAGGGCCTGCTCATTCCTGGCTACAACAAGGTCAAGACGCCAAGCCTTGCTTAGTTTCGCGCGGAATGAATATATCTCCTCGAATTTACGGCCGGTGTCTATGTGAACAACAGGCATAGGAACATCCCCGAAGAAAGCCTTTCTGGCCAAATGCAGCATCGCTGTGGAATCCTTCCCCATGCTCCACAACAGGGCCAGTCGGTCCCGGTATTCCTGATAGGCCTCTCGTATTATATAAATACTCCTATCTTCCAGTTCGCCCAGATAAGAATTGTTCTTGATGGCGTCCTCCTCACGTACCCGATGCGCGCCTGAGATATCCCGGCATGTCGAATTTGCGCTCCAGGCCGGCGGCGTTCATGTAGCGCACCTTGCCGAAGACCCGCCGTTCCGGCCAGGGCCGGTCATGCGCCCCGAAACACCAGGCAACGCCGGCATACCTGTTGGGATCTCTTCCGTCCAGTTCATATTTGTCTTAAGCCTTACAGCGTATTCGAAGACCTGCTCCGGCTCTCTCGTCCACTCCAGTATCTTCTTTCCCAAATACATCCGCATATATCCATGCATACGGCCCGAATGCAAGAGCCCAAGCTGGGCGGCGTTCCAATATGGATCGTGTGTCAGGGCGTTTTCCAGCTTTTTGAAAGAATAAATATATTCCCTGGTATCCGCGCGGTAACGGAGCAGCGACTCCACGGCCCAGGCAAGAAGACCGCTGAATTTATCGTATGCAGGATTATAAAAACAATAATTATCCGACAGCTCGCGCCTGACGACCAGTTCCTCATGATTTCTCCATAAAGTAATCGTCCATCACGAAACCGCCTCCGATATCCGTAACCTGCTTACCGGAAATGGTGAAGCCGCATTTAAGATAAGCCTTGATCGCGCCGTTATTGCCTTTATTCACGGTCAAGGATATCCTATTCAATCCTGGACCGGCAAGAGTCTCGATGAACTCAAGCGTTTTTCTTCCATAGCCTTTGCCGCGCGCGGATGAAAGAAGATATATCTTGCTCAAAAACAATCTTTCCTTATGTTTCTCCGGTAGTACCGCGAAATAGCCGGAGAATTTTCCGTCTATCTTGAGAAGATAATAAAGAAAACCGTTGCGTATCTGCGAATTCAGGGCCGGAACGCTCTGGAAACGCTCAAGCATGTATTCCACTTGCGCCTCGCCGATAATGGAAATATAATACTCTCTCCATATCTCCCTGGCGAGCTTCTCTATCCGGCATACCGACCCCGCATCCAGGGCGGGGATAAACTCAAGCACAAACCCTCCTTTTTTAGCCGGGGGATTTCTGCGCCTTTAACAAAAAGGTGTCATCAGCCCACGGTTTCGTCTTCCGCTTTCCAGGCCGGATCGACTATGCATAAAAACTCAAGTCTGTTACTACCGGTGTTGCGGATATACTGAACCTCTCCGGGCGGGATATAAACGGCGCATCCTGCGGATACGCGTTCCGACTCGCTGCCGATATGCATCACTCCCCTGCCGGAAATTAGGTAATACACCTCGCTGCTTTTGAGGGAGTGCGGGAGAGTGGACTTCCCACGCCCGACAAGCGCGTGGGCCAGGCTGTAACGAAATACAAAATCCCCTTTCCCGGAATGAAGAAGCTCCCGCAAAACCGCTTTGTCTCCGGAAATGAATTTGCCGCAGTCCTTCAATCTTTTAACCAGCATTGATACCTCCCGCCGTCTCTTTAGTTTTAACGCAATATCACGAAATTAAGCAACGTCCCCACGAGAATGGAAATACCAATCATCAACAGCGTTGACTTAAGCAGGGCTTTCAGTCCCAACTCTTTCAAGAGTACGAAAAAAGTGGCGACGCAGGGAAAAGAAACGGCAAGCAGAGTGGACGCTATAAAAAGCTGTTTTATGTTCAGGTTAAGCGGCGCGAGCAAGCCGACTGCCACGTCCTTACGCAGAAAGCCTACGGCCAGCGCCACGATAGCGTCTTGGGGTAGACCGAAAAGGTTCACCACCAGCGGGGCGAACAAGCCGGTAACAGCGTCGAATATCTTGAAATACATCAGAATGTTAATAAACAACACCCCCAAGAGTACCACCGGCATAGCCTCCAGTAGAAATCCCTTGGCCCGGAAATAAAGCTTTCGGCCCAAAAAATATAACGGAGGGATCCTGTACGGCGGGATTTCCAGCAGGAATTCAGGGCTGTTGCCGCGCATCAACCGGTTAAGCATCAATCCCAGTATTATGACCAGTGAAAACAGCACCAGGTAAACCCCGCCCACGTACAACCCGCCGAAGCCGCCGAGCAGTCCGACGATCATCGCCTGCAAAGGGACACAGGGGACGCCGATGGAAATTATGGTCGCGGCTATCAGCCTCTCTCTTTTCGATTCCAGGACGCGCGTGGAAAGTATCCCGGGGACATTGCAACCGAACCCGAGCAATATGGGTATCACCGCGTAGCCGTGCAGTCCCAACGGGTGCATCAGATTATCCAGCAGTATCGCCAGGCGCGGCAGATAACCGATATCCTCAAGCAGGCTGAGGATGAAATAAAAAGCTATCACATAAGGCAGGACCATGCCTATTTCTATATAAGGGGCCGTCGTCAGCAATCCGAGGGACTGTTTGAAATCTATGCCGCCGTTTATAAGATCTCCGATAAGCAGATGGAACCAGAACCCGCCCCCTTTCATTCCTCCGGTAAGTTTTCCCAGTAAAGGCCGGTATAGCTCCATAAAGAAAGGGTCGGTTATACGGGTGATGATGGTTTCTCCGATGAAGCGTACCATCTTGAAAGAAACGAATACCGCCGCCGCGGCCATTAAGAGCCCGGTCCAGGGGCGCACCGAGGCGTCCTCCAGCAGCTCCCGCAGGGTATGATGTCTGTGCTCCAGAGATTGCACCTGTTCGATAAGTTTGCCCAGCTCAAGCCAACGCTCCCCGTGGGAAAGCCGCGGCCTGGATACAGGCCTGGCCTCCTGAATCTTGGACATAAGAAGCTTGATGCCGGCCCCTGTGACGGCGCAGGTGGAAATTACCGGCACCGATAACAGGGAAGACAGCTTATCGGAGTCTATGTATATGCCGCGGTGCCCGGCGTCATCACACATATTCAGACAGACCACCACCGGAAAACCTTTCTCGATCAACTGCAGGGTCAGAGAAAGGTTGCGCTCCAGGTTGGTGGAATCCAGCACATTGACTATGGCAATCTCCTCTTTCGGCAGTTCGTTAAGGAGAGAAACTGCCGTTTCTTCGGCGCCGGAAGTAGGTTCCAACGAATAAGTGCCGGGCAGATCGATCACCTCGATGTCCTTGTTGCCGTATTGCAGCGAACCCCTCGATATCTCCACAGTGGTGCCGGGGTAATTGGAGGAAACAACATGCACCCCGGTAAGCCTCGAGAAGACCACGCTCTTGCCGACGTTGGGATTACCCGCCAGGTATATTCGTTTGATCATAACGTCTCTACCGTTATCTTATCGGCCATGCCGTAGCCGATCGCCACCACGCTTCTGCCCACTTTCACCACAACCGGACCGCGCAGCCCTATACAGCTCAATTTCAGCAATTCCCGTCCCGCATACACTCCCATACCCATCAGCTTGTCGCGCAGGTTGGCGCCTCCCGTTATTTCAACCACTTTAGCTCTCTTATTCTCAGGCAATCTGGTCAAAAGCATTCTCTTTTCTCCTTTTTCATTCTCCATCGATGTCTCCTTTCAACGGTAAAAACGGAATGCTTAACCGGAAATATCCTTTATTTTACCACAATTCTCTGATATTTACGCGCAGTTAGTCAAACGCCGCGGCCTGCTTTTTGCATCAGGACAAGACGTAATAATACGGCCCTGTTTTTTTAATGGTTAAACGCATCTCGAATAGACGGCCTATAGGACGGCTCTTCAACAGCTTGTCTTTCGGCCCGTCGGCTATAAACCTGCCTTCTTTCATCAACACCACTCTTTTGATCTCAGGTATTATATCCTGAAGGTTATGCGTGGCCAGGATAACGCTGATGCCGGTGCCGGCGATCTTGCGCAGGGTATCGCGAAACCTGCGCGTGGCGTGCAGGTCCAGGCCGTTGCAGGGTTCATCCAGTATCAATCCCCGCGGGTCGTGCACGAGCGCCCTGGCGATGAGAAAAAGCCTGGCCTCCCCGGTGGACATTCGCGGAATCTCTCTCCCGGCGAGATGCCCGATCTCCAGAAAATCCAGGATCTCGCGCGCCCTGGCGAGCATGCGGGCGGTGACTCTTGCCCGGTAAAGCCCGACGCTCCCGAAAAAACCGGACAATACCGTCTCCATACCCGTGACATCGCGCGAACAGACAGACTGCAGCCTGTCTGAAACTATACCGAACAGGTAACGCAGGTCGAAAACATTCCAGTCGTCCTTGCCCAGCACCTTGAAAGAATACCCTTCCACCCCGGAAAGCGGATAATATTCCCTGGTCACCAGGTTGATAAAGGAGGATTTTCCGCAGCCGTTGGGACCGAGCAAAGCGATATGCTCTCCCTGTTCCATCTTGATGCCGATGTCGCGCAGTATAAGTTTGTCCTCCTCGCCGCGCGCGACGCTCAGATTTCTGAATTCCAACAAAGGGACGCCGGTATTAGGTTTGAACATAGCCTTACCGCCTTGAACCTGGTACCGTTTTATATACGTTTTCCCGAATATCGACTACGGCCGGGGAATTTTACTTAAAGAGGACCTTTACCACGGTCTTGGCGACCAGTCCTCCGGTGCCGCAGAAAACCGAAGGAGCGTGCGCGTCAACGGGGAATAATATCGCCAGGCGCCCTGCTTCCATGCGCAGGCGCGATGCCTTACGCAGAAGGGCGCGTATATCCCCGCCCGGCGTAGGGCCGTAAAAGCGTATGTCGTCTTTCCTGCTGTAAGGCCCCAGCGGATTCAATCCCGACGGAGGAAGTATATAAATGTCTTCGCTTCCCGACCAAACGCACTGTAAATCGACATAACGCCGGTGCGTTTCGAATTTCGCCTGCGCTGGCGGCTTCGGACGGTAAATCTGGTGCACCGCATAAATATCCTTCTCGCGGATACACGCGGTCTCCCTGTAACCCTCGCTGCGGGAATCAAATATCCTCTGATCGAGTCCGCGCAAATATGCCACTCCGGCCGAGATACGCTCCGCTAATCCCCGGTCCTTATACGCATAACGGTATATTTCTTCCATTATATCGCCTAACACGCCGAAATGTGCCATGCCTTTTAGGGGGAGCTCCTGCCTCCGGAAGGCCGGTTTCTTCAAAAGGGCCCCGGGATTAGGAGAAAGATTTGCTCACGATTATCATACTAAGCGGAGACTGTATTATCCGCTCCGTCGAATTATATCAAAAAAGCCGCTCCGTAAAAAACACGGAGCGGCTTTCTCGCGTTCAAATAATAATTAGTCTCCGTACACAGTTGTCGTATATTCACCGTAGATACCAAGAACGTTCTTGGCATCATAGTCGACGTACTTGACCGTCCTGATGTCCCCGTTCGCCATGGCGGCCTTGATGCTCGCGTCGCCGGTGGCAACCAGTCCGAGGATAGAGGTAGCTTTGGACGTGCCGACTTTGGAGTAGCTCACTCCGCCCTCGCCCGCGCCTACCGGAGCCTTAATCTCCGTATAAAGAGCGCCGTAAGGATATGGAGTAGCGCACCCGCCGATGAACACCGCTGCAGCAAAAAGCATAACCGCAAAACCCGTTTTCTTCATATCTTCCTCCTTTCGTGTTATTCTATCAGACAACGGATATATTGCAAGGTTTATTACGAGTATGCGGTTGCGCGCATCGCGTTTCTCAAAAGGATGCCTTTACACCGGCGTAAAACGACCTGCCCGGCACCGCATAACCGGGAATCTCCTCGTATTTCTTGTCGAAGAGATTCTCTATCCTGGCGAAAAGACGGAAATTTCGCGTCAGTTCGTAAGAAGAGGCTATCCGGAATACGGTATAGTCCTTGTCCTTGACAAAGTTCTCATTGTAAGAGGCGTCGTAAACCACGTCCCTGCGTCTGCCGACGTAAGTCATCCCCAGGTTGAGGTCGGCCATAGGCATAAAACGCCAGTCCAGATCAAGATTGACCTGATGTCTGGGCCTGCGCAGCAGTTCCAGGCCGGTGTCCTTGTTCTCGGTATCGGTATAGGTGAAATTGGCGTTCACGGACAATCCCTCGAAGAAGCGATAGCCGGCTCCTACCTCGTAACCTTCGCTGCGCGCCCTGCCGAGATTAACAAACTTCGCAATTCCAGAGTCATAATCTACCATATCTTTGAAGTCACTGCGAAAACGCATCAGGCTGAATGATAAACGGTTAGCGAACAGTTTCTGTTCGAACCCGAAGTCATAACTTTTGTTCTTGTCCGGGTTTAGGGCAGGGTCCCCATCACTGGAGTACAACTGGTACAAAGACGGGGCTTTGAAGGCAGTGCCGTAATTGGCCTTAAGGCTGGTACCTGTCTCGAGAAAGTGATAAACCGCGGATATTTTATAGGTGGTCTCGGCTCCGAAAATCTGATGGTCGTCCACCCTTAAACCGGGAGTAACGAAGAGCCTGTCGCGAAACTTAAACTGGTTCTGCAGATAATAGCCCTTGTTCTCCACACTCTTCCTGTCCTGCTTGCTTTCGTACGGCCCAAATATACCGTCCGAATAGTAATAGGATGAGCCGCGTTCCTTCTCGTATTCGAATCCGGCGATAAGAGTATCCCACGGCGCCAGGGTAAGATCGTGCTGCCATGCGATTTTCTGATTATCCCCCTTATACCAGTCGCTTATATAATCGTAAGGGTGGGCCTCGTCCTTCGCATTGCGGTCTTTACGGTCAAGGTAATGCCAGGAAAAAGACAAGTTGTGCTTCCACCAGGAGTTCAGAGGATGGTCAAAGGCGGCCTTCATGGCGTAATCCCTGGACCATGATATGTAATTAGGGTCATCGTCGTAAGCTGCGGCGTCTATCTCGGCCTTGGCGTCCGTGTAACGGGTAACCAGGCTCAATTCCGAGTCCTCAAGAACCTTGTATCCGATGCGGGAGGAAAAAGTGGTATTCCTGTAACCGTCCTCTTCCGTCCCGGCGGACACTTTATTAATCCCTTCCGAATCGAGACGGGAGAGGTAAAAAGAATAATCCAGCGCCCCCTTGACGCCCCGCAGCTCACCGCCCTCCCGAAATGTATTATGCGCTCCTATCTCCGAAAATACCGCAGCCTCGGGTTCAGGGGTCCCTTTTCTGGTCACGATGTTAATCACGCCGGACATGGCGTCGGAGCCGTAAAGAGTGGATTGCGGCCCGCGAACCACCTCAATACGTTCTATGTTGTCGGTAGTGAGGTTGGCAAAATCGAAGGAACGGTCCACCGATATCGGATCATTGACTTCGATACCGTCTATCATTACCAGGACATGCCCGGGTTTTGCGCCGCGCAGGTAAACCTGGACCGTACCGCCGAAACCGCCGCTGCCGACCACCGATACTCCCGGAACGCTCTTCAGCACTTCTTCCACGGTAAGCTTGCCGGAATTCCGTATTTGTTCTCCGGTTACGACCGTGGTGGCACTGCCGGTTTCCGCCTGGTAGATCTCGCTCCTGGCGGCGGAGACCACGATATTGCCCAGGTCGTATTCCTGCGCGCTTACCGCGCCGGCCTGCAGAAAAACCGCCAGAACAGCAAAAAATAGTAACTGCTTCCTCATTGTCGTTCTCCTCTCTCGGGAATACTCCGTTACCGGCGATCGACCGGACTACCTTTCTATTCGAAAGGATTACCGTTGCGGGACAGTGCCGGGGATTGCACCCGGACTTCCTTCGCCAAGTTGGTGTTCCGCCTTTCAATTACTTTTGGTTTATCCCGGTCAGCATCAGCCGAACCGGGCTCATTCGAATTCCTGGGTTCCGGGGACACGATACTTAATCAAGCCGGCTTACCTGTCGGAATAGCACTCTGCCTTCAAGGAGAGGCAGGTGTTCACTCGTGTGAAAATGCGGCGCAGACTTGTCCTTAGTTTATCTAAGGGTTACTATTACTCGATGACGGTTCGGGTAACCAATAGAGTTCAACCTATCTTTCTTCCCGAATGGGCACCTCCAATCTTTCCTCCCCTTGATGGGGAGGACTTAGGAGGGGTGGGTGCGCTGTTAAATACAGCGCACAGTGCAATCGAGAATCGAGATTTGATTCGATGAAAGTTCTCGATTATCAAATACCGATAAACGATAACCGGGTTTTTATACCGATACCGGCCGACTTTCCGCCAGGCACAGGGCGAACAGAACGAATAATTCGCTCATCTCGATCTGCGCGCCGAGCGTATCCCCGGTGATACCGCCTATTCTTCTGAGATAAAATTTGCCGGATAAAAAGGTAAACAAGAACACGCCGGCGTAAAACAGCACCCCTTCGGCGCCGCGCAGGAGCAGTGAAAACAGTAATGCCTGCAAAGAGGCGGAATATAAAGCGCGCCTGCGCAGAGACGCGATAAATACTTTGGCCTTGCCTTCGGTACGGGCGTAAGGAAAAAACGCCATGGCCGGAACCACCGACCAGCGGCTCAACACACACATAAACAGCAGAGCTGCCGAACGGGAATGGCCGTTCAATGACGCCAGCAAAGCCGTTTTCAATATCAAAGCACAGACAACCGCCGTAGTCCCCAGCGCGCCGGTATGCGGATCGCGCATTACCGCCAGTATGCCGTCTTTATCTTTACCGCTGAAGAGACCGTCTGCGGTATCCGCCAGTCCGTCCAGGTGCATACCGCCGGTAATAAAGGCCAGCGCGCAAACAAGCAGGGCCGCCGAGAGCAACGCGGGAAATCCCAGAAAAAGGAGCAGACGGTCCAGAAGAAAAAGAAAAACGCCTATGCAGAAACCGGCAAGAGGAAAAGAACCGGCGGCACGCGGCAGTCCTTCCTCTGCGGCACGGCCGCCGAAAGGGAACATACTCAAAAACCCCAAAGCTCCGATGACACCTTTAAACATCGCTCTTCTCCGAGATTCCCGCGCCGCCGAATGTAGCCATCTCTTTTAGCACCTTTAAAGAGGCGTCGGCCAAACCCATAGCCAGGGCTGCTCCGGTCCCCTCCCCCAGACGCATACCCAGGTCCAGTAAGGGCTCTATGCCGATATGCTTCAATATCACCGCGTGCCCGTTTTCCACTGAATTATGCGCCGCGACCATGAAGGCGGCGCTCTTCGGTTCCAGGGAGAATGCCAATAAAGCCGCGGCTCCGGAGATGAATCCATCTATCAATACCGGGACCCTCCTGCGGGAAGCGGCCAATATGACCCCGGCCAGCCCGCCTATCTCCAGGCCGCCGACCTTGGCCAGCACGTCCAGCGGGTCAGCAGGATCGGGGGCGTTGACGGCTATGGCTTTTTTTATCACACCCACTTTCCTGCCCAGGCCTTTCTCATCCAGCCCGGCCCCGCGTCCCGTGACTTTCTCGACCTCAGAAGCGGTAAGTACCGCCGCAATCGCGCTGGAAGCCGTGGTATTTCCGATCCCCATCTCTCCGGTCCCGGCGATGTCTATCCCCCGCCTGAACTCCTCATCGAAAAGCTCTATGCCCCGGCAAACCGAAAGCAGCGCTTCTTCACGGGTCATCGCCGGACCCTCGGCAATGTTGGCGGTACCGTATTTTATCTTTTTCCGCGCCAGCCCTAATCCCGGCTTCAGGTCCACGGAGACGCCGAAGTCGGCCACCACCACCCGCGCCCCGCAATGCGCCGCCAGTACATTTATGGCAGCGCCGCCGTTCAGAAAATTATAAACCATCTGCGCGGTAACTTCTTTAGGATAAGGGCTTACTCCTTCCGCGGTAACTCCGTGGTCGGCCGCGAGCGTGAAAATAACCTTGTTTTTCAATAGCGGCTCAATCACGCCGGTAATACCGCAGAGGCGCACCGCAAGATCCTCCAGACGCCCCAGGCTACCGCGCGGTTTAGTCAGGGAATCCATCCTGCGTCTTGCAACGGCGGCGGCCTGTCCCTCCGGCAATCCTATCCCGGCTATCGTAGTTTTGAGTAGATCCATTTAATCTCCCTTTCAATCGGTGCCGCGCACACGCTCTCCCGGTTTGATCTTCAACGGTATCCCTGATACCAGAAAATAAACCTCGTCTGCGGCTGAGGCGGCTTGCTGATTGACGCGCCCGGCCGCATCCCTGAAAGCGCGGCCGAGCCTGCCGGCCGGCACCAGACCCAGCCCCACTTCATTGGAAACCAGAATCGTCCGGAACTTTCCTTTTTTAGCGGCTGTCAGCGCCTTAGAAACGGCGCCGCAGATATCCGTTTCGCTCTTCTTTGCCAGCAAAAGGTTGGAGACCAGCAGGGTCAGGCAATCCACTATTACGCAGTCATTCGCCGCGCCGGCTTCATTCAAGGCGCGCCGGATGTCGCGCGGTTCCTCAAAGGTTTTCCACCCTAACGGCCTCTCCCTTTTATGCGCAAAAATACGCCTGCGCATTTCCGCGTCCCGGCCTTCGGCGGTGGCGATGAAGGCGACCTTTTTATGCCTGCCTGCCAAAACCCGGGCGAAAGTGCTCTTACCGCTCCTGGCCCCGCCTAAAACCAGAGTAATCTTCCCCATAATAAAATCCTTCTATAGTAATCGTCCGTAGGATGTGCGCTGTCTAAAAAACTTACTAAACAGCGCACTCCCCCTTCATCCTCCCCATCAAGGAAAGATTGGTTGGGAGCTGTTGGTAACCGTAGCCGTTACCGAGTAATTACCCCTTAGATAAACTAAGGACAAGTCTGCGCCGCATTTTCACACGAGTGAACACCTGCCTCTCCTTGAAGGCAGAGTGCTATTCCGACAGGTAAGCCGGCTTAATTAAGTATCGTGTCCCCGGAATTCCAAATGTTTCGTGCAATTGAAAAGCTTCAGTTTCCCCTTTCCATTCTTGTATTCCAGGACTGTGACTCCGGTGGAATCGGGAATATAGCCCCAGAAGTCTTTCCGCTTGCGCAAAGCCGAAACCACCATACTGATAACCCCCCCGTGACAGACCACTGCGACATATTCCCCTTGATGGCGAGAAGCGATAAACTCCACCGCCGCAACCACCCTGGCGCCGAAATCCGCGAGTCTCTCTCCGCGCGGTATACGGCAGCCGAAAGGATCCGAAAGCCAGCGGGCATAAACTTCGGGATATCTCCTGAGTATCTGCCGGTGCGTCAATCCCTCGAATATCCCGAAATTTATCTCACGCAGCCCTTTGAGCCTCTTTACCAGCCGGCCGCCAAAGGCAATGCGCGCCGTCTCCATAGCGCGTTTCCTGTCGCTGGAATAAATCTCATCAAACACGGTATCCTTAAAGCGCTCTCCAAGACGCCCGGCCTGCAATTTACCCTGTCGGCTCAATGGAACATCCCTGCAACCGCAGTATCTCCTGCGTTTGTTGCATTCGGTTACTCCGTGACGTATCAAGAATATCCTCGTCGGCATTACTTCTCTCCAGGGACAAGTATTATATGCGGCTTGCCGCCGGCGGCTGCTGCGTCCACAAGCACTATGGTTTTATATACCGCCTCGATGTTCCGGAAAGTAAGCACTTCCTGCGGCGTCCCTTCCCTGAAAACCCTCCCGTTATCCATCAAGGCCAGACGTTCACAATAAGTCCCGGCAAGATTCAGGTCGTGCATAACCATCACCACGCTAAGCCCGCTTGCGCGGTTAAGACGCTTGAGCAGGTCCATAATCTGCACCTGGTGGCCTATGTCAAGGTGAGAGGTCGGCTCATCGAGAAACAAGAGTCGCGGCTCCTGCGCCAGCGCCATTGCGATCATCACTCTTTGACGCTCTCCCGCGCTCAGTTCATCTATGTATTTATCCCTGAATTCCAAAGTACCGGTAAGTTCCAACGCTTTCTCGGCTATGCCGATGTCGCGCCTGCTTTCCCTTTGCAGCCTCGCCAGATGCGGGATCCTGCCCATCAAAACCATCTCCATCACGGTAAAAGAAAATCCGCCCGGCAGGTCGCGCGAAACGAACGCCGTCTCCCTGCATAATTCTTTCAAGCCTATCCCTCGTATATCCCTGCCATGGAAACGCACGACGCCTTTGCGGGGAGCGAGCACGCGGGTGCAGAAACGCAGCAGCGTTGTCTTACCTGAACCGTTCGGGCCGATCAGGCCGAGAAAACCGCCTGCCTCCACCTTCAGATTGACGTCTTTGAGCACGTCCGCGCCACAGTAGCCGCCACTCAATCCTTCTATCTCCAAAACCGGCGTCATAAAGCCCTCCGTTTGCTTTTAAGCAATATGATAAACACCGGGGCTCCTATTATCGCGGTAATCACTCCCGCAGGAATTTCAAGCGGAGGAAAAAGCGTGCGCGAAACAATATCGCAAACCACCATGAATATCGCTGCAGCAATACAGGTAAGCGGAATAAGCCGCCTGTGGTCTGGTCCGGCCAGCAGGCGCATCATATGCGGCACGATCAATCCCACGAATCCAATGATACCGCAGACGCAAACCAGCCCGGCGGTAATAAAGGCGCTGACCAGTATCAGGAACTTCTTTATCCTGTCTGCGTTGATGCCGAGGTGCATAGATTCCTCTTCTCCAATGCTCAAGGCATTCAGGTCCTGGGAGAAAAAATAGATCACCGCGATCCCTATAATCACCGGCAGTGACACTAGGACGATGAGTTTGGGGTCGTAGACCTGCAGGCTACCCCAGAGCCACCAGGTCATCTCGTGCAGGACTTTCTCGCCGGAGAGGGAAACCAGAAAAACGATCACCGCGGAAAAGGCCACGGAAACGATCACGCCGGAAAGTATCAGCGATTTCTCCTGCATCCTGCCGGCTCCGCAGGCCAGCAGGTAAACGATAACGATGCTCGCCACCGCCCCGCCGAAGGCGAACAAGGGCAGATACAGCCGCGCCGCGCCGCAGACCAGCGCGATAACGGCTGCCAGCCCCGCCCCGCTCGAGGTCCCCAACAGATACGGTTCGGCCAGCGGATTGCGCAGTATGGCCTGCAGCGCGACGCCGGAAACCGCCAAACCTCCTCCGGCAAGCACCGCGGTCAGGACGCGCAGAACGCGCATATTCAGGATCGCACGGTTCCTCGGAGAGAACAATTCCGCCGGAGACAAATGAACCGGCCCCAGGGCAATACCCGCGGCTACCGCGGCCGCGAGAAGTAAAAGCAAAAACGGGATATTTAACCGCCGTCCCATCTACTTCATCCCTCCTTCAACGGAAGGATACATTCTTTTCTGTAATTCGCGCACTCCTTCGGCGACCCGCGGGCCCGGTCGCAGTATCAAATCCGGGTTAAGATCATTGAAAACCCTTCCGTTCCTCACCGCTTTTATATTCTCCCACCCGAATCTGGTTTCCATGATCCCGGCGGCGTTACGTTCGTCCATATACGCCAGGATAATGCAATTGGGATCCATAGCTGCCACCTGTTCCGCGCTGAAATTACAATAAGGCCTGCGCACTCCATGCGCGATATTAATCCCGCCGGCGAGTTTTATCAACTCGTCCACAAACGACCCTTTTCCGGCGGTCATTAAAGGGTCATGCCATATTTCGAGAAACACCTTCACGCGCTTATCCTCCGGGATAAGGTCAGTTTTTTCAGAGGCCTCGGCAATACCGGCGCGTATCTCCGCGATAATCTCCAGCGCCCGCTTTTCTTTTTTCGTTATCGCCCCGATCTCCCGGACCGTCTTCAGCAATTCTTCCACTCCTGAAGGATCGGCGCAGTAAACCCGGAAACCCAGCGCCTTGAGCCGCGCTACCGTAGGCGCCTGCTCAAGCCCGGTGCAAAAGATATATTCCGGCTTTAAAGCCAGTATCACCTCCAGGTTGGGATGGCTAAAATCACCTACTCTGGTTTTTTCGGCGGCCCGGGGCGGATAGTTACAATACGAACTGACCCCGGAAATCCGCTCTTCCAGGCCGAGGGCAAACAGAATCTCGGTGGTGGAAGGCGCCAGAGAAACGTATCCTGAACTGCCGGCGCAGAAACCGACGGCGGAGCAAAAGACTGCCCATAGTAGCCCGCATACCGCGGCACATAGTGAACACTTTACAAGGGTAAAACACTCCATAGTCCACAGACCACGGTCCATAGTAAGCACCTTAAAAATCATACGGAATTACGCTATCGAACATCAAACTGCATACGGCAAGTTATTATTCGAGTTAAATTGCCCTTTTGACGCGGACAATTAAAACAAAACCCGCCATGCGGAAAATCATATGGCGGGTTGCACCCTCACTTTGTCCTTGGCCCATTCCACGAGGCGTTCTTATATCTATAGGCAGGTCTTCTGGCTCGGGTATCTCTCTACCGGCTGCGTCTTCCCATCCCTCTTACCGGATAGTGACGTCTGCAGCTTTCGTCCACCCACACAGCGGCGGGACCGCATCCGCTTCAACGGATTTCCCTGCGCCTATACTTATGTCACTATTTATACACTTACCTTGCAGTCTTGTCAAACTTTTTCTGCGCCTGCCGGCGGTATATGCGCGAAGCCGAGAAAACGCTCGCCGCGGCAACGACAAATGTTACCGCTGCGGACAAAACCGGCCCCAGCCGCGGCATTGACGTCCTGAAAACGCCCGCGAGACCGAAGATAACGAACACCGCGGCTGATATCCATTTGACTGCTTCCTGCGGAAGACGTTTGCGCACGACCACGCCAGCGGCTATGCCGGCGGCATCGGCGGTAATCATTCCAAGAGTAGTGCCGCAAAGCACCGCGAGCGCTCCGGGATAACGCGCCGCCAGGCTGACGGTGGCAAGCTGTGTTTTATCTCCCATCTCGGCCAAAAAGAACGCTATAGCTACGGTGAGCACCGGGCCGAAACGAAAATTCTTTTTATCTTCGCCATTCAGACTGTTTCCTTTTATTGTCCAAAGCCCGAAAACGATAAAAGACAATGAAGCCGACAGGTAAACGATTTCCATAGGTATAAACGTAGAAATGAAACGGCCGGCAACCACCGCCGCAGCGTGATTGAGCAGTGTCGCGATCAACACGCCGGACAAAACCTTAAAAAGGGGGTATTTTGCGGCGAAAGCCATGGCCAGAAGCTGGGTCTTATCGCCCATTTCCGCCAGGCTAATGAGCATATACGAAGCAAGAAAACTCTGCATCAGTCCGGGTTATTCTTTCTTAGAACTTTTCCGGCTGATTGCCGGCGATAACTCTCAAACATTTTATCCTGCTCAAGAATGACCCTTTTCGCGAACCTTCTCCCAGATCAAGGCCGGTAACCGCCACCCGATTGACCAGCCTCACCTCGTCTTCGCCCCCCGCATCCCTGACCCGGTAAGCCCAGCCGTCATGTATGGCGTAGGGACGCCCGCCTTCCGTGCCGAGAAAAAGCATAATATGGCCGTTAAGACAAATGGTGGTGATCCCTCCCGCGGCTCCGTTCTCCCAGGGGAAGCATTTTTCATTCGCCTCTGTAGAAACACCGGATAGCAGTCTGCCGACCTGCGCCTGAACAGATGAATTTCTGGGCAATTTTATGCCCATAACGGAAAAAACCCCCCTGATGAACTGGGAACAATCCTGCTCTCCGTACATCCCTCCCCAGCCGTAAGGAGTGTTCAACATTTTGAATGCCTGTCGTATGGCGTTTCGCGGCGTATAAGGCAGGTAACCGCGATTTATCTCATCAATGTATATATAGCCGGACTTCCTTTTCAGACGCCCGTCCCCACCGCGAAGCAAAAGCACGATCTCAACTGCAGCGGGACCGGCGTCCTTCAGGATAAACCTGTCACCCATGCGCGCATAATCGTAATATTCCTTAAGTCCAGGATCCAGATAAATGTCGGCCCTGGCCGCGGTCACCACCACGAAATCACCGCCGGCATCCGGATCTTTTATTTCCTCCCTGCCGCAGAAGGCGAGTCTGTCGTCTTCCACCCATCCTTCGGAAACCGTGGAGGAAACATAATGCCATTTACCGTCTCTGCCGGTATGCAAGACAGCCACAGGCGTTCCGGGACCGAGCGAGCTGTTCTCTAATTCGTCGAAATCGGCGTCGCCCGGAGACGCATTCAGTCCTTCCGCCACAGGCAAGAGACGCTGGTCTGCGTTGTGCACTACATACGCAAACCGCACGGCAATATCCTCCGCGCCGGTCCCGGACAAAGCCATATTTTCCTCTATAGGAGAATAAAACGCATTGTCAGCCGCGCTGCCGTCCAGACGGTAATAACGGCCGCGGCGGAAACGTTCCAGTTGCCGTCGGCGGGCATCCAAGAAAGTTTTACGGGAGATTCGTTCAGGAAACAACGAGATGTCCGGGATGACCCCGGTCAGGCGGCAGATGCCGGAATTGAAATTAACGATCTCATCCGGCCCCATAATAAGCCTGTCCGGATACGGATGCCTGGATATCCAGTAACCGGGCGTCTTCATCTCCACGGTGGTTCCCGGCAGCAAAGTAGGGGCGGCGAAATACAACATCCTGCCGGACCGGGGAAAACATCCTTCCTTGACAAGGACCCGGTCAGCCGTGCAGCCGGAAAACAATGCCGCAGCCAGCGCGCCGGCTGCAAAAATACGCAAGGAATATCTGAACATTGAAAAGGCGCCTCCGGCGCTATCTATTCTGGCTGTTCATTTATTCAGGAAGTCTTAACACGACTCTCCAACTGCTGCAATCTCGCCCGTTCCTCTCCCAGATACCACTGGGTTTCGTTCAACTGCTGCTTTAGATTACGTATCTCATCCGCCATCTGCCGAATACAGTTTTCTTTTTCCTGCAGGGACTGCTCGAGATGCTGCCTTCTGGACTTTTCCTCTCCCAGATACCACTGCGCCTCGCTCAGCTGATTCCTGATCCCATCATCTGTTCCGCCGACTCCCAATTCTTCGGAAAGCTTACGCAGCTCTTCCGCAATCGTAACCAGATTATTGATGCTCTGTTCCAGCTTGTTCTCTGCATTGTTCTCCATCCGGTCCTCCTTCCGGCTTTACTGCGCGGGCAAACCCGCTGTGAAGGCACGATGCGCCGCGCACGAATTACTTAAAAACTCAAATCCCGACCCTCTTCAATCCTGTTATGCGCGCCTTAAGCACAAAGAAAACCGCCAGAGCCGCAGTCTGCGAAAAAGTCGTAAAAATAATAATCTGCGGGATTGAACGCGTATATAACAACCCCTGCAAAGAAGCGCCTACCAGCATGGCCAGCCCGTAACTGGTGTTGAATATCCCGTAACCGAGCCCCCTTTTATGCAAAGGAGTGATGTCTGCGATGGCCGAGCGCATTATTGTCTCATGCACCCCCATCACTATACCCCAGACGCACATACCGGCCGCTGCCGCAGAGGGCCCGGAAGAAAAAACCAGAAGCGGTATCAAGGCGGATAGAAGCGGTATAAAAAAAAGCAGCTCGAGTCCGGCGTTTACGTTCCCGCGTTTCTTCTTCATGGTGTCATACGCTTTTCCTATGGCGAGGGCGGAGATACCGTCTATCCCCATAGCCAGAGCGTACATTAGAGGTATCCTGGCGTCGCTTAACACACCCGCCGATTTGAAATGAAAAGCGATGATAAGGAAATTGGCGAAACCGCAGGCGCAAAGAAAAATAAAAAGCGTGTAGAGCCAAAACACGGGGGAGAGCTTGTCTGCGGAGGGAGCGGTTCCTTCGGCCGCGAGCTTTGCCGGACGCGGAAACTTCCGGAAAGCGGCGGTGAGAAGGACGACGACCATGACGAACGGCGCCCATAACAGCGAATAAGCGTGCCGGTATGACTGAAGCCCGACAGGGCCTTTCACGGAGAAAGCGAAGAAAAGCGTGAAGATCAACGGTCCGATCAACGCCCCGAACTGATCGAGCGCCTCGTGCAGACCGAAGCTCATTCCGGTGCCGATCTGCGAGCCGGCGTGCGAAATCAATGTGTCCCTGCCCGGGCTGCGTATTGCCTTACCGATCCGTTCCATCAGTATCAAGACCGCGGCTGCCTGCCACGCCCCGGCCAGGGCAAGCAACGGGACAGAGACGAGAAGCCCGTAGCCGATGAATACCGAAAACCAGTAAGAGCGCGTCCTGTCGGAAAGATAGCCGGTCAAGAGCCGCAGGGCGTATCCTATGAATTCACCCGCGCCCGCGACCAAACCCACGACTGCGGCGTTGGCGGCCAACACCTCAAGGTAAGGGCCGTTCACGCTGCGGGCTCCCTCGTAAATGATATCCCCGAACATACTTACCAGACCGAGGTAAAGTATAAGCCGCAGCCCCGGGCTCATATTGCCCGGAACCGCGCGGGAAGCGGCTTCTTTCATAACATTCTCCGTTCCGGGGGGAGCAAACCCCGGCGGACCTTTATTTCATTGTCTGAACGGCTTCCTGTATAAAAGGCAGGATACCTTCGATCTCCTCAATCGAGAGCCTGCCGAGCTTAGTGAAACGCAGGTTCCCCTCTTTGTCGCCGTTCTCGCGGGTAATCTGCAATTTCTTGGCGCCTTTATTGTAGGAGAACACGCTGACCGTTATCCTACCGTTGGCCCCATCGAGCGATTTAGAAAAGATCTTTTCATCCAGACTACTGTCATACGGCATCTCTTAACCTCCTTACATGAAGCGGATAACCTGCGAAACGCATCAAACGCAAGTTATAGTCCCGGCACTACGGGACGTCCGCGAATTTAATCCCGCCGCTGCGGGATCCCTCTTTACCTCTTCTCGCAGGCCACTTTCCAGATATCCATCGCGTATTCCTCTATGGTACGGTCGCTGGAAAACTTGCCGGAACGCGCGGTGTTGAGAATGGATTTCTGGGCCCATATTTTCTTGTCGAGATACGCCATGGAAACTGCTTCCTGTGTCTTGCAGTAAGATTCGAAATCAGCGCAGACCATGAAAGGGTCGTTGTTCATCAGGCTCTGCACCAGAGGTTCGAATGTTCCCGGCTCCGAAGGAGAAAAGAAATCAGACCTCACCAGCTTCAATATCTCCTTTAGCGCCGGAGAGCGGAAAATGTATTCCTGCGGGTTATACCCTTTGGCGTGAATCCTGTTTATTTCCTCAGCCTGCATCCCGAAAATAAATATGTTCTCCCTGCCTACCTCTTCGGCTATCTCTACGTTGGCGCCGTCCAGTGTCCCGATGGTCAAGGCGCCGTTCATCATAAACTTCATGCATCCGGTGCCGGAGGCCTCTGTACCGGCGGTGGAAATTTGTTCGGAAAGGTCGCTGGCCGGAAATATTTTCTCCGCCAGGGAAACCCCGTAATTCTCCAGGAAGATCACCTTCATTTTGTCTTCCATCTCCCTGTCCCCGTTTATCACCGCCGCTATGCTGTTGATAAATCTGATGATCAGTTTGGCCATAAAGTATCCCGGCGCGGCCTTGCCGCTGAACAAGAATGTCCTGGGGACTATCTCTTTTTCCTTGTCCTTCTTAAGATCAAGATACCGGGAAATTATATAAAGGCAGAAAAGCGTCTGGCGTTTATATTCATGGATACGTTTCACCTGGACGTCGAATATGGAATCGGGGTCGATGATTATCCCGGTCATCCGGCGCACGTGTTCGGTAAGCGCCCGTTTGTTCTGCGCCTTGACTTCCTTCCATTTCCTGCGGAAAGAGGCGTCGGAAGCAAATCTCTCCAGATTCTTCAGCTCATAAAGATTCGTCAGCCACTTTTTCCCTATAGCTCCGGTGATTAAGTCGGACAAGCCGGGATTGGATTTTTTCAGCCAGCGCCGCTGCGTTATGCCGTTGGTCTTGTTATTGAATTTTTCCGGCGAGAACTCGAAGAAATCGCGAAAAAGCTGTTTCTTCAGTATCTCGGTATGAAGACGCGACACGCCGTTGACGGAATGACTGCCGACGATGCAAAGATAAGACATGCGCACGCGCTTCACTTCGCCTTCTTCTATCAGCGACATCCTCGAGAGTTTCTGCGGCTCGGAGGAGAAACGGCCCATAACCTGACGCAGGAAACGGGAATTTATTTCGTAGATTATCTGCATGTGCCTCGGCAGAAGGCTTTCTAAAAGCGGAACCTGCCAACATTCCAGCGCCTCCGGCATTACCGTATGGTTGGTGTAGGCGAAGGTGCGCACGGTGATGTCCCAGGCGGTCTCCCATTCCAGGCGTTCCTCGTCTATAAGTATGCGCATAAACTCGACCAGCGCCAGCGCCGGATGCGTATCGTTGAGTTGAATGGCGACTTTATCCGGCAGGGTGCGGAAATCCGTATTCTCGACCTTGAAACGGCGTATGATGTCCGAGATGGAAGCCGCGGTAAAAAAATATTCCTGTTTGAGCCTGAGCAGCTTCCCCTGGCTGACCCCGTCATTGGGATAAAGGACCTTGGAGATGTTCTCCGAGAAAAGCTTGCTGTAAACCGCTTTTTCGTAGTCTCCGTCGTTAAAATAACCCAGGTCGAATTCCTCGGTGCCGCGCGCCGACCAGAGGCGCAGAGTGTTGACGACATTATTCTCGAAACCCGGTACCGGGATGTCGTAAGGCATCGCCAGCACGTCCTGCGTATCGCGCCACTCCACTCGCAGACGGCCGTCTTTGTCTTGCGACATATAGGTTTTGCCGTAGAATTTTATCTTTACCGTGTATTCCGGCCTGGCTATCTCCCAGGGATTGCCTTGCTTCAGCCATTCGTCCGGAGATTCAACCTGGCACCCTCCCACTATGCGCTGTTTGAATATTCCGTAATCGTAGCGTATGCCGTAACCGTGCGCCGGAATACCCAGCGTAGCCATCGAATCCAGAAAACAAGCGGCCAGCCTGCCGAGGCCGCCGTTGCCGAGCCCGGCGTCCCTTTCCCGATCGATAAGCTCCTCGTAATTCATTCCCATGTCCTTAAGGGCATCCTGCGCTTCCTTCTGCATACCAAGATTGATGATATTATCAGCCAGCAGACGGCCGGGAAGAAACTCCATGGAAAGATAATAAACCCGCTTAAGGTTTTTTCTGTGATAATTCTGCTGCGTCAATATCCAGCGTTCTACCAGGCGATCGCGAATAGCTATCGCCATAGCCATAAAATTATCGTATTCGGTCGCGGTATACTTATCCTTGGCCAGGGTATACTGACGGTTGTTCCTAAAAGAAATCTTCAGGGCATCCTTGCTCATCCCCTTGTATATGGGGTCCCATTTCTTGCTCGGCGCGCGGCTCTTTTTCTTTATAGATTTAACGGGCATTTACCTCTCCAGAAAACAGCGTTTTAGTATTAATCATGATAGTTTCTGAAAATCGAAAGTCGAGATTTGACCCCTTCGACAAGCTCAGGGCAAGCTCCATTAAGCTTTGGCTTATGTAATGCTCGATTTTCGATTACTCAGTGCGCTGTTAAGAAACTTACTGAACAGCGCACTAATTACCACCCCTCCCTCATCCTCCCCATCGAGGGAAAGAAAGACGGGTTGAACTCTGTTGGTTACCGTAGCCGTTACCGAGTAATTAAGTATCGTGTCCCCGGAACCGGAACTCAAATCTCTTTATACACCGCCTCGGCCGAGGCGGTGTTCTGCACCAGGACCACCTGGCAGGGCGCTTCGCGGAATATCTGTTCCCCCGGGTCGTAAAAAACTTCTTTCCGCGATTCCCACTCCTTTATCTTCCCCAACACCAGCAGGTCGGCGCCGACTTCGGCGGTCTTAGTGACGACCATGCGATGAACGTCCCCGGAGAGGAGGAACGGCTCGAAAGCGACCCCCTTGGCCTCGGCCATGCGCCCGATGCGCTCCAGCAGTATGCTTCCCTGCTCCCGCAGTTCTTTCTCGTATTCGCGGGCTTCCACCTCCACGAACACGCGGTTGTGCAGCAGTTCCGTCACGCTGTTCTCGTCGATAACATAAATACCGGCCACCCTCGCGCCGATAAGCTTGGCAAGATAAATGGCGTATTTCGCCGTCGGCACTCCCGATACCGCGCCCGCTACCGCTAAAGCTATTGTTCTGATCGGCATCTTCACCCCCAATATTCAAATATAGCGTTAATGCGCCAGATTCTTCTTTATGATCTTGAGCATCGAAAAGGCGTCCCTGGATTCCTCGTCAAGCCTGTCGTTTATGTATTTCACGCCGTCCTTATAGTAAGGCAGGTATATCTTCTCCAGGGCGTTGACCTTGCGTATGGTCTTCTTGACCTCCCTGGCAAGGCGCAGAACCGCTATCTTTTTCTCAGCCAGGGAAGCGAGTATCTCTACAAAGGAAGAAAATCTGGTTATAGTTTCGTCAACGTAGAAGCTCACCCCGGGGCAGCTGAAATAGGGGGAGTTCTGTTTGACCTTGGCGTCTATCACGGGGAGGCTCACGCCCATAACGCGGCGCTGTGAGATGCGGATGGTCTGCTCCGTCTCCACAGACAGGCTCAATTCCTCCACCTTTCTGCGTCCCATGGCCACCACCGCCTGCTCAAGCGCGGCATATCCCAGGCGAAGGCTCTCGTAAGCCTGACGCTGCAGACGGTCCATCACGCGGACAAGAGAAGTAAGCTCGTTAATCAATATCCTGCGCTTCTCGTCCAGCAGCTCGTAGCCCTCGCGGGTAAGCTCCAGGCTTTTGCGCATCTTCAAAAGGTTGGTTTTCGTCGCAGCTACGTTTACTCTCATTTCCGCACGTAGTATTTTTCTATGTGTTCTTCGCGTATGCGCAGAAGTTCTTCCTTGGGCAGCAAAGAAAGCACCTCCCACCCTATCGAAAGGCCTTCTTCCAGCGTCCGCCTTTCGTCGTATTTCTGGGAAAGGAACCTGCGCTCGAAGGATTCGCCGAACTGCAGATAGAGCTTGTCGAGCGGAGACAGCTCTTCTTCGCCGATTATGGCGGCAAGAGCGCGGATATCCTTCACCTTGGCATAGCAGGAGAAAAGCTGCGAAGCTACGGCCGGATGGTCCTCCCGCGTCAACCCTTCCCCGATATTGTCTTTCATCAGCCTCGATAGCGAAGGCAGACCTGCGATAGGGGGATAGATGCCGCGGCTGAACATCTCGCGCTCCAGCACTATCTGCCCCTCCGTAATGTAGCCGGTAAGGTCCGGGATGGGATGTGTGATATCGTCGTTAGGCATGGTCAATATCGGCAGCTGCGTGATCGAACCGTCCACGCCCTTTATCATACCGGCGCGCTCATAGAGGCTGGCTAGGTCGCTGTAAAGATACCCGGGATATCCCTTCCTGGCCGGTATCTCCCCTCTGATAGTGGAAAGCTCCCGCAGCGCTTCGCAATAGTTAGACATATCGGTCATGATCACCAGCACGTGCATTTTCTTCCTGAACGCCAGATATTCGGCGCAGCTCAAGGCCAGGCGCGGCGTCGTGATGCGCTCGATCGACGGGCTGTCGGCAAGACTGAGGAACATTGTAACTCTTTCCAAGACGCCGCTGTCCTCGAAACTCTTCAAAAAGAACCTCGCGGTATCATACTTAACGCCCATGGCGGCGAAAACGACACAGAAACTCTCGTTCTTGACGCGCGCCTGACGGGCGATCTGCGTGGCGATCAGGTCATGCGGCATGCCGCTCCCGGAAAAAATCGGAAGTTTCTGCCCGCGCACAAGCGTGTTCATGACGTCTATGGCCGATATCCCGGTCTCGATGATGTTCTTCGGATAGTCGCGCGCCGTCGGATTTATGGCGAGCCCGTTGACGTCCAGCATCTCATCGGCCGCCGGCTTGGGCATCCCGTCCAGCGGATTCCCCCTGCCGTCGAACACCCTGCCCAGCATCTCCTCCGAGACCGCCAACATGAGGGGTTTCTCCTTGAACCTGATCCTGCTGTTGTTCAATGAAAGGCCGCTTGTCCCGCCCAGCACCTCCACCACCGCATATCCTTTTCCGACTTCCAGGGTAACGCCGGTGCGGATATTCCCTGATTCGTCCGCGATCTCGACCACCTCGTTGTATCCGACGTTATGGGTATTGCGGATCAAAAATATGGGGCCGACTATCTCTTCCAGCCCCACGTATTCCCTGAGAGCATATTGTTGTCCCATGTCAAAACTCCAGTTCTTTTACGCTATCGGCTATCCTGGCCGAAAGGCCGGCCAGGCTATCCAGATCATCCTCGGTGTAACGCAATTTCATCCTGATCACATCCTGATAGACCCCGAGGCCCTTAATCTCCGCCAGGGTCACGCCTTTCTGCAATAGTCCTTCCGAAACGTGGTAAAAGTCCACTATAGTCTTCAGCATCAGAAACTGCTTCTTCGCCGAAGAATAAGTATCCACCTTGTCGAACGCCGCCTGCTGCAGAAAGGTATTCTTGAAAATATGGCATACCTCCAGCACCAGTCTCTGTGTCTGCGGCAGTACGTCGGGCCCGACGAGTTTCACCACCTGCTGCAGCCTCTGCTCCTTCTGTAAAAGGTCCATCATCAGGTAACGCAAAGAAAGCCAATTCTCATCTATATTGTCGTGCCACCAATCTTTTATATCGTCGAGGTACTCGGAATAACTGTCTATCCAGCTTATGGAAGGATAATGCCTGGCGTTGGCCAGATCCCTGTCAAGCGCCCAGAAACAACGGATAAACCTTTTTGTATGGGAAGTCACCGGCTCGGAGAAATCTCCGCCCTGCGGGGATACCGAGGCTATGATGGTGATCGAACCTTCTTTTTTATCGAGCGACCTGACCTTGCCCGCTCTTTCGTAAAACTCCGCCAGGCGCGATGGCAGATACGCCGGGAATCCTTCCTCCAGCGGCATCTCCTCAAGCCTTCCTGACAATTCGCGCAGCGCCTCAGCCCAGCGGGAAGTTGAATCCGCCATAAGGGCCACGTTGTATCCCATATCCCGGTAATATTCCGCCATGGTTATCCCGGTGTAGATGCTCGCCTCCCTGGCGGCTACAGGCATATTCGAGGTATTGGCGATGAAGATGGTCCTCTCGGAAAGAGGCTTTTGCGTGCGGGGATCAACCAGCTTGGCGAAATTCATCAGCACGTCGGTCATCTCGTTGCCGCGCTCCCCGCAGCCCACGAATATGACCACCTCGGCGTCGCTCCATTTCGCGAGCTGGTGCTGAACCACGGTCTTGCCGGTGCCGAAACCTCCCGGGACGGCCACGCAGCCGCCTTTCGCCACCGGGAAAAGCGTATCTATGACGCGCTGTCCGGTTATAAGAGGGTCTTTCAATTTAAGGCGCTCAAGATACGGCCTGGCTTTTCTCACCGGCCAGCGCTGCAGCATGAAAACATCCTCCTGCCGCCCGTCTTTCGTCTCTACCACGGCTACCTTATCCTCAAGCGAATAATCTGCCTCTCCGCCGATCCATACCAGTTTTCCGGAGGTCTCCGGCATCAGCATGATCCTGTGGCGTATCAATGAAGTCTCCTGCACCTCTCCCAGACAGGAGCCCGCAGGTAATTCCTCCCCGGGGGCGCGCGACGGAACGAAATGCCAGCGCCTCTGCCGGTCGAGCGCAGAGACACTGACCCCTCTGCCGATGTAAAACCCTTCCTTCTGACGGATCACCTCCAGGGGACGCTGTATGCCGTCGTAAATGTTGCCCAGCAGTCCGGGACCGAGCTCCACGTAAAGGGGGAACCCTTGCGTGTATACAGGATCGCCGGCCTTGACGGAAGTGGTATCCTCATAAACCTGGACGAACGCCCTGTCTCCTTTTAAACGCATAACCTCGCCCACGAGGCGGTAACCGCCCACTTCCACCATGTCCAGCATGCGCAGGGAAGAAACGCCTTCGATCTCGACTACCGGCCCGACCACCCTATAGACCTTACCGGCGACCTTTTCCATTTAAAACATCTCCTTCATTATTTTTCCGTAGAACTCGTCGTATCTCTGCTGCAAAAGAGAAGAGAAACGCCCGTCGAATATGCGGCTGCCGCTTTCGTTGCGCACGATGACGCCGATATCCCTGAAATCTCCGGCGTAAAAAGAAAGCGCCACCGCGGCTCCGGCAGCCTTCGCGCAGGCGGACTGCACTTCCGCGCGAAATCCGTCGCCGAATAGTCTTCCGTCATCGGGCGAGAATATAACATGCAGGCGCGCGTCTTCCAGCATCCTGGCGCCATCGCATATCAGTTTCTTCAAGAAAACAGGATACTCCGGGCTGTCCCGGAACCCGAGCGCCGCCTGATGCACGGCGTCAAAAACGGCGGAGATGAGACGGCCGCGTTCCTCGAGAAAAACCTTTTTTTTCTCCAGCTTGCCGGAAGAAACTATTTTCTCGCAAAGAAGAGCCGCTTCCTGCTCAGCCCGCTGCATGAACGTCTCCGCCTGCCGGGCGGCCTCATCCCTCGCGCGGCCAAGGATATCGCTCGCATCTTTGCGGGCGCGCTCAAGTATCTCGGCGCTCTCGGTCTCCGCGTTATTCTTCAGTTTCCCGCATATAACTTCCGCATTCTCCGAATTCATTTCCTTTCTATCCAGTTGTTTTTCCATAATAGCCATCCTCAAAGACTCATTCCTATAGCGCCTTTAAGCAAATCGTCGGCGCTCTCCGCCCCCGGTTTATCCCCCAGCGAAGGTACCTCCAGAACAAGAGGGACTTCCTGGGTATATATCATAGCATTCACCTTATCCCTGACCAAGTCGGCGGCTTTCCGCGTAATGACCAGGATCCCCACTCCTTCGGAGGAAAAAGCGACTTTGAACGCCTCTTCCGCGTCCCTGACGGTGCGGACCTCCATGGTCTCAATACCGGACAGCCTGAACCCGAGGGCGCTGCCGCTGTCGGCGATGCAAAATAATCTCATAACCGATCACACCCTGCTCAGGATCATAATGGCGATAATCAAGCCGTATATCGCGATACCTTCGGCCAGACCGACGTATATCAACGCCCTGCCGGCCAGCTCCGGTTTCTCGCTCATCGCCCCCACCGCAGCCGCGCCCACATAGGCCACGGCGATACCGGCGGCCAGAGCGCTCAGCCCGGCGGACAAGGCGGCGGAGAGAAACGCCCAGCTGACCGCGCCGGCATTGGCCGTCGAGGCCGGTTCCGCCGCGGATACCGCGCAGAAAAATCCGGTGAAAGCGACGGCCGCGGCCGCCGGCAATACCACCTTAAGTGTTCTCGATATCAATCCATTTCTTGTCATACTTTCCCCCTTCTTGAATGCAGCCGGAACTTACGCGACACCGCCGCATCATCTCGTCCGGCCGGATACGATCCCGAAGTGTCGGGACCTTTCCATATTACAGCTGTTGTCACACACTCAACGGTTTATAAACGTTCTTGCCGCTCACAAAAAACTTCGAGAAAAATTCGTAATAATTAAGGCGCAGAGACTGTATCCCCACCACCATCCCCTCCAGCAGCAGCACCAGTATATTCCCACCGATAATGATCAACAGGGAAACGAAGCCGGAACCGACATCCTTCAGCAGTTTGGAAAGCTCAAAGATCGCCATGAACAACCCGGCGTGCGCCAGGGCGAATGCCGCGACGCGGATAAAAGAGACGGTGTTGGCCAGATATCCCATGACGATCTCCATCATGTCTATCACGGTTTCCATGAGCAGCACAAAAACGCCTTCATGCGCCCTGCCGGTAAAGATCTCCACCAGAGGTTTCAGAAATAATACCACAAAACAGGCGCCGAGCAAAATAAAATAGCCTGCCGGAACCGGCCCGGCGCCGGGAACGGCAAGTCTTACCGCCAGGGCGATTCCGCTCCAGTAGATGATCCCGGATATCAAACCGGACTTGTCGAAAAAGGCCTTGGCGTAATCGCGATCGCGTAAAGAGATGAAAACGTTCAACGCCACTCCCAGAGAGATCACCATTATACCAAATATCACGCTTATCTTGAATATGCCGAGAATGTTGTTTATCGGCCTGATCCACAGTGAGTCGAACTCGAACCCGAAAGCGCTGCCGTAAAGCAGGCCGAACAGGGCCGATACGCCTCCCGCGTATGAAGTAAGAGCCCCTGCCTGTCGTACTTTATCGCTGCGACTGCGCATAATCAGGATACCGGCTGCCAGAAGCAGCAAACCGTGGCCGAGGTCGCCGAACATCGCGCCGAACATGAGCAGAAAAGTTACGGCGGTGAACAAGGTGGGGTCAACGCTGCCGTAACGCGGTATTCCGTAAGATTCGATCAACAGTTCGAACGGTCTTATTAACGCCGAATGTTTCAAAAGCACCGGGACGTCGTCCTTGGATATCCCCAATTCGTCCGGGCTTTTCTCCTCCAGGTAAAGACAATTGGCCATCTGCCGAATCCTGGAAACCACCTTTTCCTTTTCGTCCGCCGGCACCCAGCCGGAAAACAGGACCGTCTTGTCAGTGTTGCAGGAATACCTGCGCGCCTCTGAAATCGACCTCTTGAGCCTGATGAAGGTGTGGATTTGCGACAGTTCTTCCCCCGCGTGCGCGGCGATCTCCGCGAGGGCGGCTGATTCCGTTTCTATGTCCCTCTTGTCCTTCTCTATCTGCACTTTCATCTTAAGCTGTATCTCGCCTCCCACGGCCTCGCCCTGGTCGGAGAAATCTTTCTTCTCGAAACCGGTATCGGAGAGCACCTTTTCTATATACGGTTTGTCTCGGCGTAGTCCTATAAGCAGCAGCGCCGTCCTGCCGCCGGGCTCTTTGCGAAAAGGATAAACCACGCTGTGAATGCCGGAAAGACTGCGTTCAAGCAAATCCAGATTATTATCGGCTATCATCCCGGAGGCTACTTCCAGAAAACTATAAGCGCTGTCCCTCCTCTTCAGAGAAACGGGCAATATGGCCGGCACCCGGTTGAGCATGGCCGTCCGGGTGCGGATCTCTTCCCGCAATTCTTCTCTTCTTGATATGTGGCTTGCGGCCTCCGCGTCAATCGAATTAAGCTTCTGCTCCACGGTTGAATAAGAGAATTGTCCGAAGAGCGCGGATGTCATAAGCGCCGGACCCGAAGAAGGGCGAAAATCCAAAGACGCGCACGTCTGACGCAGGCGCGCGGCGAGCTTTTCCCAATCTCCGGCCTCTTTCTGCGTTTCCGATACCGGAAGCCCGTTCAGGCCGGACTCGATCCTGCGGATATCCACGGGATGGAAATTACCGAGCTTCAGCAGCTGCGCGACTGTCTGCTCGACGTCTTCTTTCAGCACGGCTATATTGATAAGCTCCATTTCGCAGGGACCGAACATTTTTATACCCCGATGTTCAAAGACTGCATTATATTTTCTTTGGAATGTCCGTAAGCCTTGGCGTAAAGAATGGATACCAGCAGTCCGGCCTGCCTGCGGCTTGAGACCAGGTATGCCATCGCCGTTCCTATGGTAAACGGGAAACCGGAAAGCGCCCCTTTCACTTCCTGCGACAGCATTCCGTAGAGAAAACTCTCAATGAGAAAAAAGTTCTCCTCGAATATCCCTTTTATGCGCGAATAGGGGCCCAATGAGAGGCTGTTGACCACCTGAGTTATCCCGTCGCTGGTATAAGAACCACGCACGTGGTCCTTGTTGAGCCTTAAGCCTCCCGGTATGAACCAGTCGAGCATCTCCGACATGTTCCGGGAATAATATTTCCTGAACCGCAGAAGCAGGTTTATGTTTTCGATGTCTATCTCGACGCCGATTATACGAGAAGCGACCCTGCGGTCCGCAGGCGAAAGACGGGAGATAGCCGCGGCAACCCTGTCGTAATAATCCATGTCGAGCGCGACTTCCAGAAAGAAAAGTTTACCCTCCCGCTTGAATTGTTCCCGACCGCTCATCAGCGCGCGTTTATACGGCGAATCATCCAGCAGGAGTATAAACTCCTCGATGTTTTCCGCCTCAACAAGTTTTCCAAAATCCAGCGTGGACCCGCTTCCCGCCTTGTCTATGTAATCTTCCCAGGCCACAGGCAGCCTGCGGTGCCAGATACGCAAGACGGTCTTCAACTGTTCTATCTCCAGCTTCTGCCGGAGCAGCGCCAGAAAATCCCTCTCCCTTGCGGAAGAGATGGACGAAATAACCTTGCGGTAAGCAGCGGATTCCTGCGCGGCGATAAAACGTTCGGCGACGGGCAAGTCGGCGGAAGAAGATATATTCATGCCTTCCGACAACGGAGAATATGCGGTTCCCTTAAAGAGCGCCAGCGCTTCCTGCAGGTCGCCGGCCCCGGTCAAGGAGACAAAAAACTCCTCCGGCAGAAGCGCGGAAAGCATCGCCCTGATCCTGGCGTTGGCAAAAGAATACTTGCTTAGATCCTGCATTATTTTGGCCGGCTTAGGTAAAAACGCCGCCGTCTGCCTGTTACGGTCATTTTAAATATTACGGTTTCTTGATTTCCGCGGCTTTCCGCCGGCGGGTCGCTACAAGGAAATTATTTCGGAGAATATCTTCCGGGCTACGGAAGGGACGTTCTTTTCTTTTGCCTTGCGCAAAGCTGCGTATTCTTCGCGGGCGCCTTTTACCATGCTCTCTTTTTCGGCAAGGTATTTCGCACGGAGAGCCTTTTGCCGCTCCAGGGCGGAGACGCGCGACTGTTCCGCAGATTCTTCGAGGATTTTACCGGCTTGCGCCCGCGCTTCGGAAACAATTCGTTCCGCCTGCTGCTTTGCCTGTTCAATCTTTTTCTTCGAATCCTGTTCTTCCTGTAAGATACGCTCTACGACTTCTTTCATAGTATATTCATTTTACCATCTGTGGCCGAAAAGTAAATCTAAATCTCATATCTTATTCCGGGGACACAATACGCTGCTGCCTCGATCCTCTATTGTTCTGTTCTTAAATCCTTGCTTAATGGAGCCTGCAATTTCTGGGTCCTGATTTAAAATCGCCCCGGGAGAAATCGAGTTTCCTGCCGGCCCGGGCCGCGTACGCGCGCAATCTGTCCAGTTCTCGTCCGGCGTCAAAACGCGCTTCCGACCTGCCGGGATAAAGATTGTAAAGGCGCCGGAAGACTGCCGGAGTGAAATTAAACATTACCACGTTCGCTCCGCACTCCAGAGCCTTGTATGCCTCTCTGTAGGAAGAACGACGCAAGGCGGTAGTTACCGGGATGTGCGCGCATGGATTGAGCAGTCTGGCAAGCGCTATCGCCCGCAACGCCGGTACGGGATCGGCCGGGGCGCAGGCGGAGAGCGGTGTTCGCGGATGCGGAATGAAAGGGCCTATACTTATCATTCCCATACCGGATTGCCGGAAAAACAGAAGGTCCCCCGCTATGCTCTCGGCGGTCTGCCCGGGTAAACCGGTGATACAGCCTGAACCGGTCTGATAACCGAGCTCTTTCAATGCGCGCAGGCAGAGCAACCGCGTTTTCAGTTTCATACCGGGGTGCAAACGGCGATAAAGAACGGCGCAAGTGGTCTCTATTTTCAGGAGATACCTGTCCGCCCCGGCCTTTTTCCAGAGAGCATAGTCGCTGCGGCTGCGCTCGCCAGCGGAAATAGTGACTGCCGCCGGATAAAGTTTTTTTATGCGTCTGATCACTTCTGCCAGCCACTCCGCCCGGATGGAAGCCGATTCTCCTGACTGTAAAACTATGCTCCGGATACCGGACTTGAATATGACGCGCGCGCAGATAAGAATATCTTCCGTCGTCATGCAATAGCGCTTCAACCGAACGTTACCGGCATTCAAGCCGCAGTAAGCGCAGTGGTTTCGGCAGATATTGGAAAAATTCACTATGCCGCGCACTATTATCCCGTCTCCGGTATGCGAGTTCCGCAGGCCGTCGGCACGCTGAAAAAGCAGCCTTTCGTCTCCGGCCGCAACCCGCCGGGAAAACAGATATGCCAGTTCCTTTTTACTTAAACTGCCCCGGCCGCAAAGCTTGTTTATCAGATACTCCGCCCTGGACACAATCCACATCCTGCTCTTCTGCGCTCCGATTTATTTAGATTGTTTTCCCAGTCCCGACTTGACCGATATGCCCTGTAGCGCCCCAAGTTTTCCGGTCAACGCTCCCAGCTCGTCGGTAGAAGCGTCCACGATCAGCGTGATCACGCAGCATGACTTACGCGCGTAAGGTATTCCCATCCTGCCGACGATTATTCCGCCGTGTTCGCTTAGCACGGCATTGACGGCTGAAGCGGTTTTCTCCCTGTCGTCCACGATTATCCCCACGAACCCCAGTCTGCGTTCCATATGGCCTCCGTCCTTAATATATAACACCGCCTACGGTTACTTAGAATTCCAGGGACACGATACTTAATTACTCGGTTACGGTAACCAAGAGAGTTCAACCTGTCTTTCCTCCCGAATGGGCACCTCCAATATTTCCTCCCCTCGATGGGGAGGATGAAGGAGGGGTGATAATCTTCTCTGTCATCCGATGGGGAGGATTGAGGAGGAGAGATAATCCGCGCGCTGTTCAGTAAGTTTCTTGAACAGCGCACTGAATCCGCTAACGCTTCAGTGGTAAGATGGGCTAATTTCTATTTTTGACTTCCGATTTTCAAATACCGATAAACGACAGACTGGCTTAAATGGATGAATTGCGACTGCGCATAAAAAACCGCTTTTCCCCCGTATCCCACGGAGAAAAACCGGGATAAGCATGGCCGGAAGTTTTTTCCCTTAGGATCGGAAGCTTACAGCCTCTTCGCCTTCAGGACCAGCGCTTGACAACGGCCTATTTTACATAGACCGGTCTGGCCTTGTAATGCGTATGCAGTAGATGCTCTGATTTTTCGCCCAAAGGCTTGCATAGATATTCCGCATAAAGTTTCTTTATATAAGGATTCTCGTGGGAAAACCTCACACTGCAGTCCCTGTCGTCCTGATAAAGCCCTCCCGCGCGTTTTTTCCTCAACTCGTCGGTCACCCCGTAAGGCTGGCCGCCGCCACCGACGCAGCCGCCGGCACAGGCCATTACCTCTATAAAATGATACGGTATCTCCAGGTTGTTCTTCTTGGCTTCCCTGACCTTATTCAGCACGTATTCGACGTTGCTCAAACCGTGGGCGATGGCCACGCGGATCTTTTTGCCGTCGATTTGCACTTCGGCTTCCTTGACCCCGTTAAGCCCGCGCAACTCCTCGAAATCTACCTTCTTGAGGTTTTTGCCGTTCAGCACGAAATACGCGGTGCGCAAAGCGGCTTCCATAACTCCTCCGGTCGCGCCGAAAATTACGCCGGCCCCGGAGTAATCCCTCAGTATATGGTCCGGATCCTCATCTGGGAGATTGACGAAATCTATACCGGCCTGCTTGATCATTCTCGCCAGCTCGCGCGTAGTAAGCGAAACATCCACGTCCTGACATCCGGATGCGAACATCTCCTCGCATCTCTTGATCTCGTATTTCTTGGAGGTGCAAGGCATTATGGAGACCACGTATATCTTCGCCGGGTCTATACCTTTCATTTCCGCATAATAGGTTTTTGCCAGCACGCCCAGTATCTCCTGCGGCGATTTGCAGGAAGAGAAATACTCTATCATATCGGGATGGAATTTCTCCATAAAATCCACCCAGGACGGACAACAGGTAGTAATAAGAGGCAGCGGGCCTTTTTGTTTGGTGAGACGTTCCACGAACTCGGTGCCTTCCTCCATTATGGTAACGTCGGCCGCGAAATTTGTGTCGAAAACCGCCTTGAACCCCAGCCTGCGCAAAAGCGCGTAAAGCTTCTTGGTGAGATTTGTACCCACCGGATAGCCGAAGGCTTCGCCTACCGCCACCCTTACGGCGGGAGCGATCTGCACTACGCAGTATTTATCAGGGTCCTGCAAAGCGGCCCAGACCCTGTTGGTGTCATCCTTCTCCACTATAGCTCCGGTTGGGCAGTGATTGGAGCACTGTCCGCACCTGACACAAGGGGAATCCGCAAGTTTGATGTCCCCTGCCGGCGATATGCGAGTTTCGAACCCTCTCTCCAGGAAAGAAAGCGCCCAGACGTTCTGCATATTCTGGCAGACGTCAACGCACCTGCCGCAGAGTATACATTTCTGCGGCTCCAGCACGATAGTGCCGGTCGAATCGTCCGGCGGCAGAGGCGAAAGAAAATTCTTGAACGATTCCTGCCTGATGCCGAAATCGGCGGCGAGTTTCTGCAATTCGCAATCGTTGTTGCGCCCGCATTTAAGGCAGTCGTTGGGATGCTTGGAAAGTATCAACTCCAGGACGGTGCGCCTGACGGATATGATCTCCGGGTCGTGCGTGATTATGTCCATTCCTTCTTCCAGGGGCGTACAGCAGGCGCGCAGCATCTTCGCCGAACCCCTAACCTTGACGATACAGATGCCGCAGGCAGCAGAGGCGTGGAGGTCCGGGTGTTTGCAGAGCGTGGGGATCTTCACCTGGACGGTGCCGGCCGCTTCCAGAATGGTGGTGCCTTTCTCCACCTGCACTTCAATGCCGTTTATTTTTGCCCTTATCAACATCTTCACTCCTTGGCGATAGCCTGGAATTTACAGACTTCAAAGCACTTGCCGCACTTTACGCATTTAGAAACGTCTATAAAGAAACCTTTTTCCCTGTCGCCTTCTATGGCGTTAACGGGGCAATTAATCACGCATACACGGCAGCGTTTGCATTTATCCTGTATTATGGAATACGTCATCAGGCTGCGGCATTTGTGCGAACGGCATTTCCTGTTGACGATATGTTCGCGGTATTCCTGTTCGAAATACCTCAAAGTGGACATTACCGGATTGGCGGCCGTCTGGCCCAGGGCGCACAGAGACGCTCTCTGCATAGCCAGTGCCACGCGGCGTAGCTTGTCGAGGTCCTCAAGAGAACCGCTGCCTTCGGCGATGCCGTTGAGCAGATTCAGCATCTGGTATCCTCCTATGCGGCACGGCGCGCATTTGCCGCAAGACTCTTCCACGCAGAAGCCCAGATAAAACTTGGCGATATCGACTATGCAGTCGCTTTCGTCCATGACGATCATTCCACCGGAACCCATGATGGAACCGAGTTTCTGCAGGTTCTCATAATCCACCGGGGTATCCAGTTGGTCCACGGGTATGACCCCTCCGGAAGGTCCTCCGGTCTGCACCGCCTTGATCGGTTTGTCACCGAGCATGCCTCCGCCGATATCGAAAACTATCTCGCGCAAAGTGATGCCCATCGGGACTTCCACCAGCCCGGAATTCCTAACCTTGCCGGTGAGGGCGAAAACCTTGGTGCCCTTGGATTTTTCCGTGCCTATCAAGGCGAACTTGTCACCGCCTTCCATGATAATATACGGCACGTTCGCCAGGGTCTCGACATTGTTTATGGCGGTAGGTTTGCACCATAACCCGGACACCGAGGGATACGGCGGCCTGGGCCGCGGCGTCCCGCGTTTTCCTTCTATGGAAGCGATGAGCGCGGTCTCCTCACCGCAGACGAAAGCCCCTGCGCCGAGACGTATATCTATGTCAAAAGAAAAATCTGTCCCCAGAATGTTCTTACCCAACAGCCCGCATTCATAAGCCTGCCCTATCGCCTTCTTGACCCTCTCCACGGCAAGCGGATATTCGGCCCTGATATACATATACCCCATGCCGGCGCCTATGGCGTAACCGGCGATAATCAAGCCTTCTATGACCGAATGCGGATCCCCTTCCAGAACGCTCCTGTCCATATAAGCGCCCGGGTCGCCCTCGTCGGCGTTGCAGATCACGTATTTCCTGTCTCCCTGCGACTCGCGCGTGAATTTCCACTTCATCCAGGTCGGATAACCGGCGCCGCCACGCCCGCGCAGACCGCTTTTCTTCATTTCCTCTATGACACCGGCCGGATTCATCCCGGAAAGTATCTTTTTCAACGCCCCGTAGCCGCGGCAGGCAATGTATTCGTCTATGCTTTCGGGGTCGATCACACCGCAGTTGCGCAGGACTATCCTTATCTGCTTAGGCTCCTCGCTAAAAAGCAGCCTTTCCACCGTCCCTTGCCCTTTAACGGAGGCGTCGATTATCGCTCCTATATCGCTCTCTTTAACGCCTGTATAGACAATGCCCCGGGGAAGGATCTTGACCGCGAAGCCCTTGCCGTAGATGCCGATATCCGAAGCCCTGACCAAAGAAACCGCATCCTCCAACCCCTTATCTTTTATCTGATTGGCAAAAGAAGTGTAAAAATCCCGCAGTTTGTCCTGCTGGGATTGTTCGGTATCGGCCAGCAATATTATCTTCCTGTCCGTCTCCATTTAGGCCTGCCTTCTCGTCCTGACTTCGTAAATATTATCGTTTACCAGCGTCTTGGCGGAGATATGCTTCTCCAGTATCTTGATCGCCGTCTCCTTGTCCACCCTGCCGTAGACGACGTCCGGCAGGCCGGCGCAATGCACTTCCACCAGCGGTTCTGCGTAACACATCCCCTGGCATCCGCATTTCTTTATGCGCACTTCCAGATTGCGTTTCTTAGCCTCCTGCTGCAGGGTGCTGAAGACTTCCCCCGCGCCGGCGGCCATGCCGCAGGTGCTCATCCCTACCTTTATCCAATCTCCGCTCTCATCAAGCCCCGCGGCTATTTTAGAGTCTATGTCTTTAGGGGTCAATTTCGCCATTGTCGTTATCCTTCTTTACCGTATTTCGAAACTATCTCCATCACCTGTCCCTTGGAAACCTTGCCGTAAACCTTATCATCCACCATCATAACCGGCGCCAGACCGCAGCACCCCAGGCACCTGACGACGTCCAGATGAAAAAGCCCGTCCTTGGTCGTTTCACCTTCCTTTACGGAAAGGATACTCTTTACCTCTTCCAGTATAACCGGAGCGCCTTTAAGATAACAGGCTGTCCCCAGGCAGACGGATATCCTGTGTTTTCCCGGAGGTTCAAGTTTGAAATAATTGTAGAAGGTGATGACCTCGTAGATACGGGCAAGCGGAATCTCCAGCAGGCGGGATAATTGCAGCGACACTTCCCTCGGAACATACCCAAAATGGTTCTGCACGGCGTGCAGAACCATGATCAGGCTGCCTTCCTTACCCTTCCACTCCTCTACGATGGGTTTAAGCTGTTCCAGGATATGTTCTGAACACATATTTAAAGGCCCTTTCCAAGAGCAGCGCCCGGTCCTTGAATCAAAAAAAATGAATAAACCTATAGCCTTGAACAGATGCGCCGTAAACGCTTGTTCCGGCCACACGTCGTTGTGTAGAATTTGGCTATTGCAACGGATAAAAATCCGGCAGGACTGAGGCACGGCTCCGCAGATGCGCGCTGCCGCGTTGACTTTTATATTATCACAACGGGCTGTGCTGTCAACAATTTTCGTTCAGGCCGCCGAAGAAGAGTGCGGAGTTTTACTTGCGCGCCCAGAGCTTTTCTATGAAATCGCCGGCGATCTTTCCTATTATATCCTTGCATCCCAGCCCGATGGCAATGGCCAATCCAAGTCCCAGGGAAGCCAGAATTATACCGACTGACAACTCGACGATACGGGCGCCGATATTGAGATGCTCCATGGCCACGGCTATCACGAAGATCATCACGATGACTTCCACTATGCGGCTTAAAAGCCGGCCCTCCGAAAGACCGGCGTTATTGGCTGCCGCCGAGACCATATTCTTCAACAGATTAGACACGAATATCCCTACCACGAATATGAAAACCGCCGCAATCACGTTGGGAATATACAAAATGACCCGGTTAAGCAGGTCGACCGCCACCGTTAGTCCGACTGTGTTGATCGCCAGCATAAGGGTCACCAGCATTGACAGCCAATAGCAAAGCACCCCTATCAGTTCCGATAGCGAATACTTGATGCCGCCTTTAGCCAGCAGGCCGTCCATACCCACTTTATCGGAAAGAGTGTCCAGCTTTACTCCGCGCAGCCCGCGCGTCACGGCGGCTTTTATGCCCCGCGAGACTATCCACCCTACAAACAGTATCAGGATCACAATGAAGAAATTCACGAGCAAATGGCCAACCTCGACAATGATCGTCTTTGCCGGTTCATACAACAAAGCTTTCCATCCATCCATGTTTATTCCTCCTTAATGGGCGCATAACTCTATGGAACGCCTGCAAGGCGCAAGCATGAGTTAACTGCGCGAAGTAATCCCGAAGCGCGTACAGGAGATTTTGCAAAAATCTCCAAGCCGTATGCGCAAAGGGCCTATTTTTTGTAATTTAGCACAACCCAAAACCAAAGTAAAGCCATTTGTCATTTAAAAATTAAGAAGTCGGTTCCGCGTGTTGGGTCCCGGGTTCTAAAAGCCCCATTTGATGACGGTTCAGGATAGTCTCATCATCATGCCGTCCTTGGCCGCGAGCACCGGTATGCCGCAGCGGTCGGACAATTCGTCGGCGGCGCGGCGGGGGTCTCTCTTGAGCATGGTCATGCCGAAATGAGTGAGCACGGCACGGCCCGGCCTGCATTCTCTAAGCACGTGCTCCACATCGGCCAGGCTGAAATGTTCTATGCCCGGGCGCGGCTCGGCAAGAACGACGGAAACAATCAGTATGTCCACCCCCCCGTAAAAAGCCTCCAGCCCTTTAAAATAACCGGTGTCGGCAAGGAAAGCGGCGCTTCTGCCGCCTGCGGAGAATTTAATACCGTAAGTCTCCGCCGGGTGGCGGTGGCGCATGGAAGTATGGAATGTGAATCCTCCGGCATTGTAGGATTTCAACGGAGAGAGCATCTCGATACGCTCAGGGGCGCCGCGCAGGTATTCCAGTATTACGGGATCGGTTGAAACGGCTTCGGGAGGACAGAACACTGCCCCTCTCTTCCGGAAGCCGCCTTCGGTCATCGCCTCGATCATAACATTTATGTCTCCGGAATGATCGAGATGCCGGTGTGTAAGTATAATGCCGTTCAGCTTGGAGGGATTCAGTCGCGGCCTGCTCGATGTGCAGCGCACCAGGCTTCCCGGGCCGGGGTCGATCAAAACGTTGTTACCTCCGGAATGGACCCAGATGCCGCCGGAGGCGCGCACCTGCCTGATCATCACGAAACGGGCCCCTGCCGTACCGAGAAACTTTATGTAGTCGCCGCCGTCCTTCACTCTTCCTTCTTCTTGAGCCATAATCTGCCGAGTTCCTCGTTGATGCGTTCGCGCTGTACCGGCGTAACCAGACGCTGCTCTTCTTTTTCGTTGTTATGCGGGCCCTTCTTAGGACCGGCGGTAAGAAAATCTGCGGGATCCATTACCTGGGCCCCGCAGGCGCGCGCGGCCGAAACTATCCTTCCGTCGGCAGAGACCACGCAGAACGAACGCGGGCGCGAAGAGGAAGCCACCCGAGAGATGATCTCGTCGTCGGCGCTGTGATCGCCGGAAAACACTACGTGCACCGCTGAATAAGGTGACTGCCAACCGAAAGAAGGCGGGTAGCCGTCGAAAAAAACTTCCACCCGGTTGTTGATGCTGCCGCAGAGCCTGCGATTGACGATGCAGGAAAGAAGCGCGTTGCGCTCGTCGTTCCCGGAGCCGGTAAAATCCGGGTGCCGGACGACGTTATATCCGTCGATAAGATAATGCCGGGACATATAAAAGTAGGTTCTTTAAAGTTTTAAGTGGGTAATCGGTCATAATCGGTTATAATAATTAGGA
>WOYI011043536.1_pt1 | contig 54810 bp, 40 predicted proteins | sample 6423411 | NCBI WGS metagenome assembly WOYI01 (sample SAMN13441803, study PRJNA592873) | oil field metagenome | biome: oil field; feature: oil-well bore; material: oil-contaminated soil; isolation source: oil-contaminated soil from oil-well borehole | place: Germany: Wietze | collected 2016-10-18 ... | reverse complement strand
AACTTCTGGTAGCGGACTTTGAACGGCGGCTGTTTCTTTTGGTTGCGGCGGCAATTGGATATTTCGGTCTAAGCTGACCCCCCAGATTCGGAGTAAAAATTAGCTGTTTATAGCTAAGAAATCACCTGACATTTCGGCTGATGCTGACCCCTTTAAGCGGTTTTTTAGTTTTTAATGGGCCGCGCCGCGATACATTTCGGAGTAAGTTGACCCCTTTGTTATTATCGGGACAACAAACCCGACCGGCGGCGGCATTTCATTTCGGACTAAGCTGACCCCTCTCGCAGTTTTGGTTTTATTCGTGGTTTTTTACAACCACAATAATTTGAAATATGACAGGCGGGGGTTTAGCGGTCTGACAAGTCAGACCTTGTGCCCACTTTTCTGCGGGTCTGACAGGATTTCTCTTCGAAATCCCGCACTCCACTTGCACAAACCGTTGTACACCATGTTGAAAAAAGAAAAACGGGGCAAAAATTAAAACTTATAAGAAAAGATTATCTTTGAAAACATGATTCCATTAGATAAAGATTTACAAAAAGTTAAAAGAAATATTGCTGGATTTGGAGAGATAACTCAACGAGTCCTTAACTATCTCCCCAATGTAATAAGTAGTTCAGAAGAGAAAAACAGTTATATAATTTATTCCAGTCAGATTGCCGGTACAACAAAATATATTAGACCAATAAACAAAGAGTTATTTATAGCTAATCCTGACAGTTTTATCTCACATTTTAATGAACTCCAAAGTATTTTTACCAAAATCAGAACAAAGTCGGAAATTGCTGATTCAAACAAAGATATCATAGATAAAACCATTTATACAATACAGCAATCTATTGGAGCAGGCTTAGATTTATTGGTTAATCCCAATAGTGCAAGAAAACATGTTGGAAACAGATTTGAAGAATTAGTAAAAGTTATTTTCACAGAAATTGGAATTGCAAATAAGAAAATTGTTTTACAAATCCCGTTTGAAACAGACGAGAGAACTAAAACCTACAAATGTGAAAACGATTTAATTATTTCACCTTATAAAACGGTTAAATCATCATCGACTTCACTTGATGAAAATGAAGTAGTCGTTTCTGTAAAAACAACTTCAAAAGATAGAATGGGAAAAATGTTCATTGACAAAATCCTACTTGAAAGATTTGTAGAACACCCCCAAAAAGTAATTGGAATATTCTTAAACGATGTACAAAGAAAAGAATCAGATAATATCAGTTTCACTCTTGTTTCCGGTTTATTTATGGTCTATTCGAAATTCTTAACAGAATTAGAAGGAGTTTACTATTTAGACCCGCCTCCAAATGCTATCAAAAAACCATATTCTGATTACATGAAACGATTCTCAGAGTTAATTACCACTGATTTAAGCAAATTATTAACCTCTTAGTTTTTTTCGCCTTTTAGTGGAATCATGTTCATCTTTTGCAGACGCAATTCTCAAAATATGCTCTTCGTCTGATAATCGATTTTTGATAATATCACAATATTCAAAGCTTAATTCGGTTCCAAGCCACTTCCGCTTGTAGGCTTCAGCAACGGCATAGGTTGTGCCAGAACCACCAAAAGGGTCTAAGATAATACTATCCTGATTCGATGATGATAAAATAATTTTTCTTAATAATTCAACTGGTTTTTGTGTCAAATGTGGAAATTTCTCCCATGCTCCATTTGAAATAGTTGGTATTTCAAAAACATCTTTGGGTTTTGCACCAAGAGGGTTTGGTTCCCAAACATATTCGTACTTATTTCCATTCGAATATTGTGAAGTTTCAGCCTGTGTTCTCTTAGGATATTTTAAGGTATGTTCATTATAGGGAATTCTAACTTCGTCAATATTAAAAATATAGTCTTTAGACTTTCTAAAGTGCAAAATACTCTCATGAGAACGTCCCCAATCACTACCGAGATTTGCTTTATTACGATAAAACCAAACAAGCCATTTGCAGCCTTTAAACAAATGTGCCGCTGCCCACTTAATATCAGCTAAAATTTCAGAAAAACCACATACATATAATGAGCCTTTCTTGGTCAAAACTCTATGAGCCTCTGCAATCCATTCCATGCTCCAATCAACGTACTCTTTCTGACTCGAAAACGTATCCCATTCTGCTTTTTTAATATTATAGGGAGGGTCAGCAAAAATTAAATCAATAGAATTAGATTCAAGCTGCTTTAAATACTTAATCGCATCGTAGTTAAATAATTTTCCAAATTCGGTTTTAAAGTATGGATTAATGGTTTCGACAACTTGATTTTTTGTCCGATATTGAATTTCTAATTGCATATCTTGTATAAGATTTACAACTTGTTCTTCGGAGTAAACCCGGTAATTGTTAATAGGATGCCTAAAACTTTTAAATTTTCCATTATTATCCCATCTTCTCAGGGTTTCTGGACTTATTTTTAAAATCTCAGCAGCTTGACTAACAGACAAATAATTTTCCATATCCTTAAACAACCTTACACATGCTTACACAACAAAACTAAGCAAAAAAAGATTAAATTTGAAAGAAAAAACACGGTGTACATCAAAGTGTATAAATCATTGGGCGGAAAGTGCATGTTTTAAGCATGTTACACTTAATAAACTTTGTAGTGGTCTGACAGGATTTCTGTTGGAAATCCACAACCATAACTTACAAGTGACCGTCAGACTGTCGAAAAACCTAATAGTGTAAAAGAATGATTTGGGCGGCTGACTTTACGAAGAATAAAATATTGAAATCTCAATGGCTTAATTTTACTTTTTAGACAGACTGCCGTTAGCGGCAAACGTAACGGACTAACAGACGACACAACAAATAACAAACTACAATAAATTATGAGATTTTTACTGACAGTTTTTATTCTGACAATTTACTCAACAACATTTGCTCAACAGCAATCTCAAAATGATAGCATTTATATCATTCAGGATAGTGTGCTAATCCCAACAAAAAGTGGTGTTGACATTTCGGCTATAATAGTCCGAAAAAAAACAAATACAAGTCCACTGCCTGCAATTCTATTTTACACTACCTATTATCAGGATGCAAGCGATGCAATATTTGCAAAGAAATCGGCTGACAGAGATTATGTAGGCATTGTAGCCTATGCTCGTGGCATTAAAACCGACTTAAAAAACTACAAACCTTTTGAAAACGAAGGAACAGATATTTACGACATTATTAAGTGGATAAGTAAACAGAAATGGTGTAACGGAAGTGTAGGAATGTATAGTGGCAGTTATACAGGATATTCACAATGGGCAACGGTAAAAAATATTCATCCTGCATTAAAAACTATTGTACCACAAGTGGCTGTAATGCCAGGTTACGATTTCCCAATGGAAAATAACGTCCCGTTATCACACATTTTAAGTTGGAGCAACGACAATATTTATAAAAATAAACTTTTACCAAGAAGTTTGCCCTTTGATTTTTTCAATAAAGGAACGGCATACAACAAACTTGATAGTTTAGCAGGTATTCCAAATCCAATCTTTCAAAATTGGTTATCTCATCCAGCTTATGACAGTTATTGGCAATCAATGGTGCCGACACCTTCCGAATTCGCAAAAATCAATATTCCTGTTTTGACCACAACAGGTTATTATGATGGTTCGCAAATCGGGGCTATTCAATATTTTAAATTGCATAACAAATACAACAAAAATGCAAATCATTATTTTGTAATTGGTCCTTACGACCATTTTGGCGGACAACGCAGACCTGCAAAAAACCTGATGGGTTATGAAATTGATAGTGTTGCCAATATCAGTATGGAGAAATTAGCTTATGATTGGCTCGACTTTATTTTAAAAGGCAACCCAAAACCTGAATTGCTTAAGGATAAAGTTAATTATCAAGTTATGGGGACGAATGAATGGCGACACGCACCTAATTTGCAAATAATCAACAATGATACATTGACCTTCTATTTGGATACTAAATTGCTGATTGCTAAAAAGCCAAAAAAGAAAAGATTTGAAAAACAAATCGTAGATTTTAAGGATAGAGAAACCCAAAATAATTATTACACGCCGGAAATTATTTTTGACACATTAGACGCAAGCAATGGGTTGGTTTTTACCACAGAACCATTTCAAAAGGAGTTCACTATTAATGGTTCATTTACAGGCAATCTTTGGGCGACTATCAATAAAAAAGATATGGATGTTTCGTTAGCCTTATATGAATTAATGCCAGACGGAAGCTATTTTTTTCTCATAAGATATGTTGGCAGGGCAAGTTTTGCAAAAGACAATTCTAAACGGCAACTACTGCAACCAAACAAAAAGGAAAGTATTCCTTTTGACAACACGCGTTTTGTGAGCAAGAAAATTAATAAAGGTAGCCGACTGGTTATATTACTCAACATCAACAAGCATCCTTTTGAAATAATCAATTACGGTTCGGGAAAACCTGTATCAGAAGAAACAATACAAGACGCAGGAGAACCATTACAAATAAAATGGCATAATGACAGTTACATTAAAATTCCTGTATGGAAAAACTAATCCGACCGACAAGAAATCGAGTAGGTAAAGGGGAGTTTCACCTAAATTTTATAGTTTTTGGGCAATTGGTGCTCTGCCGTTTCTTTCAAGAACCTGCCTGTAATCAACCGTTCATTTTTAATTTATATGAATTTATCTGCTTTTAATGACCTGATGTTTGTCTTCGAACGACATAGGGGTTGCACAGAATTCAAACCCTGATTCTCTCATGACATTATCCTTATTGAAAATCCTTCACAATCTCGTTAACGCCCTGTAAAACGTAATGCGGACGATACGCAAATTCCTGGATAGTTTGTTTTGTAGAGATACCTGATAAAACCAGGCAAGTATCTATTTCGGCTTCAATACCGGCTACAACGTCTGTATCCATTCTATCTCCGATAATGATGGTGTCTTCTCTCTGAACACCTAGTCTTTTCAGTGCAATTCGCATCATTAAGGGATTTGGTTTGCCTACAAAGTAAGCTTGCTTGCCGGTAGCTAGTTCAATGGGCGAAATAAGAGCCTTGGTTGCCGGGGCTATCCCATCTTCAATCGGTCCGCTCAAATCCGGATTTGTTCCTATAAGCCGGGCTCCCCTGATAACCAGATTTACAGCTTTTTCAATCACTTCATAACTGTACGATCGCGCTTCACCCATTACCACGTAATCCGGGTCGATGTTATTGCTTGTGTATCCGGCATTATAAAGTGCATTGATAAGCCCGGCTTCCCCAATAATATAGGCGCTGCCGTAGGGTTTCTGGCTTTGAAGAAAAGCAGCGGTCGCCAGTGCACTTGTATAAAAATGCTCGGGGCCTACATCCAATCCCATTCGCGATAATTTCCCCTGTAACTCTTTAATGGTCCGTTCACTGGAATTGGTTAGAAAAACGAATTTTTTGTTTTCATCTTTAAGCCACGATACAAACTCTTTTACGCCATCAAGAATTTTGTTTCCATGATAAATTACTCCATCCATATCGCAGATGAACCCTGATTTGTTTCGTATATTTTCTATGCATGATTTTTCTGTCATTTCGAATCTGTTTTAAATATTTAAGCTAACAACTCGTGGCCTGCAGCTCCTTGCTTGAAATTATACCCCCAACTCCTCTTTTAGAAACTTCGCGGTGTACGATTTTTTATTTAACGCCACTTCTTCGGGTGTTCCGGTACAGAGAATTCGGCCACCGTGTTTCCCGCCTTCAGGACCAAGGTCGATAATGTGGTCGGCTACCTTAATCACGTCAAGATTATGTTCGATCACAATTACGGTGTTTCCCTTGTCCACCAGTTTGTTCAGCACATCAAGCAGTACCCGGATATCTTCGAAATGCAGCCCGGTGGTGGGTTCGTCCAGAATGTAGAGTGTTTGTCCGGTATCGCGTTTGGCGAGCTCAGAAGCCAGTTTTACGCGCTGCGATTCGCCACCCGACAAAGTAGTCGACGACTGGCCGAGCGTGATATACCCCAATCCAACTTCCTTCAGGGTTTTTAGTTTTACTGCAATCGACGGAATGCTTTCAAAAAACTCCACCCCCTGGTCGATTGTCATGTCGAGCACATCGCTGATCGATTTTCCCTTGTAGCGCACTTCCAGCGTTTCGCGGTTGTAACGTTTGCCGTTGCACTTGTCGCAGTGAACATACACATCGGGGAGAAAATTCATTTCAATGAGTTTCATTCCGCCGCCTTCGCATTCTTCGCAGCGCCCGCCCTTTACATTAAACGAAAAACGTCCGGGTTTGTACCCGCGTACCTTGGCTTCGGGCAACTGCGTAAACAAATTGCGGATATCCGAAAATACGTTGGTATAAGTAACCGGGTTTGAGCGTGGTGTCCGCCCGATCGGCGACTGATCGACGCGAATCACTTTGTCGATAAGTTTCAGTCCTTCCACCTTTTTATAGGGCAGCGGATCTTTCAAACTCTTGTAAAAATACTGACTTAGAATGGGCTGCAACGTTTCGTTGATCAGCGTTGATTTGCCGCTACCCGATACGCCGGTAACACAAATAAATTTACCTAACGGAATTTCAAGTGTAACTTTTTGCAGGTTGTTTCCCGAGCAGCCACTGACTTTCAGCACCTCCCCGTTTCCTTTGCGGCGTGTGACGGGGACTTCTATTTTTTTGCGGTTGTTCAGGTAGTCCGATGTCAGTGTCCTGGCTTTGAGTACGTCGGCAGGTTTTCCTGCGGCCACCACTTCTCCCCCATGGCGTCCGGCATGTGGTCCCATATCGATAAGGTGATCGGCGTGCATCATCGTGTCTTTGTCGTGTTCCACCACAATCACCGAGTTTCCCGAGTCGCGGAGTTGTTCAAGTGCGTGGATCAGCTTCAGGTTGTCGCGGTGATGCAGCCCGATGCTCGGTTCGTCGAGGATGTAGAGCACATTTACCAGTTGTGAGCCAATTTGTGTGGCCAACCGGATCCGTTGCGATTCGCCGCCCGATAAACTCTGAGCAGTGCGGTCGAGGGCGAGGTAATTCAATCCCACACCCAGCATAAAACCGAGCCGGTCGCGGATTTCCTTGATCACTTCGGCGCCGATCTGGCGTTGACGCTTGGTAACACGTTCTTCCAGCCCATCAAGCCAGTTTCCGAGTTCGTCGAGGTCGAGTTGCGAAAGCTCTGAAATATTTTTCCCGTCGATCTTAAAATGGAGGGCTTCCTTGTTCAGACGCATTCCGTGGCATTCGGGACATTCTATCTTTTTTACAAACTGGTTCGCCCATTTCTGTGCGGTCTTTGATCTGTTCTCCTCGCGCTGGTTGTCGATGTATTTGATCACCCCTTCGTAGGTCATCATGTAATTCATGCTGTTTCCAAGCGGGGTATTTTTTAGCTGAATGCGTTCATTCGAACCATACAATGCTGCATTGATCCCCTCTTCGGAAATGTCTTTTACCGGGGTTTTCAGGTCGAAGTCGTATTTCTCGCCGAGCGCTTCGATCTGCCAGAAAATGAGTGAATTCTTGTATGGCCCAAGCGGTGCGATCGCTCCCTGCGAAATGCTTTTCTCCTTGTCGGGGATCACTTTGTCCATATCGATCTCGGTAATTCTCCCAAGACCGTTGCAAGTGTGACAGGCTCCCTGTGGCGAGTTAAACGAAAAATTATGGGGCGCTGGCTCGGCATACGAAATCCCGGTAGTTGGACACATCAGCAGGCGACTGTAGTATTTGGCTTCGCTGGTATCGTGATCGAGGATCATCAACACCCCGTGACCGTGTTTCATAGCAGTTTGCACGCTTTCTTTCAGGCGTTTGGTCCCGGCTTCGTCCACCACCAGTTTATCAATCAGAATCTCAATAAAGTGGTTTTTATAACGATCCACCCGGTGATTGTGACGCAGCTCGGTGAGTTCGCCATCAATACGGGCGGTGAGAAAACCTTTGCGCATAATCTGCTCGAAGAGTTCGCGGTAATGCCCTTTCCTGCCTTTTACCACAGGTGCAAGGATATGAATACGTTTGCCAGCGAAATCGCTCTTTATCAACTGAATAATCTTCTCTTCGGTGTATTTCACCATTTTTTCGCCGGTGTTGTACGAATAGGCTTCGCCGGCGCGGGCAAATAAAAGACGCAGAAAATCATAGATCTCGGTAACCGTGCCCACGGTAGAACGCGGGTTGCGGGTGGTTACCTTCTGCTCGATTGAAATCACGGGGCTCAAACCCGTGATTTTGTCCACATCGGGGCGTTCCATATTTCCGAGGAAAGAGCGTGCATACGCCGAAAATGTTTCGATGTAACGCCGCTGACCTTCGGCATAAATTGTATCGAAAGCCAGCGAAGATTTACCGCTGCCGCTTAAACCCGTAATTACTGTGAATTTGTTTCGCGGAATCTCCACATCAATATTTTTCAGATTGTGCACCCGGGCGCCGTGCACCATAATCCGGTCTTCGGTTTCGAGTTCCAGTTCAATGTCGATATCTGTTTTTATCTTTGTCGTCATTTCTATCACATTTCAAAAGATGTCATTTCGAAGGAGGTACGACTGAGAAATCTGTTGCCTGGAGCTTCCATGAAAAGATTTCTCCCGTTTATCAACGGATCGAAATGACCGTAAAATCTATATCTGCGGGATTTTCACCCAATATCTTTTCTTTCCTGAATAAGTCAGGGAATTTTCGCGTAACCAGGGATTAAAATCCTTGAAGAGTTTGTAGCTCAGGCCGTGTTCTTCGGCGTATTTGGCAAAGTTATCTACCGAGCCGGTAATCTCTACTTCTTTTGTTGGAACCACGGGATACTTCTCATCTTCAGGAATGGAAAAATGGTATTTCCCGGGGTTCTCCAAAATCAGTTTCAAAGCCACAATCCGGTACACATAACGTGCGGTTTCGGTGGTGATCAGCAAATCGTAGTAATTTTCTTCCTGCTGGCGGTCGATTTCGCGCTGCACACCGGCCATGCCACGGTTGTAGGCAGCGGCTACCATGGTCCAGTTCCCGAATTTCCCATGTGCATCCCTGATATATTTGCAGGCTACGTCGGTGGCTTTTTCGATGTGGTAGCGTTCGTCCACCTCGTCGTTGATTTCAAGGCCATAATCTTTAGCGGTGCCCTGCATTAATTGCCACAAACCTACTGCCCGCGCAGGAGAAACAGCCCGCGGGTCGAAATTACTTTCGGCAAGTGCCAGGTACTTAAAATCGTCGGGGATTCCGTGTTCTTTCAAAATGGGTTCTATAACCGGGAAAAACCGGGGGGCCATTTTTATAAAACGGATGGTTTGCGAATGAAAATAAGCATTCGAAAGCAGTTCGCGTTCAAGCGCTTCCTTTACGTAATACAAATGTAGCGGCATAGGTTCGCCTGCAAAGCTTACCTTTTTGGGCATATACACCGATTCGTACCACACTTCGGTCTTTTCCAATTTATTTGAATCATCGGGCCGGGCCGAGCCCAGCAGCATCAGTATCAAAATCACATTCGCCGTTAGCAACAGCGACACAAAAAATTTCCAGGCTTTCTTATTTTCCATCTCCACTCGCATTTAATTCCTGATTAAAAAAGGTAAACACACTGTTCGGAAACAAGTTTTCAAAAATACGTTTTTACACTTGCTAAACAATGAAAAAGCCCGACAGTTTGTCGGGCCTTAAAATTTATTTATCAACGAATTAACAAACGAGATTAAAGCCAAAAACTTCTATTCAGAAGGAGTTAACATAGGCCACACCCCCACTTTCGGAGCAGGGGCGCGGCCTGGTACCGAACATTGATCAATTTTCGCTTACAACCGGGATAAAACCAAGCTGGTGTATATTTTGCAGATCGGAGTAATCGTAAAGGTAAAAACCATCGTCACCGATCATAAAGAGATAGCCGTTTACAGGAATCACATCGAAGGCGTTAATACCGGGAAATACCGAAATCTGGTGATCGTCGATAGTGGTTTTGTCATTCACGTTGTACACTTTCAGCCCGGCATCGCCGTCGCATATAAAAAGTATCTCATCGTCGATACCCAAACCGTAGGGACCGTGCAAAGGATAAGAAGCCAGCAAGGTAGTGTTGGTGTAGTCATCGCTTAACTGGAGCACATCGAGTCGGTTAACGGTACTTCCACAAATGTTTCCGCCACGCAGGGTTACATAGGCAAATCCGTTGGACACCACCACGGGATCGCAACTGGTAACATGCCAGAAATCGCTCACATAAGTGGGCACGGTGGGCACTTCGAGCGAAAATACCCGCATCCCCGACTGTGTCCCGAAAAACATGTGATCGTCGTAAATAAACATGGTTTCCACGTCCCAGCTTACATTTTGCTTGCCAATGTCGGCTGGCGAAGCATCGCTGCTCACATCGAACATATACAAAGTTGAATGATCAACCGTGTAAAGATAATCGTCGTACAATCCAAATCGGGCCATCGATCCGCCAATACCAAAAGTTGAACCAGTTGCCGTAGAACCTGCATTGGTTGCCATATCGGCAAAAGCGTAATCTTCGCGCATGCCATAGTAATAAACCGGATAGTAGTAGTATTCCATGGGTTGGCGAACGCGGGCAATTTCCCAATCGGTAACCACACCTTTGGTTTCATCCACATCGGCCACGCGGTAATTCTCGTCGTAGGGAGGCAGAGTATATGGAAAGACATCATTTTTACGGTTCACTTCGTGCGGACTGGTGATATCACTGATATCGATTACCACCAGGTCGATGTAACTGTCGGCGTACAAAGTATTGTTTTTAATGGCGATATCAACATTGCCCGGGATCTCGATAAAACCGATGTTCAATGGATTCTGAGGATTGGCCAGAGAGATAATGTGTACCCCTTCCATTTCTTCATTTACAAAAATCAGATCGTCTTTAAAGTAGATTTTCCCGGTATTTTTCAGGTCACGTGCTCCGGTATACTTCACCGAGGCGCGTAACTCTTCATAAGTCATGTAAACCGGTTTGTTGGCGGTAAACTCTTCGGTGTACTCATCTTTACACGATACAATTGTTAATGCCACAAAAGCCAGCAAAAGTATATTTCTTATTGTTTTCATTTTTGTTCGGTTTAATTGAAGATGATACCAAGTTTAATAGTGAGCCGGTTGTAATCGATATCGAGTTCGTAATCTTCCTCATCGGCCGAATAGTTCAGACGGTGAAATTGGTAGCCCACTGCGAAATTCATTCCGAAATTGCGTGAGAACATTTGCTGGTAGCCCACACCGGGGTTGATCATGAATCCTCCCTTGCAATCGAAGCCATTCTGACCATAATCGTAAGGCCAGGGCATATAACTCATCCAAAGCGGATAAACATCATAATAGATTTCGTTAGATTGCTCGAGTGGAACCATGTACCCTGTTCTTACAAAAGCGTAAGGCGACGAAGCAGCGTTTCGAAGTTTGTATTCAAGATTTACAAAAACAGGCATATATGATTCTTTAAGAAACTCAACCCCCAACCCGGCGCCTGCCGAAAAATGCTGTTCGACCTGGTAATTAACCGAACCAGACAGGCTAAATGGAGCTTTCTGACTGTTATCCGAATTTCCTTTTAAGACTCCCATTTCAATGCGAAAAAACACTTTCGAAGGATTTTCCTGTAACTTGAGATCCTCCATCGTATGACTTTTGTGATCGGAGATACTATCGATTTCTGCCGCATCAAAAATCCACAGGTTTCCAGCCGATTGAATGCTAATCTTTTGATGATCGGCGGAATAAACATATCTGCCTTTAACAATCGTACCGTTTTTCAGATAGATATACCCCTTTTCGGTTTGAGAGAAGGCGGGCAGCACCAGGACCAGGGTGAGAAGAAAGAGACACAATTTTTTCATAACGCTTAGTTTTAACCATAGATGGAAGTGTTTGCAAATAGGTTGCGTGAAAAGGGGCATAATTTTAAAATTAATTGGAATCTACGAGTACTCCCCGCCTATTACCCTGACCTAAAGGATGTTAAAATAAGTAAACAACTAAGCCCAGAGGACGTGGCTTTGATTTTCAGGTTCCCCTAAAAGGGGGAAAACATTAATGCTGATTCCTTTTACGTTCTTCTTTTTCCTGATGACGGACATACATCTTCATCAAGTCCTACGGTACTAATAAAGTAACCTTTAGCCCAAAAGTGATTGCCCCAATAGGGGGCTTTTGCTTCAAATTTGGATAAGGTTGAAAGATTTGTATTGCCCATTTACCTTTCAAAAACCCCATGAAATCAGACACTGAAATCTTTGCGCGAATTGAACAAACCATGTGAATGCAGTAGGATTAAACACTTTGTCCCAAAACTTCCACTTCTTTCCATTGGCTAATTGAAAGAAAGTCTTGTTACTCGTAAACTTTAATTGCTCCTGTAAGTATCCGGGATCGATACTTTGGAACAAAAACAACATGGTACTCACATTTGTAGTGCTCCTGCAATAATTATCTAAATTTACCCATGATATCTTTTAAAATCATGGGCAAAATTATAATGGCATAGCCGATTGTCCATTGAGGCTGTCCAAAAAGCAGAGGACAAAAATTATTTACTTATAAAATGAAAGTTGATTCATGTAATGCTATTATCCATCTTCAAATTTTTGATAAGTACAATTCAAGACAATTTGAAAAGAGGCCGCTGCATGGCATGAATCAGAAATTGAATCCGGTGGTCAAATAAAAGCCCTGAAAAGTACTCGTATGTTGCTAAATAAAATTTGTAAATTTCAGAAAAGCAGATCGGAAGCTTTATTTTTGTAATCCAAAGCATGGATAAAAGATTTCAAATACGGTTTACAATTATTTTTGCACTCTGCCTTTTTGGTGCCATCACTTCATTCGCACAAGCCGATATTCGTGATAGCGTACCGCTGAACAAACAATACAAACAACAACAATTTTATGATAGTTTGGAATTCCGGGCAGGTAAACGAAAATTTACGGGTTGGCTGTACGACCTGCTTATTTCGTCGCCTGCGCCGCAATTGGACGAAAGAGAGATTGCCCTTGATTACTTTCGTTCGTTTGAAGGAATGATAATTGCCAGGATAGATTATAAACGACTCGATGTTTTTGGCCCGACACTGTTGGACACATCACGAACAGCCGACAAATGGATTGAAAAAGCGGCCAATAGCATTCATTCAAAATCGAGCCTGAAAACCATTCGCAAGCAATTACTTTTTAAAACAGGCGATATTCTTGATCCCAAGTTAATGGCAGAAAACGAAAGGATTATCCGTCAGGTTCCTTACCTGAAAGATGTCCGTTTTCTGATAAAACCCGACAGTTTGTACCCTGCATTTGTCAACGTGCTGGTACTAACAAAAGATCGTTTTTCATTCGGGGTATCGGGGGGAATTGGCGGGACCAAAACAGGCGAACTGGAATTTTATGATAAAAACGTGTTGGGAATCGGTCACGAAATATCGGTGCGTTTTGTCGGGAAGGTAGACGAAAACCCTAAAATGGGCATCGAAACTTTTTACAGGATCAACAATATTGGAGGCCGGTTTATAAATATCGACCTGGGATATCTGAATACTTATCTTCGCAAGGGCTATGTTTTCAATCTCGAAAAACCATTTATATCTAACGAAATAAAGTGGGGTTACGGAGCTGCAAATGCGCGTCTTTTTCGAACTACCAGGGTAACCGAAAATCATCCCATTGAATTAGATCCCCCGATCAGCGAATCGTACAACATCCTTTGGATTGGTCGCAATTTCGATCTTGAAAGCAGGAATGGATTTACCTGTCAGCTGACACCAACTCTCGGGATGTATAACTTAAATTTTTTTGATGTCAACGAAGTTTCTGAAGGAAACGAAGAGTTTTTTGCCAACCGAACGCTTTACATGGCGGGTCTCTCATTCTCGCAACGAAAATATGTTCAGGATAAACTGATATACAGTTACGGCATAATCGAAGATATTCCGGCTGGATTTAAACAGGAGTTAATGTATGGCTACGATGCCAACGAATTTGGCGACCGCCACTTTATACAGATGTTTAGTTCAAACGGAATAATTCTTTCGAGAAAAGGCTATCTTTTTGTTTCGGCGGGTGCAAATAGTTATTTAAAAGAAGGCCGTTTTGAGGAAGGGCTCATAAGAGCCAACATGAATTTTTTTACCCGCCTCAAATCTACTGGGACCAAAGTGGTACGCTCGTTTATAAAACTCGATTACACGATCGGAATTCGCAGGTATCCATCTGAATATCTTACACTTGGGACGGACAACCACATTCGCGGGTTTAACAGCGAGAATGCAAACGGTCAGCAGCGTTTGGCTTTAAATATGGAACATGTAGTATTCTTTCCACAAGAGTTTTATGGTTTTAAAATGGCATTATTCACTTTTGCCGATCTGGGGGTGGTAGGATCTGGCGAGCACGTAATTTTCAAGAAAGATTATTACGCCGGACTTGGCTTGGGTGTTCGCTTACACAACGAAAACCTTGTTTTTGACACCTTCCGTCTTCGACTTGCTTTTTATCCGTTCCACCCAAAAGATATGGGATTTGTTGGATTTATTTTCGACGAACAGTCCAAAACCCACTTCACCTCGTTAGAGCCTACCGCACCCCAACCAGCTCAGTTCAAATAATTAAAACTGGAAATAAATAAATGGCTGCATGTCTGAAGAAATCGACTGATATACAACAATCACAGTAACAGCAGCCAGAACAGCCTGTACCCAAAAGGGAGCTTCCACAAACCATTTTTCGATGCGTTCCTTCCACTTCGAACTCAGCCAATGAATAAAAAACCCGAAAAACATTACCACGAAAACCCATTTGTAAGCCAGCAAAACTTCGGGGATAATTGAAAGCTTAAGATCGCTTGTGATTTGATGCAGCATTCCTTTTACAACTGTCATCGATTCGGAACGGAAAAATACACGGGTGAACGTTATAAAAGTAAACGTTAAAGCGATCTTCCAAATGTTCACCAACCAGTTATCGTATTTTTCCCAGGGACTGATTTTTCGCCATAATTTATAGATTACCAACCCAACACCGTTCAGGCCGCCCCAAATAATGAACTGCCACGAAGCACCGTGCCAAAGTCCTCCCAGCAACATGGTCAACATGAGGTTGAGGTTGGTATCGATCTTTTGTTTTAACGAAGGGATAAAATAAGCGAGCGCTGCAAATATCAGCACGGCGCCCGCCAGTACCGGGACCAGTATTAACTTGCCGGCCAGCAACACAATGATGGCCAGAATAATGCCCAAACTAACATAAGAAAATACCGAGCCATTGCGGTTTCCACCAATCGGAATGTACAGATAATCCTTTAACCACGACGATAGCGACATATGCCAGCGTTTCCAGAAATCGCCCACATTTTTGGCTTTGTAAGGCGAATTAAAGTTTTGGGGCAAACGATACCCCATCAGCAGCGCCACACCTATCGCAATGTCGGTATACCCTGAGAAATCGACATAAACCTGAAGCGAATAACCAAACAAAGCCATCAGGTTTTCGAAGCCCGAATGCGTAACCGGATCAGAAAACACCCGGTCGACAAAATTTACCGCAATGTAATCGCCGATAAAAATCTTCTTGATCAGGCCTTTGAGGATCATAAAAATGGCCCAGCCAAATTCGGCGCGCGTAAGATGATAATCCTCGTAAATCTGCTTTACAAAACCAGAAGCACGAACGATGGGGCCTGCCACCAACTGCGGAAAAAACGAAACATAAAATCCAAAATCGACCAGGTTATTCACGGGTTTCGTTTCGCCCCGGTAAACATCAACCGAATAGCTGATGGTTTGAAAAGTGAAGAAGGAAATACCCACAGGGAGCAAAATCTGGTTCACGTTAAAATGTGTCCCCGTAGCTTCATTCGCCCATAAAGCTAGATGATTGACCACCTGCCAATCGGTACCAAGCATTAGGTTGATACTGTCGATAAAAAAGTAGGCATACTTGAAATAAGCCAGCAACATGAGGTTCACCACCACACTAAGTGCGATCAAAAATTTTCTGGTCAACTCGTTTTTCGAGCGGTAAATGTATTTCCCAATAAAGAAATCGGTGAGCGTACTAAACAACAAAATAAAAAAGAAGAACCCACTCGATTTATAGTAGAAGAACAAGCTGGCCACAAACAGGTAACCGGCCCTAATACTTCGGTTCTTATTTTTATAAACGAGCGAATATCCTGCCAGCGCCACAGCAAAAAATGCCCAGAAAAAGAAACGGGTAAAAATTAGCGGCGCGTTTTTATCGTACAGAAAAATATTCCGTAACCATTCCGATAAATCTATTTGTTGTAACAGTTCCAATTCGTTTGTTTTAGTTTATCTCTCCTCCAAAAAATGCGTCACTGAAAAATTAGTTTTAGGCGCCGCTTCCTCCCCGTTAGTATTGTTTTCAGAGATCGAAAGATTCTCTATCAGCTTTGTTTTATCAATGTAATATTTTTCGAAATCCTTCATAAATGCTGTGAAGAAAAGGTCGGCAATCATTAAATAACCTTCGCGGGAAAAATGTATCTTGTCGCTTTGTGCCAATCCGTTTTTCTGCCACAGCGTAATCGAATTCAACCCTCCCATCACTTCAAACATATCCCAAACCCCGGCATTGTATTTCGCGGCCATTCGGAACATGCTTTCGCGTACTTCTTCAGCGTTTTTATTGACATATCGCCGATACAGGTAGCTATCGTTATTGGTTGTAAAAATAATTGCAGCGCCGGGTGCTGCCTGTCTGATTTCTGCAACAAGTTGGTCGTAGTTATCTTCAAAACGATCCTGCGAAAAACGCCTGCCATAAGCATCGTTGATACCGATGCCCAGAATTACGAGGCCGGGGTTCAGTTCAGCCAACTGTTCGGTAAAAAGCTGGCACCTTAAAAATGCAGGCAAGTGTGCCCCGTTCACCCCGATTGCGTGGTACATGATACCGTTTGGCGCACTCTCCGTTGTAATCCCAAACAAGGTAAAACTCCCTTCCTTCCCCGGGTTTTTCACCAAATTAATTTGTAAACTGTCAACTTGCTTATTCAAGCTAAAATCGATGTAACCGTCTGTTTTACTGATGTTTTTTATAAGATTCGGATCAATTTCAACCTCGTAATTTTTTTGTTTGTTTTCGAAATAAATCCTGAATTTGTTAAAGGAATAATCCAGTGTGCTCTCTTTTTCCAAGAGTATAGTTAGTTCTGCCCGGGGCGACGAAGTAGTAACTGCAATCCCTCCCACTCCGAGTGTGCCGCTTTTCCTGCTTTCCACATTCCGGAAGCTATGCCAACTACCATTGTAGCGAATATAATAGCCAAAAGGCGAATTGGTACGCGAGATTCTGTACGGGAACATATAGCCCCAGCCTGCGTTCATCCCTCCGTTGAGTTGCTGAAAGCGGGTTCGCATCTGCCCGGTGTACGTTCCGGCTTGTATGTGTGACCCGCCAATGTGCACGATATTAATCCTGCCTTCGCCGGTGGCCATGAGTTTTTCGAGTTTGTCATCCAATCGGTCGAAAGCTTCCCTGTTACCGGGATAATGCATGGTATTCAGATCGTAACGTATAAAATTGTAGGGATTCAGTTGGTACAAATAAGCTTCTTCCTGGGCTTGTGCCCCAATACGAACAAAAATTAATATGAGAAGTGCCAACCCTGAAAACAAGTTGGCTATTCTATTTATTGGCGCTTGATCCTGTCCGCTGATCACTAAATACCGGGTTACTTTTCTCATTTCTCCTCCTCCAAAAAATTGTTGTATTCGTAGATCAGGGCATTGTAAAACATGTTAGCAATCAATCGGGCTCCCTTCGCCGAAAAATGCACATAATCGGGCCGGGCCAGTTCGGGATTTGCATTCACCCACGAGGGCATGCTGTTGTAGCCTCCCATTGCTTTGTACATATCCCAGTATACACAACCATTTTCGAGCGAGATATTTTTCAGGGTTTTCACTACATCGGGCAAATGATCGTAGGTCATAAATTTATCTTTCACTTTTGTCGACATATCGCTGGGGCCGACCACCACGATCGCGGCATCGGGGCACAATTGCTGAATACGCTGAATCTGGCTTCCAAACCAGCGGCCATAACGTTTTATCGCCGCATTGTCCTGAATATATGGCATCACGTTGCCGCCAAACTGAAGAATGAAAAGCGAAGGTTTTAGGTCGCGGTACATTTTCAGACTGTGTTCGTAACTGGCTTTGGTAAAAATGGTTCCCGAACTTCCGCGCAAAGCGATGTTGTCCATAATAATGCCCTTTTGTGATGCCAATTCAATACCATAAATATCGGGGCTGTCGTAACCCGAGAAACGCAATGTTACACTGTTGGTCGAATCGGGCAATGCACATTCTATTGTTCCGTAATCGAGTTTAGCTTTCAAAGTGTCGGTTAAAACAGTATCGCCGCGAGCAATAACAACAGTCTGCACCGGTCTTCTCGAATTTCCATAAAAAAGGCGGAGGTGGTCATATTCGCGCGCACGAAGGAAAGAAATATCGGTTTGCGATACGTTCATCTCTGCGGTGTAAAGAATAGAATCGCGAAATGGAACGGTATCTGGCACCGGAGGAGCATAACGCGAAAAAGCTCCCATTATACCGTACCGGTCGTGCGTGATGGTAGAATCCACCTTGCCGTAAATCGGGTAACGGGTCCAGTCACCAATGTTTTCCTGTCGGGCGCTAAATACATAATCGTAAGCCTGAAGAGCAGGGCGAAGACCAACCCCTGTCCCCCCGAAACGCACCTGCAATTTATTCCGAACAAAGGAAGTAATCCGGTCGCCTTCGATCTGGCTATCGCCGTAATGCATAATCCGGGTAAGCGAATCGTGCTGAAGATGGTAAAAGAACCGTTCCAGGTTCTGGCGTCCAGCCTCTTCCATTTCGAGTTTATTGATCGACTGCACCAGCGAGTCGTAATCGGCCCTGTGAACTACTTCCATCACGGTATCGCCGGCAATGGTTTCGAGTTCAAAATCCACCAGCGAATCAATTTCGAATTGCCGGTTGATAAGGTTGCTCAGATCGGCATACTCCACCTCGTTTTTTACGAGCATCTCCTTCAGGGTAGGCATATGAAAAGTGAATGAACCAGCCTTTACGCCATCATCGGGAGTGATCCACATAACGCCTGCCAGCAGCAAGAAAATACCCAGTGTAAATAGCAAAGTTTGTATAGGCTTCATTCGGTTACGTATATCGTTAGTTTTTGTCCGATCTGTATTTTGCGTGCATCCGAAATGCCGTTCCAGTAAAGGATGGCATCGGGCGAAACACCTTTGTATTTTTGTGCGATCACATACGGCGATTCGCCACTTTTTACTTCATGTTCAATTTTTCGCGCATTTTCCGGTATTGGGTAAGATTTTGCAGCAGCCGGATTTTTCGCTCCGGTTTTGGTTAGCGGCTCCGGATGCAAGTTCCTGTAATAATCCGCGTCGGCATCATCCACAAAAATATCCAGTTTTTGTCCGGCCTGTATTTTGCGTTCGTTGTATATATTGTTCCAGTATTTCAGGTCTTCCACACGCACATCGTAGTCTTCGGCAATAAAACCCAGCACATCGCCCGATTGAATCGTGTATTTTATCTTGGTCTTTCCTTCAATTTCCAGGTCTTTAACCTTTTCACCCAAATATTGCCTGTTAGGAGCCGGGGCGTATTCTATTTTTTGCGCCACCACATCAAAAAGAGTGGGGTTGAATAACCGGGAAACCGAATCTTTCAGCAGATTAAACTCTTCTTTTTTCCCATTCGGAAGATACAAATTTTGTGGTTTCTCGTCGCCCGGAACAATCAAATAGGGATATTGAGGATTGTAGTTTTGCAAGAGTTTAACAGGAATATTTAAGCTTGTGGAAATTTGCTGAAAATGTACTTTGTCTGTGATGATCACAGTGTCGGTTGCGGGAATCGTCAGCTCGCGTTCCCATTTGTTTTCTGGAAGAAAAACGGCCATGGCCTGCCACAGCGCCATCTTTTCAGAAACCTTCGCAGGAAGCCGGCTGAGAATCTCGCCGGGAGCGGGTGTTTCATCCGCAGCTTGCGAAGCATTTCTAACACTGGTAGGACCGCACAGAAAAGCCAGTACAGCCAATTCATCAGAGCCAAAATTTTCTTTCATCTTCTTCAACTCGGCCACTGCCGCCCGCGTTGAAGGCCCATTATCAAATCGTTCATCCACCAAACGAGTAAGCTGCAATCCGTTAAAAAAAGCCTGAAAGTGTGTCAACTGCCAAATCCCCGCCCGCTTATCTTCGCCAATTGCCCTTTGATTCATGGCCGACAATGCAGCTGGAAGAAATTTGATTTCGGACGGAAGTTCGGCACGAACCAGGCTTGAATCGATAAATGCCTCACTGGTATAAAAATTCTTAACCAGGTTTGACTTTTGCTCTTTGTTTAAACCATTTAAAAAAAGATAATATGATGAAGATTCCGGCAGCTCTTCCGGAAATAAATGCAAGTACTTGTTTTCCAACTTTTTAGAAAAAGTCAAATCCTGGGTTTGATCCACGTCGGTCAGGATTCTTCCGTTTCCGTCATATTTCAGGCCCCCTTGACCCTGGTTGAGGTCCGAAATAAAAAAATCAAGCGTGGATTGCGAGACAGTATCGGTTTGCGGGCTAACCAACAAAGGTAAAAACAAGAATAAACAGAGATATTTGAGTTTAGATTTCAATCCTTCCTGTCGTTTTGATAATCGTTCAATAAATGGCCTCACAGGTCGGCAAAAATATGAAATCAATTGTAAAAGAAACACACGTGATGGCTTAATTTACAAATTCCATGACTTTATAATACCGATAAACGAACATCTTTTTAAAGCTGCTAATGTTTTTGTAAGTTTAATGAATTGATTTTAGTGTGCAATGAAAATACTTTTAACCGGTGTAACCGGGTATGTTGGGAAACGGCTTCTTCCTGTTTTGATCGAAAAAGGTCATGAAGTGGTTTGTTGTGTGCGCGAAAAACGCCAGTTGACCCTGCACGAAAAGCTACTCGAAAAAGTTACCGTTATTGAAATCGATTTTCTTCACGATATCATCCCCGGCGCCATTCCGCCGGACATTGATGCAGCCTACTGTCTAATCCATTCGATGACCACTTCGCAAGATAAGTTTGAGGAACTGGAATCAAGGGCAGCTCGGAATTTTAAGAAATATATCGAATCGACAAATGCCACACAGGTAATTTATCTGAGCGGAATTTCAAATCAGCCGGATTTATCAAAACACCTTCGTTCACGACGAACCGTCGAACAAATTTTGCACAGCGATCGATATGCTTTAACGGTTTTAAGGGCCGGAATTATCGTTGGCTCGGGAAGTGCTTCGTTTGAGATCATCCGCGATATTGTAGAAAAACTTCCGATTATTATTATGCCAACTGGCTGTGGAAAATCAGGGGTTGGTTCGACCTGCTTTTTGGAGGAGTCGGTCTGGGTCGTGGAAGAAAACTACCGGAAGAAATAAACCCCGGCGATGCACTTGATTTCTGGCGTGTGCTATACGCCAGCCGCGAGAAAAAAAGATTACTCCTGTTTGCCGAAATGAAACTTCCGGGAGAAGCCTGGCTTGAGTTTAAGATCGACGAAAAAAATGTGTTCCATCAAACAGCTACTTTCCGCCCGAAAGGTGTGTTGGGACGTTTGTACTGGATATTTACCTCGCCCTTTCACTTTTTTATTTTTAACGGGATGATCAGAAATATTGTAAACACAAGTGACCAATAAGGAATAAAGAACAATGAAAAATGCTGCTTTTCTTACTGTTATAACTCTCGTTTTTTTTCTTCTTGCCTGTTCCAACCCTGATAAATCAGAACAAGCTCAGAAACGCATCCGTCCGGTGGTCGACACCATCGGGTTTGCACACCTAAACTGGCAAATGGACAGCGTAAAACAAAGGATTTCAACTGAATTTAAGGAACAACTGTCGAATGTCGAACAAAATGAAAGTACAGTTTGGAGAGCTGCCATTTGTCCGCACGATGACTACACCTACGCAAGCTGGCTCTACCCTGCCGTTCTGAAAAACCTTCAGGCCAAAACTATAATTATTTTTGGGGTGGCACACAAAGCCCGGAATTTTAAACTCGAAACCCAAATTGTATTCGACAGTTTCGATGCATGGCAAGCGCCATTTGGCGAAGTAAATGTTTCGCCGCTTCGGGAACAAATCATTCAGCAACTTTCAAAAGATGTATTTCTGGTACACGACAGTATGCAAACAATAGAACATTCAGTGGAGTCGATGATTCCCTTTCTGCAAATACAAAACCCCGAAACCGAGATCATTTCAATCCTTGTTCCGTACATGTCGTCGTCGCGAATGGATACAATTGCTGAGCATTTAGCAGCCGCCATAAAAACGGTGACAGAAACAAATAAACTGGTTTGGGGTAAAGATTTTTCAATACTAATAACAACAGATGCCGTGCATTACGGCGACGAAGAATGGGGTGGCAAAAACTACGCACCCTTTGGCTGCGACAGTGCCGGGTACATGCAAGCCGTTGCTCTTGAACACCAAATCATCCAGAACTGTTTTACCGGCGAATTAAAAGATGAAAACGCAAATCAGTTTTATCAATACACAGTCCAGGAAAACAATTTTCGCGAATATAAATGGATATGGTGCGGGCGCTACTCGGTTCCGCTTGGTTTAAAAGTGGCCTGGCAACTGCAACAACAAAACAATGATGAACCACTTCTTGGTATTCCACTTGGCTATGAAACCAGCATCAGCCAAAACCACCTGCCGGTTGACGATCTTCGAATGGGACAAACAGCCATTGCCACACCGCGCCACTGGGTGGGTTATGCTTCGGTGGGATTTAAATGATGACGGATAAACTAATGATTCGTCTGAAATAACTTTGCCTGTTTATATTTAAATTCTCCCATTTTCGCGTTCTGCACAGGGTTCGCTAAACAGAGCGTGTACATCCTTAATTTGTTGAAATTATTCTCAATTATTTAATTGGCCTGTCAAAAATTCTTTTGACATACTTTCTCTTTTCCTCGATTAAGATCAAAATTCTGAAAAGGCGCTTCCGGTTCGTAGTTTCTATTCAACGATTCGGCATTGGCATAACACTGCTGGTCGAATCATTTTCCCGGCTGACATTTTTCTTTCTGACTTTTGAACCAGAAAACAAAAAATCATGAGAAAAATTCTATTCGTACTTCTTCAGTTCCTGGTTTTCCAACTCGCAGCCCAGGTTAAAATAGCAGGAACTGTTTTGGATAAAAATAATGAACCCATTACCGGGGCTAATATTTTTATTCAGAATTCCTACGACGGAACTACTTCCGATAGTCTTGGCAATTTTACTTTCACTACTGATTTAAACGGTGAACAAACGCTGATTATCAGTTTTGTCGGGTATAAAACCAAAGGGCTTGAGCTAAACATTTCAGAGGCAATCCACGATCTTAAAATTATTTTAGAGGAAGATGTCAGCGAACTAAATGAGGTAGTGATAAACGCCGGAACCTTTGAAGCCAGCGACAAAAAGAAATCGGTACTGTTAAAACCCATGGACATTGCTTTAACTGCCGGCGCCAACGGTGATGTTTACGGAGCTTTTGGAACCTTGCCAGGGACTCAGAAAGTTGGTGAAGAAGGTCGGTTGTTTGTGCGGGGCGGCGAAGCCTACGAAACCAAAACTTTTATGGACGGTATGCTTGTGAATTCGCCTTATTACTCCAAAATGCCCGATCTTCCTACTCAAGGGAGATTCTCACCGCTGCTTTTTAACGGTTCGGTTTTTAGCACCGGTGGTTATTCTGCCGAATACGGACAGGCGCTTTCGTCGGTTGTAGCCTTAAACACCACAGCTTTGGAACCTGAAACCAAGTCGAATGTTTCGGTTTTAACCGTTGGATTACAAGGTTCGCATACACATCGATGGGAAAATACATCGCTGGCAGTTACCGGCGAATTGCTTCATACCGGGCTCGCCAACCGATTGTTCCCACAAAATGTCGATTGGATTAAGGATCCGGTAATTGCCGGTTCAACGCTGCTTTTTCGTCATAAAACGAGCGAAACCGGAATGATAAAAGCCTTTGGAAGCTTTAGTTACAATTCGAGCGATTTGTTGTACGACAATTTTCAGGAATCCAAATTTCAGGATTTGGCGCTGACCAATCACAATGTTTACCTGAATGTCACCTACAACGAAATGCTAAACGAAAAATGGATGATAAACAGCGGGGGTTCATTAAATACCAACAACGATAAGATGGTACTGGAAAACAGCCCGATAAATACTTTGAAAAAGAGCAGTCAGCTAAAAACGGTATTTACCAATTTCACTACCGACAAAATTACCACAACATTTGGCGCCGACTGGATTGGTTACGATTATTTGCAGGAAATTCAAATGGAGGGAGATTTTGATCTTGGTTTTTCCAACCAGCAATTTTCTTCGTTTGTTGAATCGGAAATAAAAATCAATCACATTCTCGCTATCCGTGCCGGATTGAGAGCTGAATACAGTTCTTTAATCCAAAAATCGAACTGGATGCCACGCTTATCGGCAGCCATTAAAACCGGAAAAAACAGCCAGCTCTCCACTGCCTTCGGAAAGTTTAGCCAAAACCCGGAAGACGATTATCTAAAATTTTCTGATGAACTAAAGCCCGAAACAGCTACCCATTCTATTTTAACCTGGCAATACAAAAAAGGCACAAAATCGTTCCGGCTTGAAGTCTATAATAAAAAGTATTCCGATTTGGTAAAATACAAAACTGAATACTCAGCCGGGCCGGGAAATTACAACAACATGGGTTCGGGTTACTCAAGGGGCTTCGATATTTTTTGGCGCAACCAAAAGGAATTTGGCAAAAGCGATTACTGGATTTCGTATTCGTTTATCGATTCGAAACGTAACTACCACGATTTTAATGAAGAAGCAACGCCGTATTTTGTTTCGGCACACAATCTTTCAGTGGTTTACAAACGATTTATCATGCCAATCCGGTCTTTTGTTTCAGGCACTTATTCATTTGCCAGCGGGCGTCCGTACTACAATCCCAACAATCCCGATTTTTTGTCGGACAGAACCAAACCATACAACGATGTAAGCATTGGATTAACACACATTCTGTACCTGTTTAACACACAAACCGTGATGCACCTGATTGTAAACAATATATTTGGATTTGACAATGTGTTTGGATACACTTACAGCAATACGCCCGACGAAACGGGTATTTACCCGCGGCAAGCCATAACACCGGCATCAAAACGTATGGCCGTATTTCTGATTTCGTTTCAATTTTAACCATAAATAATTTTATCATGAAAACTTTAACAACACTACTGTTTACCCTCTTTATTCTGACGACCAATGCGCAGTCGGAGAAGTACGAACAAGCCATGAGTAAAGCGCTGGAAAGCCTGAACCAGGCAACTACAAACGACGATTTCATCACTGCTGCCAATACTTTTGAACGCATCAGCATGAATGAAAAAAACGAATGGCTGCCGCTGTATTATTCAGCTTACGCAAACATTGTGGTTTGTTATGTCAATCCTGATAAAGAACAGACCGATGCCATCCTTGACAAAGCCCAGAATTTTATCGATCAGGCTTTTAAAGTAGCGCCGAAAGAGTTAGAATTATTTGTGCTGCAAGCTTTTTTGTATCCGGCCCGGATTACGGTTGATCCTATGGGACGCGGTGTGGAATACATGGGAAAAATGAACCAAGCACTGGATGAGGCCATCCGTTTAAACCCTGAAAACCCGAGAAGCTATTACCTGCGGGCCATTACTACACTGAATATGCCCGAAGCTTTTGGTGGAGGGGCAGCTCTTGCCAAACCCATTTTTGAAACGGCCAAAGAAAAGTTTGACAAATTCAGGCCCGAAACAACACTTTCTCCCAACTGGGGGAAGGAACAGAATGAACAGGAGTTGAGTAAACTGTAAATTTTGGAAGCGAAACTCAATAATTGACGATTAAAGGATGTCATCTTTTTGAAAGATAACATCCTTTAATTTCTACGTTGGCCAGCTACAAATTCTCCAAAAAGTAATCGCTCACCTTTCTCATTAAATGAATCCGGTCTTTTCCACGCACATTATGCGGATGAATCGGGTAAGCAAAGAAATCGACCTGTTTGTTTTGTTTTACACATTCGCGCAGAAACTTCATACTGTGCTGCATGACCACTGTTTCATCCTGCGCCCCGTGGATCAGCATCAGGTTTCCATCCAGGTTTCCGACCAGCCTGGTCATGTCGCTTTTTTCGTAACCACCCGGGTTTTCCTGGGGCATGTCCATATAGCGTTCGCCGTACATAATTTCGTACATGCTCCAGTCGACCACCGGCCCACCAGCCACCGCTACTTTAAAAACCTCGGGATGACGTAGTTTCAGGTTCAGAGTCATAAAACCACCATAGCTCCAGCCGTGCACCCCAATTCTTTCAGGATCAACATATGGTAGTGATTTCAGGTATTCGATTCCCTGCACCTGGTCTTCGGTTTCGAGGATGCCCAGTTGACGATGAACTTCTGTTTCAAACTCCCGTCCGCGATTGTTTGTTCCACGGTTATCCATGGTAAAGGCAATGTATCCTTCCGATGCCATGTAGTATTGCCACCAGCGTGCCTGGTGTTGCCAGCTTTTGTTCACAAGCTGCGAATGCGGCCCGCCATACACATAAACGATTACAGGATATTTTTTTGAGGGATCGAAGTTTGTTGGAAGGATCAACCGTCCGTATAAATCATATTTTCCGTCTTTGGTTTTGAGAGTTACCAGCTTGTTTTCTCCCAACAGATAATCTTTTACCGGGTTGGCAGCACTAAAAATATTTCGAACCAGTTTCCCATTTGCAGTATAAAGATCGATGTTTCCGGGCACTTCCGGGCCGTTCCAGTTGTCGATCACGTAAGCCGCATCCGGGCTTAGGCTTGCATTGTGGATCCCTTCTTGCTGCGAAATCTTACTCACCTCGCCGCTTTTAATATCTACTTTGCAGATGTGGTTCTGAAGCGGATCGTCGAAGGTTCCTTCCACAAAAAGCTGTGTCTCTTTTTCATCGAAACCAATGATGCGGGTTACTTCCCATTCGCCTTTGGTAAGTTGCTGAAGCAGTTTACCATCGGTATTGTATTTGTACACATGAAACCAGCCATCCTGGCGACTCAGGTAATAAAATTCGTTGGGATTGACTTTTGAAAACTCAATCGGGAAAAGCGGCTCCACATAAGTTTCGGATTTTTCTTCGAACAAGGTTTTTACTTTTTCGCCGGTAGCTGCACCGTAGCAATTCAATTGCATGTGGTTTTGTTCGCGGTTAAGCTCGGCCATGTAAATGTATTTTTCGTCGGGCGACCAGGTTACATTGGTCAGATAATGATCGAGCGGCCCGCCGGTATTCAGAAACGTGGTTTTCCCACTTTCAATATGGTAAACCCCCAAAGTTACGTGGTGACTTTCCATTCCTGCCATCGGATATTTTACAGGTGTGTATTCGGCTTCACGCGCCATAAAATCCACCAGCGGATAGTCTTTTACCATCGTTTCGTCCTTGCGGTAAAACGCAACACAATTACCTTTTGGAGAAAGAAAAATACCGCCATTGATTCCGAACTCATTGCGATGGACCGATTTTCCGTTTACTATTCCATTTCCACCATCGCTGGTTACCTGCCTAAGTTCATTATTGGCTAAAGCCAGGAACAGATTTTCATCTTCAACATATGCCGCCAGGTTTCCTTTCTCCGAAAATTGAACTTCTTCTGCATCCTCAGGATAAGTAATTTTCGAAAGTATCTTTTTATTAGCCAGGTCGATTTTAATACGACCGTTCGGCGTGCCAATCAGCATTTCATTTCCATTCAGCCACGAAAAAAAAGGGAAAGCGCGGAACGTTTCGCCACTTATCGTCTCGAGGTTGGTTTTGGTTAGCAGCAATTCTTCCTTCCCGCTTTTTGCCAGCACCTGCATCAACGAATCGCCTTTAATGTAGGTATAAGCCGACGCATTTCGCCATGAAAGTCCACTCATCGATTTTGGACGCAAATAAGTATAACGGCCCAAAATGGCATCTTCGAGACTCATTTGTTTTTGCTGTGCAAAAATTACCTGGCTGAGCAGGAGAAAAATGACGATCAATTTTTTCACTGTATTGGATTTTTTGAAATTGTGGCTCGAAAATAATATTCCACGCTGGATTAAAAAAGGGAGTTTATCAGTTTATCTGTAATTGCAAGTTCTTATTGTCCGGCGCTCAAATGATCGCTGATGATTTTCCGGGTACCGTTCTTTTTCTGTATTATCAACGTAAAATGCCCGGCAACATCGCCTACCTCGCGGGTCAATTCAAAACGACAAAAAACGTTCGCCCCTTCATTCCTTGTATTTTATTGTATTCCCGAAAATAAGTCAATTTTTGTTACTCACAGACTCAATGTCTCTGCAAACTGAACAAAACTGTGTTTCAAAGAGTTCTATGTAAAAATGTATTATCATGAATAAGATCAGAAAAGAAGATGTGAGCCAGGAAGTTTTTGATTTGTACGACGAATACGCGCATAACCGGATCGACCGAAGACAGTTTATGGAACGACTTTCGGTATATGCGGTTGGCGGACTCACGGTTTCTTCTCTTATGAGTTTTATTATGCCCGATTACCAGTTGAAAATACAGGTTGCAGCCAACGATGCGCGTCTGAAAACCGAAACTATCGAATATTCATCGCCCAAAGGAGGCGGAAAAATCAAAGCCCAATTATCGCGGCCTGCCGGAAATTCAAAAAAACTGCCCGGTATTGTGGTGGTGCACGAAAATCGTGGTTTGAATCCACACATTGCCGATGTGGGCCGACGGGCAGGATTGGAAGGATTTATTTCGATTTCGCCCGATGCACTCACTCCGCTGGGAGGTTACCCGGGCAACGATGATGACGGACGCGAAATGCAGGGCAAACTCGACCGGAACGCAATGCTCGAAGATTTTATTGCAGCCTTCGAAACCCTCAAAAATCATCCTGAATGCGATGGAAATGTCGGCGTGGTCGGGTTCTGTTTTGGTGGCTGGATCTCGAACATGATGGCAGTGCGCGTGTCTGAATTAAAAGCTGCGGTTCCGTTTTACGGCGGACAGCCTGATGCGGCTGATGTGCCAAAAATTAATGCTCCCTTGCTCCTTCATTATGCAGCGCTCGACCAAGGTGTGAACGCCGGTTGGCCAGCCTACGAAGAGGCGTTAAAAAAGAATAATAAGGAATACGCCATGTACATGTACGAAGGCGTAAATCATGGTTTTCATAACGATACCACTCCTCGTTACGACGAACCTGCCGCCAAACTGGCCTGGCAGCGCACCGTCGATTTTTTTAAAGAGAAACTCGCATAGGAAAGTACTGCTATAAAAAAATTATAAGGTTATTTTAGGCCACAGTTTTTAGAACTTGTGCCTTTTTGTTACTTTTACAGGCAGAACTAAAACAAACCTGAATGAAATTAATTTTTACGATCGCATTATTTTTTGCATTCCTTTCGCTTTCAGCACAAAACCGCGAACGGGCTTTCGAGGTCAATGCAAACCTGGGCCGCGGGATCAACTTTGGAAATATGTTTGAAGCCCCCTCCGAAACCGAGTGGGGAAACCCATGGATGCCCGATTATCCACGTATGATTGCCGAACTTGGATTTAACCACGTGCGCATTCCCATTCGCTGGGAACCCGATGCCCGAAGCAGTGTCAGTGCACCTTACACGATCAATGCAGTTTTTTTAAACCGTATAAAACAGGTAGTAGATTCTTGTTTGAATAACGGTTTATCAGCCATCATCAATATGCATCATCACGATGCACTATTCGAAAACCCCGACACACAAAAGGCGCGTTTTCTGGCGCAATGGAAACAGATCTCTGAATTTTTTAAAGATTATCCGGATGAATTGCTTTTTGAAATATTAAACGAGCCGCATGGCAATATTACCCCTGACAAATGGAATACTTTCCTGGCGGATGCACTTTCTACCATTCGGGAAGACAACCCCGAAAGAATTGTATTGATTGGAACTGCTGAATACGGAGGCTTGGGTGGCCTTTCGAAGTTGCAACTCCCCGATGACCAGAACATCATTCTAACAGTGCACTACTATAACCCGTTTCAGTTTACACACCAGGGCGCTGAGTGGGTAGATGGGTCGACAGCCTGGCTGGGAACAAAATGGAACGATACCGATACCGAAAGACAGGTGATGCAGAACGAATTTGCTCCTTTGAAAGCGTTCGAAGGCCAACAGCATATTCCGATCCATATTGGCGAATTTGGCGCGTACTCGAAAGCCGATGCAGCTTCGCGCAAAAAATGGACAACCTATCTTCCTCGCTATCTCGAATCACTCGGTTGGAGTTGGGCTTACTGGGAATTCAGCGCCGGCTTTGGAATTTACAATCCCACGTCGCATAGCTATAATCAGACACTGGTGAATGCACTTCTTCACGATCCGATGCCCGACCCGGCTTACTATGCCGGAACACCTGTTTATACTTCTGACTTTGCACAGACTGCTTCGGAGTGGAACCTAAGTGTAAACAGCGGAGCTGTAGCCTCGAAACAAAACACCAATAACCAACTGGCAGTAGTTATAAATACTGCGGGAACACAAGGCTGGCACATTCAACTGGCAAAAACCGGGTTGCAGTTACAGGCCGGGAAAAAATACCGGGTAACTTTTAAAGCCCGTGCCGAAGCTGTTCGCACTATCACCGCTTATGTGGGACAAAATGTTGACCCGTGGGGAGCTTACAGCGATTACAATGGAATAACACCCGGCACAACAATGAAGGAGTTCACTTTTATTTTCGATATGAAAACAACTGACAATACTGCCCGTTTGGTTTTCGATCTTGGAACCTCATCCGAAGACGTGTATTTTGAATCGATTGTACTCGAATCGATCGTTCTGCAGGACCCTTCATCGGCAGATGATTTGCAAAATTTTAGCAGCCGCATTTTCCCCAATCCCGCACAGGATCGTTTGGAGGTACACAACCTCGATGGTTTTGAAAGATTACAAATTCAAAACATCAGTGGGCAAGTCGTTCAGCAACAAATCTTAAACCGTTATAAAACCCAGATCGATCTTTCAAATTTATCTTCTGGCATTTATTTTGTTTCACTGTTGAACCAAACAAAGAAATACACAGTGAAAATCGTTAAAAATTAAAGTCATGAAGAAAACCGCATTTTTATTCGTCGCCATCCTTTTATCGGGTTTTGTATTTGGACAAAGCGCCGCGAGCAGTCAGATTACTGTTGAAGGCAAATCATCAGTAAAAGTAATTCCCGAAGATCTTTCGTTCGTGGTGAACCTGAGTGTAAAGGACAATAATTACACAAGATGCGCTGAAATGGCAGTCGAAAAGATGGGGAATATAAAACAACTTTTTGTGAAAAACGGGATCGATGAAGATCTGCTTAAAGCCAATAGTTACTCCATCCGCGAAGTTCAAAAATACGATCCTGAGTTACGCCAATCGGTTTCAGATGGTTATGAAGCAAATATTCCGGTAACGATTCGTACCAAACGCGATTACAAAAAAAACGATAAAATTTTCGAACTGATTAAAGACAACCTCGAATCAAACTTTAACCTGAATTTTTACCTTTCGGATGAACAGATGGATGCGGTTAAAGAGAAACTGATTACGTTGGCGGTAAAAGACGCCCGGCAAAAAGCAGAATGGATAGCAAAAGCATCAGAAACTGCATTGGGAAAAATAAAAAACATTCAGTATGGAGAGCCCAGAATGATTGGCGCCTTTAACAACAGAAACGAATTAATGGTTTCGGATATCATGCCAATTACCCGGGAAGCCAGTGCAAAAATAACCGAAGTGCTTTCGCCCGATGAAATTGAAATGCAGACCAGCATCGTTGTTTCATGGGAAATTTCCGAAAACTGATCCGCCTTCGCTTTTAATTCATTTTTAAATATTGGTTGGATGTGAGGGAAACATTCTGCAAGTTCGCAGGTTGTATTACTTTTGACAACAAATATTTCGTATGGCAATTACGGTTCATCCAAAAGCAAAAGCGCTTATTTTCGATCTCGACGGGACCCTTTCGAATTCACTTCCGTTGCATGTTTACACCTGGCAACAAATTGGCGAAAAATACGGTTTCGAATTCGACCCGCAAATTGTAACCGATCTTACCGGCAGGCCAACAATCGAGTTTGCATGGCACATTATTGAACGTTACGGAATTGAAGTAGATCCGGAGCATTTGGTAAAGCTGAAACAGGAATCATTCTGGGAACTGGCTCATTTGCTTGAACCGGTAAAAGAAGTTACCGACATTGTAAAGTCGTATCGTGGAAAACTGCCCATGGCGGTAGGCACAGGGGCCAGCCGGCGGAGCGCCGAGGTGCAACTCGAAGCCTTGGGCCTGGATAAATATATCCCGCTAATTGTTTCGGCCAACGATGTAACAAAACATAAACCCGAACCGGAGACTTTTCTTGAATGCGCACGTTTGATGAACACTGACCCGGAATTTTGCCAGGTTTTTGAAGATGGCGCCCTGGGGATTGAAGCCGGGAAACGTGCAGGAATGATCGTAACAGATGTTCGTCCTTTTATAAATTACGGCGACTGGATGCACCCCAAAACTGTTCAGGGATGATCTACTTTTTACTGGCATTAAAAACTGTCGCGCCACTTTTCCTGATCATCCTGACCGGGATTCTTTTTTCGCGAACAAAAGTTAGTTCTGGCGAATGGGTCAATATTCTGAATAAATATGCCTTGTACATTGGTTTTCCGGCTTTGGTGGTAGCTTCGCTGATGCACCTCGAACCCGGCGAACAATCGTATGCAAAACTCATCCTTTTTAATTCAATATATTTTGTGGGGATGGCGTTGGTTGTTTTCAGAATCGAGCTTCCCGAATTTGCTGCCAAAACCATCGATTTCTTCGCCGAATCGGTGACTGCGGTCGTTCTCTTTTCTCTTGGGATTTTCCTTGGAATGCAAAACATTGGAAAACTAAAAGAATGGTACCGTGTGTTTGCTTTCGTTGTGGCAACCATGTTGATACTCCCCTTCTTTTATTACTTGAGTTTGAAAATGACTTATATGAATCCTGAATTTCTAAAAGCCTCGGTAATTGATGCTGCGATGCCGCTCGGACTTACTCCTTACGCGTTGTCGCTTCAATATGAACTTGACACGAAACTCGCTGCCCGGGTTGTTGTCTTAGGAACTTTTCTTTCGGTGTTTATTATCCCGTTGTGGATTGCAGTGTTGGGATGATCAAAGTTTCAGATGTGCCAGCTTTCCTATAAAAACCACTTTACTTACCCCCGGCTCCATTATCAATTCACCTTCGGTGAGCTCGAAATTTCCGCCTACGCCCTGCAAAATATATTCAAAAGGTTCGTCTTCAAAATACAGGATTCCTTTTACCCGGTAGATCGATCGTTTGTTCACATCCACCAGGTAGGTAAACCAACGCAGAAACTCATCTTTCGACATATTCTTTTCCAAAGTTAATAACCTGGTTTCTATGTGCGAATGTGACGCTGAAAAGCTGACAAAATCGAAGATGGTGCGATTTCTCTGAACGATCTTGTCCAGAATGATCTCTTCAGAATTTCCAAAATCGGTAAATATTATTCTTGCAAACGGATTTATTTGGGTAATCGTCTTCACCCGCAGTTGTCTTTCCGGCTTGCTTAACTTTTCCGATTTATTGACTACAACCAAATCGGCAACGGCCAACTGCTTTAAGCTAATATCCTTTTCAGGAATTTTATCAAAAAAAAGAGCGTCCAGCAAACAGATTGTTCCGTTAAAAGAGTACAGTTTCTTTAAATTCCCGTCGCTAAAAAAAGGTTGGATAACCGGGGCAGGATCGGCTATTCCAGTGGTTTCAATCAACATGTGCCCTACGTTGGGAAAACGGTCGGCCAGTTCTTGTAATACCAGCTCGTATTCTTCATTGATAGAGCAGCAGATACAGCCCTGTTTTAGCTCAAACATCTGGCTGGCATCCACGCCTTTAATCAGTTTGGTATCGATGGAAACCTCTCCAAACTCATTCTCCACCAGCGCAAAAACCACATGGTTGTATCGTTTAAGCAAGTCGTTGATCAAAGTAGTTTTCCCGGCTCCCAAGAAGCCGGTTATTACTGTTACTGGTATTTTGGAAGTTCTTTTCAATATTTATTTTCAGTTGTTTGCGCATTGCCCGTAGCTTACGGCTCATTGCTAACTAAACACTCCAAACAAATTCAGGATTACGATAAGCATCGCCCCTATTAATACATACCGCACATATTTTGCACCGCCTTTTACAGTGAAATTTGCGCCCAGCCAGGCCCCCAGCATATTTCCGGCTGCAAGGATCAACCCGGCAACAATATCAACCTGGCCATGAAATACGAAAATCCCGAGTGAGAAAGCCGTGTAAATCAGTACAATAAAAACCTTGATTGCGTTGGCACGAACCAGGTTTTGTCCACATCCCAGCACCAGGCCGGCCAGCAGGAAAAAACCTACTCCCATTTGTATGAAGCCTCCGTACAAACCAATAAAAAAGAAAATAACATACTGTAGTACAGTTGGTTTTGCCATGACAGAACCCGCCCGCTCCTTTACCCACACCTCGGGTTTCAGTACCACAAGCAACAACATCAACACCATCAACCCGGCAATGATCTTTTTAAGCAATTCCACATCCATTTCAACCGCCACCAAAGCGCCGATAATGGAGCCGATTATGGCAGGAACCGCCAGTTTGTAATCGGTTTTCAAATCAAGTACTTTATTTTTTCGGAAGGTTTGTACACCAATCACATTCTGAAGCAGAATGGCGATCCGATTGGTGCCGTTGGCGATATTGGCAGGCAAACCCATAAACATAAGTAAAGGAATGGTCAGCATCGAGCCACCACCGGCAGTAGTATTAATAAATCCGGCAGCAATTCCGGTCCCAACTAAAGCTAAAATCAGATACCATTCCATAATAAGTGTTCAACATTTAAAGTAAAGAAAAAACCCTAAGGCCCGCAAAGCTCCCTCAGGGTTTTATATTATCGAATACTAAGTCTCAAATCAATAAGCGAACAACGGATAATCTTTCATCATGCCATGAACTTTCTCGCCGATGGCTGCGATCATCTTATCATTATCTATGTTGGCAATCGCATCGTCGATCAACTGCACGATAACAGGCATCAGATCCTCTTTCACACCACGTGTTGTAATCGCCGGTGTTCCCACACGCAATCCCGAAGTCTGGAAAGGGGAACGGCTGTCGAAAGGAACCATATTTTTGTTTACAGTGATTTCTGCATTTACGATGGTATTTTCAACCAGTTTCCCGGTAATTTCAGGATATTTTGTACGTAAGTCGATCAGCATCGAATGATTGTCGGTACCCCCAGAAATTACTTTGTAACCGAGATCGACAAAAGCCTGAGCCATTACGGCAGCATTCTTTTTCACCTGTGCCTGGTATTCCTTGTATTCCGGTGTAAGCGCTTCGCCAAAAGCTACAGCTTTAGCAGCGATTACATGTTCAAGCGGGCCACCCTGCTGACCCGGGAAAACTGCTGAATCGAGCAGCGATGACATAGTACGGACCACACCTTTTGGAGTGGTGATCCCCCATGGATTTTCAAAATCTTTCCCGATAAGGATGATCCCGCCACGTGGCCCGCGCAGAGTTTTATGTGTGGTAGAAGTTACTACATGTGCATGTTTCAACGGATTGTCGAGCAACCCGGCGGCTATTAAACCGGCAGGGTGTGCCATATCGATCATCAGCAAAGCGCCAACTTTGTCGGCAATTTCGCGCATACGTTTGTAATCCCACTCGCGGCTGTATGCCGATGCTCCGCCAATAATAAGTTTTGGTTTGTTCCCGAATGCCAGCGCTTCCATTTCGTCGTAATCCACACGGCCAGTATCTTCTTTAACTTTATATGCAACCGGGTTGTATAAAATACCCGATGAGTTGACGTGTGAACCGTGCGAAAGATGACCTCCGTGCGAAAGATCGAGTCCCAGGAAAGTATCGCCGGGTTTCAGGATCACACTTAAAACCGCTGCGTTGGCTTGTGCACCTGAGTGTGGCTGAACGTTGGCCCATTCGGCACCATAAATTTCCTTGATCCGATCGATGGCCAGCTGCTCGGTTTCATCAACAAACTGACATCCGCCGTAATATCGTTTCCCCGGGTAACCTTCGGCATATTTATTGGTCATTACTGAGCCCATGGCTTCCATGACCTGTTCGCTCACAAAGTTTTCCGAAGCGATCAATTCGATGCCACTTAGTTGACGGTTGTATTCTTTTTTAATAATATCGAATACTAAAGTGTCTCTTTTCATTTTCCTGAAACTTAAATTTTTGAAAGTCCAAAGGTAACACATTTTAATGCAGGCAAAAGATGACGATTGGTATAATAACCCACATTTTTTGAACAATTAATCTTACTCTCTCAACAAAAAATGGAAAAGCTTTGCCAATGTAAAAACAATTTCTACTTTTGCACGCACGAAAAAAGACACGTTCTTTTGAAATGGTGACAAGTATTAAATGAATCGCTGAGAGGCGAATGTAATTTAGCAACTTTTACCGATTAGGAGAGGTGGGTGAGTGGCTGAAACCACCAGTTTGCTAAACTGACGTACGGGTAACTGTACCGGGGGTTCGAATCCCCCTCTCTCCGCACCAAAACAACATCGGGATGTAGCGCAGTCCGGTTAGCGCACCTGCTTTGGGAGCAGGGGGTCCCAGGTTCGAATCCTGGTATCCCGACGAAGTGAAAAACCAAAATTCACCCTTAGCCTGTAAATCATCTGATTTGCAGGCTTTTTTGTTTTAGAGACACTGTTTCACAAAGTGTGTAAGTTTAAAAATACCGAGCGTTTAGCCGATTATTCAATACACATCTGTCTGATAGCGTCTCTCTTTTTTAAGCATCCGCAAGTATTTCTCTGCCTGCTCCTCGTCAATTCCTCCTTGTGTTTGAATAATTTCAAGCAAAGTTTTGTTCACATCCTTTGCCATATGTTTCATATCGCCACAAACATAAAAGTGCGCCCCGTTTTCGATCCATTCAAAAACCTCTTCCTGGTTTTCGATCAATTTATGTTGAACATAAACCTTTTCTTCCTGATCGCGCGAAAAAGCCACATCCATTCGTTCGAGGCATTCATCGTTAAGCAGGTTCTCCCATTCGTTCCTGTAAAGAAAATCGCTTTCCGAATGCCGGTCGCCATAAAACAGCCAGGAGTAACCGGTGAAACCCTGTTTACTGCGCTGCTGCATAAAAGCGCGGTAAGGTGCCACACCAGTTCCGGCCCCCACCATAATAATGGCTGCATTGTCTTCAGGTAATTTAAACGAGGGGTTTTTGTCGATATACACCGGTAACTTATCGCCGGGTTCAACCGAGAAAATCACATGTGATGTACAGGCGCCTACCCGTAAACGTTTATCCTTTTCGTATTTTACCAGTGCAATTGTGGCATGTACTTCATCGCCAATGGCTTCCTGACTCGATGAAATAGAATAAAGCCGAGGCGGTATGGGTCGTAAAATCTCTACCAACTTATTCGCATTCCATTCAAACGGAAAATCTTCAAGCAGATCGAGTAGGTCGCGGCCTTCTATATATTCGTCAAGTAAAGTTTCGTCGTCGAGTATCTTTGCCAGTTCAACATTTTTAGTGCGCCCGCAGTATTTATTCAACAGATCGTAACTTAGCACTGTTATTTCAACATGGTGTGTTAAAGCATCAAGCAATGTAGTTTGCCCATCTTTTATAAAAACACGGTGCTCAGGATCGAAACCGCCTTTACGGATAATCTTGTCCACCAACTCTTCCGGGTTTCGGGTAAAAATACCCACCGCGTCGCCTGGTTCATATGTAAGTCCCGAACCTTCAAGTGATAGCTCGAAATGATAGACATCTTTATCCGATGTTTCTCCGGTTAAACGAATTTTTGTTTTAACAGTAGCATAAAACGGGTTCGATTTCGAGTATTCTTTTTCTTCGTCCCCGTCTCCAACCACAACGCCGGCAGCAGTTGGGGTCAGGTTCATCAGAAAATTATTCATCCAGATTTCGGCGCTGATTTCGTAATCCACATCACACTTCTGCAGCGGCACCACGCTGAATGCCCCCATATCTTTCATTCCCCGGTAAATGTCTTCGCCGCTTTTACAGAAATGTTTGTATGTTTTATCGCCCAGCGCCAATACCGAGTAACTCACATTCTCGAGCGTGGTTGCCTGGTTGCCGGTTATGTATTCGTAAAACTCTTTGGCCATTTCAGGAACCTCGCCTTCTCCGTGAGTGCTAACGATAATCGCAACATTGTCTTCACCGGCTAAATCATTAACATTATAATCGTACATGCTTACTGCCTTTGCATTAATGTTTTTGAAGCTGGCTTTTCCAGCCAGTTTTTCAGCCAGTTCCTGACTGTTTCCGGTTTCGGTACCATATAAAATTGTAAGATTGGCCAGCGGCTCGCTTGTTTGCTGTATTTGTTGAATTTCTTTAGAAGGAGAATAGTTTCCATCAGCAAGTAATCCGTCGAGATAACCACTCATCCAAATGATTTGGCTCTCATTCAACCCTGAAAGCAAATCTTTCAGCTTGTTAAACTGTTGATCGTTTAAAGTATACTTTTCTCGTGTCATAGCGTTCGACGTCAGTATTTTTATTTTTTTGCGGCACAAAAATATTCAAATTTCAATTAAAAGACGAATAAATCTTTTTCTTCTTTTTAAAGGTTCAAATACCCGCCTCTTAGCAATAATTACATGATAACAACTGAAATTTGAATTGGCTTAATCGAATTGCATTATTTTTACTCACCAGAGCCCTGCATACTTGAATTTATCTATAATCATTCTATATTAGATTGTAATGGAAAAACCGCTTTTCCTTCCTGAATTACATATTTTTAAACCAACTGTAAAACTTCTCCGAAAAGGTATCTTAAGCCAGCATGGTTTCTGCCTCTTGATTGTTAATAAAATATTACTATTTTTGGATTCCTTGTTCCAAAAGAAGGGGCTTTAAAGGGTTTAATAAATCAATAAAACTTATATAATCATGAAAGTTTATAAAACGGAAGAAATCCGGAACATTGCTTTACTTGGTAATGCCGGCAGTGGGAAAACCACCCTCGCAGAAGCCATGCTGTTTGAGGGTGGAGTAATCAATCGTAGAGGTGAAGTTACCGCAAAGAACACGGTTTCGGATTATAACCAGATAGAACAGGATTACGGTAATTCTGTTTTTTCTACTTTAATGTATGCCGAATACAATGGCAAAAAAATCAATATTCTGGATACTCCGGGGATGGATGAGTTGAACGGAGGTGTCGTTTCTGCCCTGGCGGTAACAGCTCTCGGAATTTTGGCCATCAATTCGACCAGCGGAATTGAAGCAGGTACCGACGCAGCAATTCGTCACGCCAGCAAAGCTCACACTCCACTGATCCTGGTTGTTAACCAACTTGATCACGACAATTCGAACTTCGAGAATACACTGGAACAATGTAAAACTACTTTTGGGGGCAAAGCCACCATTATTCAATATCCGGTTGATGCCGGCCCAAACTTCTCGTCGATTATCGATGTATTGAAAATGAAGATGTACAAGTACTCGAAAGATGGAAATGTTGAAATTTTAGATATTCCGGCTTCTGAAAAAGAACGTGCAGAAGAATTTCATAACGAACTTGTTGAAAAAGCTGCTGAAAATGAAGAAGCTTTGATGGAACTGTATTTCGATAAGGGCGAACTTACTGAAGATGAAATGCGGAAAGGCATTAAACTGGGGATGCTTGAAAGAAGTTTGTATCCTATTTTCTGTACAACTGCGAAAAAAGGGATTGGAGTTGGTCGTTTAATGGAGTTCATCACCAACATTGCCCCGGCACCTTACGAAAAGAAAATGCGCGATGTGGTAAAAGGTAAAGTCCTTAAAATGGAAGCTTCAGAAGCTCCCAGTCTGTTTGTTTTCAAAACATCAGTTGAATCACACGTGGGCGAGATCACCTATTTTAAAGTGATGTCGGGAACGGTAAAGGAAGGCCTTGATCTGGTAAACTCGAAAACCGGGAACAAAGAACGCTTGTCTCAGGTATTTGTTGCCTCGGGTAAAAACCGTGAAAAAGTGGATGAGCTCGTGGCAGGCGACCTGGGTTGTACCGTTAAACTAAAAGAAACCAAATTCAACCAAACGCTTACGACCAAAGAGGCGGCTACTGTTTACGCTCCGATTGAATTTCCAATATCGCGACACACCGTTGCTGTAAAAGCCGTAAACGATTCGGACGATGAAAAAGTTGGAGAAATAATCAATAAAATAAAATACGAAGACCCAACTTTTGTTGTTGAGCAATCGAAAGAACTGAAACAATTGCTCGTACACAGCCAGGGCGAATACCACATGAACATTTTAAAGTGGTACTTCGACCATGTACACAAACTGGAAGTAAACTACCTGGCTCCAAAAATTCCTTACCGCGAAACAATTACCAAACCTGCTCAAGCCGATTACCGACACAAAAAACAATCGGGAGGTGCCGGCCAGTTTGGGGAAGTTCATATGATTATCGAACCCTATGAAGAAGGATCAGAAGCAAGATCGATGTTTAAGTTTGGCGACAAAGAGCAAAAACTTTCGGTTCGCGCAACAGAAGAACATGAACTGCCATGGGGTGGTAAACTTATTTTCTGCAACTGTATTGTTGGTGGATCTATCGATGCCAGATTTTTACCGGCAATTCTGAAAGGAATAATGGAAAAAATAGAAGAAGGCCCACTTACAGGCTCGTATGCCCGCGATATCAGGGTATATATTTACGACGGGAAAATGCACCCGGTCGACTCAAACGAGATTTCGTTTAAACTTGCCGGACGTAATGCCTTTAGTCAGGCGTTCAAAAATGCGGGTCCTAAAATCCTTGAACCAATCTATAATCTCGAAGTACTTGTTCCCTCTGATCGCATGGGTGACACCATGAGTGACCTTCAAGGCCGCCGTGCCATAATTATGGGGATGGGCTCGGAACACGGAATGGAGAAAATATCGGCCAAAGTGCCACTTAAGGAGATGCACAAATACACCACTTCGCTGAGTTCGATTACTGGTGGCAGAGGTGTATTTAGCTTGAAATACGACGGTTACGAAAAAGTTCCTGCCGATGTACAGGATGAACTGCTGAAAGCTTACGAAGCTGAGCAGGAAGAGGAATAGACCATTTTCTAATCCATTTTACTATAAACCAAGATGAAACACCCTGGTCTGTTAGCTAACAGATCGGGGTTTTCTGTTTTTTGTGATTGGATTTAAAAGAATAAGTAAGTTGAATTTCTTATTTTTTCTGGAGTTCCAGCCTGGTTTTATGCAGCTCCATATTGATTTTGGTATATCGATCGAGCGATGTTTTCTTGTGCTCTTCGTATTCGTGTTTTAGTTCTTCGTATTCTTTTTGTGTCTGGCGCGTGGTTCTCATACTTCTCTGGAACATCATATAAACAAAACCGGCCAAAATCAAAACTCCCAGAATAAAAAGATACATGCTTGTTGAATAAACATTCTTATTCAGGTTCATTCCCAGGACACTGATCGAATTTTGTAACCTCTGGCTTTCCTCAAGTTTTTTCTGCGTTTCGCTGACCAATTCCTGTCGCTGCGCCAGTTCCTGTTTTTGTTGGCTAATTTCAAGCATTCTCTCGTGCAACTGATCTTCGAACCGTGTGATGGAATCGTTCATGGCACCATAAAACTCATCAAGCTGCGCACTTTTTACCACATAATTACCACTCCAGTAATTCAGATTTTCTTTAAAAACCGAATATTGCTTTCTGACATCCTTTTCGCTTTTCCAGGCATTGGGATCTTTTTTGGCAAAAATACTGGTAGAAAAGGCAGCCAACAAAATAATTAATACATATAGTCTTTTCATGCGTCACATTTAAAATACACATTTAACGATTAAAAATAAGGCTTGTTGTTCAAACTGCCAACAAACATCGAACAAAGCTTTTGCCGTAAGTCCAATTTGTCATCCGGCTTTTCTTTCAGAAATTTCCGCTGTTTACTTTTTATGGCCTGCTCATTTTTGTGTTCAATATTGATACTTCGGCCATAATTATCTAAAAAAGAATAGGGTTACTTTCCCCTAAACAAATGCACAAAACCATGTTTTGATTGTTTTCTGCCATCTCTTCCAACTCCATAAGCAGTCCAGTAATATACTCCCGGACTGGCGTATCGCCCGCCTATTCTCCCATCCCAAACGCTTTCAGTGAAGCTATTATCAAAGCCCCTTATATCACCACTCTTCCAATGATGAACACGTTTTCCCCAACGATTGTAAATGTCGATTTCGAGGCTTTTCATCGAGATAAATTTAATCACAAACTCATTATTAAATTCATCACCGTTGGGAGTAAAAACATTGGCAGCTACAATCCACGAAGTATCCGCAACAATATATTCATCAAAAGTAAATGTATCTACACATGTCAATCCTTCTGAAAGATGTTTGGAAACCAGTTTTACCTGGTAGCTTCCTGAGTTTTCATAAGTGTAAACCGGTGCATCGTCGTATGCTACAAGCATAATACTGTCGACCGGTTCGCTGGCTCCTTCCGATTCGCGTTTAATTTCTTCAATGTCGCGATAAAAGTACCATTCGTAATATCCACTGGTACCATTCTCCGATGTATTTGAAAAAGTCACAGTCAACGGTGCCTCACCTTTCATCGGGTTAGCCGTAAAACTGGCCTTGGTCACCAACGATTCGTAGGGAACAGTTGTGTTTGCTTCGCACCCATACTGGTCAAAAACCTTTAAGGTATAATCGGTGTTTTGCGTTGGAGGATTAAATATCTCGAAATTAAGCTGGCTGGTAAGTTCTACTGAACCTTCATACCACCCGGCATTCATGATCTTTGAAAGTTCTATGGGAGCATTGTTACTCAGGTCGTAATAAACGAGAGTTGCGGTTCTGAAGCTGCCATTCAGTTCAAACGATTCGCAATCGGAATTTCCAACGCTACCCTCGGCAAATGTCCAGTCGTTAAAAACCCAGGCACGGTAAATTTCGGTGTTACTTCCCTGGGTAATGGTAACGCGGTAGCAACCATCGGCCAGATTAGTGATCTGCGAACTGGCAGCATCAGTAATTTCCTGCGAAAACATTTCGAAGGAAGCCAACTGTTCGTTGTATTTTTCCCAGTAGTAATCTTTCGAACCGGAAAGCGCTGTACTGGCGGTTAAACTACCAAGCGCGGCAAGTGAATCGCTTGTACAAAAAAGGTAAATATTGTCGGTTTCGGGAAAAACCGGATACTGGGCAATGTCGCTGCCGCTGGCTTGCGGTGCGGTAATTTGTGCTTGCGTATAAACCGAAAACATGAGCAAAGTGAGCAATAAATACAGACTTCTCTTCATAAATCGTGCTTCTTTGAGATACAATATTAACGTATAAATTTTATTTAATTGCGTACGGACTGTAAAAAAACAAGTGTTTTAGATTCTGTGATGTTGTGCTTTTTAGCCTGATATTAATCACCCAAAAACAATTTGTTGATAAAAGCTATGCCGTATGATCAATAAAACCTTTCACATCTTCTATTTTTGTCGAAAGGAAATAGAAAAGGAAAAGCGGTGCTCGATTATTTAAAAGATTTGAATGAGGCCCAGCACGAGGCTGTTGTGCGAACCGAAGGGCCATCACTGGTAATTGCCGGAGCGGGATCGGGAAAAACGCGTGTATTGACTTACCGGATTGCCCACCTGCTAAAACAGGGAGCGCGGCCATCTACAATTTTAGCGCTTACTTTCACCAACAAAGCCGCCCGCGAAATGAAGGAACGAATTGCAAGTGTGGCCGGAGAAAATGTTGCCCGCTATCTCTGGATGGGAACTTTTCACAGCATCTTTGCGCGTATGCTTCGTGTAGAACACGAGGTTATCGGTTATCCTTCCAATTTCACAATTTATGATAGCGCCGATAGCAAAAGCCTTATAAAAACAATAATAAAGGGGTTTCAGTTGGATGATAAAACCTATAAACCGGGCGTGGTAGCCAGCCGGATTTCGATGGCAAAAAACAACCTGATTACACCGATGGCCTATGCGAGTAATGCCGATTTAAAATCGGCCGATAAAAGCATGCGAATGCCAGCTATTTCTGAAATTTACAAAGAGTATTACAAACGTTGCCGGCTTTCGGGGGCCATGGATTTCGACGATCTTTTATTCATCACCAACCTGCTTTTTCGCGATCATCCCGAAGTTTTGGAGAAATACCAGGAACGTTTTGGGTATGTTCTGGTCGATGAATACCAGGACACCAACTACGCACAGTACCTGATCATTAAAAAACTGGCAGCCAAACACAACAACATTTGCGTGGTTGGCGACGATGCGCAAAGCATTTATTCGTTCCGTGGCGCACGTATCGAGAATATCCTGAATTTTAAAAACGATTATCCCGAACACCGGGTGTTTAAATTGGAACAAAACTACCGTTCGACACAAACCATTGTAAATGCTGCCAACAGTATTATTGCAAAAAACAAACGGCAAATTCCGAAAACCGTATTTTCTGAAAACGACAAGGGAAAACCAATAAAAGTGCTTTCGGCGCTTACCGACAACGAGGAAGGGTTCCTGGTGGCACAGGAAATTTCGCAAACACAAATGCGCGATCATTATCAATTTCTTGATTATGCCATTTTGTACCGTACCAACGCCCAGTCGAGGATTTTTGAAGAATCGCTCCGTAAACGAAATATTCCGTATAAAATTTATGGCGGTTTAAGTTTCTACCAGCGAAAAGAAATAAAGGATTTGCTGAGTTATTTTCGAATGACAATTAACCGCGATGACAACGAAGCGCTGAAAAGAATTATTAATTACCCGGCCCGCGGAATTGGAGCAACCACGCTAACAAAACTTGAAACGGTAGCAGTTGAAAAAGAAACATCGATTTGGAATATTATCGCTGCACTACCCGATTATAACTACGCTGGACTGAATAAAGGAACCATTGCCAAAATATATAATTTTGTTATATTGATAGAACGTTTCAGCCAACTGACAAAGGAAACAGATGCTTTTGAAGCCGCCAAAAGAATTGCCGAACATACCGGAATCCTAAAGGATTTATACAACGACAAATCTCCGGAAGGACTGAGCCGCCACGAGAATATCCAGGAATTATTAAACGGAATCCAGGAATTTTCGATTACCGCCAAAGAACAGGGAGAACCGGATAAACTCGAAAACTACCTCGAAAACGTTGCCTTATTGACCGATCAGGACAACGAAAAAGACGAAGACCGAAACAAAGTTACCTTAATGACAGTGCATTCGGCCAAAGGGTTGGAATTTAAAAATGTATTTGTGGTTGGTCTCGAAGAAGATCTTTTCCCTTCGCAACGACAGGGAGAGAAGGCAACACTTGAATCGCTCGAAGAAGAGCGGAGATTATTTTACGTGGCTATTACACGGGCCAGGGAAAATGCCTGGCTGAGCTACGCTAACCAGCGCTACCGCTGGGGTAACCTCGATTTTTGCGCTCCGAGTCGATTCCTCAACGAATTAGACGAAAACTATCTCGAAGGGCTAAACCTAAACAAACAGGATTCCGGAAATGACGATCAACAAAACCGCTTAGGTTATGGACAAACAACGCAGGGATTTGCACACCGGCAACCCCCTTCTGCATTTAAAACCCGCGAATCGCAAAACATTTTTAATAAAAAACTCGTTTCACTCAAAGAAAGCTCGCAGGCAAAATCTTCATTCGAAGGCGACGATCCGCGCAGGATACAGGCCGGGATGACAGTAGAACACCAGCGTTTTGGCGAAGGTAAAGTGTTGAACATTGAGGGGGTGGCCCCTAATTTAAAAGCCACCGTATTTTTCCAAAATGCCGGGCAAAAGCAATTGTTGCTGAAATTTGCCAAATTGAAAATTAAAGGCTGACAAGCGATTACATAAATAATCTTCGTGAATTAACAGGAATTCATTAGTTTTGCAGCATCACTTCGGTTACGATTCTAAAATTACACGAAGCATAAATATCACTTAAGATTTTTTACATGGATTACAATTCGAAAAGAAAAAAACTGGCTCTTCCTGAATATGGAAGAAATATTCAGAATATGGTGGATTATTTGTTAACCATCGAAGACCGCGAAAAAAGAAATAAATCGGCACAAACCGTTATCGATGTCATGGGTAACCTCTACCCTTTCCTTCGCGATGTGCCTGAATTCAACCATAAATTGTGGGACCATCTCGCCATTATGGCCGATTTCCAACTCGACATCGACTATCCTTACGATCCGCCGTCTCCCGATATTTTAACATCGAAACCCAATAAGATTCCTTACAACCAGCATCCGATTAAATACCGGCACTATGGTCGTACAATGGAACTGATAATTAAAGAAGCGGAACGTTTTGAAGGCGAAGAACGACAGATCATAATCGAGCAAATTGCCAATCAGATGAAGAAATCGTACCTCGCCTGGAACAAGGACTCGGTGGAAGACGATAAAATATGGGAAGACCTTGATGAACTTTCCAAGGGAAAATTGGCGCGCCACGAAGAAATGCAACTTGCAGAAACCAAAACACTGGTTGCCAAGAAGAAAAAACCAACGAATAAAAAAGGGAAAAAATAGACCTCAGCATTCAGAACACCCATGTCAACATTTCAAATAGAAGGAGGCTACCAACTACAAGGCGTACTCGAACCACAGGGTGCAAAAAATGAAGCGCTCCAGGTAATTTGTGCCACTTTGCTTAGCGCCGGTGAAACACACATTGAGAATATCCCGGAAATCAGGGATGTATTGAAATTGATTGAGATTTTAAAAGGCCTGGGTGTTAAAGTTGAGCATCTTTCAAAAGGGAATTTTCGTTTCGATGCTTCGATAATCGATATTGATTACCTGAAAAGTCAGGAATATGCCCAACAGGCAGCCGGGTTACGTGGATCGATTATGATTATAGGGCCGCTGCTGGCACGTTTTGGTCATGGATTTATTCCGCAACCAGGTGGCGACAAAATTGGCCGTCGCCGCGTAGACACCCATTTTATTGGTTTGCAAAAGCTTGGCGCAACTTTCCATTTTGATGCCGAAAACCACTGGTTTCATGTTTCGGCTAAAAAACTTAGGGGTTCGTACATGTTACTCGATGAAGCATCAGTAACAGGAACAGCCAACATTTTAATGGCAGCCGTTTTGGCAGAAGGAACTACTACTATTTACAATGCCGCTTGCGAACCGTATTTGCAACAACTAAGCAGAATGCTGGTTTCGATGGGGGCTAAAATTAGTGGGATTGGTTCAAACCTACTGCTTATTGAAGGCGTCGGATCACTCTCAGGATGCCGACACCGAATTTTACCCGACATGATTGAAGTGGGAAGTTTTATTGGCCTTGCCGCTATGACGGCCTCCGAAATCAGGATAAAAAATGTTGGAATTGAACACCTTGGAATTATTCCTGAATCGTTCAGAAGACTTGGGATTAAAGTGGAACAGGCCGACGACGACCTGCTCGTAAAAGAGACTCAACACTACGAAATCGAATCGTACCTCGATGGCTCGATAATGACCATAGCCGATGCGCCCTGGCCTGGACTTACCCCCGATTTACTAAGTGTATTCCTGGTGGTGGCCACACAGGCAAAAGGAAGTGTGCTTATTCATCAGAAAATGTTCGAAAGCCGACTTTTCTTTGTCGATAAACTGATCGACATGGGCGCCCAGATAATATTGTGTGATCCGCACCGGGCTACCGTAATCGGATTAGACAGGGCCCATTCGCTGCGTGCCACCAAAATGGTTTCGCCCGATATCAGGGCCGGTATTGCATTGTTGATCGCGGCCATGTCGGCAAAAGGTACCAGCACCATCGATAATATCGAACAAATTGACAGAGGTTACGAAAACATCGACGGACGACTAAATGCGCTGGGGGCAAAAATCATTCGCCGATAGTTCTGGCAGGGATTTTGAATACTCCGTTCAAACAATACATGCAATCCTGCGTTAGTATTGCAGAAAAAATTATTTTTGAACCAGATGATCATAAAAGTTAAAAGAATGAAGAAACTTGTTTTTATTGCCGCCATATTTTTTGCCGGCATCATCAGCACACAGGCACAAGAAGTCGGAATCGATATTGGAAAGAAAGCTCCTGATCTTATCGGGAACGACCCAAACGGTCAAACGATAAAACTTTCGGATACCCGGGGACACGTGGTTTTACTCGATTTTTGGGCAGGTTGGTGTGGTCCTTGCCGCCGCGAAAACCCGAACGTGGTGAATGCCTATAATAAGTATAAAGATCAGAAATTCCAGAATGGCAATGGATTTGTGGTGTTCAATGTATCACTCGATCGTACAGCCGAACAGTGGAAATCAGCTATTCAGCAAGATAAACTGGATTGGCCCTACCATATCAGCGATTTGAAATGGTGGCAATCGAAACATGCCGCAATCTACGGAATCAGGAGCATCCCTTCGAATTTCCTTTTGGATGAAAACGGGGTTATTCTGGCAAAAAACCTGCGCGGGCCGGCACTTGAAGCTGCTCTTCAGAAATACGCAAAATAAACTGACAGCTGGCTATTCTGGCATCTGTAAAATACCGTTCAAATTGACACTCGAAATTCAAATTGAGTGTCAATTTGTCTTTTATATTTGCATGGCAAAATTTTTGAATAAGAAGCAAAGCAAATTAATTTGGCAAATATGGCAGAAAAAGTGAAAAAAGAAACCGAACCGACTCCGGAAGAAGTACAGGAACAAGTGGCACAGGAAACACAGGAAGAAAACGCCAACCATCATACCGAAGACAAATCGGATAAAAAGAAAAAATCGAAAAAAGACAAAAAAGATGTTCAGATTGAAGAACTCGAAGGACAACTCCACGAGTTTCAGGACAAGCATCTTCGGTTGCAAGCCGAATTTGACAACTTCAGACGCCGCACATTAAAAGAAAAAGCCGATCTCATCAAATCAGGAGGAGAATCGGTTTTGATAAGCATTCTTCCGGTAATCGACGATTTTGAACGCGCGCTCGATTCGCTAAAAAGCGTAGCCGACGAAGATGCCGGCAAACAGGGAACCCTGCTGATCTACAACAAATTCAAAGATTTCCTGAAACAAAACAATATTAAGGAAATTGAGGCAATCAACCAGGACTTTGACGTAGACCTGCACGAAGCGATCACAAAAATCCCGGCGCCCAGCGATGAGATGAAAGGGAAAGTGGTCGATGTAGTTCAGAAAGGATATTGCCTTAACGAAAAAGTGATCCGGTTTGCAAAAGTTGTAATCGGTGAGTAACCTGAGAAAATTCCAAAATGGCCAAAAGAGATTATTACGAAGTACTCGAAGTTAGCAAGAATGCAAGTGCGGAAGATATAAAAAAAGCTTACCGTAAAAAAGCCATTCAGTTTCATCCCGACAAAAATCCGGACGACAAGGAAGCGGAGGAAAAATTCAAAGAAGCAGCCGAAGCATATGAAGTGCTGAGCAATCCGGAGAAGAAACAACGCTACGATCAGTTTGGTCATGCAGGCGTGGGCAGTTCCGCCGGCGGTGGTTACGGTGGAGCCGGTTTCTCCGATATCGAAGACATCTTTTCGGCATTTGGCGACATTTTTGGCGGACACTTTGGCGGGTTTGGCGGGTTTGGCGGTGGCGGAAGAAGCCGCAGTGGCCGTCGTGTAAGTCGCGGTTCCGACTTGCGGGTGAAGGTAAAACTGAACCTCAGTGAGATAGTGAACGGAGTTGAAAAGAAAATCAAGGTAAACAAATACGTTGCCTGTCATCATTGTAACGGGAGCGGCGCCAAAAACGGCTCGGCTTATTCCACTTGCGGAACCTGCGGGGGAAGTGGCCAGGTAACGCGTATTCAGAATACACTGCTCGGCCGCATGCAAACCACATCGGCTTGTCCTACCTGCCAGGGCGAAGGAAAAATGATTACCGATAAGTGTAACCACTGTGCCGGCGAAGGCGTGATCCGCGAAGAAGAAGTTATTCCGATTAAAATACCTGCGGGTGTTGGCGAAGGAATGCAGCTAAATGTTTCGGGAAAAGGAAACACCGGGCGACGAGGTGGAATTAACGGAGATTTGCTGGTGGTGATTACTGAAGAAGAACATCCTGATTTAATCCGCGACGGAAACAACCTGGTCCACAACCTGTTTCTTTCGTTCCCCGAAATAACGCTTGGGACTACGGCAGAAATCCCAACCGTTGAAGGAAAAGTAAAAGTTAAAATCGATGCCGGAACACAACCCGAGAAAATCCTGCGTTTACGTGGCAAGGGAATTCCTGATGTGAACGGTTACGGACGTGGCGATTTGCTGGTTCGTGTTCATGTTTGGATTCCGAAAAAACTGAGTTCAGAAGATCGGAAAATGCTGGAGAAACTTCTGGAATCACCCGGCTTCCAGGAAGGGCCTTCCAGTTCAGAGAAATCTTTCTTTGCCAAAATGAGGGACATGTTTGATTCCTAAAATTAACGTCAGTTCAACGTAAGAAATTCCATGATCCATTAGAAAAAACAAGGCTTTGACCATGTTTAAGCGCCTGACATTTAAATACATAACAAACAAAACCTTGTTCTATTACTGACTCTACTTAGTTAAACCTTAAAAAGCTATAATTTTTGAGGGTTTAACTTATGAAGAACCCATGATTAAGAAAGCATGTTTATTTCAATTGAAAAGTAGGGTCAAAAGGCTCTTGAGTTTGAAAAACCTTCTCTCCGCTAAAATACTGCCAATTTAGGCATACAATAAAATAGTTTACTAATTGGTTATCAACACCCTATTGCGTTTTTAAGGGTTGACCAGGTAAACAACATATTTCGACCTCATCCTGAATAATTCGGGTTCAGCATTTTTTATCCGTCTCCTACCGGACAACAAAATTATCATTGTTCCAAAAATGGATGACAATGATGAGAATTCAAAAATTTATAATCCCGGTTGTTCTTTGTGCGATTGCCTTCTCCGGGCTTGCACAAGAAAATATTCTTGAACAATATATTGATGAGGCGCTGGAGAGCAACATCACATTAAAACAAAAAACATTTTCGTATGAAAAAAGCCTGGAAGCCTTAAAAGAAGCCAAACGGATGTTTTTGCCCACTTTATCGCTGGAGGCCAAATATACCCGTGCACAGGGAGGAAGGACAGTGGTGGTCCCGTTTGGCGAAATGATGAACCCGGCTTACGATAACCTGGATATAATTAACCAGTCGATGGGAGCTACAAACCCGGGTTACCCCGACATTCCAACTTATCCTGATATTGAAGATTACACCCTCAACTTTATCCGCGAGAAAGAACAGGAAACCCGTTTGCAATTGCAAATGCCGGTTTTTAATTCAGCAATTATCCATAACCACCAGATAAAAAAGGAATTGGCCGACGTGGAAAAAATCAATGTGGATATTTACAAACGCGAGCTTGTAAAGGAAGTAAAAACAGCCTATATCAATTATTTAAGAACGCAACAGGTAGTTGAGGTTTATTCGAATTCACTTGAGGTTACCAAAGAAAACCTGAGAAACACCAGCAGTTTATTTGAAAACGATAAAGTTACCATCGATGAGGTGTATGCTGCGAAAGCAAAAGTAAAAGAGATGGAAAAAGAACTTTCAAATGCTCAAAATGAACAAACCATGGCGGGCGCTTACCTCAATTTTTTGATGAACCGGGATTTGAATGCAGAAATTGAGATTCAGCGGCCGGATGAAATTATAATCAGTTCATATCAGTTGGAATCATTAAAAAATCAGGCGCTTCAAAGCCGCGAAGAACTAAAACAGTTGGATAAAAATATGGAAATCAATCTTCAGAAAATAAAAATGGAGAAAGGCGCTGCACTTCCTGAAGTTAGTTTGGGTGCAACTTATGGTTACCAGGGTGAAAAATATTCCTTTACCGCCGACGATGATTTTGCACAGGCCGGAGTTTTTCTTTCCTGGGATATTTTTTCATCGGGACAGCGAAAAGCCAAAATCAGCCAGGCAAAAATCGATATGAAGATTGCCATTGAAAAAAAACGGGAAACCGAAAAGCAGGTACAACTGGAAGTGATGAACACCTATTACAACCTGCAAACCTCGCTTGAAGGAATCGGGCTGGCAAAGGAAGAACTCGAAAATTACAAAAAAACCTTCCAACTGGTAAATAAAAAATACCAGAACGGAATGGCCAACCACCTGGAACTGGCAAACGCATTGAATAACGAGGTAAATGCTGAAAACAAGCTGATTTTGGCCCGCTACGATTATTACATCAGCCAGATTGTGCTGGAACGGATTACCTCGGCATACCAATTTGAAACAAAATAAAAATCAGATAATGAAGACTTTGAGAAAAATGTTCACTTTTTGTCTCCTTGCCGTTTTTTTGATGGCCTGTAACACAAAAACAGCGGAACCCGGCGGACCATCCAACGGAAAAGCGAAAGTTGTTGTTGAAACAGCGAATGAAATTTTATACCGTGATAAAATTTATGCCACCGGACGTGTTGCTTTTGAAAATGAATATAAACTGAGTTTCAAAACCGCCGGGATTATTGAAACAATTGCGGTAAAAGAAGGCGGGAAAGTGGAGCAGGGACAGTTGCTGGCATCATTAAAATTAGATGAAATAACAGCAAAAACAGAGCAGGCAGAAATTGCCGTTGCAAAAGCCGAACGTGATTTCGGGCGTGCCACGGCATTGTATGCCGACAGTGTGGCGACACTCGAACAGTTACAGAATGCCGAATCGCAGTTAAAACATGCTAAACTCGATTTGGAAACAGCGCAGTTTAATCTTCGTTATTCGCAAATCAGGGCCCCTCAAAACGGGGTAATTCAATATGTAAATGCGAAAGAAAATGAGGCGGTTCAGGCCGGGAGCCCCGTTTTACTGTTTGGCTCGCAAAGTTCGTCGAAAATTTTGAAAACGGCGCTTTCCGATGCTGATGTGGTTAAAATTGCCAGAGGTGATTCCGCTTTTGTTTTATTTGACCCCTTTCCCGAAACCATTTTTCAGGGAACTGTGGATGAAATTTCGGGGACTGCGGATCCTTCCACCGGAACATACGAAATAAAGGTTGAGATTGCTGATTCGGGAAACCTCTTAAAATCAGGTTTTATCGGAACGGCAACCATTCAGGCATCAAACAAGGTGAAATACATTGAGTTACCGGTTGAAGCGTTGGTTGTTGCCGATGGCAGGTCGGGAGAAGTTTATGTGACAAAAAACGGGGTAGCCCAAAAACGCACAATAGAAATTTATCAGGTTGCAGGTGAAAAGCTGTTGGTTTCAAAAGGGATAAACGCAGGAGAAAAAATAATCGTTGGCGGCCTTCAGAATCTTTCAAAAGAAACAGAACAAGTTGAATTTTAGGAACAAGTAACGAGTAAAAAAGATGAAGAATCTTCCAAAATTTTCGATTGATAACTACCAGTTTGTATTGGTGTTATTTTTAATTACGCTGGTTATGGGAATAAATTCGTTCCTGAATATGCCGCGAACAGAAGACCCGCCCATTGTAACCCCGGGTGCACTGGTAACCATCATTTATCCGGGCGCCTCGCCACAGGATTTGGAGGAACTGGTAGTTGATCCGGTGGAAGAAAAAATAAATGAACTGGAGAATATTGAAAATATTTCAACTACCATCAGCGACGGGTTTGCTATCGTAAATGTTTCGTTTGATTATGGAAATTATGACGAAAATGACAAATATGAGGAAGTAGTTCAGCAGGTAAATAATATTAGGCTGGATCTGCCGGAAGACATTCGCGAAATCAATTTCAGGAAAAAAACAACTACCGACACAAAAATTTTGCAGTTGGCCCTGGGTTCGGAAAACACGGAATATGAAGTTTTGGAAGACAAGGCGGAAGATTTAAAACGCCGGCTGGAACAGGTTGACGGAATTAAACGGGTTGAAATAGTGGCTGTTCCCGAAAAACAGGTTCGGATTTCCATGCGCCCGGAGAAAATGGTAAACATGGGAATTACCATCGACAACATCAGCAATGCAGTAAATTCAAATAACCAGAATATTCCCGGCGGGGAGTTGAAAGTAGGGCAAAAGAGTTTTAATATAAAAACCAGCGGCGCTTACAATTCCCTGGACGAAATCCGGAATACGGTCGTGGGGTCTTCCAACGGTAAACTGGTTTATTTGAAAGATGTGGCGGATGTTAATTTTGATTATGAAGACCCCAGCTACATGGCGCGCTTTAATGGTGAACGCAGCATTTTTTTAACCGCCGAACAAAAAGAAGATAAAAATGTGCTCGGCATTATTGATGAGGCGATTGTTAAAATTGAAGATTTTAAGGCGGAACTGCCTGCAGGAATAGAATTGTATTACGCACACAACCAGGCCGAAAGCGTGCGTAGCAGCGTAAACAGCTTTATTATCAATTTAATTCAGGGAATTGTTTTGGTAGGGATTTTTATTCTGCTGGCCATTGGTTTTAAATCGAGCATTGTGATTATGGTGGCCATTCCTTCATCGATTCTTATTGGGTTGGGTTTTATTGATTTGGCCGGATTTGGATTACAAAATATTTCCATAGCGGCGCTGGTTATTGCACTTGGCCTGCTGGTTGACAATTCCATCGTGGTTATTGAAAATGTTGAACGGTACCTGCATAAAGGACTAAGCGTTCGCGAGGCGGCAATAAAGGGAACTTCGCAGGTGGCAGTGGCAATTACCAGTTCAACCCTGACAACGCTTGCAGCTTTTATCCCCATCGCCATGATGAAAGACGCCGC
>WOYI010724401.1_pt1 | contig 54901 bp, 40 predicted proteins | sample 6423411 | NCBI WGS metagenome assembly WOYI01 (sample SAMN13441803, study PRJNA592873) | oil field metagenome | biome: oil field; feature: oil-well bore; material: oil-contaminated soil; isolation source: oil-contaminated soil from oil-well borehole | place: Germany: Wietze | collected 2016-10-18 ... | reverse complement strand
CATGTTCCTCCGCTTGTGCGGGCCCCCGTCAATTCCTTTGAGTTTCAACCTTGCGGCCGTACTCCCCAGGTGGATAACTTATCGCTTTCGCTTGGCCACCGACTGTGTATCGCCGACAGCGAGTTATCATCGTTTACAGTGTGGACTACCAGGGTATCTAATCCTGTTTGATCCCCACACTTTCGTGCCTCAGCGTCAATCTTGGCTTTGTGAGCTGCCTTCGCAATCGATATTCTGTGTGATCTCTAAGCATTTCACCGCTACACCACACATTCCACCCACAGCAACCAAATCCTAGCTCCCCAGTATCAACGGCACTGTTACAGTTAAGCTGCAAAATTTCACCGCTGACTTAAAAAGCCGCCTACGCACCCTTTAAACCCAATAAATCCGGATAACGCTCGCATCCTCCGTATTACCGCGGCTGCTGGCACGGAGTTAGCCGATGCTTATTCCTACGGTACTCTCATCAGTCTACTCGTAGACCTTATTGCTCCCGTAGAAAAGCAGTTTACAACCCATAGGGCCGTCTTCCTGCACGCGGCATGGCTGGATCAGATTTCCATCCATTGTCCAATATTCCTCACTGCTGCCTCCCGTAGGAGTCTGGGCCGTGTCTCAGTCCCAGTGTGGGGGGCCTTCCTCTCAGAACCCCTAGACATCATTGCCATGGTGGGCCGTTACCCCACCATCCAGCTAATGTCACGCGAGCCAATCCTATACCACCGAAGCTTTAAATATCCTAAGATGCCTTAAAATATTGCTATGGGGTATTAGACCAAGTTTCCCTGGCTTATCCCCCTGTATAGGGCATGTTGCTCACGCGTTACGCACCCTTCCGCCGGTCGCCACCAGGTATTGCTACCCGTGCTGCCCCTCGACTTGCATGTGTTAAGCCTGCCGCTAGCGTTCATCCTGAGCCAGGATCAAACTCTTCATTGTAAATTTGTTTTTTACACTCTTAGCTTGTCCCGTTACGCTCATTCTTTTCTTTTCAGAATTTAACGTTCTGCTCTTGTACTTTTTTTAGTTGTACTATTTCTTCCAATCTGTCAATGAACTTCTTTTTAATACCCTCTCTTGCCGAAAGGGGCTGCAAAGATAGAGAGAAAATTGAAACTCCAAAAAATATTTACAATTTTTCTCCTTTTGAGGGTGAAAGAGGGGATTCGAACCCCCGACCTCTAGAGCCACAATCTAGCGCTCTAACCAACTGAGCTACGATCACCATAAGGGACTGCAAAAGTAAAATAAAAATCGGAATTCGCAATCAAAAGGTTACGTCTTTCCAATCTTCTATCATGAATCTGAAACGATACCTGTACGATATTCCCCCTATTATCATAGGTAATTCCACAAACACCTTTTGGCCAATATTCCCTTTTTTGTGATAGAACAGGTAGTTGATCCGCCATAGTGTGAAATTGTCCGGATCATAATAAATATTAGAAACAGGAAGTAAAAAATCCTCCAGAGAGCCAGAAGGGGGTACAGCAGTAACTTTTTGTAGAGAGTCTTTTTTAGAAAAATCTATCCCGTCGTGGATAATCCTCAGCGTGTCTTCGTTTTGATTTATATAGGAGGCCTGCTCCCAATTAATGGTAAGCGTATCGGCAGTCAGGTTTTCAAGCAAAAACCCAAAACGGGTGTTTGTCAGCTTCCACGTGAGCCTGACCAAAGGATCTTCATAGATGTACTGAGTGGTTCCGTCGGGTTGTCCTACCGAGGAAAACATCATATCCCTGGTCTGGGAAGCAGGTACACTTTCCACATCCTGCAAACGGATAGTATACATCCCTATACGGGGGCCTCCGCATGCTGACATAAGCAACAGGCAGGAAATCTCTACAGCTATGTGCCACCGTGTAATCACAACCTAATTTTATTGCACAAATATAGTTAAAAGCTACATATTCAGCGGATGCTAGTGTTTTATGTAAGTTTGGGGGAAATTATGAAAGAATTGCAAACCGCCGTTATCGTAGGTGCCGGGACAGGAGGTTTTGCCACAGCCATATTCCTGGCTCAGAAAGGATTCAAAGTCAACGTTTTTGAACAGTCGGATGCAGCCGTATTATCCGCGACGGGCACCGGTTTGACCTGGGAAAAGAAATACCATCTTACAAAAGGATCCGTTTTTGGAATCATTAGTCATTTGATCTTGCAAATGGGTTATTTTCGTCCCCCCAACCGTCACCGCCGTTACCACAATTTATATTTTACGGGGGGAAGCACCCATCCGGGAAATGGCGTACCTTTGGTTTTAATGTCGGCGCAACTGACATCGGAAAGAATTTTTGAAGACATGCAAAATGAATCATCCGGAAGCTGATAAATTCCTGGAAATTTTTTATTCAATTGATTTTGAAAAAAATTAAGGACCACCCCAACATCCTGATCGCAGCAGCGTTCTGGGATCCTGAACGGTACAGAGCCGCTTATACCGCTTATGGTTTTATGCGTTCCATTGATGATCTGATAGATAATTATAAAACCGAACACACTTCTATTGGTAAAGAAGCACGGGCTAAACCAAACGGCTCTGGATGAAATAGCTCAAGGAGGGCCGGTTTCGCCTGGATTCCGGAAAGAAACCCTGCAAAAAATGGAAGAGGTGTGCCCTTTGCTTGACACCCGTTATCAATTAAGTTTACATATAATCTTTGACCTCTATCTGATAGTCTTCCGCAGGATTGATGCGGATAACGGCTGTTTTACCAGAGATGAAATGGAACCTGCCGCAGGAGAGATCCGTCAGCAGGTCTATGATTCTCTCATGACGTTTCTTTACAGACCTTCAAATATAAAGGGGACCGTTTCCTCAAAATGAGCCGAGGTTTCTCCGTGGTAAGTCTGGCCTTCCGATAAAGCCAGTTTACGGACGGAAGCTCCTTTTGAAAGATCAAAACAATTCAGATCTACCCAAAACGTACTGGGGGTTAAAACCGTTTCAAAATAATACAGCAGATTTTTCTGATCAGTTACCGACCTCCACCTTGTAGACGAAATATTAGGTTGATTTTCGGTAGATATTCCGTAAGGGACCGAACAATTCCGGATAACACTGAAAACAGAAGCAGTTGCAATACGCGCATCTTCCGTTTGCGGTATGGCATTGATAAAGAAGGAAGCCCTTACAAAACGGTCTGCAGCCCTGTTGGTCCCGGGCAGCATAACAGTCCCGCCTATGGCTTGCCAATATTTGTTGATGGCCAGCTGTTCATTAAAAACGGGAGAATTAGTCATAACGTTAAACGAACGGTCGTGGTAAATGAATAATTTGCCTCCGATGTATTCAAAAATGGCATTGTCTCCATCGGTGTCTGAAATGGAAAGATGAACCGTCGCATTTCTGCCAAGACCGGGCATCGGACCGGAAACGATCACAAACTCCTCCTTACCCAAAGCCTCCACCGCTTGTGTCACGGAAGCAAAATTGTCCAGCACATATTGTGCCCAGGCTGCTATGATCAATCCTTTCTGCGAACCGTCGTATGGAGGGTATTCAGACTCGGAAAGCCATAAAAGGTTGGCCACCAAACCTTTTTCGTTCATGCCATCGGCTGTGGACATATCGAAGGAACTGGCTACGACGCTTCCATAAAGAGATGTCCAGGTAACGGAGTTAGGGCCAACCCGGCCTTCTTTTTCCATTCCCCTGGGAAATACCCAGAGGTTGGCGGGAATTTCACTGGCCCAGTCCATCGATCGGGCTGTTATGATGAGTCCTCCGGGACCCTGGTAGACTACGCGTGTACACGCCAACACCTCTCCTGTTAACAGGAACTGCAAAGTAAATAACACTAGTATAGAGATCTTTTTCATGCCATAAAGTTAGCAAGATAGACGAAAAACCATTGGCTGTTTTTTTATAACTTTGTAAACGGTTAAAATGCAGTTGTTTTAATTATGAATATTTTAAGCAGGATCACTGGATTCTTTCTGATATTCTTGCTGGGGCCGGCAATTGAACCGGTTATGACGCAGGATTACGCACTTATGCGCGACCGTATGGTGCGGGAGCAGATCATAGGCCGCGGAGTTACCCACAGAGCCACGTTGCAGGCCATGCGTAAGGTGGAGCGCCATCTTTTTGTTGATGCATCATTAAGGAAAAGAGCCTACGACGACAACCCGCTTCCCATTGGATTCGGACAAACCATCTCCCAGCCGTTCATTGTTGCATATATGACCAGCCTGATTGATCCCCAACCGCATTTCAAAGTGTTGGAAATAGGAACAGGATCGGGATATCAGGCTGCTATCCTGGCCCAGATCACAGACTCGGTATATACCATCGAGATTGTCCCCGAACTCGGCTTAAAGGCAAAAAAGCTTTTACACGATCTGCATTACGACAACGTTGAAGTCATAACGGGAGACGGTTATTACGGGCTTCCCGGAAAAGGGCCTTTTGATGCCATTGTCGTAACAGCAGCTGCCGAACACGTGCCTCCGCCATTGATAGAACAATTAAAGGACGGGGGAAAGATGATCATTCCCGTGGGGTCTCCGTTTATGGTCCAGTCGTTGGTCCTGGTAACCAGGAAAAAGGGACGCATCAGAACGGAAAACCTGATGTCTGTCCGTTTTGTGCCGTTTACCAGGAAAGAGAACGAATAAAAAAAGGTTATGAATCGCAGGCTTCCCTGGGCTGTAGGCTTTCTTTCAGCCGGAATGATAGCGTTTCAGCTGTCACTGATGCAGATCCTTTCCATCTGTCAGTGGAGTCATTTTGCCTATATGGTCATCTCGGTTGCCATGCTGGGGCTGGGGACAAGCGGAACGGTGTTGTTTTTCCTGAAAAAGAAGTTGCTTGGAAGAACGGAACTTTATGTGCCGGCCCTTATGATCCTTACATCGGTGAGCATGGTGACGATTCTGTTTTTTTCAGGCAGGGTGTTCGGAGGTTTTGACTCTTACCTGGTGTTTTACGAGAAACGACATTATGCGGATCTGCTGTTGACGTATTTTGTGTTATTCATCCCGTTTTTCCTGGGGGCCTCTGCCCTGGGACTTTTATATATACGCTATGCATCCGGAATAGGGAAACTTTACTTTGCCGATCTGACCGGGTCCGGGCTGGCCGGTCTGTTGATGTTGTTTTTGTTCTGGCATTTTTCTCCTGAACGATTACCTGTAATTATTGCATGTTTTCCTTTGCTTGCAGGTATTCTGGCTATTCCGGCCAAAGGCGGCAGGGTGATCGCGGGATTGGGATTGATCGCAGGCTCTTTACTGCTGGCAGGGACCATGTATCCTGTGAAGCTGCCGTTGTCACAATACAAAAGCCTGTCCCGCACCCTTCTTTTACCCGGGGCCCGTATCATGGAGAAGGTGAACAGCCCTTACGGGCACTTAACAAGAGTACAGGCAAAATCCCTCAGGTATGCACCCGGCTTGAGTCTGACATACAGCGGTTCCGTACCCGTACAGGAAGTTTTGTTCAATAATGGCGACTGGCTGGGTCCGGTCGTTGCATTTGACACGTCCGCTACAGATCACTTCCTGGATCATGCCACGTATGCCCTTCCTTTTATAACGGGAGATCCCGGTTCCGTTTTTATTGCAGGAGCAGCTGCTGGTTTATACGCGGATCACGCATGGGTTCACGGAGTACAGGAGATCATAGCTGCCCAGACGAATAAAGCTGCAGTGGAACTGCTTTACCGCAACAGTGTCATCCCGGAACCTTCGGTTCATTTTGTAGGAATCCATCCCAGGACGTTTCTCCTGTCAGGATCCCGGTACGACCTGATCATACTTCCTGAAACGGGATCTTTCGGGGGAAGTGCCGGGATACACGCCCTGGAAGAACAGTTTTTATTCACGACCCAGGCCTTTTCTCAAATGTGGGACTGCCTGACGCCCGATGGCATGATCTCGGCAACGGTCTGGATGGACTTTCCATCCAGGAACAGCCTGAAACTGCTTGCCACCCTGGTACAGATTGCCGAGTCCAAAGCCCCCGGATCGCCTGCAGAGCATATTATGGCCGTCCGCAGCTGGGCGACCGTTACTTTTGTTCTTAAAAAAAGCAGGATCACCTCCCGGGAAATAACAAAACTCATGGAATTCTCTCGGCGGGAACAGTTTGATCCGTTACTGTATCCCGGGATGGGACCTTCCGCCGGAGATCATTACAACAGTTTGCAGGATGATTCCTTTTTTGTGGCTATAGAGCGGATTATGTCACCGTCCGTGGAAAGAAAGGCTTTTTTTAAGGAATATGATTTCAATATCAGGCCGGCAACGGATTCAAAACCCTATTTTTCACAATTCTTAAAATTGAACCGTTTGTCAAAAATGAGGGATGTTTTCGGGGATGCTTCAGTGCCTTTCCTGGAGACAGGATACCTGATCGTTCTTGTGACGTTTTTGCAAATAACAGCGGCTGCTTTACTTTTCATTCTTTTACCCCTGTTCCTGATAAAGAAACCCGGAAGAAAAAAGGCATCCCCATTGGTTTACTTTGCAGCCATAGGAGTCGGTTATATGTTTGTGGAAATGGTTTTTATCAGGCAGTATACCGTATATTTTGGAGATCCGCTGTATGCGGCTTCGGCAGTATTGAGTGCCATGCTGTTCTTTTCAGGTGCCGGGGCCTTTGTTTCCCGTAAGGTGGTTTTCGAGAACCGAAGATTTGGGATATTAATGTTATTTATTACAGGCCTCCTTGTGATACTGGCTGCCGGTTTGACTCCCCTGTTAAATTCAACAGCCGGGTTTCCCTTGTGGCTGAAACTTTTGTTGAGCTTTGTGATTACCGGTCCGCTGTCGTTTTTGATGGGAATGATGTTCCCTTCAGGTATCCGGGCATTATCACTTCAGAAGAAAGACGATCTGATACCGTGGGCCTGGGGTGTGAATGGTGCATTTTCAGTGATCAGTACGGTTTTGGCTACGATCCTTGCCGTTGAATTTGGATTCAGTATTGTTATGCTGGTTGGAGCCGTTGCTTATTTCACGGCAGGTCAGGCTGTAAGGTTCAGGCTTTTTTCTATATTTGTTTCCTAAACATTATCTGACTATTATGAAAAAAATCGTAATCTTTTGTTTTCTGAGCATCTATTCGCTGGCCGCTTTGGCACAGAATGCCGATAAAATATCAGGCATCTGGTGGAATGATGAAAAAACTACCAAGATCGAAGTCAAACTGGTGGATGGTAAGTACAACGGGACTATTATTTACATGATCCCCGAAAAGTACGAGAACGGGCAGGAACCCAAAGACGACAACAATCCCGATACCGCATTGCAAAGTCGTTCACTTATAGGCTTAAAGATCCTGGACGGCTTTGTTTACAATGCGAAAAAAAATGAGTGGAAAGACGGGACCATTTACGATCCTGCTTCCGGTAAGACATATGATTGTTTTGCCCGGCTTGAAAATGACGATCTGTTGAAATTAAGGGGTTTTGTGGCAGGAATGAGAATGTTGGGGAAGACCTCGGAGTGGTACAGGACTGAGTAGTAAGTAGTCTTCTGCGAAGCCTTATCAGGAGGGATTGCCTTCGCTGCGCGCAGCCTTCCCTCCGGGTCTAATACAGCCCAAGAAAAAAGGCTGCAAACGTGTTTGCCGCCTTTTTTTTCTTGTAGCGTGACCCAGGAGGGATTCAAACCCCCGACCTTCAGAACCGGAATCTGACGTTCTATTCAGCTGAACTACTGGGCCGGAATGAAACAGGATTGCAAAGATACACAGATTCCCGAACATTGAAAAAAAATGTATCTTTGACATCATGAATGCATATGTTTTTCCGGGCCAGGGAGCCCAGTTTATAGGAATGGGAAAGGATATTTACGATACCGACCCCCAAGCAAAAAAACTTTTTGAACAGGCAGATCAGATACTGGGGTTTCCCTTGTCTAAGATCATGTTTGAAGGATCGGCCGAAGAGCTGAAACAGACGAAAGTCACACAACCTGCCATTTTTTTACATTCGGTAACCGCAGCATTTTTTGGAGCGGATTTCAAACCGGATATGGTTGCGGGACATTCCCTTGGAGAATTTTCGGCCCTGACAGTGGCCGGGGCTTTGTCTTTTGAGGACGGATTGCGGCTTGTAAGTGCCAGGGCTCTTGCCATGCAGGCTGCATGCGAGCAAGAGCCCTCTACCATGGCGGCAGTACTGAACCTGGACGATGAGAAAGTGGAAGAGATCTGTAAATCTGTCTCGAATTCAACAGGTATAGTTATTCCTGCCAATTACAACTGTCCGGGACAGATCGTGATATCGGGAAAAGTGGAGGCCGTGGAAGAAGCATGCCGGTTGATGAAGGAAGCAGGGGCGAAAAGAGCCGTGATCTTACCTGTGGGAGGAGCTTTTCATTCTCCTTTCATGGAAAGTGCACGGAAATCGCTGGAGGAGGCTATTGAAAGGGCGCACATGGTCCGGCCTGTCTGCCCTGTTTATCAAAACGTCGATGCCCTTCCTCATACTGAACCGGGCGAGATAAAGATCAACCTGAAAAAACAACTTACCTCTCCCGTAAAATGGACTCAAACCGTGCGAAATATGGCAGCTGACGGAGCTACAAATTTCACTGAATTCGGGCCCGGTACGGTGCTTACCAATATGATAAAAAAGATTGTCCCTGAACTATTTATTTAGTATCTTTATAATTCTTTTCGTTTGGCGATCCGTTATGAGTGATGCACAGTTGATTGTCACACACTTTTGCATCCCGGAACATGTCACTCGGGTGGCAGTTCTGGGAGAGGGATTTATAAACGACACATACCTTGTAGAGACGACAGGAACCCAAAAGTACATTTTGCAAAGAAAAAACCGTTCGGTTTTTCCCGATGTTCCAGGCATGATGATCAATATTGACAAAGTGACACGTCACATCCGTTCAAAAGGGGCCGTTACCTTTACATTGATTACAAGCAGGGATGAAGATCTTTATTATCAGGATCCTGAAGGGGAATACTGGACATGTTGCACCTACATACCTGACACACACACCTATGAACACGCCCCTACAAAAGATCTTGTACGAACCGGGGGCGAAGGGATAGGGATGTTTCATAGCCAGATGGCAGATTTCAGGGGGACTCTCACAACCACATTGCCCGGATTCCATAACATCAGGTATCGCTTCAGCCAGTTCTCAGACTCGGCAATGGCAAACCGCGCAGGAAGATTGGCGGGCGTTTCTTCCCTGGTCAAGGAAATATACAGCAGACAGGAAAAGATGGAGTCGTTTTACAAGCTGATTGCTGACGGAACCATTCCGCCAAGGGTCAGTCACAACGATACCAAACTTTCCAACTTTTTATTTGACAGGCAAAAAAAGGTGGTTTGTGCCATTGATCTGGACACGGTCATGCAGACTACTGTTCTTTATGATTTTGGAGATGCGGTACGGTCTTACACCAATCCTTTTGCCGAAGATCATCCTGATCTTTCAAAGGTTATCATGGACATGGAACGTTTTAATGCTTTTTCTGAAGGATACGCAGGAAGGGCGGCCTGGTTTTTGAATGATACAGAGAAAACCTATTTGGCTTTTTCGGCTTTGTATATTACTTATGAACAATCCCTCCGGTTTTTAATGGATTATATAGACGGAGATACCTATTACCGGATACGTTACCCGACCCACAATCTTATTCGGGCACAAGCACAGTTGGCCCTGCTCAAAAGCATGGAGGATATGTATCCGCAAATGAGGGAGAATTTGAAAACAATCTTTAAAACCTTATAATATTCATTTAATCCATATCATTATGGCAAAAGAAAAAAAATTCATCACATGTGATGGAAATTATGCAGCAGCTCACGTAGGTTATCTTTTCAGTGATGTTGCTGCCATCTATCCCATCACACCGTCTTCCACCATGGCCGAATACGCCGATGAGTGGGCTTCACACGGAAAAAAGAACCTTTTTGGTGAACCATTGAAAATAGTTGAAATGCAAAGCGAAGGAGGCGCCTCGGGGGCCGTTCACGGAGCATTGCAGGCAGGAGCGCTGGCTACTACTTTTACGGCTTCACAGGGTTTGTTGCTGATGATACCCAATATGTACAAAATTTCAGGGGAATTGCTGCCAACGGTATTTCACGTATCGGCACGCTCTCTGGCCGCCCAGGCATTATCCATCTTTGGAGACCACTCAGACGTGATGGCCTGCCGCCAGACCGGTTTTGCCCTGCTGGCGTCGGGTGGTGTCCAGGAAGCCATGGACATGGGTGCGGTAGCTCACCTTTCCACTATCAAAACCAGGGTACCTTTCCTGCATTTCTTTGACGGATTCCGCACATCCCACGAAATTCAGAAAATTGAACTTCTGGATCCAGAAGCCCTGAAAAAAATGATCAGTGCCAAATCTCTGGCAGCTTTCCGTCAAAGGGCACTGAATCCCAACGATCCCGTAACCCGCGGTACTGCGCAGAATCCAGACGTGTATTTCCAGGCCCGTGAATCGGCCAATCCTTTTTATGAGGACGTCCCCGATATTGTAGCCCGTTATATGGGTGAGATCTCCGAACTTACAGGCCGTTCTTACCTGCCGTTCAATTATTACGGAGACGAGAAAGCAGAGAGGATCATTATTGCCATGGGTTCGGTTTGCGACACCATCAGGGAAACCGTGGAGCATCTGAACGAAAAAGGTGAAAAGGTCGGGATGATAGCCGTTCATTTGTACCGTCCCTTCTCTGCCAGATATTTCTTACGCGTAATGCCTAAGTCCGTTAAGAAAATAGCCGTTCTGGACCGCACCAAAGAACCCGGATCCCTGGGAGAACCCCTATATATGGATGTTAAGACCATCTATGCCAATGATCCCAAAGCTCCCGTTATTGTAGGCGGTCGTTACGGGTTATCCTCTAAAGACACCACCCCCGCCCAGATCATCTCTGTATTTGAAAACCTGGAACGGGAAACAGTCAAAAACAACTTTACTATAGGTATTATAGATGATGTAACATGCATTTCTCTTCCCCAGAAAGAAGAAATATCCATTGCAAAACCCGGAACTTACGAATGTAAATTCTTTGGTTTGGGATCTGACGGTACCGTAGGTGCCAATAAAAACACCATTAAGATCATTGGCGAAACCACACCTAAATATTGCCAGGGTTATTTTCAGTATGACTCCAAAAAATCCGGCGGATTTACCTGTTCACACCTGCGTTTTGGTGATTCCCCCATTTATTCTCCCTACCTGGTGACCACCCCGGATTTCGTAGCCTGCCACGTACCCAATTATCTGCGCAAGTACGATGTTTTGAAAGGTATCAAAAAAGGAGGCACCTTCGTGCTGAACAGCCTGTGGGATACAGAAGAAACCAAAAAGCACCTCCCTGATTTCGTCAAAAGGACCCTTGCCGAGAAGAACATCAATTTCTATATCATCAACGCCACCAAGATAGCCGACGAGATAGGCCTGGGAGGCCATACCAACACCATTCTTCAATCAGCGTTTTTCAAGATCGCCAATGTCATCCCTTACGAACAAGCCATAAAGGAAATGAAGGATGCCATTGTAAAATCCTACGGCAAGAAAGGGGAAAAGATCGTCAACATGAATTTTGCCGCCATTGATCGCGGAGGTGAAATTGAAAAAGTAGAGATCGATCCCCAGTGGAAGAGCTGTTCCGGGAAATTTGAAGCCGACACACATAACCGCCTTGCTCCCGAATGGGTAAAACACGTGGCCGACATAGTGAATGCGCAAAACGGAGACGATCTGCCCGTAAGTGTATTCAAAGGCTACGAAGACGGTACCATGCCGGCAGGTTCAGCTGCTTATGAAAAACGAGGCATTGCGGTGTTTATTCCCGAATGGAATCCAGACAATTGTATCCAGTGTAATCAGTGTGCCTACGTATGTCCCCACGCTGCCATCCGGCCTTTTGTCATGACTGAAGAAGAAGCCGCAAAAGCACCTGAATCCGTAAAACGGACAGCCGGTATCGGACCCATAAAAGGCTACCAGTTCACCATCCAGGTGAGTACTTTGGATTGTGCCGGTTGCGGTAATTGTGCGGATATATGTCCCGCCAAGACCAAAGCCCTGACCATGAAATTTGCCGAAACCCAAATGGCCGAGCAGTCCAATTTCGATTACCTGCATGCCAATATCGGTTATAAGGATACAATCGTTCCCAAAGCACAGAATGTGAAGAACCTTGGATTCACACAACCTTTGTTTGAATTCTCGGGAGCTTGCGCCGGTTGTGGTGAAACCCCTTATGTTAAGGCAGTCACACAACTCTTTGGCGACCACATGATGATAGCCAACGCTACAGGATGTTCATCCATTTACGGGGCATCCTTCCCTTCCTCCCCTTATTGCAAGGACCGCAACGGACGTGGACCGGCCTGGGCCAATTCTCTCTTTGAAGACAATGCCGAGTATGGTTTCGGGATGCGCTTAGGAGCCGAGCAGATTAGGGAAAAACTGGCCAACCTGATGATCGCTGCCCAAAAGAAAGACAGTGTCAGCGATGAGCTAAAGGCGTTGTTTGAAGAGTACCTTCCTGTCCGGAACAACTTTGAGCAAGCGGTGGTATTGGCAGACAAGATGATGCCTCTGCTGGAAAACGCTAAACAACAACCTCTTCGTGAAATATACGAACTGCGCGGATTCCTTACTCCCAGGTCACAATGGATCATAGGCGGAGACGGCTGGGCATATGATATCGGTTACGGAGGCCTGGACCACGTGCTTGCAAGCGGTGAAAATGTGAACGTCCTGGTACTTGATACGGAAGTATACTCAAATACCGGTGGCCAATCCTCAAAATCAACTCCTACCGGAGCTGTTGCAAAATTTGCTGCTTCCGGGAAGAAGATCCGTAAAAAAGACCTTGGAATGATGGCCATGAGTTACGGTTACGTATACGTTGCACAGGTAGCTATGGGCGCAAACCAGGTTCAGTTGCTCAAAGCGCTAAAAGAAGCCGAGGCCTACGACGGACCTTCACTCATAATTGCTTACTCTCCCTGTATTAATCACGGCTTAAGCCGGGGTATGGGACAATCTCAGCTGGAAGAAAAACTGGCTGTGGAAAGCGGATACTGGCAACTTTACCGTTACAATCCCAAATTGGCAGACGAAGGAAAGAATCCCTTTACCCTGGACAGCAAAGAACCTGACTGGGAAAAATTCCAGGAGTTCATCAAGGGAGAAGTACGCTACAGTTCCCTGCTCAAAACGTTTCCTGAACAGGCTAAGGAATTGTTCGCGCTTACCGAACTACATGCCAAAACTCGCTATCAGAATTACAAGCGTATGGCAGAATAAGGTTTCTACCATGCACATAAAAAAACGGCTAAAAGCAATTTTAGCCGTTTTTTTTTACTCAGTCCCAATCCGTTTTCCCCTGAAACCCGCTTCAATCTCAAGAGCGGAACCATTTTTCTTTTTAGCCCGAGGATTCTTCCCTTTCCCAGAGATTGTCTCTTCCATGCAAAGAACGGAGAGCTTTTTCTTTTTAGGCCGAGGCGCTCCGTTCTTTGCATGGAAGAGACCTTGCAGCTTACCTGGGGGCGGTTTTAATAACTTACCAGTAACCATAACCTAAACTCAGGGATAACATGCTGAAGTCAACTAATACCAGTTATCAGTTAATATGTATTAAACGACTCACCTTTCTTAAGAAATTTAGCGTTCAGCCAGTCAGTTAGTACCTGAAATCTATAAATTTTTCTGTAACCACAGATCCGTGCACAAAAAGGGCTGGTTTTGTGGATGGATTGCCTAAAACTATAATTCCGTGCACAAAAAGGGCTGGTTTTGTGTACGTGTTACCAATAATGTATCAGGAAGCAGAACCTTTTCGTGTTTTTGCGTGACTAATACTGATTTTCGTTGACTTTTTTGGTCTTATCCCTGCAAAAAATTGATCCGGTGTGTTTTTTATCGCTGCTATTAGTTGACTTCAGCATGTTATCCCTGATTGTAGTTGTCTCACAGGAAAAGGTAACAAAGAAGCAGTTAGCTCCCTTAGGTTCCACCTGTTTACTCCTCGGCGATTATTTCCGGAAGGTTCTTGTACGCCTTGACACCCAACTCCCTGAGTTTGTTGGCCTGCCCTATCAGATTTCCCTGCCCTTCTTTTAATTGGGCCATGGCCGTATCGTAAGCTTCCTGGGACTTCTTTATGGACCCTCCCAGGACATTCAGCGTATCCACAAAATTTTCAAACTTTTTCAGTAACAATTCTCCCCGCTTGGCGATCATCATTGCATTCTTGTTCTGCATCTCCCTGCTCCAAAGATCGGACATCAATTTCAGACAGGCAATCAGGTTGGTCGGGCTGATGAGCACGATGCGCTTGCGGTAAGCATAGCTCCACATTCCCGGATCCTTCTGAATGGCAATTAAATAAGCGGGTTCAACAGGAATAAACATCATTACGAAATCCAAAGAACCCTGAAAATTGTCGTATTGTTTGGCAGCTAATTCGTCTATGTGCTTTTTCATGGACACCAAGTGTTCCGTTAATGCCGATTGCTGTTCATCTGCAGACACACCTGAAGCATAACGTTCATAAGCCACTAACGACACTTTGGAATCAACAATGATCACCCGTTCGCCGGGCAGGTGAATGACGACATCAGGATAGAGTAAATTCCCCTGCTCGGTCCGGAAAGACTCCTGCATCACATAATGCGTATCTTTTTCCAGCCCCGACTGTTCCAGGATCCTTTCCAAGATCATTTCTCCCCAGTTCCCCTGTGTCTTGGGACTCCCCTTAAGCGCTTCAGCAAGATTGTTGGCCTGTGCACTCACGACATTGGTTTGTTCTATCAACCCCCTGATCCTTTCTTCCAACGTGGAACGCTGTCGAGTATCTTCCAGATGCGTATCCTCAACTCTTTTCTTAAACTCCATGATCTGTTCTCCCAGGGGCTTGAGCAATTGCTGCATACTTTGCTGACTCTTGAGCTCAAACTTTTGTGTATTAATCTCCAGGATCCGGTTGGCCAGGTTTTCAAATTGCAAGGTAAGCTTCTCCTGCATCTTTTCAAGCTCCTCCTCCTTAAGCTTTAAAGCCGTCCGGGCCGAGGCGATCCCCGAAGCCAGATCCCTGATCTCGGTTTCCTTTCCCTTGACCTCGGCATCCTTTTCCTTTATCTCTCTGTCTTTACCGCGTAACTTACTGTTGATCAGCAACCAAATTGCCAGCCCTCCTGCGATGGCCCCTATACCAAGGCCTGCTATTATTGAAACTATATCCATAACAACAAATTTAGCAAAAAAGTAGGTGCAACGCACACTTGATTCATTTGCCTGAAAAACAGGCAAATATATAAAAACGCACCCAGGGGGTGCGTTTTTATAATGCGCTGAAGATCAGCGAAAAGAATCAAGTGTGCGTTGCACTATTTCCGCCAGAGCCGGCTCATGTCCTCCAGAGTCTTGCCTTTTGTTTCCGGGACCATCTTGAAAACAAACAGGGCCGACAACAGTGAGAATGCGGCATATATCAGGTACGCCCCGCCCGTACTCCATTCGGACAGGGACGGGAATGTAGAAGATACTATGAAATTGGATATCCACTGGGCGGCAACGGCAATGGCAACTGCCTGACCACGTATGGTGTTGGGGAATATTTCCGAGATCAGTACCCAGGTAATGGGGCCCCAGCTCATCATGAATGAAGCAGTATATATAATGATAAATACCAGTGCGGCTACACCAATAACATCCATAAAGGAAAGAACGCTCAGGGCGGCCATCCCGATCATCATCCCGAAAGAACCTATAATCAACAAGGGTTTCCGGCCAAACTTATCCACAGTAAAGATCGCCACCATGGTAAAGATGATGTTGACCACACCCATGACCACAGTCTGCCTCATGGATACATCACCAGAGGCTCCAAGGTTTTCAAAGATCCGCGGCGCATAATACAGGACCACATTTATCCCTACGGCCTGCTGGAAAAAAGAGAGCAGAATCCCGATGATCACTACGGTTACTCCGTATGAAAACAATTTTTCGCGTTTTTCAATGACGGTTTCTTTGATCTCTTCCAGGATCTTTCGGGCGGGTGCCACTCCGTTAATACGGGTCAATACATGCAAAGCTTTGGTCTCGTTGCCGGATATGACCAGGTAACGCGGAGTCTTGGGAACAAGCAACAGCAACAACCCAAAAGTGGCCGCCGGAAATGCCTCGCTCAAAAACATCCTTCTCCAACCCAACTCCATCATGGCCTGTTCAATATTCCCCGGCAAATTGATCCGGATCAGGTAATTGACAAAATACACTACCAGCATACCGAAAATAATAGCAAACTGGTTGACCGAAACCAACCGGCCCCTTACATGCGCCGGGGAAACCTCGGCAATATACATGGGACAAATGGCCGAAGCAAGGCCTACGCCTATACCGCCCAATACCCGGTAAGCGTTAAAGGTCAGTAACAAACCAAAGGAAGGTTTCCCGAATTCGAAAAACAACATCTCGGGACGTGAAGACCCTATGGCTGAAAGCAAGAACAATACCGAGGCAAAGATCAGGGAATTGCGCCTGCCCCAGCGGGGAGCCAGCAATCCGGAAACAGCCCCTCCTATCACACAACCGATCAATGCACTGGAGGCTGTAATACCATGCCAGGCTTTGTTGTATATAAAGTCCGTGGATTGTGAAAAGAAAGCTTCCAGGGCTTTCTCGGCACCGGAGATGACAGCCGTATCGTATCCGAACAAAAGTCCGCCCAAAACGGCTACGAAAGTCAAACCTCCCAGGTACAGTTTACTGCCTTTATCTGAGTTAATCATGGTAGCAGCCATCCTATATGTACATACTAATAATGGTTTCGTACAGCTCCTGTTGTCCGCTTATCTGGCGGGGTTCTCCAACCTTCCGGCCATATTCGTAAATGGCCTGGAAATCCAGTTTGCCTTCTTCAAATTCTTTGCCCTTTCCGGAATCGAAAGAAGCATAACGCTCTTTACGCATTTTCATGTAGGGAGAATCTTCCAGTATGGCTGCAGCAGCTTCCAACCCGCGTGCAAATGTGTCCATACCCGAAATATGTGCGATAACCAGGTCCTGAAGATCTGTTGAATTTCTTCTAAGATGCGCATCAAAGTTAACACCTCCGTTGTGCAGACCACCGGCCTGCAAAAGTACCATCATTGCCTGGGTAACTTCCCACATGTCAATGGGGAACTGATCGGTATCCCATCCGTTCTGGTAATCTCCGCGGTTGGCATCAATGGATCCCAGAATTCCGGCATCGGCAGCACATTGTAATTCGTGTTCAAAAGTATGCCCGGCCAAAGTGGCATGGTTCACTTCAATATTGATCTTGAAATCTTTGTCCAGGTCGTATTTTTTTAGGAATCCCAGGATGGTCTCAACATCGGTATCGTATTGGTGTTTTGTAGGCTCCATAGGTTTTGGCTCGATCAGGAAAGTCCCTTTAAATCCTTTTGCACGTCCGTAATCCCGGGCCCTTTGAAGCATCAGTCCCAGATGGTGTTTTTCACGCTTCATGTCTGTGTTCAGCAAAGACATATAGCCTTCACGGCCTCCCCAGAATACGTAATTGGTACCGCCCAGTTCAATGGTAGCATCAATGGCTGTCTTTATCTGTACCACAGCTCTGGAAACCACATCAAAATCGGGATTGGTTGCCGCTCCGTTCATGTACCTTTTGTGACCGAAAACATTAGCGGTGCCCCACAAAAGCTTTATCCCGGTTTCCTGTTGTTTTTTCTTTGCATAGGCTACGATCTCTTTCATGCGGGCTTCGTATTCCTCAACGGTGGGTCCTTCAGCTACCAGGTCCACATCATGGAAGCAATAATACTCAATGCCCAGTTTTTGCATGAATTCAAAACCGGCATCCATTTTTTCCTTTGCAGCTGTGACGGGATCAGGCGACTTCCACCACTCGCGCGATATAGTGCCCGGACCAAACTGATCCTGTCCGTCTGCACACAACGTGTGCCAGTAAGCCATGGCAAATTTCAGCCATTCTTTCATCTTTTTACCATAAACTACTTTTTCAGGATCGTAATAGCGAAAGGCCAACGGGTTGTGGCTGTCCTTTCCTTCAAATTTGATTTTTCCGATACCCGGAAAATACTCTTTTGTTGCCATATGAAATACTTTTTAAACGTTAGATAATATTGATTCAAGTTGTTTTTTCCATGCAATATATGCCGCCTCCAGGGGTGCTTTCCAGGATGGTTCGGGTTTTTGTGTCCGCACCATTTCAAGCCCGGAGAAACACTCCTGACGGTTCTTGTAAAGGCCTGCTCCCCAAGCAGCTCCACGGGCAGCTCCCAATGCTCCGTCCGTGTTGTACAATTCTATGGTTGCTCCGATCAGGCTGGCCAGTGTTTTAATAAATACGGGACTCAGAAACATATTGGCTTCCCCCGCGCGGATCACTCCCGGCTGCATGCCCATTTCTTTCATGATCTCTATTCCGTAGCGAAACGAAAAAGCGATCCCTTCCTGTGCCGCCCGTACAAAATGGCCCCGGTGGTGACGGTTCAGATCCAACCCTGACATTTGAACTCCCGTAAAACGATTTTCCAGCATTCTTTCAGCGCCGTTCCCGAAAGGCAGGATCAATAGCCCTTCACTACCGGCCGGAACCCCGGAAGCTTCCGTATTCATCTGATCATAAGACAGACCTGACAACAAATTACGCCTGATCCAGGCATTCAGGATACCGGTACCGTTTATACATAACAAGACCCCATAGTGAGGATTGTCCCGGTGATGATTCACATGCAGGAACTGGTTTACACGTGAAAGGGGATCGGCTGTTGATTTAGAGGTGATCCCATATACCACCCCGGAGGTGCCGGCCGTTGCCGCCACTTCTCCTTCTTCCATCACATTGAGGGAAAAGGCATTGTTAGGCTGGTCCCCGGCACGGTAGGAAACCGGAGTGCCTGCGGGAATGTTCCATTGTTTTTCAACCTCTGCCGAGGTAAGGCTTTGGATCCCCAGGGAAGGTTTGTGCGCTGGAACATAGGAAGCGGGAATCCCATAATAATCCCTGACGAATCCTGCAGGGGCATCCTCCCGGAAGTCCCAGAGTATCTGTTCGGACAAGCCACTGTTTGTGGTCGACATGTCTCCCGTAAGTTTATAGGCTATAAAATCTCCCGGTAAAAAGAATTTAAAGGTTTTAAAAAACACATCCGGTTCATTCTCTTTAACCCAGGCCATCTTTGACGCCGTAAAGTTTCCGGGAGAATTCAGAAGGCGGGTGAGGCATTCTTCTTTCCCTATCTCTTTAAATGCTTTAGCCCCTATCTCTACCGCCCGGCTGTCACTCCATATAATTGACTTCCGGAGCGTGTTCCCGTTTTTGTCAACGCACACCAGGCCGTGCATCTGGTATGTAATACCTATGGACTTCACGTCTTTAAGAGAATAATTGTCATCCAGTTGCTTCAAACACCTACTGACATTCTCCCACCACATGTCGGGATCCTGCTCGGCCCAACCGGGACGTTCCGCGTGAACGGGCATTTCCGTTTCCGGACTGGTAGAAGCTGCAATGCAATTGCCCGATTTCAGATCCAGCAGCGATACTTTGATAAAAGATGTTCCCACATCTATTCCAATGCTTTTCATATTATTCGTTCCAATTAATGAAATTCAGTTTTTGGATTTTTTTTTCTTCCCTTCTGTAGCGGTTCTTATCAAAAATGTAATATTCCGCCGGTTTATGGGCAACCCCCTTCTCTTTTTCTCCGGTCGGCAGTATGTACCCGCATCCGATGATCTTTTTACGGAAATTGCGGTTGTCAATCTCTACACCCAGAACAGCCTTGTACAGATCGGCCAATTCCCGGATCGTGAACTTCCGGGGCAACAGTTCAAAGGCAATTGGAGAATGCGTCATATCCCGGGAAAGCATAGACAACGCTTTGTTCAGGATATCCTTATGATCCATGGCAAGTGTGGTTATCAGGGCAACGTCTTTCCATAATGCTTCTTTTTCCCGTGTATGGGACATGATCTTATTATCCAGTTTGACCAGGGCGTAATAAGCCACCGTAACTACCCTTGTAGTGTGAACATTGTAAAAATGATTGATCCATTCCAGGTCCTTGTCTCCGACCCTGGATGGATTCGAAAAAACAGACAATTCCTTCAGGAATATATCCCGCAAACCCGTCATTTCTTCCAGCACCCTGTAAGCAGCCGACGGTATGTCTTCTTCGTCTGAGATCAAACTGCCAGGTAATTTCAGGTCCTGACCGTCCCTTTTGATCAAAAGGCATTTCAATGATCGGCCGTCAAAACCGAACACAGCACAGTCAACAGAAATAGAATGATTTGTCTGCACAACTCAAAGTAAGCAAGAAATGGTGAAAAAACCAAACTTAGCGTAAAAAATACGCTAAGAAATTCTATTCCATGATTACTTCCATATGCATGAGTTCATCCAGGTCATAAACTGGACGTTCCAGTTCCAAAGGTATGGTTTTTCGCGAAAAAGTCTGAAAATACAATAGGCAGGCATCTCTCCACCATTGGGCATCCCTGGCCTGGATCTTCAGCTTGTATTGAATGTCATTAAAACGGGTTTTGTCAACATAAGGTTCCAGCCGGTCCCATGTTTTTTGAAATCCCCTGGCCCGATCTACCCCCAGCGTATACAGGCGGCACATTTCTTCCCAAAGTGTATTGCCGTTTTTCATAATATGATCCCACGGCACATGGTGGAACCATAACAGCAGGTTTTCCGGACACGTTTCCATATTATCGTAAATGCCGGACAAAGGTTCAAAATACTGGCTTACCGCATTGCTGCCAGTTGTTGAACGATCAAACCCAACGCCAAGAGCATCGGCCTTGTGATAATAAGGCGGCTGCCAGTCCGGACGTGAAAAGGGATCGTTGACCCAAGGTTCCGGGCCGTAATGATGTCCGGTATAGAAGAGATGGTGCAATCCCAGCGGCATCATGTAATTCACGACCGCTTCCCGGGATCCCATCATCATGTTTAACAGGGGTCGGGTAAAAGGTTCCTCATTGTTAAATGTCATGGCGATCCATTCCCGTGCAATATCCCCGGCATCCAGGCCGTGATTCCACGCCAAACGTCCAAAGACGTACCAGTTAGCCTGGGCCAGGTGATGCCCGGTCCAGTTCCAGTCAGTACCGGTATTGGCTACTCCTGCTATGGCCGAAACGGGATGACCAAACAACGACCCGTCGGTTGTTGATGCTACATTGGTTCCCGGACCAAGTGCATACGTATCAGCATCCAGGACTTCTTTATACAGAGGCCCCAGATAAGCCATTTGCCTGGACCAGCCCAAATATTCCTGCGTGATCTGGAATTCGATCATCAGGGGTGTCTGGCGCATAGCCCCAAATAAGGGAGTAAAGGGTTCTCGCGGCTGAAAATCCACCGGTCCGTTCTTAACCTGTATGATCACATTAGGGAGAAATTTCCCGTCCAAAGGCAAAAATTCCTCATAAGCCTGTTTGGCCCGGTCATCGCTTTCCGGACTGTAAACAAAGGCACGCCACATAACCAGCCCGTTATAGGGTCCCAGGGCCCGGGCCAACATGTTGGCCCCGTCGGCATGGGTCTTGCCGTAATCCAGAGGTCCCGACCTCCCTTCAGAATTGGCTTTCACCAGAAACCCTCCGAAGTCGGGAATGAACCTGTATATTTCGTGCACCTTTTCCTGCCACCATTTATTTACAAGAGGATCCAACGGATCTGAAGTGGGCAGCCCGCTTAAGATCTCAGGTGAAGAAAAATTCACCGACAGGTATACCCGGATGCCGTAATCCCGGAAAATATCCGCAAGTACTGCGATCTTTTCCAGGTAACCGGGTGTCAGAAAACACACATCGGCGTTTACGTTATTCAGTACGGTGGCATTGATTCCCACCGAGGCATTAGCCCTTGCATAATCCCGGTAACGGCTGCTGACAATATGCGGCAATTCTTCCCATTCCCATAAAGACAATCCAGCATAGCCCCTTTCTATGGAACGGTCCGGATTGTCCCAGTGGTTCAGGATCCTCAGATCGAATGTAGGATTCTCCGTTATATTCAGGTTTTCAAGGCATTGCCCTGTCTGCATGAGCCTTAGGAGATGAAATACGCCGTATAATACTCCTTTATGGGTACTCCCTGCTATGTAAAGCCGGTTGCCGGTGCTTTTGATCGTATAACCTTCAGGACCGACCGTTTCACGCTCCTGCGGTGTGAAACTGTTTTTAATTACACGATCTTTCCATGTCCCTGCCAAAATTCCCCCACTTTTGAGAATGTCTTCAGCTGAAAGGAGTTTTAACGACAATCCTGTCATACGTTCTGCCGCATCGCTCAGTTCTTCCACGGCCGCATTCATAACAGCTGACTGTTCTCCAATATAAAGTCCTCTGAGAAACGGGGCACAGGCATCTTTCATACCGGCATCCAGCGGCTGGTAACGCAACCAGAGTTCATATCCGTCTTCCCCCTTGGTGTAGAGAACGTTATGGTAACTCTCCGGGGGCCCCAGGTATGAAGGAAGCAATCCCCCTGTATCGATCTCCAGTCGCTGTAAAACAAGAAAAGGATCGACCGCTCTTATACGTAACGTATGAAGTCCCGGTTTTTCCAGGTGATGGACCGTACGGGAATGGATGATATTGTCAGCCACCCATGTTTCCCACTCCCTTTGGCTGTAGTTGCCATGGAGTTCCACTTCCCGGAAAGATCCGTCATCAAGGGTAATGGCGTACCTGAGGCTTTTCCCGTGAAAATTGAGCGTGGGCGAAAACAAAGCGTCTACCTTAATTTCTCCGGAAGAAAAGAAGAGGATGTCATAAGACAATTCGGCCGCCTTATCAGCGGGAATGTTTTCACACCCTTTTTGTATGGAAATTCTCATGCCGGAGTGTGTCCTTCCGAAAACGGGAATATGTTCCCATATCCAGGGACCGTCCTGTATCCTGTGACTGTAATGCATGGCTTCAATGGCCACATGACCGTTGCTTTCAAAAAAAGCGCCTGTTGCCGGTAATTCAGGGACAACAGGATTGTATACGTTTACTGGAATACGCAGTGTATTTCCTTTATCATCAGTAAGTTCCGTATATGTTTCCATCCTGCCGGCGGGGACTTTTTCCCACTCAGCCGTTAAAAAGACGGTGAGCTGATCATCCACAAATCCCCGCGAAGCAGACACGTGCAACCACGGATGTCCGGTTTTCAGGGTAAAGCGTCGGGAGGCCTTTCCTGTGTTATAGATCTCAAAAAGGACGGTATCGCAGCCAAAAGGATCCAGTACCGGCAGGGTCGATGAATCCGGGTCAGGACTGATCTTCAAACGACCTTCCCCGGGAATTTTTGTCCACTTGACTGAAGGCGCTACATTAACGGGAGGTTCCTGCCAATAAGTATACCCTATGTGTGTTTGCGACATCATGTGGTTCCATTTCCCGTCAGAAAGGCAATGGTGATAAGACGCCGTCAATTGGGAATCCTTTTTGAACAATTCCCCGACCTTTTTGGCCATGTCGTTTGCAGAAGTCCTGCCCTGATCTGCATAAAGTTGGTTTTTGGCTGCAGCTACATACATTTCATTAAGGTTGGCACACGCCTGTATGGGAAAAAGCACCAATTGGTAAAAAGCGTCCTTATAGGATTCCTCCATAGAATCATACAAAGCAAGTGCTTTGTTTTCCAGCGCCCTGTACTGTTCCACTACCCTGTCTGCTTCCCGGTAATTCTGCAGATGATAGGTTTTTGGGGATATCAATTCGGGTTTGCGTCTTGCATTGTACAAACTGTATGTGGTTATCATTTCCCCTATCTGGGAAGCATGCTCCGGCCCAAAATGTTCTTCTGCCCACTGCCGGGGATAAGACAACATACGCTCTTTGGTCATTTCCTGCGGATCCCAGGCCATTTCCAGGAAAAACGCTGTCGGGAATTCCATAGGTTTAATGTCACCAACGTTGACAACCCATATCCGGTCCACCCCGTGCCGATAGCACAGGTCCATCTGTTCCCAAACGCGGGATATCACATTGGTGTTCAGCCATTTATAATTACGGGGTCCTCCCACGTAATCAAAATGATAATACATCCCGTAACCGCCATTTCTTTCTTTATCCTGTATAAGCGGAAGTTTCCTGACATTGCCCCAGTTGTCGTCACAAAACATCAGAGTTATATCATCAGGGACACGCATGCCCTGATCATGATATTCCTGAACTTCTTTATATAACGCCCACATCTGGGGTGTTTCCTGAGCCGGTTTTCCGGTGACTTTCTCAATAATGCTGCGTTGGTCGATGATGATCTGTTCAAGCAGTTCAATATCCTGTGCCAGGTTCATGGGTTCATCACCGTCTCCCCTCATACCCACAGTTACTACACTTTCGTAATCTCCCATTCTTTCCAGACCTGTACGCCAGAAATCACGGAGAACTTCCGGGTTTGTCCTGTAATCCCAGGCTCCCTTTCCGTATCGGGACCATTCAACATGCGCACGCATCATAGGCTCATGATGGGAGGTCCCTATGACTATTCCGTATTCATGGGCTAATTGGGGATTAACGGGATCATCGTCGTAAAATGCCTTGCCCCACATAGCCGGCCAGAGAAAATTTCCCCTGAGTCGGAGGATGTATTCAAATACGTGTTCATAGAAGCGGCTGTTGAAAGAACCGTAACGTTCATGGACCCATCCTTCTAGGGCCGGTGCTTCATCGTTTATGAAAATACCCCTGTAACGAACGGCCGGTTCCCCGGGAGAATATATTCCGGGCAAAGCATACAGATCCCTGGCCTGTTTTACAGGTATATCGGCCCAAAAATGCAGGGGCGTTACGCCTATCTGCCTGGAAAGATCGTACAGACCGTATATGGTACCCCTTTTATCACTGCCTGCTATAATAAGGGCTTCCCCAATACCTTCAGCAGGATCTTTGACAACCGTGGCAATGTACGTTTCCCGTTTCCCTTGCAACAATTTCCCGGGGATCTGTCCCAAACCAATCAGATGATCAATGATCTCATTTTTTCCAACGGTTCCTGCTATGATCATCCCCTTACATACAGGATGATCAGCTCCTGTGTATAGAATAGGTCTGTTTCCTGTAACTTCTTCAATGTCTTTTTGTAAATGTTCGGCTACTCTTATCACTCCGGGAAAATCCTTACCGGATATCCTGACAGGGACAGGATTACCCGCAATGGAAATAGCAAAGCCGTTATCCACCTGATGCTTTGCAATATAATCTTCCTGATGCCGGGCGTTTAGTGTTATGGTCGTTGTCCCCAGCAATATCAGGAACAATAAAGCAGACCACAGTATCTTGCTGTATACAGATCTCATTACGTCGTATAATAATTATTTATCTATTACCCATTGAAACGGACTGGCAGGTAATTTTGAACTGTTTTGCAGATTGGCTTCCCCGGGATCATTGGCCCAGGCATATCTGACCTGTTGCGGTTTTACAATATCCTGCGTCCATATTTCGATTCTGTTTTTCCCGATAATTCGGGCCTGGGCCCTTACAAACCGGCCATTTTCCCCTGCGATTGCAAAATGTTGCAGTGGCTGACCGTTTCTTGATTCCAGACCTTTCCCGGTATGTGAAAAACTTATGATCACTTTATTTCCTCTAAGGACTGCTTTCCGGGGAACAGGAGACAACGGCGCATTTTTATCATTGTACGCCAGGAATTTTGCCGTATAAAACACCCTTTTGGCCAATTCTTGTTTATTCAGGGGATGCACGTCATTCCACTCGCCTAATCCCAACCCGACGACCAGGGCAGAGTGATTCCGGTTCAAAGCCGCCCTACGTTGTTCATCCCTTCGCCAGGCCCAGTCGGTTTCAACAGGCCATGGACCTGCATCTTTCATAAATTCAGGTAATTGCACAATAATAAACGGCATATTTTCATCTTTCCAGTCAGCTCTCCATTTATCGATCATGGCACATAACATTTTATAGTAATCGCGCCTGTGGGTTGCCGATTCTCCCTGGTACCAAACGACTCCCTTAACGGGAACAGCGGTCAAAGGAGCCAGTAAAGCATTGTATAAACCAGCAGGCTGATAATGCCATGTGGTAGAATAAGGGTACGACACATCTGCAAATTCATCAGGAAGCATACTTCCCGTACAGGCCAGCCAGCCATCCCCCGAGAGTGAAACAGTATCTGCATTATCGTAAAAAGGATGGGCGACACCTATGTAGAGTGAATAATCTTTCCCGGAAATAAATCCGCCAGGTCCCCAAAAATTTTCCAGGCGAACCAGTAACTCATTGCTTCCTTCCTTTAATAATCCTTTGGAAATGCTGTATATACGCGGTGGATACTGGTATCCCGTAGATCCCACAGGGGTGCCGTTTACAAATGTTTTATCAGCATCCACCATAGTGCCTAATATGAGCATCCCGTCCCGATCCGGGGCACCGACAGCCGCTTTGTCAATTTGTGCTTCGCTCAGGTGGATCTCTTTCCTGAACCAGACCGATCCCGGCGAATGCGACAACGGGCCTTCAGGAGTTGCATCGGCCCCGTTCCAGAATGAGGGAACGTGATAAGGAATCCATTTTCCTGATCCGGAAGGGCCTGGATCCGTGGTAAATAAAGAACGATAGTGTGCCAGGGCTTCCTTCTCGGCCTGTTTTACACTGTCCACCCACGTATCACGTTTTAGATCATCCAGGATGTCCGGGTAATGGCTTTTCCCGGCAGGACCGGGCATACTTCTGAGAGTGGCTTCATCCAGCCATGCATCCAGCGGAGAACCGCCTACGGCATTGACTATCACTCCCACGGGAATGTTTTTGTTTTCATGCAATTCCCTGGCAAAAAAGAATCCAAGAGCGGAAAAGCTTTGTATTTCTTCCTGTGTGCAAATTTTCCACCTGCCCTGATACACATCTTTCAGGGGCCCTTTGAAATCGTAATGGGTAGTAGTGCGGAATTCCCGTATCTGAGTGTTGCTGTAAGCAGTTGCTACCCCGGGATATTTTATAGCCACCCGGCTGACAGGCAATTCCACATTGGATTGCCCCGAAAACAGCCACACTTCCCCTATTAAAATGTCTTTTACCACTGTATTATTAACCTTCAGTGTATAGGAACCTCCGGCTTCCATAGCCGGGAACAGAACCTGCCAGTTCCCTTCACTGTCAGATGTGACCGATCTTGTTTCTCCGGCAAAGGTTACCCGAATCGCGGCTCCGGGTTTTGATCTTCCCCAAAACGGGATAGGTTTGTTCCTTTGCAGGACCATTCCGTCACTCAACACTTTGGGTAAAGTAATGGCACAAGCAGTAACCGGCTCCTGTGGGGTCGTTATCCATGAGGAGCCGGTGCATATTGTTAGTAAAACGGCAATGATTATGTTTTTTGACATATTGATTTAATTTGGTATAAATACAGTATCTCCTTCCATGCGAACCGAATATTTATTACCGCCTACTTCCAAAATAACGTTGCCCGCTTCAACCGTCCAAATCTGGTTATCATCCAGGGAAGCCATCTGTTCAGGAGTGATTGTAAGATCCACCACCCGGCTTTCACCTGCTTTCAAATGTATCCTCTCAAATCCCTGTAATGATTTAACAGGGACGGGATTGGAGGCATCCGGCAGGGATACATACATCTGTATTACTTCTTCACCATCCCGGTCACCCGTATTGGTTACCTTGAAGGATATATCCACCGATATACCGCACGGCACTTTTTCAGGGAGTCTTACCGGTTCGTATTCAAATGTAGTAAAACTTAACCCGTATCCAAAAGGATAGAGGGGTTCATCCCTGAAAAAACGGTAAGTTTTTCCTTCCATACTGTAATTATCAAAGGCCGGGATCTGGTCTATGGAACGGTAGAAAGTAACGGGGAGCCTGCCGGAAGGATTGTAATCCCCAAATATCACATCGGCAATGGCTCGTCCTCCTTCCTGCCCGGGATACCATGCTTCCAGAATGGCTGGAAGGGATTTGATCTCCTGGTCAAAGCTTACTGCACTTCCGTTAAGCAGGACCAAAACGGTTGATTTATCCAGTTTTTTAATCGCCTTGATAAGTGCAGTCTGGGTAGCCGGCAGTTCAATATCAACCCTGTCTCCCTGGTTGAACCCGTCCACCCTGACTTTCATCTCTTCACCTTCCAGCAGCGGACTCAATCCCATGCAGAGAATGACCAGGTCGCTTTCACAGGCTGCCTGCAAGGCTTCTTCTATCAGGTTCCCATGTGGAGCTTCCCACAAAAGACGCATGATGGCATATTCCGTTTTGTTCTGAACGTAACGGAGTGTTAACCGGTAAGGTTTCCCGGCTTCCAGTTGCACATACTCGTATTCTTTCCTGGGATGATGTACGTCAATTCTTTCCACCAGTGTTTTTCCGTCCAGCATCAGCGTAAAACCGCTGAAAGCTTCTCCACCCAGGGCATAGCGTCCCGTTTCGGGAACGCAGAGCACTCCGTTCCATTCTACGGAAAACACACTCTCGTTCATGTTTTCAAAAGGTGCCTTGTTCCACCAAATGAAATCTATGGTTTCATCTACTTCTTCATGAACCGGGGATCCTTCGTAGTTCATATTATCAAAATATCTTCCCAAAAGCCCTTGTTGAGTTAATGTGGAATCCGTAAACAAGACGCTTTTAGGGACAGGCTCAAAATACGGAAGGCCGTCGGCAAGGGGACATCCCTGAGCAAAAACCACCTCGGCTCCGGGAATTTTCTCGCGGATCCCCTGCAGCGGTGTTACCGGATCTTTGGAATACCCATTGTAATTTCCCAGGAGCACTTCAAGATCATCGGCATTGGGCCCGATGACGGCCACTTTCCGAACGTCTTTTGAAAATGGCAGGGTTCCGTCGTTTTCCAGAAGGACCATGGATTTGCGCGCAGCTTCCCGTGCCAGGGAGACATGCTCTTTGCACTCCACGACTTCTATGGGTATCTTACTAAAAGGCACTTTTTTAGGCTTGTCGAACATACCAAGCTTGAAACGGGCCAGCATCAATCTTTGGACAGCCGTGTCAATAAGTGATTCCTCAATATATCCTTCTTTAACGGCTTCCACAAGATAAGGGTAGCTTACCCCGCAGTTCAGGTCTGTCCCAGCGGTCACGCCAAGGGCGGCTGCTTCTGCGGGAGTTTTAACTACTTCGTGCATTCCTTCATCATAGAAATCCTTGATAGCCCAGCAATCGGAAACAATATAACCCCGGAATCCCCAGCGGTCACGAAGCAAAGAGCTCAGAAAGAAACTTCCGCAACAGGGTTCTCCCCACAGCCGCTGGTAAGCACCCATGACCGACCATACCCCGGCTTCCTGTACCACTTTTTTAAAATGAGGCGCATAGGTTTCGTAAAAATCCCGCTGACTGGGATGAACATCTGCACTGTGGCGCGTGGATTCGGGTCCGCTGTGCACGGCAAAATGTTTGGCTGTAGCCACCAGTTTCAGGTATTTTGGGTCATTTCCCTGCAACCCTTTGATGTATTGTACAGCCATTTCACCGGTCAAATACGGATCTTCGCCATATGTCTCCATTCCCCTCCCCCACCGTGGATCCCGGAAAATATTTATGTTTGGTGTCCAATAGGTCAGACCCTGGTATATTCCCCTTTTATTCTGCCTGAGAAAGTCATGGTGTTTTGCCCGGGCTTCGTCACTGACAGCCGTAGCAATGTCAAACATCATTTCTTTATCCCACATGGCGGCCATTCCTATGGCCTGGGGAAATACAGTGGCGTGCCCTGCACGGGCCACCCCGTGCAGGCACTCATTCCACCAGTTGTATTCCGGCACACCCAACCTTTCTATCGCAGCTGATTCGTGAGACATCTGCGATACTTTCTCCTGTAGCGTCATCCGGGAGACCACGTCTGCCGCCCGTTCTTTGAATGACAGACTCTCATTTTGGTATGCCGGTTTACAACTACCAAAACCTAACCAAAGACACAAAACAACAAATAATGCTTTTTTCATAATGCCCAAAGGTAACTAAAGTTACCTGATGACTCGCCCGATATATTTACGTATTTTTGTAATATATGAAAATCTGACCTGGCGGTACAGGAACAGAAACTAATAACATAGAAATCATTATGGAAAAACCTGGAGATGGTTTGGGCCCGGTGATAACATTCCGCTCAAACACCTGAAACAGATTGGAGTGGAAGGCATCGTGACCGCTTTGCATCATATTCCCAACGGGGAAGTCTGGAGCAGGCATGAGATGCAAAAAAAAACATCTGATAGAATCCGAGGGGCTCAGATGGTCGGTAGTGGAAAGTTTACCGGTCACCGAAGACATTAAACTGGCTTCCGGTGAGTCTGACAGGCATCTGAGAAATTATTGCACTTCATTGGAAAACCTGGGAATGGAAGGGATCCGTACCGTTTGCTATAATTTTATGCCGGTTATTGACTGGATACGTACGGATCTGTACAGACTGAATCCCGACGGGACCATGTCTTTGTATTTTGATTATGCAAGATTTGCCTATTTTGACAGCTACATTCTGCAACAGGAAGGAGCCCTGGAGCAATACCCCGAAAACATCCGTCTGGAAATGGAGAAGATACGGAAAACAATTACTCGGGCTGAAGAAAAGGAACTGATCAATAATATTATTGTCAAAACACAGGGATTTGTAAGCGGGAATTTTTAAGAGAAAGACAAACAGCCGGTTGTTTTATTCAGAAAATTGCTGGCCCGCTACCGGGGAATGGATAAAGAACAATTGAGATATCATTTTCAATGTTTCATGTCTTTCATTGCGCCTGTCCTGGTTAAAAAAATGTACGTATGTGCATCCATCCGGACGATCCCCCGTTTCCTGTGTTGGGTCTGCCCCGTATTGTGACAGGACAGGATGATATTGACTGGTTACTGGCTTCGGTGAATATTCCACAGAACGGATTAACATTCTGCGCCGGTTCACTCAGTTCAAGATTGCACAACGACGTTCCCGCACTGGCTGCCCGTTATGCTTGCCGGACGCATTTTGTGCATCTTAGAAGTACCGATGTTTTTGAAAACAAGTTTCAGCATTAAAGACAAAGTGGCGGTGATAACAGGAGCCGGAGGGGTACTTGGAGGAAGTCTGGCAAAACATTTTATTTCTCAGGGAGCCAAAGTAGCCGCCCTGGACATCAGAAAAGAACAACTTGACGTAGTCGTAGAAATGTTGCGTTCATCGGGAGGAGAAGCTATGGGTTTTGTGAGTGATGTTCTTGATCATGAAAAACTAAAAAAAACACCGATCTGAACCTGAATGGAACGGTATACCCCTCACTGGCCATAGGACGTATAATGGCTGAAAAGGGATCTGGTTCTATCATAAACATATCATCCATGGCCGCCTATTCTGCCATCACCCGTGTATTGGGGTATTCAGTAGCCAAAACCGGGATCATCAACTTCACGCAATGGATGGCCATGGAGATGGCTTTAAAATTCAGTGCAAAGATACGGGTAAACGCCATTGCGCCCGGATTTTTCATAGGCGATCAGAACAGGGACGTCTTGCTGAATCCCGACGGAAGCCTAACCGAAAGAAGCCGCAAAGTGCTGGCACGCACCCCCATGAAACGGTTTGGAGATATAACGGAACTCAACGGAGCCGTTCAATTCCTTTATTCAGATGAGGCAAGTTTTATTACAGGCGTGGTATTGCCTGTTGACGGGGGGTTTAGTTCTTTTAGCGGGGTATAGGATAACCGATCACCTGCCCTAATTGCGCTTTCCCGTTAAAGCCGAGCCTTTCTTTGATAGCTTCGCGGCTGATCATGCCCAGCACAACCGTGTTGAGATGCTCCTGTGCACAAAAAAGGTACACGTTCTGGCTTATGAAAGCAGCGTCTGCAGCCCCGTAAAAATTTTTTTGTTCCTGGTCCAGTCGCTGCATCTTATCAAAATTGGCCACATATAACAGAATAAGCGGGGCTTTTTGGGCGTATGGCTGCAGGACGGTTTCTTCCCTGAAATCCCCATTAAGAATATGCTTTAACATATGTTCACCGGGAATATACTGGTAAACGGCAGAAGGCGTATAGACATATACGTCAATTTCCTGCATGTTCATGGCGGAAGGTGCCGTACGCTTTCCGTCTTCCCGATTCACTCCCTGGGCCGCCCATAACAGATCCGATAAGGTATTTAGCGGGATCTCCTGACCGGACATTTCCCGTACGCTTTGCCTGCGGTTTAAAGCTTCCATCAGAGGCATCCCTCCTTTTTTTGAAGGTTCCGGGAGCCTGATATCCTGAGCATTAGTCATACCTAAAGACAAATTTATCATCAGTAAAAAAAACAATAATTTCATTATTTATTTATTTTTAAAGTTATTTTTTTCCAAAGATCGTTTTCCCGCTCTTTTGCAAGCTTCAGGATCTTTTGAGCTTCTTCCTTTAAAGATGCTGCTTTTTCCTGATCCTTCAGACCGGAAACATTGATTAGAACATTCAGGTATCCCCCCTTAACGGCTGCAAGTATTGCCTGGACTCCCACGCCCGCATCGGTTACCGAATTTGGATTTCCTTCCTCTATCATGGCTTCCAGGATATCATAGACACGTAAAGAGGTTTTTATGGTCGTCAAAGGCACCTGCGCCGCATATAAGGTGGCTTGTTCGATGGCCTCGGTCCGCTTGCTTTTTTCCGCCTGATTGTACCGGGGAAGGGAAAAGGCTTCCATCACTTTGTTGTAGGACAGCGTATCTTCATCCACCAGGTGAAGCAACTCGGCAAGAAGGGCCTGCCCCTTCTCGGCCCATCGGGAAAAATACTCCCATTTTTCATCCCAGCCGCGTTTTTGTGAGGACAGATTGGCCACCATCGTTCCCAGGGAAGCTCCCAAAGCGCCCATATAGGCAGCGACAGAGCCTCCTCCAGGGGCAGGTGATTCGGAGGCCGTTTCCAGAGCGAATTCCCGGCAGGTCAAGGCACAAAGGCTTTTATCGGAAGTCTCATCTTCCAAAAGATATTCCAGAATTTTTGTTTTAGGATCGAAAGGTCCCAGGTCATCCAGTCCCATAGATTTAATGGCTATTCGTATGATCTCTTCTTCTGGAAGGCCCAGGGATCGTTGTTGTTTTTGTAAAAAATATTTGCCTGCTTCTGTCAGTGCCTGCTTAGGTACCAGTCCCACGAGCTCGGTACCGGTAACCCGCATACCGCGCCGGGCTGCCTTGTCGCATACCTCGTCAAAAGCTACGTGTAAGGGAGTAACCTGTATGTTGGTCAGGTTCATGGATACCTGAGCAATACCGTACTCCTTAATAAACCAGCCTATGGCTTTACAATGTCTGAGGGTCCCGGGTTGCCAGGTTTCTTTCCCGTCTGTAATGACTTTCCGGCCTTTTTCCCGGACATCAAAAGATACGGCGTTGGCCCTGCGAACAGATGTGGTATTGAGGTTAAAATTAACTGCAATCAGAAAATCGCGGGCACCTATCACGGTCAAACCGGAAGTAGCCACTTTGTCTGAAAATTCTGCCGGACCGAAATCCGGTTTCCATTCCGGATCTTTGAATTTCGCCTGCAATCCTTCGTATTCCCCTACCCGGCATACCGCCAGATTTTTGCGTTTATCGGTAAAAGCGGCCTCTTCGTAACAATAGACTGGGATCCCCAGTTCTTCTCCCACCCTGCGGGCCAGGTCCCTGGCATATTGAACCGTTTCTTCCATGGTCACCCCGGTAACGGGGATCAAAGGACAGACATCCGTAGCCCCAATCCTGGGGTGTTCCCCATGATGCCTGCGCATATCAATGCAACCGGCAGCCGTTTTTATGGCCTGAAATGCGGCTTCGGTTATCGCATCCGGGGCCCCGGCAAAAGTCATAACGGTACGGTTCGTTGCCACTCCCGGATCAACATTCAACAATTTGACGCCTTCCACTGCGGATATGGCATCGGCTATGCGGGCAATAACCTGCTTATCCCTTCCTTCGGAAAAGTTCGGAACACATTCAATAATCTTCATATTGCTATTGGTATATTAATCTTACTTTGTCTCCCACCGCCTTTTCCAGTTTTTCTTTATCCAGTTCATAATAATGTACCGGATACACCACCGGGGCCCCTATCACTTTGACAGCCTTGATAAACTGTTCGTCACTCATGGTATAGGGCAGGTTTTTGGGCAAAATGGCCACATCTACCGGCCCTATAGTTTCCATTTCCGGGATCAGTTCGGTATCGCCGGCCAGATATACTTTGAGATTCCCGAATGTAAATATGTATCCGTTGCCGTAGCCTTTGGAATGAAAAGGATATCCGTCTTGTCTCTTATTGATGATGTTATAGGCAGGGACGGCTTTTATTTCAATTCCTTTCCAGGTATAAGAGTCCCCGTTCCGGAGCGTTTTTTCCAGTTTTAAATGCTCTTCCATACATTCCGGACCCACAAAAACGGTCTGTGGGGTAACCAGGTGTTCCAGTGCTTTCACATCGTAATGATCCTGGTGGTCGTGTGTGAAAAATATGATATCCGCTTTGGGATATTCACTATAGTCGGTTGTAGCCGAATAGGGATCTGCGTAAATGACCGTTTCTTCCAGCATAAAACAGATGGCTCCGTGGCCGGAAGGCACAATGGTCAATAACCCTAACAATGTCGTAAATTGTTGTGATGCTGAAAAGATCATAATTCTGTTATTTTTCCGTTTAATATAGTTGTTTCCACTAAAGGACTTGTAAATGCATAAATAAAATACTCATACGAAGGTATGGGTCTTGTGATAAATACATTGCCAATTTTTCCCACGGCTATGGATCCCAGGTTGAAAGAAAGATCCATGGCATGTGCACCGTTAAGCGTGACGGCATTGACAGCTTCTGCAGGGGTCATTTTCATTTTCAGGCAGGCCAGCAGCATCATAAACTGGAGGTTCCCGGCGGGACAAGACCCCGGATTGTAATTGGAAGCCAGAGCTATGGGCAACCCCCGGGATATCATTTCCCTGGCGGGAGCATAATCCATGTCCAGGTAGAAAGTTGACCCGGGAAGCAATACGGGCATAGTATCGGAACCGGCCAGAAGATCCCATTCTTCAGGACCTGTGTGTTCCAGGTGATCAACAGTAATCGCACCGTACGCCACTCCTGTCTGTACGCCTCCCGAGAAATCCATCTGGTTGGCGTGTACTTTGGGACGCAACCCGTGTTTCAGTGCCGCCGTTAAAATTCTTTCGGTATCTGCTACTGTAAAAAACCCGGTTTCACAAAAAACATCAACATATTGAGCCAGGTTTTCCTGCGCCACCTGCGGGATCATTTTTTCCACTATCAGATCTACATACTCAGACTGCCTGCCTTTGTACTTTTCCGGCACGGCATGAGCTCCCAGGAAAGTGGCTTTCACCGTCAGTGGCGTTTCTTCTGCGATTCTGCGAACAACCCGTAACATTTTCATTTCGTCTTCCACGGTAAGACCGTACCCGCTTTTGATCTCTACAGCCCCGGTGCCAAAACGGATCAGTTCTTTAGCACGTTCCATCGTCTGGCGGTACAATTCATCTTCAGGGGTGTTTTGAAGCAGACTTGCCGAGTTTAATATCCCGCCTCCGCGTGCTGCTATTTCCCTGTAGGTCAGTCCGCGGATCTTGTCAGAGAATTCCTGTTCGCGGCTACCGGAAAAAACAATGTGGGTATGGCAATCGCAAAACGAGGGGAATACACATCGCCCGGTGGCATCAATGATCTTTGTTCCTACGGGAATATCCTCCCTGTAGGGATATGTTTCCATGGGGCCGAATCCGTCTATCAGACCCTCCCTGATGTACAGCCAGGCATTATTAATAACCGGAAGCCCGTCCATTTCCTGTCCTGCACAATATGATTTTCCTGTTTTCTGTGGATCCTGGCGTACCTGTATGAGTTGTCCAATATTTTCAATCAGTATACCACTCATTTTTCAGAAAATTTTCAGCTTCGTGAATGTAAGGATAAAGTACCGTATCATCTTCCACAAAAGGTACGTGACGACGAAAAGCCTCTACCAGTTTTTCCAACCTGGGAGATGTCCGGGCAGGCCTTCTGAATTCAAGAGCCTGTGATGCATTGAATAATTCAATGGCCAAAACCCGTTGCACATTGTTCATTACCCTGTAGCATTTCAGGGCGGAATTGGCACCCATACTAACGTGATCTTCCTGTGCCTGGGAAGAATCTATGGAATCCACACAAGACGGGGTACACAATTGCTTGTTCTGGCTGACAATGGAGGCGGCCGTATATTGCGGGATCATAAAACCGCTGTTTAATCCCGGTTTGGCAACCAGGAAAGGCGGCAGTCCCCGTTTGCCCAATACCAGCTGATTGGTTCTGCGTTCGGAGATATTTCCCAGTTCAGCTATAGCAATGGCCAGGAAATCAAGGGCCAGGGCCAGTGGCTGACCGTGAAAATTGCCGGCAGATACGATCTTGTCCAGATCGGGAAATATGGTGGGATTGTCTGTAGCCGAATTCATTTCAGTCACCAGGACTTTTGTGACATATTCAATGCAATCCTTAGTGGCCCCGTGAACCTGGGGCGTGCACCTGAAGGAATACGGGTCCTGAACGTGTTCTTTATGCCTGGAGATCAATTCACTTCCTTCCAGAAACCCCAGGATATGCGCAGCTGTCTTAATTTGACCTTCGTGAGGACGCACCTTGTGAACATCTTCCGTAAAAGGCTCTATCCTTCCGTCATAAGCATCCAGGGACAAAGCACAGATCATATCTGCCTGCCCGGAAAGTCTTCTTGCCTGTATCAACGACAGGAGTCCGTAAGCAGACATAAACTGGGTCCCGTTCAAAAGAGCCAGGCCTTCCTTGGATTGCAAATTTATTGGATCCCATCCCATCATGCGGTTCATTTCTTCTCCCGTCATGCGTTGTCCCTGAAAGTCTACTTCGCCCAGGCCTATCAACGGTAATGATAAATGAGCCAGTGGTGCCAGATCTCCTGAAGCTCCCAGTGAGCCCTGTTCATAAACCACCGGGTATATTCCCTGGTTAAAAAAATCCATTAAACGCACTACTGTTTCCCGTTGTACGCCGGAATAACCGTAGGAAAGTGACTGTATCTTCAAAAAAAGCATCAGCCTGACAACTTCTTCGGGAACCTGTGCTCCCACCCCGCAGGCATGAGACATGACCAGGTTTTTCTGAAGCTGTTCCAATTCCCGGGTCCCTATTGCCACGTTATGTAAAGCTCCGAAACCGGTATTCACCCCGTAGATCAATTCTCCGGGAACACGCATCTTTTCATCAAGGTATTGCCGACACGTGATTATACGGGCCAGGGACTCCCGGGACAATTCAAGGCGGACGTCACCGGAAACGATCTTCTCCAACGTGTTGAGATCTACAGGCGAAGAAGAGACAGCATGTATGTGCATAAGATCTTTAATAATATTTTGCAACAAAATTACCTTTATTTCATAAGAATTAAAAGCAAAAACATTCTTGTTGGATAAATTTAGTTTTCTATCTTTGTGATTGAGCGTTGTAACTTTTATTTATAAACCCTTAATACTAACCTAACCAAATTTTCATGAAGAAATCATTTTTCTTTGTGCTGGCAGTTATGATAGCAACAACTGCTTTTGCACAAACAAGGGTTACCGGTAAGGTAACTTCTTCAGAAGACGGTTCTCCTCTTCCCTTTGTAACAATTCTTATACAGGGAGAAAGAGGACTTGGAACGAACACTGACATTGACGGGAACTTCGTACTGGAACGTTGCCCGGAAAACGCAGTGCTTGTACTCTCTTACATTGGCTATACAACCGTTGAGGTGCCTGTCAGTGGCAGGAATGTAGTTAATGTAACTATGACACCCGATGCCTTCGCCCTGGAAGAAGTTATGGTGGTCGCTTACGGTACCGCCAGAAAAGGAACTTATACAGGTGCGGCTTCCGTGGTAAGAAGTGATGACATCAAAGATGTCCCCACGCTTTCATTCGAAAGTGCCCTGAACGGTAAAGTGGCAGGAATGCAGATCACCACCAATTCAGGACAGGCAGGTGCCGTATCTAGCATACGTGTACGCGGTATCGGTTCCATGAACGCCTCTAACGAACCGCTTTACGTTGTGGACGGGGTTCCTGTAGTTTCGGGGAACACAGGACAAATGAGTGGCTATATCTATTCCACGAACAACGTTATGAGCACCTTGAACCCCCAGGACATTGAATCGATCACCGTTCTGAAAGATGCTGCCGCATCTGCATTGTACGGCTCACGTGCAGCCAACGGGGTAATTCTTATAACTACCAAATCAGGTCAACTTGGAAAACCGGTAGTAAATTTCAAAGCATCGGTTGGGGTAACACCTTCTTTTGCCACAACGAACTTTGATATAGCCAGTCCCGAACAGCAGGTTGAGCTTTATTATGAAAACTTCTGGAACGCAGGCAAGTACGGCGGAAAAACAGATGAAGCCTCAAGTGCCTCGGCCCTTGCCCAGTTGAATAAACGATTCAACAAACACGGGTATTACTTCACTGCAGATAACAACACGGTTAATTCGCTCAAAATTTTGGGTATGACCGACGGTATAGAAAACCGCGAAGGCAAATATTTTAACTGGGATGACGTACTGTTCCGCACTGCCGTGTACCAGACATACGATCTGTCTGTAAGCGGGGCCAGTGACCGTACAAGTTATTATTCTTCGTTATCCTACACCAAGGAACAGGGTCGCAGTACATTTAACGATTTCAGTCGTATAGCTGGTCGTGTCAATGTAAACCAGAAAGTGGGCAAAATAATTGAGTTTACAACAAATGTAAATATTGCCAAAAACGTACAGCACGGGTTCAACGATACCCGCAGTACAGGCTCCAACTACTTCATGCAATCACGAAACTTGTTGTGGCCTTTATACTGGCCTACCAACTATAAGACCGGAGACCCGTGGACAGCCCGTTATGGAAGTTATGCGTACAACCAGGTATACTACGACAACGAATGGGACAACGAATCCAACGTGTTGCGTCTGTCCGCCAACGAAACATTGACCGTTAAATTCATGCCGGAACTGGTTCTAAAATCTGTGCTGTCTTTTGACAACACCCAGACCCGGGATCATCTTTACTGGAGTGCCAATCACTTTAGTGCTTCCAGCGATAACGGACGGGTACACGAAATGTCCACCAACGTACAGAAGATCGTATCTTCCACTACGTTGAATTACGACAAGGAGTTTGCTGACAAACATGTAGTCAATCTGTTGGTGGGCTGGGAAGCTGAAGACAACCAGGTAGATTACCAGCGGGCTTCAGGGACCAACCTTCCTACAAGTGCGCTGCATACGGTAGCCACAGCCGGAGTGCTGGATGCCAGTGCCTACTATTGGGGAAGCACCATGCTTTCTCTCCTGTCCCGTGCGGAATACAGCTATGACGGCAGGTATTACCTGTCCGGATCTTTCCGTCGTGACGGATCCTCTCGTTTAGGTTCCAACACACGCTGGGGGAACTTCTGGTCAGTTGCCGGTTCCTGGAGGATCAACAACGAGGCGTTTATGAAAAACATTCCGCAGATCAGCGACCTCAGGTTGAGAGCTTCTTACGGGGTGAACGGAACACTGCCTTCTTCCAATTACGGATGGCGTGCCCTGACATCCTATGGTAATAAATATATGGAAGCACCCGGCGGAGGTGTGGCCAACATTGCTGACGCTAACCTCTCCTGGGAAACCAGCTATACTTACAACCTCGCATTGGAGTTCGGTCTGTTTAACAACCGCCTGAACGGAACGGTAGAATATTTTAACAGGGACTCCAAAGACCTGTTGCAAAGCGTTCCCATTTCAACCGTTACCGGGTTCTATTCAACGCTTAAAAACATTGGGGAGATCAACAACCGCGGTGTGGAAGTTGAATTGAGCGGAGACATTATCCGTACTAACGATTTCCGTTGGGGTGCAGGCGTAACCGGATCCTGGATCCGTTCCACGGTCACCAAACTTTACGACGGGAGTGATATTGTCTGGTACGACCCGACCGGAGGCGATGCCCGTGCAAAATTCATATATCGTGAAGGCGAATCCACCCTGGCATTTTACGGACTTGAATGGGCCGGTGTTGAAGATGAGACGGGCCGTAACGTTTGGTTCCTTAACAACGATTCAGCTGCCGACCTTACGGTTGACGGACGTCCCGCCACTTATTCCTACTCAAAGGCTGATGAAGTGATCCTTGGCAGTGCACACCCGGATTTCTTTGGCGGGATCAACACAGATGTAAGCTGGAAAGGATTTACGGTTGCTTTGAGCTTTATCTACAAGATCGGCGGTTATACTTATAATGCCGTTGGTCGTGACGTGAACGACGACGGTTATTACTGGGAACGTATTATGTCACAGTATTGCTACGATAATCGCTGGACACCGGAAAACAAAACAGCTATGTATCCTCAGCGTATTGCCATTGACATGGAAGACGTCAACCAGAAGAGCAGCCGTCACATGAATAAGGCTGATTTTCTCAGGCTTAAAAACGTATCTGTATCTTACACCCTGCCCCGCACACTGACAAGCAGGGTGAATGTCCAGAATGCCCGTATTTTCTTCAACGGAAATAACCTCTGGACATGGGCGGCTCATAAGGAGTACGATCCCGAAGTGAATGAATTCGGATCCAGGGGATGGGAAATCCCGTTGGGTAAAACCTTCACCTTCGGTTTGGAATTTAGTTTTTAATGATTAAATGAACAACACTATGAAAAAGATAAATATTTTACTTGCAGCAATTTGCGTTGTTCTGACCGTATCTTGTGAAGGATTTCTGGACGTTAAGCCCAGCAACTCTGCAGCAGCAGAAACATCCATAACCACGGCGGCCGATGCCAAAGTGATAATGAATGGTATTATGAGCAAGATGACTTCGTACAATTATTATGGTCGTAACTTTTTTATGTACGGAGATGCCAAAGGAGGTGATTTTGCCCTTCGTTCGCAAGGTAGGGGTCTGGATGGGCTCTATACATTCAACCATTCTCCTTCTTCAGGTTCTTATTCAGGTTACTGGAGCCAGATCTACCACTGTCTGGCCCAGGTGAACAACTTGCTTATCAACATCGAAAAGATCGAGGACGAAGGAAATTCTACAGATGACCTGCTTGTTTACAAAGGACAGGCACTCACCCTCCGCGCCCTGATGTATTTTGACTTGGTGCGTCTCTATGGCAAACCTTATAATATGGACAAAACCGCCCTGGGGGTACCCCTTGTGCTGGAACCGCTGGATGCTTCATCTCAACCTACAAGAGCTACTGTCAATGAAGTATACACCCAGATCATGAAAGACCTGACAGACTCGGCTCCGTTACTGCAAAAGACAAAGACCAACGGTTATGTGAACTATTATGCCAATATGGCCCTCCAGGCACGCGTCAACCTGTATATGGAAAATTACTCCGCGGCCCTGACAGCAGCTGAAGCTGTGATCAATTCCAACGTATACAGTTTGTACAGCAACGCTGAATGGGTAGGTTCATGGGCTTCCCAGTTCAATAAAGAATCCATCTTTGAACTGGCCATGCTACAGGGAGAAGGTGACCTGGGTATCTCGTCTCTAGGATTCTACCTCCGCCGCAGGACCCACGGATCTACGTCCGCCATGGGTTGGTTTATGGCCAGTGATTACTGGCTTGAAAGAATGAAACAGGATCCCGATGATGTTCGCTGGGGTGTAATGGATTACGACGAATCGTATTTCGACACAGGAGTGTACCGATTCGGGTCCTGCTACAAATACAGCGGAAGCACTTCTCTTGTAGGGGACGGAAAAGGTTCAAGTACAGCAGTTAATGTAAAAATTATCCGTCTTTCGGAAGTTTACCTGATAGCTGCAGAAGCTGCCCTGGGAACAGGAAACAAGGACAAAGCCGCCACTTACCTGAATGCGATCCGCAAACGCTCTCCCAACCTGGCACTTGCCACTGCGGCCAACGTTACTGTGGATATGATCCTGGATGAAAGAAGTAAAGAGTTGTTTGCCGAAGGGCATCGTTTCTTTGATATGATCCGTCTGAACAAGACCATTACCTTCAATGATGATTTCATTTATCCTTCCGTGGTAATCACTCACCGTGAAAACACCGTTGACCGGACTTTCTACAAGATCATTCTGCCTATTTCCATTGACGAAATGAATGCAAACGAAGCCATTCGCACCCAACAGAATCCCGGCTACAATTAGAATTTATTTCTTACTGTGAAAAAAGCTCTCCTTTTGGAGGGCTTTTTTTTGTAGATCCCTTTCCACAAAAACCTTGCTTCCGTCATCCGGGACAAAGCCCGTATAAAACATGACCGATGATTTGGTCAGGGGAGTGGGTGTAAAATCCTGAACCTGTTCCACCCAAATATTTTCTTTTTGGAATTCCCTCTCCAGTATATTCATGTCATGTTGTGTGCAACCCGGATGGGAAGAAATAAAGTAAGGCACCAATTGCATTTTTACACCCCTTCTTTTTGTTTCCTTTCTGAATTCGTCAGCCAGAATCCTGTATAAATGAAAAGAAGGTTTGTGCATATATCTCAAAACGTTGTCCCGGGTATGTTCGGGTGCCACTTTTAGCCTGCCCGACACATGATACTCCAATAATTCTTTAAAATATCTCCTCGCGTCTTCGTTTAAGAACCCTTTTTCACCCAGGAAAAGATCGTAACGGATCCCGCTGCCTATAGTGACTTTTTTTACCTCCGGCAGATTTCTGACAGATTGATATATATCCAGTAACGGAATATGTGAAATATCAAGATTCCTGCATATAGCGGGATAAATACAGGATGTCCGGCTGCATGCATCACAGATTTTCCGGTTGATCCCCTGCATCCTGTACATATTGGCTGTGGGTCCGCCCAGGTCCGTGAGATGTCCTTTGAACTCTTCCATTTTTGTAAGCCTGGCTACTTCGCGTAAAACCGATCCACGTGACCGGGAAGTGATCTGTTTCCCCTGGTGTGCCGCTATAGTACAGAAACTGCACCCGCCAAAACACCCCCTGTGTAAACAGACCGAAAACCGGATCATTTCCAGGGCAGGGATTTCTTTCCCTTTATACCTGGGATGCGCTTCATAGGTAAAAGGCAGATCGTAAATCGCATCTATTTCCTCCGTATTCATGACGGCAAAGGGAGGGTTTACCACCACAACGGGACCGTCTTCGGTGTCCAGAGGCTCTGCCAGAATAGGTGAATTTGACGTATTTGCCTGTTTCTCAATTATTCTGAAGTGTTCTGCAAATAATTTTTTGCTACTTAGACAGGCTGCATGAGAAGGCAGGTAAAGAATCTGCCGGGATGATACGGGAATCTCATTATTTGTCCCGGCAATATAGGCTATTTGCGGTATTTCTCTGAGCTCGCCGGAAGTTGCTTTATTTCTCATCATCCGGGCCAACCGGATAATGGGCCGTTCTCCCATACCGTAGACCAGGTAATCAGCCCCTGAATCCACCAGGACAGAAGGCATAAGGGAATCCGACCAGTAATCGTAATGTGTCAGGCGCCTGAGTGATGCTTCAATACCTCCAATTATAACAGGAACATCGGGGTACAGTTTTTTGAGAATCCGGGTATACACCGTAACAGCGTAGTCCGGTCTCATGCCCGGTCTTCCGTCAGCCGTATAGGCATCATTGCTTCTCAAACGTTTAGCTGCCGTATAATGATTGACCATGGAATCCATATTGCCGGCAGTTACGCCAAAAAACAGGCGGGGTTTCCCCAGCTTTTTAAAATCCCTCAGGTCATCCATCCAGTTGGGTTGAGGCACCAATGCTACCCGGTATCCCTGAGCTTCAAGGACACGGCCGATAACGGCCGGGCCAAAGGAAGGATGGTCCACATAGGCGTCTCCGGAAAACAGGATAATGTCCACGTAGGCATATCCCAGCCTGTCCAGTTCTTTTTTTGAAGTCGGCAACATACGACAAAGGTACGTGAGTTTTTCCTATCTTTGAGAAAAAATAACCTGTTATGTTTTTAACCGATATTTATAAACAACGCCGGGAGGCATTAAAATCAAAACTCAACAAAGGGATCGGCCTTTTTATGGGCAATCACGAAGCTCCCTGTAATTATACGGGAAACACCTATCATTTCCGCCAGGACAGCAACTTCTTGTATTACTTCGGGCTGGATGAACCCGATCTGGCCGCTGTCATAGATTTTGAAACAGGCCAGGAATACCTGTTTGCAGACGATGTCAGCCTGGACGATGTGGTGTGGACTGGCCCACTTCCCGGAATGCAGGAAAAAGCAGAAAGGATCGGGGTGCAAGAGACCAAACCACGCGGTTCACTTTCAGCTTATGTATCGGGAGAAAAAAAGAAAGGACGTCCTGTTCATTTTCTGCCACCCTACAGAGGTGACAACATGATCGAATTGATGGATATGGTGGGAATTCACCCCGGTCAACAGAAAGAAGCAGCCTCCGAAGCCCTGATACGTGCCATAGTCAGTATGCGCATGATCAAACAGCCCGAGGAGATCGAACAGATCGACCGGGCCTGTGATCTGGGTTACGCCATGCATTATACGGCTATGAACATGGCTAAACCGGGTATGGTAGAACAGGAACTGGCGGGTATCATGGAAGGGATTGCCGTAAGCGGGGGTTACATGCCAGCGTTCCCGATCATCCTTACCCAAAACGGAGAAGTCATGCACGGGCATTCACACCATCAGGTTCTGACCAATGGTAGGTTATTGCTAATGGATGCCGGAGCCGAACTGCCAAGTCATTATTGCAGTGATTTTACCCGCACCATTCCCGTGGGAGGAGAATTTTCAGGAATACAGAAAGGCCTGTACAACCTTGTATTGGATGCCAATAATCATTGTATTAATATGTGTGCTCCGGGAGTGTCTTTTAAAGACATTCACCTGGCTTCGGCTCGCATAATCACAGACGGACTGAAACAACTGGGCCTGATGAAAGGAGATACAGCCGAAGCGGTTGCGGCAGGAGCGCACGCCGCATTCTGGCCTACCGGACTGGGGCACAATATGGGGCTTGATGTGCACGATATGGAAGATCTGGGAGAACAGTTTGTCGGTTACGACAACACCGTTTCCCGCAGTCCCCAGTTTGGTCTCAAATCCTTGCGTATGGCCCGCGTTCTGGAAGCAGGTAATGTAATGACCGTTGAACCCGGTTTTTATGTCATACCCACCCTATTAGAGATGTGGAAAGCAGAAGGCCACAACACAGCTTATATTAATTTTGAAAAATGCGAACCCCTCTATGATTTTGGAGGAATTCGCATAGAAGACGACGTTCTGATCACTAACGAAGGATACAGGTTACTAGGCAGCAAACGACTACCCGTTACTGCTGAAGAGATCCGGGATGTAATGAAATGATCTTTCCCTGTTAACGGAAAGTCCATTTTGCAGCGATCGTAGGCACTATATAGAATCCGCGGTAAAACAGGTTGCTGCTCAATTCTATTTCAGTACCCAGACTCAATCCAAAATTATCATTAACGCCCTGAAAAGCATTCAGGTTTACCCAGAATTGTGGTTGAGAAAGCAGGACAAAGGTCTCTGATTGTCTCCAGAAGTCAAGGAACCCGGCAAAAGTACATTTTCCGCCGGCAAAATCCATACCCCAAACAGTTGTAAACTGGTAATTGGAAGGCTTGGGAAGCCCCTGAATGTATTTGTACATCAACGCAACAGAGATGTTTTTAGTGCCGTCCCGGGAAGTAAAATCATAACTCACCCCTGCCATATAAGCGTTCTTGAATAAGACCTGTCCCAACAAACCGCCGTTGTATTCCAGGTGTAACGCAACAGGAACGTCCCAGAATCTCAGATTACGTGCAATTTCCCAATAAGCGTAATTAACTCCCTGCGGAGTATAGGTCATATCTATGAAGAAAAAGGTATCTCCCCATGCATCAACATGAAACATTTCCGCCGTACTTAGTATGCGGGCATCACTGCCAAGCGAATCCGGATACAGCCATTGTCCTGTCTTGTAATGCAATTGCAGATTCTGGGCTGTTGCCCCCTGTATTCCAGCAACAGCCAGGATCGTAAACAGGATGAATATCTTACGCATGTTATGCTTTTCAATCGTTAAGGAAAAGACTGCGGGGATCCTCGTAAAATTTCAGAAAATCTTCCACCGAGGCGTGACCCGGATAAGGTGCAAAGATATGGTTTGGCATCTGATAACCTGGAGCATTGCGCCATACCAGCAAATAAGTAACGGGAATATCCTCGGTTGCTTTAAGTATCACTTGGGTAAACCATTCCGGATTCCCCAATCCGCCCATTCCGCATTCGGTCAGTGCTATCTGTTTATTATGTTGCTTGCCAAGACGTGAAACCAGGGTCAGCTCGTTACGCAATATCTCTATAAATTCCGGGCCGTCTCCGTAAGCGTCCAATCCCAGAATATCTACATAATCATCGCCCGGATATCTTTCCATGTAAACCTGTTCGGTCAGGCCCCCATAATTGGGAGAATATGCCATTATAAGATTGTCCAGGCCGCGGTTTTTCATATAATCTACTGTCATTTTCCACAAAGAAATATATTCTTCAGGGGAACAGATCTTTCTCCCCCACCAGAACCATGAACCGGTATGTTCATGCCAGGGCCGGAATATAACGGGAATTTTTGTCCCGTCTTCCAGGGTAAGCGATTCCAGGAAAAGGGCGGCCTTTTCCAGCCAGCCAAGGAACATTTCATGATGGGAACCTCCTTCAAAAACCGAGGCTACAACCGTATTGTCAGATGTATCCCAGGCGTTGGAAGAAGTAACGGGATTGCGTATATGCCAGCTGATGGTTACGATCCCCCCTGCCATGTAATGATCCTTAATGGCCTGGCGCATGACATCGAAGGGAACTCCGTCCAGGTTTTTATCATCCCCCAGTTCAATGTGTCCCAGATCACAACCCAGTACTGCCGGATGGCTGCCGCATACCTCTTTCACATCTCCCCGGCCTTCTTCGTATTCCCAGGAGTAACCGTAAAACGGATAATCTTCCTGTCCAAAAAAGAATTGGTTGTCATCGGCTGCCTGTTGCAACCGATCCATAACAGTATCTGCTTCCGGAGATACGGTCCGAACTTGTTTTTCCGTACAGGCGAACGCTGCGATCGCCAGTACAATCAATGCCAAACGTTTCATAGTCACAAATATAGAAAAAAGGAGTGTAAAAACCTTGCAATACCGTCGTCATCCACTGAAGGTGCAATGTGTGAAGCTGCAGCAAGCACTGTGGGATCATTCGAATTTCCCATAGCCACTCCCACCTGAACATACTCCAACACGGATACGTCATTCCCTCCGTCTCCGAATGCCATAGTCCCTTCCCTGTTCAGATTATAATACCGAAGGATCTTTTCAATTCCCGTTTTTTTACTGTTCCCTTTAGGTGTCACATCGGCAAAATGAGGGTGCCACCGGCTGGACTCACAATTTGTGAAGACCTCTTTCATGATCTTCTCTTCCAGGGCCAGATCTCCGTAGACATTCACCTGCATAACATCTTCAAATACAGTGTGTAACGGACGCACCTCCGGGAGATCCACTCCAAGAAATACCGACAGGTCCTCAACGTCCTGATTGATTAAATTGATATAGACATTGTCCCGCGTCATAAGCGATACGGGGAACGGTTCATTTTTCTCCAGGTAATTGACAAGCGCCCGGATATCCCTGCTGCACAATAACAACCGTTTTGTGCCACAACGCCGTCAAAATGAATGTTGCCGAGTTGTGGATGCGTAAAATCCTGAACCAGCACTTTTGGCCTGGCATGCTTTGATCGCTTTTGCGGCAGAATCGGGTACCGAATGGGTTTTAAAACTGACCAGGGTGCCGTCAATGTCAAAAAAGATGGAATGTATCATAAATAAGCCGCAAAGATATATCTTTGTTTCCATGAAACATAGAATAATTGGCATAACCACACTGCTGCTTTTAACAGGCAGTTTCTTAATGGCACAGGACCCTGTATACTATAGGAGTGTTATACGGGAATTATCCTCTGAAAAATACCAGGGCCGTTCCGACTACAAAAACGGAGATAAGAAAGCGGCCAGGTTCCTGGTCCGGCAATTTAAAAACATAGAAGGTGTTGAACCGGCCCTGAAAGACTTTTACCTGCAACCTTTTTCTTACGGTGTGAATGTTTTCCACAAGAAAATGGAATTGAGCGTAGACGGTCGTGAAATGGTTCCCGGAACAGATTTTATTGTCCGTGAATTTTCTCCCTCACAGAAAGGTTCATACGCTTTGGAATATATTTCCCACGACGATCATCATCCGGAACGTTTGCTGCCTTTACTGGAAACCGGGAAATTCAAAGATTCTTATATTGTTTTGCAATTTGACCTGGTATACAAATACCTGGGAATAGCCCCCGAAGTTCTTTATTCCATGCCCCTGGCGGGATTGATCATGATACGTGAAGGCCAGCCTCCGTTTTTCAAATCCCGCAGTGGCAAAATGCAACCTGTGCCGGTGATCTGGGTAAGCCCCCAATTCCCGGAGAACGCAAAAAAAATAACCGTTCGCTTTGAGAGTCAATGGATCAAAAATTACACTTCTTCCAACGTGATAGCCTGTCTTCCGGGTCAAGAGCGTAAGGATTCCTGTATCATATTCATAGCCCATTACGATCACCTTGGGCATTTCGGTAAGGATGTTTTTTATCCGGGAGCCAATGACAATGCCTCCGGAACGGCTTTTCTGCTAACCCTTGCAAGTTATTATGCGCAGCCTGAAAACAGGCCGGATCTGACTTACATTTTTATTGCTGCCGCCGCCGAAGAAAACAACCTGTTGGGTTCAACGTATTACACTGAAAACCCGGCTATTCCCTTGGATAAAACGTTGCAGGTCATCAACCTGGATATGGTAGCGGATAACGGAGACCACCTGTTTGTGGAAACCGGACCTGAAGGAGAAGCATCCCTTTTAAAATTCAGGGAGATCAACAAACGGCTGGACCTTTTCGGAACCATAGAACAGCATCCGCTTTCGAACGACAGCGATCATTATCCGTTTGCCATGAATAAAGTTCCTGCACTGTATATAATGGTAGACGGCGATGCCTACTCGGTTTATCACACGCCTCTGGATGACTACCGTCACATATATACCAACCGTTATTCGGATCTGTTCAGACTTGTGACGGAATTTGCCAGCATATTCTGAACATCAGGGATCCAGTTGGTGCCGTTGACTGGCATATAAGTTAACATACCCAGCTTTTTCCCTGTCTGTATGTTAGCCTGCCCGTCATCTATAAACAGGATTTCACCGGGTTCGTCATTTAATGTGGCAAGTACTTTCTCAAATATGACGGGATCGGGTTTCACGCATTGCATCCGGTAAGAAAGAAAAAGATGATCGAAGAACTCATACAGAGAACGACCAGTACCACAGAAATCCGGATTGGCCGCCCAGTCCATAATAAAAGGATTTGTATTACTCAACAGGCAGACTTTATATTCTTTTCTCAATGTTTCAAGAAATAAGAGCCTTTCCGCGGGTACATCCCTGATAATTGACAACCAGGCCTGCGAAGCCTGCTCACAGGTGATGATCTTTCCGCATAAACGGCTTAATTCCGAACAAAAACCTTTTGCATCCAGACGCCCGTCTTCCAGTTCCAGAAAAAATTCCTTTTGCTTGTAACAATCCAGGTAAGAAGCCGCATTCTTCAGTCCCAGTTTTTGAAACGCTTCTACGGAACGGTCACGATCTATATTGATAATTACCCCTCCCAGGTCAAAAAGTATGGTTTTAATCATTGTCAAAGATCGTATTTAGCCATCCCGTGAATGACCCAAATGTGTATTCCTTTCTCTTCATACATTTTCATCTCTTCCAAAGAAGGATTGTCAGCCGGAGCGACCAGAAAAGCACCCCTTATCAGATCGGGACAAACTGCCATAAAACGCCAGGTCATATACCCGCCTGCCGATGTGCCGCCAATAATTACACGTTCCGGATCTATCTTATGTTGTTTTATTACATCCTTTATCAAAGACTCAACGGTAGGAATATATATAGATGTTCCCGTCTTTTTATTTTTGGTTATCCAGGTCCCTTCGGGAATGTACTGCATCCCTTTTGTGTTGTCGTAATATTCATTGGCTTTAGGAAACAATATATACGCTCCTCCCAGCTTGTCCTGGTATTCTTTGCCTGCATATACTATAAAATCGGTATACTCGGCACACCTGACGCCCTCCATGCCGTTGGCTGCTCCGTGAAACACCACTCTAAGGGGATAATTTTTGTCGGGATCGGCTCCGTGGGCAAACGGATCATACAGGTAATACTGCATATCTCCCACCTGCGGATCAATTCCTGAAAAAGTATAATGTTCCAGCAAACGGATCAGATCCATGTTGTCGCCCTTATGGGTGGGCCCTTTTCCGGTAAAATCATTTTCGGGAGGAAAACGTTTTTCTTCTACATATCGGACTGCAGATTCCCTGTTCCAGGTTATAATAGCCGTTTTATACCTGAAATTTGCATTCAGAGATGGTATGAAAGTACTGTAAGGTTTACTTTCTGCTACCCCTGCAGCTATTTGTTCCATGAGTACTTCCATATGGTCCAGATATTCTTTACCCAATTTATTCAAAGATCTTTTTTGCCAGGAATGACCTCCCCATAAAGTCAACTGTTCTTCTGACAGATTATTATCGGTGTTCCTGAGGTATTCCGTAAAAGAGCGGAAACTCCCGTAAAACCGATCAAAACTATCGTAATCAAAGAGCCATAGACCTCCTCCTGATCCCAGGGCATCACCCGAAAACACAAGATTTTCATTTTTCAGGATGAAAAGCGTGGACCCCGGCGTATGACCCGGCAATAGAAATGTTTCAACAATTTTTTGTTCTCCCAGATCCAGAGAAGCACCTTTACTGAAATAGACAGTCCTATCTGCAGGAAACAGATCCCTTTTAGGGAAAAAGTCTTCCATTGGAACCCAAAACTCAACTTCAGGATCATTCACAAATACAGGCAGCATTCCCAGGTGATCACCGTGGTTATGTGTTACCGTTACGATCAACTTCCTGTTCCCGATCTTATCGTAAATGATTTCCCTGAGGCAGTCGGTCGGATGGTCATACCAGTCGATCATATTGGAAAGATCTATAAGTAAGGCTTTCTCTGTTCCAAGGATCAGGTACATATCTGAACAATTATTCATTCCTGACACTTTTCCGTCTTCTCCTGTATGTACTCCGGGAGGATTTTGGTTGTTGGCATCCTGGATGTTATACACATCATCAGCTATTCGGGTAATTGTATAAGGTCCCAATATCTGTTGTCCGGTCTCTTGTCCAAATGCATTGTGCCAGATAAGATTGCCAAAAACCATTAAAAGCGTGAATAAAAACCTTGTCATATATTTATTGAATTTGGTTCTGCGTCAGCAAAAGTAACTTTTTGAATGCATAAATAGCAATATTCTGAACAAAAACGAGTTCACATTTATGTTAATATTTGAACTTCAGTAAATCACCCGTTATGAAAAACATTCTCATTTTTATTACATTATGTACGATCACCGGTTGTAATATCCATCGTGGTTCTGATATCCCCTGGAATAACGGAACCTGGGTGGATCTGACCTTGGATTTTGAAGAAAGTACCACATACTGGCCTACAAACGTCACGTTCAGTCATGATACCGTATCTTACGGGATCAATGACAAAGGGTATTTTTACTCTTCTTTCTGTTATGCGGCAGAAGAACACGGAGGAACACATTTTGACGCCCCTTTGCATTTTACCGAGAACGGGAGATCTATTGAGCAGATAGTCCCCGAAGAATTTACGGGAGAAGGGATCTGTGTTGACGTATCCGAAAAAGCACTCAGCGACCGCGACTACCTTGCATCCGTTCAAGATTTCCGGGACTGGGAACAAAAACACGGAACAATCCCTGACAGGGTCATTGTTTTATTAAGAACCGGGTTTGGTCGGTTCTGGGGGGATCCACTGAAATATACCGGGACTTTGAAAACAGGTTCTGCGGGGGTTAAGGAGCTGCATTTCCCGGGGTTGGATCCGGAAGCTGCCGAATGGCTTGTAAAGGAAAGAAACATCAAAGCATTCGGGCTGGATACTCCCAGTATTGACCGGGGACAGTCCACAGAGTTTATGACACATCGTATCCTTTTCAGTCACAACATAACGGCCTATGAAAACATTGCGCATCTTGAGCTTGTTCCTCCACGTAACTTTTACGTGGTTGCAGCTCCTATGAAGATCAAAGGCGGCAGCGGAGCTCCCTTGCGTTTGCTGGTCTGGATCCCTGAAGAATAAACCGTTCCCGCTTAAAGCAGTTCCAGTATTTCAAGATCGTTGGGTTTTACCTTGGAGGGCCAGTACCCAATTAGCCTGCCCTGTTCATCCACCAGGTATTTGGCAAAATTCCAGGATAATCAGCCCGGGTGAATAGGCTTGGTTGAGTGCCTCCACTTCCGCAAACTGAGGGGTAAAACCGCATTTGGAAGCAGTATTGACCAGCAGCACTTTCTTTCTTCTAAGTTGTTCAAAAGAGAAATCCTCCCCTTGAATGGTTTTAAAGGACAATTCATAAAAGCTTTTTGGAGGGTCAACGGCTTTCCGGTCGTTTTGCTTACTGTTTCCTGAAAAAAATGAAAATAGCACGGCACACATGATAAGAATAGTTTTCATTATACAATTTTTAAAGATTCACATAAAAAAGAAGCCACACAAGCAGACAATCGTTTCTGCCAGAGAGTGGCGCCGGAATAACAGACTATGGGCAAAACCCATTCCAGCAAGGCCATTGCGTAAGGAATAAACGATTTTTCTTTACGGGCAGCATACGCGGCATATTCCCTCATTTTTATGGTAAGCGAGATATTCCTGTGCATGATCTCCGGCAATTTACCGGTCCATTCCCGGTCCGGCTTTCTTTCCAGTGATAAGGTGTTCCTGTAGAATTCTATAAGATAATCCAGTACATCCAAAAAATCCCGTTCTGTTTCCATGGGATAGGATTCAATCATGAAAATGGCTTCCAACCGCGCAAAATCCGATACAACGGACCGGGGCCGGGTTTCGGAAAAATCAATGAGGTAAACGTTCATCTTATCATCCAGCAGAATATTCTGCATGTTCAGATCCCCATGGCATACGCACGTATAATAATCAAAGCTCTCCTGCCGCCTTTTGGGATACTCTTCTTTAAGAAACCGGTAAGGATTCAAAAAGTCTTCAGTGCGGCCGTCAATCCGAAAAGAGACATTACGGGCGTCTATGCCAAGGATCGACTCGGCTTTATCAATAAGATCGGGGAAAAAAGTCTTTGTGGGATCATGGTCCTTGTACGGATATATCCGTTCCCTTACAGGCTGTCCGTACCAAGGTTTTAATATCTTCAGGAAAATTTTGTCAAAGAGGGGTTTTAATGATCCCACATCCATATTACGAAAATACCACGTTAACCATTTTAATTCGGTGTCTTCTCCACCAATTCCCACAAAGTTATAGCGTAAAGCACCCATCTGGCAATGAAAAGCCGTTCCCAGCACCATGGCACTGTTGTTCAAAATATAAGGCATGGCATATATCCGGCATCGTTCCGCTTCCCTTGATATCAGAGGCCTCGCCCCGATCTTCAACACCGTAGGCCGAAGCACCCTTCCCCTGTCATCGAATGATTTTACATAAAAGGTACTGGCCGAGTACCCTCCGTGGAGTCTTTTGATCTCCACTTTTTCAGAATCCCTGTATAAAGACCTGGTAAGGTAAGCATAGTATTTTTCCTGAAGCGTCTCCCCTGTGCATACCACCTTGGGGATATACCCGGCGGCCTCTGATATTCCTCGAGAATAAAACAACCAGCATACCGGATCCATAAGCATTGCTGAAATATCTCCTGCGGTTACTCCTTCTACGTTATCCCATGTGAGCAACGAACGGCAATACTGCTGAAATGTTTCATCCGGCCGCATATCAGTTATACGTTGCAACAGAAATGTACCTCCCTGCCATGTCTGGCTGTCCCGGCTAAGATATACGGATAATGTCGGCCTGTCAGTATCCCGGGTCAGGCAAACGGCAGCACACAGAAAACAATCTTCACCACAAGACAAATGTGTTGTATGTTGAAATATATCAGAGATCTTTATCTTTTGCCCATCCTCAATAGATATTTTTACCATAGGAAATTCCCGAACAGACATCGCCCGGTCCACAAAAACGGTTGCCTGCAAGGGGTCACCAGCTATCCGGAAATCCGGTGCAAAATTCTGATCATCTGGGATAAGTCCGGTACAGTGATAAAGTGTAAAAAACAATCCCCCGGGAGCATCACTTCTTAACAAGGTCTCTCCAAAGGCTCCGCATCCCGTTGCTATAGCAAGAGATCCATAATCAGTCAACACCGGTTCTTCCCATTGCTGAAGAACCGAATCCGGACTTGTTTTCAAAAGCTCAGTCTTCCACGGGATCTTTTCCTCATATACCTTTACATCACTTGAAAGAGCATTTTGCTGTTCTTCAATGAATGCCACGGCTTCTGAAACTTCATGAAAGAGGTTAAAAACAGATTCCAGTCCCGCCATTTGAAACACACGGAACAATTCATCTGAAAACCCGGCAACTGCCAGTTTGCCTCCCTGTAATCCCAATTCTCTGGAAGTACTCAATAAAACACGTATGCCGCTGCTTGACAGGTATGAGCACTCCGAAAAATCGACAACTAAAAAATGAAGCCCGGCAGTCATATCCCGGACTGCCTGATGGAAGGAGGCACTGTGAACCGTATCCAGCCTTCCGCAGGGCCGGATACAGTGGACAGAGGAATACTGATGCCTGGTTACTTCAAACATATTGCAAGTTACGTAATAATCTTTCTATATTTCCTCTATAAATCCTATTCTGTATTATCTGAAAACAGCTCTACGCGGAC
>WOYI010683631.1_pt1 | contig 55070 bp, 46 predicted proteins | sample 6423411 | NCBI WGS metagenome assembly WOYI01 (sample SAMN13441803, study PRJNA592873) | oil field metagenome | biome: oil field; feature: oil-well bore; material: oil-contaminated soil; isolation source: oil-contaminated soil from oil-well borehole | place: Germany: Wietze | collected 2016-10-18 ... | reverse complement strand
TCGGCGATTACCTATGCCGTCCGAAGGGGAAAGGCGCTTGTTGAGGACAATTCATTAATTGTGATGGCCTGTTTTATGGATAACTTCAAAGATGTATGTGTACACCGATAACCGATCTCTTGAAGCGGAAGGTTATCCGGTCTTTATTTTTATATCACCTTCTACATAACGGTGAATGATGCCGGAAATAAGCGTTTGGTATGGCATACCCATCTCCATAGCTTTCTTTTGAATTCCAATAAAATCATGGTCATACAGACGAATCGTTATCCGCTTGTCTTTTTTAAGTGTGTTATTCGCCGCTGCCTTAATCGATTCTATTTCTTTTTTTGATGGCGCAGTAAGCTTCATCTTGCCCTTTTCCAACGCATCAAGAATATCTTTTTCTTCTTTATCGTATTTCATTTTGATTCTCCTGTTCTTCGTTATACATTTTTGTTGCCTTCCTGCTGGGTATTATTGTTTTTAGAAAAATCCTTTTCCACGATATATGGGACGACATAAATATAACTATCTACAATAACAAAATACAGCTTTTGTCCGGGATAGTTTGACTGGTCGGGATGATCAGTTACTTTCCAGACATCGCCTCGGAGGCTGTCCGAGAATAGCTTTTTAGGCCTTTTTTGCACTCGTAACTACTTGATATTACAGAAGCCGAATTTAGTAAAATTGAGTTTTCGGACAGCCTCCTCGGGAAAGATGAATGATTATTTGTTCGAAAGATATATGTCTTTCTTTTTTTAACCATTCATTCTTTGCGGGATTCCACTCGTATTTCATGATTCAATTGTACATCATTCGTATTGCAGCGCAACGAAGTAGATGGACTTTTTTCAACAGCCCCTCACGGCATTTCAAAAATTTGGACTCCCGCCGGCGGCCGAAACTGGAACATTTTTTGCGCCAGTCCCGTATTGATGAAAATATTGGAAAATTTCAGCGTAGTAGAATTGCCCATAACATCATCGAAGCTTACCTGCAAAATATAAAAATTGTTTTTATCAATAGTCATCCTGACTGAATTGCAGGCCGCCGTCTTTTCCCTGGGAATCAACATAAGTAAATAATTGCCGTCTTTGTCATAAGCTTTGGGTTCGGCATTTTTTATTACAAAATCATCTTGCATTTTCCCCGATCCGGCAAAAAAGTTTATTAAAAACTTCGATTGGAAAATACTTTCTGCCTTCTGCTGATAAGCGACCTTTTCCTTAGCAAGGTAGAGCCACGCGGTTTTACTGTTAATCACCAGTTTTTTACCTTTGGGATTGGAGTATTCCCAGAGCATATTCTTTGGATTCTTAAAATAAACGCGGCCTTCTTCCCTTTGAGTTTTCTTGACTGATGTTAATGTTGCTTCCTGAATGAAATTTGCCTTCAGGTCTTTCGTTTCCTCATAAGTGCTCTGAAGCTTTTGGGCAATATTGCCAACCGCCGGAAGTTCTTCGGAAAAAGCACAACAAGGCCAAGCCGGCAGCGATAGAATAAGGCAAAGAACAATCTTTGTTGCCGTAAATAGCTTATTTGTATTGAAAATAAATTTTATCATTTTTTTATAAAAAAACGGCCATTGATGGCACACTTTTTCCTGTGAAGTTTATATCTGTCTTTATCCATACCTCTTAAGTGACGATGATATAAGGCTATATTGATAAGTTATTGATTATATTGAATGTTTTAATTGCCTAAACCTTGTGCAATTTGGTGTAAAATCGTAACAATTACACACTTAGAGACATTATCAACAAAGTTATCAACAACCATTTCCACAGTGTTGTGGAATACAAACCCAAGTACCTGTATCAAAGAAGAAAAACAAAAAATTTACTTCCTGGCAGTCTTTTTCCCGTCAAATATTTTGACGCGCCAGCCGAACGGATCAGCTTTCAATCCATATTGAATTTGCAGGATTTCATTATATAATTTCTCCGCCAGCACTCCGGTCTTGCCGCCGTTGATCGAATATTCCTTACCGCGGAAATGAATATGCCCCACCGGAGAAACGACGGCCGCCGTTCCGGAAGCAAAAGCTTCTTTCAATGAACCATTTTTGGAAGTAGCAATAACCTCGTCAATGGATATCGGTCTTTCCACAACCTTGGTTTTTAAATGTTTTGCCAAAGTTATCACTGAATTACGCGTCACACCCGGCAAAATCGATCCGGCTAAAGGAGGTGTAATTAATTCATTGCCCATGACAAAAAAGATATTGCTTGTTCCAACTTCTTCCACGTATCTTTTCTCGGAGGAATCAAGCCACAGAACCTGCGTGTACCCCATATTAGTGGCTATCCTGCTGGCATAAAGGCTGGCGGCGTAATTACCGGCCGCCTTAATATGACCGATTCCTCCGCGCACCGCGCGGGAGTATTCCTCCGATACATACATTTTTGTCGGAGCAAATCCCTGCGGATAATAAGCTCCCACCGAACCTGCCACTATAAAAAAGAGATATTCGCTGGCCGGATGCACACCCAGTGCCGCTTCAGTGGCAATCATGGTCGGACGTATATATAAAGATGTTCCTTCACCGTGGGGTATCCATTCCTTTTCCAGAATAACAAGTTTCTTGATAGCCTCCAGAAAAATTTCCTCATCCATCTGTGGCATACAGAGTCTTTCCGCAGATACATTCATCCTTTTAATATTTTCCATCGGACGGAAAAGATAAATTTCGTCTTTTGGTCCGCGATAGGCTTTGAGACCTTCAAATATTTCCTGACCGTAATGCAGACACATGGCCGTTGGATCAAGCTGTATTTTACGGTAAGGTTCGATTACCGGATCATACCATCCCTTGCCTTCTTTATATTTAATATTGAAAAAGTGGTCCGTAACCACCTTGCCGAAACCAAGCTTGGACTCATCACGTGGCTTAGCTTTTCTTTCTTTAGTTGGTGTTTTCCTTATTTTAATTTCCATAAATGCCTCTTTCACCAGGCTCTAGCCTCAGTTATATTCTTCTACTATCCGCAAATCGGTCTGGTATTAAAATTTTTCTTTGACATAGCACTAAATTAAACTTCTATCAAGACTTCGGTACTGAATTGCTTCGGCAACATGAGCAGGCTCAATATTCTTTTTGTTTTCCATATCGGCGATTGTGCGGGACACTTTTAATATACGGTTTACTGCCCGGGCGCTTAACCCCAGTTTTTCAATGGCCATTTCGATCAGTTTATGCGCTTCTTCGTCTATCGAACAAAAATTCTTAATTTGTTTTTCCGTCATCCGGGCGTTACAAAGAACGCCGTTTTGTCCGAAACGTTTTTTCTGCAAATCACGCGCTTTATTGACCCGTTCTTTGACTGCCGCAGAAGATTCTCCCTGTTCTTTATCGGACAGAGCCCGATATTTTACCGAGGGGACTTCAATGTGTAAATCTATCCTATCCAATAGTGGCCCGGATATTTTAGACTGATACTGACGAATCTGTTGCGGGGTACAGCGACAAGTATGCACGCGATCGCCGAAATAGCCGCAGGGACACGGATTCATCGCCGCCACCAGCATGAATTTCGCGGGAAAGGAAGCGGTTACTGAAGAACGAGTGATTGTTATTGTGCCATCCTCCAATGGTTGTCTCAGAGCTTCCAGAGCGTTTTTTTTGAACTCGGGAAGTTCGTCCAGAAAAAGAACGCCCAAATGAGCAAGGCTTATTTCTCCAGGATGAGGCGTCTGACCACCTCCCACCAGACCGGCGTCCGATATGGTGTGGTGCGGCGAACGAAAGGGACGCACCGCCATTAGCGTTTCATCTTTATTCAGGAAGCCGGCAATGGAAAAAACTTTGGTCACTTCAATCGCTTCATCAAAAGAAAGATCGGGTAAAATCGTCGGCATCCTTTTTGCCAGCATACTTTTTCCTGAGCCGGGCGGTCCGATCATCAGAACGTTATGTCCACCGGCTGCCGCTATTTCCAAGGCTCTTTTGGCCTGCTTCTGCCCTTTTATTTCGTTAAAATCCAAATCATATTTACTTGTTTTTTGAAAAATTTTATTTATGTCCAGAGAAAGCGGCTCAATGTTCTTTCTTCCTTCCAGAAATTCCACAACATCCGGCAATGTCTTTACCGGAATTACTTTAATTCCTTCCACCATGGCCGCTTCCGCAGCGTTTTCTTCAGGAACGAAGACAGACTTAATGCCTATTTCCTTCGCCTTGAAAGTAGCCGGCAAAACACCGTTTACTCTTTTTATACTTCCATCAAGTGATAGTTCCCCGATAAAAAAACAATCCTTTAAATTATCTTCTTTAATTAATTCTTCTGCGGCCAGAATGCCCACAGCGATGGGCAGATCAAAACCGGTGCCCTCTTTTTTAATGTCGGCAGGCGCCAGATTAATGGTTACATGACTGCGGGGGAAACGATAGCCGGAATTTTTTATGGCGGCCCGAATCCGGTCCCTGCTTTCTTTAACTGAAGCATCCGGCAGGCCTACCGTAGCAAACTGAGGCAGCCCCTGAGATGTATCAACTTCCACGAACACAGGGTATGATTCCATGCCAATAACGCTCATACTGATTACTTTAACGAACATTAGGACCTCTTCAACAACAATTTTCCAATACCATTTTGATTGGAAGCTGCCGCCTGCAAGGTGGTTATTACAAGCGAATTGGTATGAAATACTAGCTAATCGGAATCTCAATATCAAGATATTTTCTTGCTTATACCAATTCTATTTTCCGCTGTACCAGCATTTAGGCAAAGGAAGAGATGGTTTGTTTTGCGTATTATCAGTATCCAACGGATGCGGGGAAATTTTAGTAAACGATGGACTACTTACGCGATCATTGCGCAAAAAAGTAAGTTCCGTCACCATAGGAAGCTCTATATCTTCGAATTTTACAGAATCGGAACAATTATTGGGATGATTGTGAACACATGTATGTGTTTGTAAAAGTTTTTCAAACACCTGCGATACCAATTTAAAAAATGGTTTACTCCAAAGTTCATTTAGAGCATGAAATTCAACCACAATAATCCTGAAACGTTTCAACAAATCATCAGAAGCGATTAATAGCACCTCATATTCAGACCCTTCAATATCCATTTGCAACAATAAATCACCTTGCGAATCAGGCCATGATGATTTTACCCAATCGTCAATAGTCATTAATTTATCGTTGGTTTTTATACTGATATGCTTTTGTGTAAACTCAAAAAGCTCGTGAGACTGGGTTGGTTTCTCTACAGATCCATCTGCTAAAAAAACCTTCATTCCCCTGTCCGCACAATCTTTCTCAAATACAGAATCAAAACCCACACCGGGCACGATACGGACACCCAATGAAGACTCATTTATTGCCCGGCGAAAATTATCTTCGCTCAACCTTAATGCTTCCACCGCCTTTATGTGGCTGGCGATTTCCTGCTCAAGCGCCTGATTAATAATCTGATAATCAGCGGTTCTTCTTTTCACTCGCTCTTCCAGTTCCTGATTAAATTATTAGTTCTTACGGATGTTTATGAACTATGGTAAAAATAAAGTCCGGACAAGCATACTAAAACCGGATGAATTTAAAAAATATTTAAAAAAATAGTTACGTTTCTTGACTCATTAATTGGCCTATGTTAAAGGTCAACAAAATCGAGTGGAGCTATTCCGCAAATAGTACATTAAGCTCTGTTTGATAATGCGACTTACCGCGATTTAAGTCAAATTCATTTATCTGTTGAAATCGGGAATGTCAAAGTCGCTGATTTGATTCAACAACAAATTCTTAGAGTCAATAAATGCCATGAAAAAATTGTCCCATGTGAATGATGAAGGCCACGTCCAAATGGTAGATGTTACAGCAAAGGCTCAGACTTTTCGCAAGGCGAAAGCCCGGGGAATTGTCAAAATGGATTCTCAAACTTTAAAATTAATAGAAAAAGGTAAAATTGCCAAAGGGAATGTTTTGACAACGGCAAGAATTGCAGGCATTATGGCTGCAAAGAAAACGGGAGAACTCATTCCCCTCTGCCATCCGCTGCAATTAACGGGAATTGACGTCGATCTGAATATTGATCATAAAAACTCGCAAATTGTAATAGAAGCTCAGGTGCAAATAGCAGGGAAAACAGGTGTGGAAATGGAAGCACTAACAGCCGTGAGCATTGCCGCTTTAACTATTTACGATATGTGTAAGGCTGTAAATAAGAAAATAGTTATCGGAGAAATCATGCTTTTAGAAAAAAGTGGCGGCAAAAGCGGCACTTTTATTCGTGACTAGCTAGAATTAAAACCATTCGGAAAAGCAATATTTGCATGTTTTATTAATCAATTAAATCAGGGAACTAATAAATGACACAAAGTATTTTTAAAATTAAAAGGACTTTCCTCATACCTTTTATCACTGTCGTTGTTCTTCTCTTCTTATTGTTTCTAATCAGTTTATTTAAAGGTCAAATGCTGGAGAAAATCATTCTGGCAGTTTCTTTCACCATTACCTTATTTATTGCTGTTGAAGCAACAAAAAGAAAAATTATTGTAACTAACGAAGGCTTAAAAATAGAGAAGTTTTTTCGTATAAAAGAACTTACCTGGGCAGAGATTACACAATTAGGAGTTGTTATCCTGCGTAATAAAATTTATTTTATATTAACAACGACCAAGGGATTTTATTTTTTTTCCAACTTATTAGAAAACCATGCTTTACTTATTCGTTCTCTTGTGGATAAGGTGGAAAATGAGAAGGTCGAAATAGAGGTTAAGAATTATCTGGAAAATCCTGTGGAACAACGTTCTTTGATTGTGATGTGTTGGTTCGGTGTCTTAATCTGTACTGCCTTTATAATTTTAAAAGTGTTATCATTTCAGGTTGGGAATTAACCATTCTTTTTAAGGATATTTTACTTTCTTCGTAAATTCTACCCGAAAGGAGTAAGCTTCAAAAAATGCGATCGAAAAAGCACAACAAGTCAGAAATGGTTATGAATGTAAAGGCAACCCCTTATGTGGCTGTTGAAGAAATAATGGAAAAAAAACTGGAAGATATTACTACAATTTTATCTTCTTCCGGTGATCGCAAAAGCAAGATTTATGAAGAAGTCCTGAGTATGGTGGAAAAGGGTTTATTTAAAATTGCTTTGCGCCGGTCAAATGGCGTAAAGAGTTCCGCCGCAGTTTTTTTAGGCATTAACCGCAACACATTTACTGATAAAATGGCTAAACTGGGTATTAGCTGTGGAAAAAATCATAAGTAATCTTTTAAAAAATATTTATGACTGGAACGATTAAAAAAACTGTAACCTTATCTCCAAAGGTAATTTGTCTCTTAAAAAAAGGGGTTCGGATGACGGCCCCTTTTTCTGTGGAAATCGGTGATGAAGTAAATCCGGAAAGGATTGCCGATTCCTCAATAATTTATGGCGCCGCAAGGATTTACGGTGAAAACACATTAATTTCACCGGAAGTAAAACTGGGGTTCGAAGGACCGGTTACTTTAATTAATTGTCAACTGGGCAACGCAGTAGAACTCAAGGGCGGATATTTTACCAATTCGGTATTTTTAAATAAGTCAACAATGGGCGGCAATGCGCAGGTTCGTTCCGGCTGCCTCCTGGAAGAAGAAGCAGGCGGAAATCATTGTGTCGGTTTAAAACAAACAATCCTCTTTCCTTTCGTGCAGCTGGGAAGTCTGATTAATTTTTGTGATTGCCTGATGGCTGGTGGCACGAGTCGCAGGAATCACAGTGAAGTGGGCAGTTCCTACATCCATTTCAATTATACTCCGCGGCAAAACAAAGCGACTCCTTCATTAATCGGCGATGTGCCGCGCGGCGTAATGCTTAGGGAACCGCCGATCTTCCTGGGAGGTCAGGGTGGCATTGTGGGACCGGTACAAATTGATTATGGAACGGTGATTCCCGCAGGTGTTATTTGCCGGCAGGATTTTAAAACCGGGGGAATACATTGGACATCGCTTTCTTCTCTGGAAAAGAAGAAAGATTCTGCTGCCGGTGCCTGCAGCAGCGACATTACTAGAAAAGTTAAGCATAACATAGAGTACGTGGCTAATTTATCGGCCTTGAGGCAGTGGTATCACCATGTGCGTCGAGAGTTTTTTATGCAAGAAACGTATGGCGAAGCCCTTTATTACGGAGCGTGCAGGGTTCTGGATGAAGCCCTTGCAGAACGAATCAAGCAGTTACGACTGTTTGCACAAAACATAGAAACTTCCATGGAAGTAGTCACGAAAAAAATGGAAAAAATATATCCAGGCAGCGTGTCCCGTACTCAAAAACAGTTTTTGCAGGATTGGCCGCGAATGGAAGCATATCTTTCCGGTAATAATGAAGAAAAAATCGGGCTGAAAAAAAGAGACTCTTTTGTAAAAATAATGCAGCGCCTTTCCAACAAAGGTAACTCTTATCTGGAATCAATACATTTGTTGACACCCGCACAAACCCGGGAAGGTACGGACTGGTTAAGAAGTATTACTAAAAACATTATAACTGAATGCGTAAATAATAACCCTGACGCTTCGCGGCGGAAAGAAAAATAATGTTTATTGCGCGAATGCTCAATACCATAAAAAATATGGGCCGGTTTCTTGCGGTCTGTCAAATATTTACAGGAAAACATCCGGCAAATGTTTCCGTTCCGGCAATAATTTTTTTCCCGGTTTTGACTTATCAACTTAACTGCGGCTTTGCCGGACTGATGACTTTCCATCCCGATAAAAAACCTGCGGAATTAACCGAAGATCTTGCGCTGGCAACGTTGTGGAAGAAGATCAAAAGTTTTGGTCTAAAAAATGCTTTGGCCGGAAAGATTACCGCAGAAAAATACTTGGATGGGCTCGAAACGCTCAGTTCCATGGAAAAAATCACATTGGAGCTTAAGCAGGAAAGTAAACAGGAATTTCTTTTCTTTCATGCTGAAAGATCCAAAATACTTCTCGGTTTAGTTGAAAAAATGAAATCATTTCTGGCGGAAGAAGAAAACATCCTGGAAGACAATGCCGCCAGATTTACTTCCACCGATCTGGAAATTATCAACAGCCGTATTATTCTGTTTAAAGATATCCAATGGATTTTAGAAAAAGATGTCCTGGCTAATTTCCCGAAGATTCTTGATCTTTCCGGAGCAAAAAAGATATCCGAACTCAAACCGGCGGCCTTCAAAAAATACCGGCAAATTAATTTGTTACTCAATGCACTGGATCGTTTGGAAGTCCGGGGCAGAGATTCCGCGGGACTGCAAATTGTCTTTACCCTGGAAAAAGAAAAAGACATGGAAAACATTTTGCTTAAACTGAAAGAAAAAGGCTTATACGAAGATTATTTGACGAGAGCTGAAGAGAAAGACCTTGTTAATGGCGCCATTCTGATTGCAGCAAATGTAAATGCCGGCGCCGCCAAAAAAACGACCGTGACTTTTACCTATAAAACTTTTTCTATTGTGGGTGAACTGGGACGCAATGTCGGTGATCTCAGGCAGATCATTAAGAAAGACAAAATTATCCCGTGTTTTGCCGCACTGGAAACGCTTTATGAAACGGCGCTGACCCATACGCGCTGGGCTTCCGTCGGTTCGATTACGGAAGAAAATTGTCATCCCGTCAATAATTATAAACTTGAGCAGAAAAATCCGCACTTTCCTTTTTATCCCAAATCCGCCGCACACATTAATGTTGTATTAAACGGCGATATCGATAATTATCAGGCTCTGCGCGCAGAGCTTCCGGCGGAAATGATTTCCCCGGAGCTCACAACGGATACGAAAATTATTCCCCTGCAAATTGAGAAATATTTGAAAGCCGGTCAAAACCTCTCTGAATCGTTTCGCCTGGCTGTGAATGATTTCGAAGGTTCACACGCAATTGCCATGACCAGTGATCTGGAACCGGGCAAGATATTTTTAGCGCTCAAAGGCAGCGGCCAGTCAATTTACATCGGGATCAGTTCGGATCAATACATGTTTTCTTCGGAACTATACGGGATAGTGGAAGTGATGCCTCATTTCATCAAAATGAATGGTGAAACAGCCACCAATGATGCAAGCAGGGCAGCGGGACAAATATTTGTCTTGGATCAATCCTCATCGGGAGGACGGGAAGGAGCAAGTGGTTGCTATTACGATGGCACCAAAATTAGTTTAAAAGATATTGATTTGCAGAAGGCGGAAATTACGACGCGTGATATTGATCGCGGCGATTATCCTCATTTTTTCCTCAAGGAAATTTCCGAATCCGCCATTTCGGTTAAAAGAACCCTGCGGGGTAAATATCGTCTGGCCGTAAAGAATAATTCTTTGCCGCAGGTCATTTTTAATTTAGGTGAAGATATTGTTCCTGCCGCCATTCGTTTAAGACTTCAAAACGGCGCTATCAAAAACATAATAGTTATCGGACATGGAACAGCGGCTGTAGCCGGTGCGGCGGTGGCTGACGCCCTGGAGCGTTATTTAAAAAACAGGAACATTAATATAATGTGCAAAGTTGCTTCCGAATTAAGCGGGTTTTTCTTAAAGGATGATTTATCCGGCTCCCTTGTGATTCCCATTACCCAGTCCGGAACAACAACAGATACAAATCGCGCCGTGGCCATGGCGGCAGAGCGCGGCGCGTTCATCATTTCCATCGTCAATCGGAGACAATCGGATATCACTTCAAAATCGCACGGAGTATTTTACACCAGCGACGGACGCGATATTGAAATGTCGGTTGCTTCCACCAAAGCCTTTTATTCCCAGATTATCGCTGGTCATATTTTGGCCCTATTCTTTGCCCAACTATTAGCCGCCCGCAGAGATGATTATATCATGGCGGAATTGCTTAATTTGGAAAGCTCGCCGCAACTGATGGAGAGGGTTTTTGCCAAAAGGGATCAAATTGCCACTTCTGTGAAAGAAGCTCCCGCGAAGAAATTCTGGGCGATAGTGGGCAGCGGGCCAAACAAAGCGGCGGCCGATGAAATTAGAATCAAGCTCAGTGAACTTTGCTATAAAACTATTTCTTCCGATGTAGTGGAAAACAAAAAACATATTGATTTGTCAGCCGAACCTTTAATTCTGGTTTGTGCTGCCGGAAATCCCCGGGCCGTCGCGGAAGATATCGCCAAGGATGTGGCCATATTCAAAGCACACAAGGCTGCGGTTATTGTTTTTGCCGATGAAGGCGATGATCGCTTCGATAATATTGCCGATGCCGTCATTTCCCTTCCGGTGGCACCCATGCCGCTGCCGGTGATTCTCAATACTATGGCGGGGCATTTGTGGGGCTATTATGCCGCTTGCGGTATTAATAAAGAAGCTCTTATTTTTAAAGAATTCAGAAACAGCCTGAATTTGGCTATGGCCGAACAAACGAAGAAAAATTATTCGCTTTACGAAAGAATTGCCGATGTTCACTTGCGCCAGATAATTAATAAGTTTTATCAATCTTTCAATCATCATCGCAATAATGGGGCATTCAATCTGCTGGGCGTACGGACAATTTCGGATGTCGTGCTTTTGGCAAAATATGCCGCAGGCAAATTACCGCTGGGAGATTTCCGCCATGAATTTAAGACTGACGAAGATTTTGCCTCGCCTCTTGATCTTCTGGATATAACACTTGACCGGGCAATTGATGAATTGACCAGACCTATAGACGCAATACGTCATCAGGCTAAAACGGTTACAGTCGGTACAAGCCGCAAAGAAAAGGAACTCAAAGGAATCATTTTCGATCTTCTGGAGGAACTGAAAATTGCCGCCAAAGATATGACCTACAGAAACGTCATGACCGTAAGCAGAATCCAACCTGCCATTTCCGGCGTGCGAGGATACACCATTTATGATATTAATAACCTCGATGCACAGGGCAATCCCGCCGAAGGTTCAACCATTACCATCCGAAAAAAAGGCGGAGTGGCCAAAAATATGAAATCGCGCGCGGAAACTTCCACAATGCTTATGGGAACGAAAAGGACAATTGTCAGTACCGGTCACGTTTATATCGGCAAGGGCAAGGCGGACGGAGCGGCAATCGTAATTTTGCCTATATTAGGAGAAAATGAATCTGTCAGCCATCTCGTTTTACTCCATGTAGACTATAATGAATTTCTGCCCGCAGGCGAAAAGAAGGGCGTCTTGGGTTACCGCTACAACGACATCCGCAATCTGGTCAACGAATATAATATTAACTGGGATGACGGTTATTTGGAAAAATTCCCGATCGCTGATTTGTTCAGTGAACCGGTGGAAACTCTGGCCGGGCGCATTAAACAATTGGTCATTACAGATAATTAAATTTTATTATCAAACTTGTGTCCGAGGCATTTGATCTTTTTTAGTCATGAATATGTGGAAAGTATTGAGGAGCGAATATGAAAACGAAATTTATTTTTGTCACTGGCGGCGTTCTTTCTTCGCTGGGTAAAGGATTGGCGGCGGCATCAATTTCAGCCCTACTGGAATGCCGGGGGCTGAAAGTTAGCAATCAAAAACTTGATCCTTATATTAATGTTGATCCCGGAACAATGAGTCCTTTCCAGCATGGCGAAGTCTTCGTTACCGACGACGGCGCGGAAACCGATCTTGATCTGGGACATTATGAGAGGTTCTGCTCCACGTGCATGGGAAAGAGTAACAATCTCACAACCGGACAGGTTTATTATTCAGTCATTACCAAAGAAAGGCGCGGCGATTACCTGGGTAAAACCGTGCAGGTCATTCCCCACATTACCAATGAAATAAAAGATTATATTCGAAAAACGGCAACCGGCTTCGATGTTTCCATCGTGGAAATAGGAGGCACGGTCGGAGATATCGAAAGCCTTCCCTTTCTGGAAGCAATACGCCAGTTCCGCAATGAAGCGGGAAGAGAAAACGCTATTTTTATTCACCTGACATGGGTGCCTCTTATCAAGACAGCAGGCGAGGTCAAAACAAAGCCCACCCAGCACAGCGTCAAAGCGCTTAGAGAAATCGGCATTCAGCCGGATATTCTGCTTTGCCGGACGGAAAATTTTCTTTCCGAGGAAATTAAATCCAAAATTGCGCTCTTCTGCAATGTGGAAGTCAATTCTGTTTTTACCGCTAAAGATGTCAACTGTATCTATGAAGTACCACTGATTTTCCATCGGGAGGGGCTTGATGCCAAAATTGTTGATCTTCTCAATATCTGGACAGGACAACCGAAACTGGAAGTTTGGGAAGATGTGGTTAACAGATTTAACAATCCTCCCGATGAGGTATGTATTGGCATTGTCGGCAAGTATGTCAACCTGACCGATTCATACAAAAGCCTCAATGAAGCGCTTGTGCACGGCGGCATCGCCAACAAATGCCGGGTAAAGTTAAAGTTTATTGATTCGGAAAAAATTGAAGCGGAAGGGCTGGGCACAAGTCTGGATGATGTTGACGCCGTTCTGGTTCCGGGAGGTTTCGGTATCCGCGGCATAGAAGGCATGATTCTTGCCGTCCAGTACGCGCGGGAGAAAAAAATTCCATTCTTTGGAATTTGTCTGGGAATGCAGATGGCCGTCGTGGAATACGCCAGAAATATCTGCGGATTGAATAAAGCCAACAGTTCCGAATTTGACCCCGCTACTCCCTATCCGGTAATCGACCTGTTGCCCGAGCAGCGCAATGTCAAAGAAAAAGGCGCTTCCATGAGACTGGGCGCCTGGCCTTGTGTTGTCGAACCGGATTCCTTCGCCTTTACAGCCTATGGACAGAAAAAAATCTCAGAGCGGCATCGTCACCGTTATGAATTCAACAATGATTATAAAAAGACTGTTACCGATAAGGGCTTACGCATTACAGGCATATCACCGGACGGACGCCTGGCGGAAATAGTGGAGATAAAAGATCATCCCTGGTTTCTGGGATGTCAATTTCATCCGGAATTCAAATCCAGGCCGATTAAACCTCACCCGCTGTTTGTCAGATTCATTGAAGCCGCCTTGAAAAACGCTCAAAAAAAGAAGCAGAAAATAAAACAAAAGAAAAAATCCGCAAAGGTTACCTGATAACATTAGAGAAAAACATGTAATTGTTGCGCCCTTGTGTTTTTACAGCATACATGGCCATATCTGATTTTTTCAAAAGAGACAGGTCTTCCTGCCGTATTTCTGTATTATTATCGGATTTTTCCCCTGATTTCTGTGTCACAGAAATTCGATGAAACTTATGTTCTCTGGAAGTATACAGATGGTCTGTTTATATAAAGAAAAAACATTATGTCAAGAAAATTTAAGTGTTTTTTAAAAACTTTTGAAGCAATTTTATACTTTCCTATAAAAAACAATGAGATACGGTGGGGGAATAATCCAGTTTGTGCTTGACAGTCCCCAATAATTAGGCTAATCAACAAACCCTATTTAAGGAAACTCAAACATTACAAACGCAGTAAGGTAATATTTAACAAAACTTTTCTAAAAAAATTTAGTTCAGGAGGATGCTTTTGGCAACACATAAATCAGCAGAAAAACGTGATCGGCAGAACAAAAAAAACCGCGCGCACAATATCGCCGCCAAGTCCGCACTAAAAACAAAGATTAAATCAGTAATTGAAAATGTAAACAGTAAGGATAAAGAAAAATCTATTAATGCGCTTAAAACTGCTATCCCCGCATTGAATAAAGCAGCCAGTAAAGGCTTAATTCATAAGAAAAATGCTTCACGCAAAGTTTCCAGACTGACTAAAAAAGTCAACGCTGTTCAATGACATTTGCTGATAGTGACACTCGTTGAGAGCAAGCGTAGTGCAGCTCGAAACGCAAGTGGAACTATATCAGACGTTCAGCGCCGTGGTAAAATGAGTGAAACGAAATTTGAAGCGCAAATGGAATTGATCCCAGGAGCGTAGCGACGCGGGATCAATAATAATTTATAAGAAAACGGTCAGCTTCCCTGCTGACCGTTTTCTTTTTTATAATTTGTTAAAAAAAATTTCATCTTAATATTTGCTTTGTTCCGAATAATCATTTAGAAATCAGTAAAGGAAAAGCTTATTACCATGAGAGTGAAACAATTTGACAATTTGTCTTACGGAAATCTGATAATAGAAATCGGCTTTTTTTTTATCAATAAGCCTTACAAAACAGGAACGATTGAAAATCGTGGCAAAGAAAAACTGATTGTCAATGTATCCGTTTTTGATTGCACAACTTTTGTGGAAACGGTTCTGGCCCTCGCCCGCTGCGCCTCTTCCGGAAAAATTTCAAGAACAGAATTCAGAAAAAATTTAAAATCAATCCGTTACCGGCAGGGCAAGATGAATGACTATTCCTCACGCCTGCATTATTTCACTGATTGGTTGCGCGATAATGAAAAAAAGGGGATTTTAACTGACGTGTCCAGTCGTCTTGGCGGCAAACCTCAACAAAATAAAATTAATTTTATTACTGCTCATCAAGAGTTATACACGCCCCTCAAAGATAAAGCGCAACTTGCCAGAATGTCAGCGATAGAAAAGAAACTTTCCCGCAAAACTTTCTCTGTAATTGACAAAGATAAAGTAACCACGCAAAGATCAAAAATATATAATGGCGATATCCTTGCCTTTACCACAAACCAGGAAGGACTGGACGTTGCACACCTGGGATTTGCCATATGGCAGGGGAAAAGTCTGCATCTGCTACATGCTACCAGCAAAGAAGGCAATGTCGTCATTTCCAAAAAAAATCTCGTTGCCTATTTAAAATCCAATAAAAAATTCACGGGCATCATCGTCGCCCGGCCGAAATAATTCTCAGGGTTTTTCAAAATGATGATAGTCTTTGGGCTGCTCAAAATTCCCGCCCCAGTGCCAGCCGCGCCTGAGAAATTCTTGAACAATGGGATTGTCTGCCGTGAAGGTTCCTCTGTCTTCCGGCAGATACTTAGCACCTGCCGGCGCAACCACGCCGTTGGGATAAACAACCGGGTTCTGCACCGGATTTATATCGAGAGCTTTCCCCAGCGAGTGCATGGATAATTTTGTTGTTCCTTCAATAACCCTGAAATTGAAAGATGAAGAATTATTATCCGCCATGGAATTATGATCATTCCATTGATAAGCGACGATGGGGACAACTTTTCCCACAGGAAATAAAATCTTTTCAATAAGGTTAAATAGGTCATAAACATCATCTTCCAGTTCCCGGTTGACGATAATTTGTCCCTGATGCTTTCTGCCGTCAAAAGAATAGTAGCAGACATCTATCATTGATAAGAGATCGATTATCTCCAGTGGCGCATTTATTCCTTCTATCGCTTCGGAAAAACTCATCGAACTGTCTACAATTATATCTTCGGTAAAAAACATTTTCAATTTCCCTTTACAATTTCTTTAATTATTGAATTCATCACATTCTCCGGTAGTGATACTTCCCGGTAAATTTCGCGAATGGCATTATAATCCAGATGATTGTAATTATCCAGAAGCGGCGTGATTACAAATCCTGCCATATCAACGGCGCCAGGAGAAATAAATATTCTATCTTTGCCTTTCGCAAAATAGGCATTCGGACGGTGTTTCTGACGCAGGAAGACAGCCAACTGCCAGCGATTACCTGAATAATCGCAAAGGACATTAACCAATGGTTCTTTATTTGTCTTAAGTATCCTTTGCATCACTCTATACAAATCAAGAAATTGTTTTGTTAACTCATCAGTGCTTTGCGACTCCAGCAAAATAACAGAACGATCAAAATCTTTCCACCGGCTGTATCGAACAGAAAGCTTATTTTTAACAGGCAACAGCTTTTTAAATTCCAGGAAAAAAGGAAGGCTGTTTTTCGGAATCGCCTGAAAATGCAGATGATCGGGAGCGGAAGCGCCGCAGGCCGGCCCGTTATAAAAAACAGCATAACCGGATAAATCGGCGCCTAAATCTAAAAGACCATTTATCGATGTAGCAATTTCCTGCGGATCATGCCGTAGTGCAACTATTGTAAAATGATTTTTAAAAATCGGCGCCGGATTACAAAGAATTAAATATTGGTTTCTGTATAGAATTCCTTTCTGTTCCACTGGAAGATTTTCATGACATAAAAAGCAAGGTCTTTTCTTAATTGACTCTGCATCAACCGCGGCTCCGCTGCTTATAGCGCGGGCGGAATTGTATTGCAGATAAGCTTTATATTTCCCTGATAACTTTCTATTATTAACGGCATTTAAGTCACGGCAGGCATCGGCAAGTCGTGGCCAGCTTTTCTTTTGCGAATCATAAAGGCTTTGGCAAAGCATGGCCAACGATAAATCTTTTCCTCCATCAAATTCGGCAAAAATTCTTTCCTTGTTGAAAAAAGGTTCTTCTTTACCGGCTGATTTTCTGGCCCCAATTTCCGTGGTACGCAGCGTATCCTTATAAAAATCGTTGCGGTTTTTCTTTTCAATGGAAAGTCCGGCATCCGTGTTACCCTTCCAGCGGCGGCACCAGTACAAATTTTCGTATATTCTGCCGACTTTATATTCACGGGTAATTCTCAAAGCTACAGCGTAATCCTCGCCGTAACTGACATTGGGGAAGCCAACCCGGCGGATGGTGGATAAATCAAATGCCCGGGGAGCACCCATGCCGTTGACACGCAATAGATTATTATGTCCATTAGCCTGCGTCCATTCCCTGTGGTCAATAAGACCCGGTGGAATCTTTTCAAGGTTCTCATTAACAATAGTATAAGAGCCGACAACCATTGCGTATAGCCCTCGGCGCAGAGTATTCACAATTTTTTGCAGCGTTTGGGGCGAGCTGTAAAGATCGTCGGAATCGAGTTGAATAACGTAACGTCCGCAGTACGGCGAATAGATTGCTTCATTCCAGCAGCCGCCGATGCCGAGATCGCGCCGTACCGGAATAAGATGATGGACGTGGGGATATCTAGCGGCCAATTTCTTCAGAATATCCGTGGTGCCGTCCGTGGAATGATTGTCTACTACGATAATATTGAATGGAAAATCGGTTTTTTGTTCCAGGGCACTGGTCAGCGCGGCGGCAATCGTCTTTTTACGATTGAGCACGGGGATGACGATGCTGGCGTTCCACTGCAAGTCATGCTGTTCTTTATTCACGCTTTTTGTACGTGGAGGCAGATATGCTCCGATGCGCTTCAGGTGATCTGTTGCTATCTTTTCGAGCTTTTTTTGACGAATCAAATTTTCTTTAGCAACGTAAGCAAAATGCGCTTCCTCTTTCCCGCCGGGTTTGCTTATCTTTTGTTTATTCTCTGCGGATACAATGTACAAAAATTCCGCAACATGAATTATTTTATGGTCAATGGAAACTTTCAGGCGCAAGTCGTATAAAGCCGTATCCCCTTCAGAAGGCAGAGGACCGTATTTCTGCAGACTTGATTTGATTGCCGCACAAGAAAATAAAAAAAGATGTCCGAAATTAAAATCGTCGCGGATACTGCCCGCCTGATAATCTATAAGGGGATGCTCAATCAGCTTATTCCCGTCACGTAAAATCAAATCTGAATAAATCATGCCGGCTTGATTTGTTTCGGCGGCGCCAATGAATTCGCGCAAAGACAATTTATCAATAATAATCCTCTTGTCGGCATCCATTACCAGCAAATATTTGCCTGATAATTTTCTCAGATATGAAGAAATGTTCTTTATTTCTTGAACGGTACGTTTTTTGAAAAAAAAGAAGTCTAGTGCCTCTTTTTCATCCTTGACTGCCAGAAGCAGGAATCGGCCAAATTTTCGAACTAAAGGGGTCATAAACCACTTTTGTCATTCCGTCCTGCATACGCCGGATAAATGCCAGCGAAGCGCGATACGGAATCCAGTATTTTTTCATTATTGTTTGTCCATATTTCATCAAAACGACATCTGCCGACCGGAGTGCAATCCCGCGTATGCGGGACCGGTATGACTACAATTCTTTTTATTACGACGGCATCTTCGACATCTCGATAAAATCAGAACCCGGACATCATCAGGTTAAAGGCTTTTTCCGCCATGTCGTTGGCCAGTTTCATCAGTGCTTGTTTTCTGGTCGCGGGAAGCAGATTAATATCATCGTTGATCTTATAATCAACCGATTGTGTCATGTTCTTCGCGCTCCAGATTACTTTGCCGTTGGAATTATCCTGAAAAACCACCTCGATGATAACTGCCGCCCGTTCTTCGGCTGCCAGACCATTTTTGATATATGAAAGCGGTGATGTATTAAGATTAAGAATCCTGCCTCTTACTACTGCATCCGCGTCCTCCCTGCTGGATACGATTCTAAAACGGCTGTTTTGAATAAACTGATTAATAAAAGCTGTCCGGAAAAAATTTTCTATTTCCGCCTGTGAAGTCTTATTGTCAAACGATTCCACGTAAACTTTTTGAATACGGTTATCGATTGACTCTCCACGTGATGTAAATGAATATCCGCATCCGAACAGGCAAGCAGACAAAAAACAAACAAATGCGATTTTAATTTTCAAATGATTTTTCCTTTTTATCATAATAACACCGCTTGTATCTTAGTAAAACTGTACTTCATGTTATTTCGAGGAGTTCCGACTGGCCGGAACGACGAGAAATCTTTATTTTATGTCATTACCTTATAAGATTTCTCCCCGAGCATACGCCGGGCTTTCGCCTTCGGTCGAAATGACAAATCGATAATAATGCAAAGACCTCACCACTATTTTATTACTATGCAACAACAATATTGACCAGCTTTTTCGGCACGTAAATAACCTTCTTTATTTGTGTCCCCTCGGTCATGGCCTTGATTTTTTCATCAGCCAGCGCGTTTGCCTTGATTTTCTCCGGGTCCTCATCCACCGCCACAGTCATCCTGCTGCGCAGTTTGCCGTTAATCTGCACGACGATTGTCATCTCTTCTTCACTGGCAATCGCCGGATTAAATTCCGGCCACGCAACATCGGCAGCCAGATCTTTATGACCAAGCAACTGCCAGAGTTCTTCCGTGATGTGCGGCACAATCGGCACCAGCAAAATGATGGCGGCCTCCAGCGCTTCTCTCACGGTAGACAGCGCCACTTTATCATCGCTGCCGGGACGTTTAGTTTGATAGACAGCATTTACTAATTCCATTACCGCGCTGATGGCCGTGTTGAAATGAAAACGGTCTTCGATATCAACGGTCACTTTACGGATAGTCTGGTGGGTTTTGCGCCGTAACGCCTTTAACTCACCTTCCAGTTCAACAGCACCGGACAGAGGCTCAACATTCTTTATGTCTTCAAGATATTCTTCAACGATGCGCCACAGACGACTGAGAAAGCGGAAAGAGCCTTCCACACCTTGATCGCTCCATTCCAGATCCTTCTCCGGCGGCGCCGCAAACAGACAAAATATTCGCGCCGTATCGGCGCCGTATGTTTTTATCAGATAGTCAGGGTCGATAACGTTCTTCAATGATTTGGACATTTTTTCGGTCTTGCCGATAATTATTTCCTGTCCGCAGATGTGGCATTTGTCATCCGCCGCCTGCTCCGGGAAAAGAAAACCGTGCTCCTTGCACTTCATCGTTTCCTTGCAGACCATGCCCTGAGTGAGCAGATTAGTGAATGGTTCGTCCACACCGATTACGCCGAAATCGCGCAGCACTTTTGTGTAAAAGCGCGAATAGAGCAGATGCAAAATGGCGTGTTCAATGCCGCCGATGTACTGATCAACCGGCATCCAGTAATCGAGCTTCTTGCGGTCAAGGCCGGGCTTGGTGTCGCAATCCGGACAGCAGAAGCGATCGAAATACCATGATGATTCTACAAATGTATCCATCGTGTCCGTCTCGCGAGCGGCCTTGCCACCACACTTCGGGCAGGTTGTATCCACGAATTCTTTCAGAGCCGCAAGAGGTGAACCGCCTTCGGTGCTTAATTTAACATTTTCCGGCAGTATGACAGGCAGATCTTTTTCATCAACAGGAACGATGCCGCATGTAGCGCAGTTAATCATCGGAATCGGCGCGCCCCAGTAACGCTGGCGGGAGATACCCCAATCGCGCAGACGGTACTGAATGGTGCGTTTGCCCTTCCCCTCTTTTTCCAGAAAATCAGCGATGGCTTCCAGAACCCTGGTGTTTTCCATACCGTTGAACTGACCGGAGTTGACAAGAATTCCTTCATCCACGTAAGCTTCCGTCATCGTTACCGGATCAAGCGTTCTGTCTTTCGGAGAAATGACCACTATCAGCGGCAGATTGAATTTTTTGGCAAACTCGAAATCGCGCTGATCGTGCGTCGGCACGGCCATGACGCAGCCGGTGCCGTAATCAGCCAGAACAAAATTGGCCGCAAAGATCGGCATTTTCCAACCGGTGAGAGGATTGAGACAGTAGGAATCCAGAAAGAGGCCTTCCTTTTCGTAATACTCGGAAGTCCGCATCAACTTGTCCTGCTTTTTGACTTTCTCAACAAACGCCTGAACGTCTTTCTCAATGGCTTTGCCTTTGGTCAGTTCCGTAACCAGCGGATGCTCCGCGGCCACCAGCATGAATGTCGCGCCGAAGAGCGTGTCCTGACGCGTGGTGAATACCTTGATGGCGCCGTTTCCGTCGGCCATCGGAAAATCAACTTCACAGCCGTAGCTCTTCCCGATCCAGTTTTTTTGCATCGTCATGACGCGTTCCGGCCAGCCGGGCAGTTTGTCGCAATACTCAAGAAGTTCTTCGATGTAGGCAGTGATTTTGAAAAACCACTGATCCAGTACTTTCTCCTGCACTTCCGTACCGCAGCGCCAGCATTGGCCGCCTTCCACCTGTTCGTTGGCCAGAACCGTGTCGCATTTGGTGCAGAAATTAACGGTGGAGCGTTTCTTGTAGGCCAGACCTTTTTCGTACATCCAGATGAAGAAGAGCTGTTCCCAGCGGTAGTATTTCGGCTCGCAGGTGGAAACTTCCCGGTCCCAGTCATAGCTGAAGCCCATACGCTTGAGCTGTTTTTTCATGTGCTCGATATTTTCGTTGGTCCATTTCGCGGGATGAATCTGATGCTCGATGGCCGCATTTTCCGCAGGCATGCCGAAGGAATCCCAACCGATCGGGTGCAGAACATTGAAACCCTTCATGCGCTTATAACGGGCGACTACATCGCCGATGGTGTAATTACGCACATGGCCGATATGAATTTTGCCGGAAGGATAAGGGAACATCTCCAGCAGATAATATTTTTTCTTCTGCGGGTCTTCGGTAACCTTGAAGGATTTCTCCGCCTCCCATTTTTTTTGCCATTTTTCTTCAATAACTAGTGGTTCATACTTCATTTTTCAAAATCTCTCCGGATGGTGAATGTTGACGAATTGCTTAACATATAGCCATGATGAGCGCAATGGCTTTATGGGAACATAAAACGAATTGAAAACTCATTATCCGAATCCAAAACCTCAGATTCTTACGCTCTTCATCCTCATGTCAACATCTACGCCGTTCCAAATACTCACGGGATGATCATGTTCAATCTTGACGTCATTACGCATATTCAAACAGAACGCGACGAATAGATTTATCTTCCGATGTAAACGGTCGTCACAGGCAGCTGCGCTGGTCGGAAGGTTTACAAGGCAGACTCCATCGACACATCCCCAAACCGCTCATTGCGTTCATACCCTATATCTTGTGCCCGAAATCCTCTTGACACACAAGCTTTAGTTTTCTATATTCATTTCACAACAAGGATGCTCTTATAAATATAATTAAAAACAAATTTAAAATTATTAAATCACGTTATTCAAAGCTGGAAGGAATAAGCAAAATAGCTATTCTTGCAGACTGCGGTTGCGTCAGCGAATGGGAAAACACATTCCCGGCTTTTCTCGATAAAATATGGCATAAGCATAAACCTGAACTGTTGTTTATTGTGGGCGATCTTGTGTTAACGGGGCGCTACTCAGAATACAAACAGCTGTTGCAGTACCTTGAAAAATATCCTGCAATATTTATTGCCGTGCCGGGTAATCATGACAGGCCATTGATCTATTTTTATAGATATTTCGGCAGTTGTTCTAAAGTTATAGACATTGGCAAGTGGCGCTTTATTTGTCTTAACACAGCAAACAAAAAGTTCTCTTGGATACAGCAACTCATGCTGCAAAAGCGTATCCGTGAAAACACGGTTATACTATCACATGTTCCGCCTAAGTTTGGAGAATGGGAATTTTATTCTTTACCGCACGGTTCAACAAAATATTTTTTAGATGCTTTAAACAAAAACAGGCAGAACATCAAATCTGCTTTCTTCGGACATCTTCATGGATATTCAGAGCAGGTTTACGAAAGTGTTAAAATGATTGTAACCGGTGGCTGCGCAAGATCAAAAGCTATTTATAACAACCGCTATAACGAGGAAACACCGCTTGAAATGATTATCTTTGATGTGGAGAGCGGTGATATAAAAGTAGAGTAAAATTCCGGGGACACTCAATTATTCAAAACAATTTTGCTTTATATGTCATGTTTCCATTATCGACTGCAATCAGTAAATTTACCAGACCGTTGCCGATGTGACTTAGAAAACCGGTTTTATGTTTTTTGAGCCCGAGGAATCTAATTGATTACCGGTTACAGACGGAAATGTCAATATTCATTTATCGATATTCATTTATCGATATGTCCGAAAACCAAATGCCGGATTTATTTTAGCAATCTGTTGAGCAGGATATCTTCAACATTTTGCCGTGAATCGATAACCGATAGGACAAAAACGGTTCCTTCCGCTATGCGATAGACGACTCGCCAGGGCGCGACAATTAACTCTCTGTAAATATTTATCCCCTGTGCTTGCAGTTCGGGAACTATTCTGCCGCGTTCAGGAAAAGAATAAAGACCAGATGCTCTCTGCCGAATCTTTTTGAATATTTGTAAAGCATGGCCCGGACTATCAGCCGCCAGATAATCGATGATCTGTTTTAAGTCAGTTTCAGCGACAACCGCCCCTTGAACCTTATATTTTGGTTTCATTTAGACCTTTTATTTAACGTAGCTTCGATTTCATCAAACATTTTTTCCTGTGCTTTCGTCCGGCCACCTCGTACATCAGCCTCCCCTTGTGAAATAAGCTTCAACATACCGATGGCATTGCGCATATTTTCATAACTTTCAGGATCTTGCAGTACAGCCCGCGGTTCTCCATTCTGAGTTATAATGACAGGTCTTTGCGTTTCATTGATTTGCCTGAGCAAATCCGCGGCTTTCGATTTTAAATATGTAACTGGCTTAATATCGTTTATGATATTCATGATTTTTACCTCCGGTTTGAATATGGTACAATATTCGGACCGGATGTCAAGTGATTTCTAGTAATTTTTACGGGCAAGGATGGTTTCGCATTCAGTCGCTAAATCGCTTAGCCTTTCCAAGTTACCCAGGTTATCGACCGCCATCAATAAATTCTCCAGTCCGTTGCCGATATGGCTAAGAAAAGCCGGTTTATTTTTTTTAAGCCCTAGAAAACCGTAAGCACCCAAAGCCTGCAAAAGCCTCTGCACCGAACCCATCCAAAAATTATGGATAAATTCATCGCGGCTGTATGCGGGGTTCATGAGTTCATAGTAAAAATCCAGTAACTCGTTTCTTTCTTCATCTGCCAAAGTAACGTAAGGATCGCAGATCAGCGAACCCAGGTCGTAAAAGAGACATCCCTGGCGCATTCCCTGAAAATCAATCATCACCGGCCTGCCGTTTTTAATCATGATATTCTGCGACTGAAAATCACGGTGAATCAGACAGGGTTCAATTTTTTGCAGGCGCGCGGAAAGCGCATCCAGTTCCTTATTCAATTTTGCGGCGTCCGCTGATGAGAGTTTTATTTTGCAGACTTCCCCGACAAGATTCTCCAGAAAATAGTCATGCTCCCATTTATAGAGCCGGGGACCGTAGCTCTCGGAGAATTTCACATCCGCAGGAACCGATTTCAGATCAAAGGAATGCAGACGGTAAATTTGAGTGAGCGTCTGAAAATAATAATCGCGTCTTTCATTCCAGGGAAGAGTCCTTTGCGACCACAAATCAACGTCACTCAAATCCTCAAGAAGAATAAAATGCCTGGCGGCATCCTGTATAATAATCTGCGGCACATTCATACCCAGCGATGCCATGAATTTGTTGATGCCTGTCCAGTGAACGTTTTCCGCCACCTCATCGCCGTAATGCATAAAAACAAAGCTGTCTCCATGTGGCAGAGTCACCCTGAAAAATTCGCGGTCGGAACCGCCTTTCTTGATCGGCTCAAGATTAAAATCTACCTTGCCCAGATGTTCAGTTAAAAATTTCTGTATTTCTTTTTGCATAAGTTCCAAATTTCCCCCTCTTTTCTCGCGTGCCCTTTAGGGTGAAAGAGGGGTGAGGGGAGATTTTTTAAATCCCTCTTCATCTCCCTTTAAGAAAGGGAGAATTAAGGACTGGATTACCCGGTCAAGCCGGGTAATGACATAATTATAAAGAGCGTTTTTCAAAAGCCTGCCTGGTTTAATTTATTGTACTCTTCAATCGTCCCCATGTCATACCAGCAACCATCGTCAATCACTACACCTCCGACGGAGCGCGGATTTTCTTTTATCATCTCCACCAGCGGCAAGACAATCGATTCGATTCTGCCCGCGGTCAATCGTTTCCAAAAAGTATTTTCCACAATATAAATTCCGGCAAACAGGCATTTCTTTACACCTTCATTTTTCAAAATATTCCGCATGTCGCAGACAAAACCTTCTTTATCAATATTGACATTGAGCAGTGGACCGCTCGAGCGCAGCGCCAGCGTAACGGATGTGTTCAGTTCAAAATGTTTTCTAATAAGCAGTTCAATCGGCATGTTGGTAATGATGTCGCCGTTGTAAACGATAATGCGTTCGTCTTCGGTTATCAGGTCTTCGATATTTTTAATGCCGCCCGCTGTATCCAGCAAAACCGGTTCATACCGAAACGTAATCGGAATTCCTTGCCAGTTATTCTCGGGAAAAACCCCGGCATATTTTTCCGCGCAGTGATGCGTGTTGACAATAAATCGCTTTATACCAACAGCTCGCAGATGCCCCATCGCATAAGTGATAATCGGACGTCCGCCGATCTCCAGAAGCGGCTTGGGCGTATTTTCAGTCAGCGGCCGGAGTCTCGTTCCCAGCCCCGCCCCTAAAATAAATGCCGTGGTAACAGGTTTATTTTTCATATTTTTTTACATCGTAAAATAAAAACAATCTTTCAAATTTTTTCTGTCATTACCCGACTTGATCGGGTAATCCGGTATTATAAGGAACTGGTTCCCCGCTTGCGCGGGGACGACGCCTGGATTCCCACATGCGAGACTGTGTCGCAATAATAGATATAGTCATTTAATGTTCTCCGCTGGCGGAGGTGTCACGCAGTGACGGAGGTGGATAAAATTCACGTAATACGTAACTGGCCAATACTACGTATGTTCTGTTCTAAAAACTTCCACCCCCTACCCCCGCCAGCGGGGGACATTACTCATTACGCACAACCACTATTTGCAATTACGACACAGTCTCTACGCGAAGAAATGATAGACTTAAGGACTTTTCACGGAGTCGCTTTCTTGCCATACTCCGGGTCAATCTTCACTAAAGCCGCTACAATAAATCCCGGAATGGTTGTAATCAAAATCCAGATGAAGAAATTCTGATAGCCCAGCATTTCCTGAATCCAGCCGCTGCCCATCGCGGGAATCATCATGCCCAGCGCCATAATTCCCGTGCCTATGGCGTAAAAGACAGTTTTATATTCACCTTGCGAAACCATGATCATATAAATCGTGTAGGCGGTAAAGCCGAAGCCATAACCGAATTTTTCAATTGCCACGGCGGAACCGACCAGCCATAAGCTCTCCGGCTGATAGTGAGACAGATAGACAAAAATCAAATCCGGCAGGTGCATAATTAAAACCATCGGCCACAGCCAGAATTTTAAACCTTTCCTATAAATGACGAACCCGCCCAGAAGTCCGCCCAGCATCAGCGCTATGACACCGGCCGTGCCGTAAATGATGCCAACATCCGCCGTCGTTAAATCCAGACCGCCTTTAGTGCGCGCGTCAAGCAAAAACGGCACGACCATTTTAGTGAGTTGCGCCTCGGCAAAACGGTAAAATAAAAAGAAGCTGATGATGACAAGAATATCCTTGCGCCGGAAAAACAGGGTCAAAACGCGAAAATATTCCGCCAAAAAATTTTTCGATTTATCCCATGGCGCGCTGATATCCTCGGCAGGCTTCGGCAGTGCGAAAAAGTGATAAATGAAAAATGCAAGAAAAACAGCCGCGACACCGATAAAAGAAAGAGACCAGGCGCTCACTGCCGGATAGCCGTAATTTTCCAGCGTTCCGGCCATAAATACCAGACCGCCTTCGGCGGCAATAGTGGCAATACGATAAAAAATAACGCGCACACCGATAAACGCCGCCTGCTGCGGCGTATCGAGTCCCAGCATATAGAAACCATCCGCAGCTATATCATGCGTGGCGGAACAAAAAGCCATAATCCAGAAAATAGCCAATGAGTAGCGCACAAAATTAGTCGTGGGTAAAGTCAGGGCGACACACGCCAGTGACGCGCCGATGGCCAGTTGCATTGCCAGTATCCAGAAACGCTTGGTACGGAAAATATCAACAAACGGGCTCCAGAGAGGTTTGATTACCCATGGGATATAAAGCCAACTCGTATAAAAAGCTATTTCCGTATTGGAGAGTCCCATATCTTTGTAAAGTACAACGCTGACCGTCATGGCAATCACGTAAGGAATGCCTTCGGCAAGATAGAGGGAAGGAACCCAGAGCCAGGGACTCCTCGAATCGGATTTTTTTGTTGATTCTGATCTTAATTCAGACATGACTTCTCTCTATTTCTTCTTCCCCAGTTCTTCATTGATAAACCAGGCTTTAATATTGTAACCTTTTCTTTCAATTTGCTTTCTGGATTCCCCGGTCAAGCCGGGGAATGACAGATGATGTAAGAAATATTTAATTATAAAGTTTTCGCAAAAGTGCGCCGGTGAAGTAGTGCGTTAGTATTTCTTCCGCTTGAAATCCTTTGGACGCCATCACCGCCGCGCCAATCTGGCACAGGCCCACGCCGTGACCCCAGCCGCCGCCCTGCAAAATAAAACGGCTGATTTCTCCGGCTGCCGTTCGCTCCACCGATACTATAAAAGCACTGCTTAAAAGATGACTGGGTGATAGCCAGCGGCGGATTTCCAGTTCCTTGCCGACGATCATGGTTTTTTTCGAGCCTTCAATTTTCAGTTTATAGATTCTTCCCGACGGACCGCGTTCCAGAGGAATCAGGTTTTTCAATTCACCAAAATCAATCCCTGATTTATTTTGGATTATTTCCTCCAGTTCTTTTCTTGTATAGATTGCCTGCCAGCGATAGAAATTCAGTGTTTCCTGATCAAACGGTGGCAGAATATTTTTCAATAATTCCTTGTCAGTTGTATCGCAAAAACCCTGCGGTCTGCCCCTCAGCCATTTTTCCGCATCCGCTTCCGAGCAAACAGGCGGATGCTGCTCAGCATCATCGCTTATGTTTTTCAAATATCCAGGATTTATACCCTCCCAGGCAGTCGCAAATAATTCCGTCTGACCGCCGCAGGATTTGTAATAGCGGGCATCACAGATTTCTCCGCTATAAGTCAGAAACATCCCCCGTGTTTGCTTTATCGCTTTGCGAACATTTTCAGAAATAATTCTGGTGATTCCCTGATAGCGCTGGCAGTGATCATCGGCGCATACATCAAATCCCTCGTGATCGTTGACATCCTGCCAGACGACAATTTCATTGTCGTTTCTCAATGGTGTCGAAGACCTGGCAGATTTTTTTTTATCGAGCATACTCACCAGCCAGCTACGGGCAACAATTGCCTGAGCTTTTAAAAATTCCAGCGGTGCTTCAGCGGACATCTCCGAGGAAATAACGCTTTCCAGATAATCTTCCAGATGAATTTTGTTGATGAGATTAAAAGTGGATTCGGAACAGGCTGATAAAAGCAAATTGCCGCGAAACGATTGCTCCTGCGTTCGTTGCCAGTGGAAATCAATGCCGATTTTCACATCGGACACGGTGAAATATGCATCGCCATCCGGCGTCATCAAAATTTCTTTTTGGCGGATGATTTCTTTTCCTGAAGAATCCTCAAGCAGAACAAATCCTCCTTCCGCGCGAACTGTGAAGCGGCCATCCGGCGCGCATCCGTCTGGTGGGAGAAATCGTCCATTAAAAGCGACACGCGCTTCATTGTAGTTTTGCAGCAGGGCGACATTAATTTCAGGTTCACTGTTAATCATGGTTAGTTTTTAAGAATAAAAGCAAATAAAGTCAAGCAAGTTATCCTCCGGTAAATTGCAGAAAACAACAAATTAATACTTGAATATCAATATTTTATATTGTATGACTCTCATAAATTACAAATTGGATGGCTTATGGCGCATATCTGGCCAATTGGAGGCGGCAAAGGAGGATCCGGTAAGAGTTTCTTAACCAGTTCCCTGGGACGTCTTTTAGCAAAGGCGGGCAGGAAAACTCTGCTGATTGATCTCGATCTGGGTGCGGCAAACCTGCATACGATGGTTGACGTCCCTTATCCGGAGAAATGTTTTTCCGATTTTATCACAAAAAAAATAAGCTTATTGGAAGACACCGTTCTGGCAACTCCCTACCCCAATCTCTTTTTGATCAGCGGCGCTCACGATAGTCTGGACATTGCCAACCTTCCCTATGAAAAAAAGATAAAAACGCTGAAGTCCATAGTCAAACTCAAATACGAATATATTATTCTGGATCTGGGAGCAGGCACAGCCTTTAACACTCTTGATTTTTTTCTGGCCTCCCAAAACGGCATATTCATCACCACACCGGAGCCGACTTCCATTGAAAATGTTTACCGGCTGATGCGCGCCATATATATGCGCCGTATTCGTCATTATTTTTCCGCGGCCGATTTCAAGATGCTGGAAAAGAAAGTTCGAGAGCACCTTGGCGATGACTCTATCAACAAACCCGAAAATATCGTTTCCGTTGTCCGGAAAGAATACCCCGAAAAATTCGCACTGATCAAAAAGGATTTCAATTCTTTTCAATTCAAACTTATTCTTAACCAATTGCGCAAACAGGACAATGTAGAGTTGGGTTCTCAGATATGCAAGATCATCAAAAAGCATCTCGGGCTGCATGTTGATTTTGCCGGCAACATCGCCTACGATGAACACGTTCACGATGCCATTTGCCAGAGAGTATCTTTTTTAGATCGTTATCCTCACACTCGTGCCGCCAATGATCTGCGCGAACTGAACAGGAAAATGAGTAATTCCTTCGGCGAACAATTGATTCTTAACTATCTTTAAAATTTACTAGTTTGAGGCCATAAATGGAAAAAGATTTCGCCCAGTTGAATTATTACGAAATGCTGGATATTAAAACGAATGCGACAGCTCTGGAAATTCGTGCAGCGTACAATTCCGCATTACAGATGTATCAGTCCAATTCGCTGGTCAGTTATTCCTTTTTTTCGCAGAAAGAAAGAAAAGAAATACTCGCTTATCTGGAAAAAGCTTACTTCACGCTCATCAATGAAAAAGAAAGAGAACTCTACGATAATGAACTTATCAAGGATGGGATTATAACTCCCACGGAAAGAGGCCCGGCAGCTAAAGGACCTGTCAGTATTTTTGATTTTAACCGGCAGAAGGATACCTCCGGTATACTGAAAACTCATACTTCTGAATTAAAAGCAAAAATTTCCCAAAATCAGCGCATCAGAGAAATCATTTCCCAACAGGAGATCAGAGGCGCCGACCTTAAGGAAATACGAAGCGAACTGGGCGTTGCCGTTGAAACAATTCATCAGCAAACAAAAATACGCCTCGATTATCTGCACTGGATAGAGGATGATAAAATAGAAAAATTGCCCGCGGCGGTTTTTCTCAAAGGTTTCATTAAATCCTATTTAAAATGCCTCTGTATAGAGCCGGCAGAGGAGATTAGCGCCCGTTACATTAATTCTCTGGAGGGCAAAAATTGATGAAGTCGTAAAAAGTCGAAAAACCGTCATACCGGTGAAGGCCGGTATCCAGAACCTATTGAAATAACTGGATTCCCGCCTTCGCGGGAATGACAAAAAAGGGCAAAAGCGACTTTTTACGAGACCATCAAAATTAGCTTGACAGGCTTCGCCTTTGATGCGAATTATTTAGATGATTTTTTAAGGAGCATTAATGAAAAAATTATCAGCATACTTATTATTGTTGAGTTTGATTATAATTTTTATATCCGCCTGCTCGTCCGGTAGCGATACACCACCGGTTACGCCATCACCACCTTCTGTTGTGGGCGTTCAACTGAGGGCCGATGCCGGAGATGGGCAAGTCACTCTTTACTGGCCGATGGTGCCAGGCGCCGACACTTACAACATTTACATGGGCACCTCTATTTCCTCGCTAACGAAGATAAACACCACTCCTGCTACTTTAACCAGTGCGCCTTATACCGTAACGGGCCTCACTAATGGGATGAAGTATTATTTTGCTTTTACGGCCGTAAGTACCTCCAACGGTGAGAGCGCTTTGTCAGAAGTAATTTCTGCCATACCGCAAGGTGATCCCGACCCTGTTCCACCTGAATTTCCGAAAAATGTCCGCGCCAATGCTGGAGTAAGCGAGGTTACTGTTACCTGGACTCCAGTGGATGATGCTGAAGTATATAATCTATATCAGTACTCGAATTTGAATGATTTAACTCTTGCCGCTGAAGTTAAAAGTACCGATTGTACCAGCAGCCAGTGCTCATTTACAGTAACCGGTCTTACAAACGGGATAACGTATTTCTTTTTTTTAACGGCAGAAAATAATACGAGCGCCAATTCAGCTGTAGTTTCTGCTACGCCGCCATCTACATCCTCATCAACTATATTATCAGGAGATCCTGTTACTGTTCCACAAGATGTTCTTGCAACAGCAAGTGAAGCTAAGATAACACTCAGTTGGACTGCCCCTACTGGAGCGACTCCCAACACGATATACAATGTATACTGGAATAGAAATGTTGACCCCTTTGCCACAGATCAAAAAATCCCCGGACGTACTAGCCCATGGGAATTTAGTGGACTCACAAATGGGACAACATACTCCTTCTATTTAACGGCTGTTCTCGGAAGTGGTCCTTCTTTTGGCACGTATGCTACGCCAAGTGCTAATCCGCCGCCTGAAGCTCCATTTATTACAGCCGTAACACCGGGAGACGGAACTGTACGCATTGACTGGAACACGGTGACCGGTGCCGCATCTTACAACGTATATAGCAGCAATGTTATGGGACTTTCAAAAGAGGTTTATTCAGGTAAAGCAACCGGAGCAGGTAATTCTTTTACGGCAACCGATCTTACTAACGATACAAAATATTACTTTGTCGTAACGGCCGTAAATGCCGCCGGCAGCGAAAGCGCGGAATCATACGAAGTGTGGGCAACACCTTCAGCTTCTTCTTCTTCAAGCGGTATCGCGGGGATATCATATATGTCAGGCCTTCAACTTAATCCTTCAGGAAGTTTGATTATTTATGCCCATTAGTACGGTTATCCGACATACGATTTAAGAATAAAAAGGGGCTTGAATGCCCCTTTTTGTTGTCTGGAGAATATCCGTGTAAATCCATAAGCGATTGAATGAAATTCAAATTTATGTTAAACGCAAATTAGTGTTTCAGTAATGGCTTCATAATGTTGTCATTTCGAGTCCCGCAACTTGCCCGGAGCATTTCGGGTACGCGGGATTATACGCCGCGAGAAATTTTAGTAATTTTAAAATATTGAAAGATATCTCCCCGAGCATGCGCCGGGCTTTCGCCTCTCGGTCGATATGACAAAGCATTTATGAAATACTCCACCAGGAGGCTGTCCGAAAACTCAATTTTACTAAATTCGGCTTCTGTAATATCAAGTAGTTACGAGTGCAAAAAGGCCTAAAAAGCTATTCTCGGACAGCCTCCTAGTGCATACTTGCAAAAGTTACCGATATGTCATTTCGACCGAAGGGAGAAATCTTATTCAATGATTATAAAGATTTCTCAGTCACTTCGTTCCTTCGAAATGACACGGTTAATATTGAAATCAAGCACTAGTGTAATTTAACAGTCAGCGGAGTTAAAAAACAATGAGTGTTTTTGAATATGTAGCACTGGATGAAAAGGGCCGGCAGCGCAAAGGTTTTATTGATGCGCCGGGTGTGGCCGCGGCGCGACAGAAACTGCGTGAAGAAAACGTTTATCCCGTCGAAATCACTCAGGCGGAAAACAAAAAAGGAAACGCATTATCGGAAATTATAAAGTTCAACATCTGGCAACGGGTTTCCGCCGGCGACGTTTCCATATTTACCCGTCAGTTATCAACTCTATTAGGCGCCGGGATGCCGCTGGTACCTTCTCTTACGATTCTGATGAAACAGACCAATAATCCTCTTTTAAGAAAATCACTGGCACAAATCCGCGAACAGGTGAATGAAGGCAAAAGCCTGACGGAGGGCATGTCCAACTTCCCTCAAATTTTCCCGCCTTTTTACTTAAATATGGTCAGGGCCGGAGAAGCATCGGGCACCATCAATCTGGTTCTGGAGCGCCTTGCCGACTTCTCGGAGAATCAGCAGGCATTGATGAGCAAAATCCGCTCTGCCCTTGCCTATCCTTTTATTATGTTTTTTATCGGAAGCGCCGTTATTTTGCTGTTGATGACTTTTGTCGTACCCAAAATTACCGGCATTTTCACCGATATGCACCAAACCCTGCCGCTGATTACAATTACTTTAATTGCCGTCAGCAATTTTTTGAAATCTTTTTGGTGGCTTATTTTGATAATTTTCGCCGCCTCGATAGCCGCTTTCAGATACACGACAAACGGTACGGAAAAAGGCAAGCGCCTGTGGGATAATGTTAAGCTGAAAGCTCCGGTCTTTGGCCAGATCAATCGAAAAATCGCCATTGCCCGTTTTTCCCGCACACTGGCCACTTTGCTGCAAAGCGGCGTTCCGCTTCTTCAGGCCATGGAAATAGTCCGCAACGTCGTGAATAATATTATTGTCGGCGAGGCAATCCGTAAAGCCGGCAAAGACGTGGAGGAAGGCAAAGAGCTCTCCTCTCCCCTGACGCAAAGCGGCTTATTCCCTCCCATGGTGACTGAAATGATTGCCGTCGGAGAACAAAGCGGCACGCTGGAGGCAATGCTCAACCGTATTGCCACGACTTATGAAACGGAAGCTCAGGCAGATATAATGGTTATGACTTCTCTTTTGGAACCGTTTATGATACTGGTAATGGGGTTTGTTGTCGGATTTATTGTTGTTTCCATTTTGTTGCCGATATTTGAAATGAACCAGTTGGTCCGATGAAGACTTTGTAAAACACCCTATATGTTTTACGTGTCCCCCGCTGGCGGGGGATAAAGGGGGTGGAAGAGTGAAAAGCAGAGGATTAAAGGATTGGATATCCACCTCCGTCCCGATGCTTCATCGGGACACCTCCGCCAGCGGAGGACAAAAAATAACAAAAGGGGTTGATTATGAAAAAAAACAGGCAAAAGAAAAATAGACAGGCTGGTTTTACCTTAATAGAATTGATGGTGGTGATTATCATTTTAGGAGTACTCGCCGGTCTTATTATTCCCCGCGTCATGGGACGCCCCGACGAGGCAAGGCAGGCCAAAGCTAAAATTCAAATGGAGGCCATGGAATCAGCGCTGAAACTTTACAAACTCGATAACGGCAGTTATCCCACAACCGAACAGGGTTTGCGCGCTTTGGTGGAAGCGCCTGCCGTAGGCAACGTTCCTAAAAACTGGCGCCAGGGCGGCTATCTGGAAAAAGGCAAAGTGCCCAAAGACCCCTGGGGAAATGAATTTATTTATATCAGTCCCGGCAGCCACAGCGATTTCGACTTAACTTGTCTTGGCGCCGATGGGGAACCCGACGGAGAAGGTGTTAATAAAGACATCAATAATTGGGAAATTGAATAAACAAGCCGCCATAAAGCGCTGCAAGACAGACCATTTTGCGTGTCCTGTTGAGCCCTCGCGCCATTTCGTCTTACCTCGCGTCACCTTCATCAGGTGGCCAGGTGGTCAGACAGGCAGGACATCAGGATGTTTTGCGGTATCTCCGGGTTTCACACTTGTAGAGTTGTTAGTCGTTATGATCCTTGCAGGAGTGATTGTGGCATTAGCCGTTCCCTCCACAAGGGATGTTCTGACCGGTGACAGCCTGAAAAAGGCTTCGCGTCAGTTCATCGGCATGGAAAGAAAACTGCGCGGAGACGCTGTACGCGATCAAATCGACTACATTCTCTGCATAGATTTACCGAATTCCGCTTACTGGGTTGTTACTTCCGGCATGACCCCGGAAAAACAGGATGAAATAAAAAAGAGCCCGAAGCATCTGCCGGCGGATGTGGTCATTGCCGATATAGTTGACGAAAGCAACAAAAAGAAATCCGACGGTGAAGCAAGAATTGTTTTCAGGAAAAATAATATCTGCTCTCCGGTCGTAATTCATCTGTCTTACGAAGAAGATAACATGACAATAGTAATAAATCCCTTCCTTGGTGTAACGGACGTTTACGATAGATATGTGGATGTTTCCATAAACGATGCGGGAACATCTCGTTCCATGTAAATAAAGGATGGCGGCATGACGCAAAACAAAGCAAGCGGTTTCACGCTCATGGAAGTTATGATCGCCATGGCCATTTTAGCCATCGCCCTGGTGGCTATTTTTCAACTGCAATCGCAGAGCATTTCCATGTCCACCGATTCACGCTTTATGACCACAGCAGCCCTGCTGGCCCAGAGCAAAATGGTAGAGGCTGAAGCTGATTCTACGTTGGATAACCATAGCGAAGACGGAGATTTTGGCCCCGACTATCCTCAATATATCTGGCATATGGCAGTTGGTGATACCCAACTGCCGCAATTTAAAAAAATAGAGGTTACTGTAATCAATAAATTATTTGTCAATCGCGGGACATACATCCTTGTTCTCTATAAGACACAAGGAATGTAATTTATGACCAGACGGCTTATGAAATATATTACTCATAGAAGAACGGGTTGCAGTTCCTCCGTTATGCACAGCGTATATTCCACGGATACCCGCCCTGCGAACGAGACCGCGTCGCAATTCATATTTATGTCATTTCGATGCGGAGCGAGAAATCTTGTTTTTAACAAATTCAGGGCTTTAAGATTCCTCACATACGTTCGGAATGACAGCTCTCACTATCGCGACACAGTCTCGAATGCCGGGGGCATTTTTCAACAGCCTCGCAGCGGGTTTACACTGGTCGAGATCCTCGTTGCCATCTTTATTCTGGGATTGGTTATGTCCACTGTTTATGTTTCCTACAGCGGCATTTTGAAAACTTCGCATCAGATGGAGGAAGAAAACAACATTTATAAGATGGCCCGTACGTCCATGGACAGGATGATTAAAGATTTATCGTCTCTACAAACCAATTCCGGCTCTCTTGACTTTCGCGCTGAGAAAAAAACATTAAGCAACCGGGAATTTTATTCTCTTTCATTCTGGTCGGCGTCTCATCTGGCTTTCGGCGAAAATGAGGGTACAGGACGTCCGGCAACAATCAGCTACTATGTGCAGGAGGATGAAGGAGGAGAAAGCTTCTCGTTGTGGAGATCAGATATTGCCGGCGCCAAACCGGACAAAGAAAAAAATTTAAGCGGCGGATTTATGATTTGTCAAAACATCGATTCCTGGAAATTAAGATTTTACGACTTCACAGGCAAGGAATTGGAATCGTGGGATTCTTCATCTTTGAACGAGCAAAAAGACAAGGCCCCTGTCGCTGTAAAAATAGAACTGGCCCTGGTCAATGTAAATGACAAGGAGAAACCGTACAAATTCATGACGAAGGTATTTTTACCGGTCAAGAAATAAAAGCTATGGGAAAAACAGTCCTCAATAATAAAGGCATCGCCCTGATCACGGTAATATTGATCGTCGGTATTTTAGTGGCGCTTGTCATCGAATTGAACAGATCGTCCCGTGCCGGGATTTATGACGCGGCCAACATCAGCGATGGAATCAAATTAACTTATATTGCCAAGTCCGGATTTTACGGAGCCGTAGCCTTACTGTCCAATTCCAAAAATGATTACGAAACACTGCGTGACGACTGGGCAAAAGCAGAGCTTTTATCCCAACAATCCGCGTCTCTTTTTACTGACGGTTATTTTATTACAACGGTTGAAGATGAAGCCGGTAAAATCCCTCTCAATAAACTGATAAGCGTAAATGAATATAAAGATATATTGATTAGATTGCTTTGTCTTCCGGAATTCGGACTGGACGAAAGAAAGGCGAATGAAATTGCCGATTCCATCAAAGATTGGATCGATGATGATGAAAATGTTCCCGGCGCCGGAGCCGAAACTTCTTATTACGCTTCTTTAGATCCGCCTTATGAAGCAAAAAACGCTCCGTTGGATTGCATTGAAGAATTGCTTATGATAAAGGGGATAACCAAAGAAATTTTTTACGGAACAAAAGAAAAACCAGGGCTTAAAGGATACATTACCGTAGACAGCGATGGATTAATAAATATCAATACGGCGCCCCGAATGGTACTGCGCGCACTTTCTGACGATATCACGGCAGAACTGGCTGACTCAATGGATGAATACCGCAGGAAAGAAGGCAATGATTTATCAAGCTCGCAGTGGTATCAACAGGTTTCCGGTATGGCGGGCGTGACAATCAAGGCCGAACTGATTACGGTAAAAAGCAATTATTTTAAAATTATCTCCACAGGAAGCATGAAGAATATGGCGCAAAGCGTAAGCGGTGTGGTAAAAAGAACACAGCAGAAATCCTTCCAGATAATCAAGTGGAGGCAGGATTAATGCCGCAGACAGTATTAGGACTGGACATCGGCCAAAGCACCATCAAGGCCGTTGTGTTCACAAAAAAAGGCTCAACCGGCGGCCGTATTCTTGCCTTTGAGACTCTGGATATTAACGCCTGCGGCGGAATTGAACCGGCATTAAAGAAACTGGCGGAAAACAAAAGTTTTTCTAAAATTCCCTGCTGCATTTGCCTGCCGCTTGCCGATGTAATGTTCAGGCAAGTCAACCTGCCTTTTCACGATGATAATAAAATCAGGAAAACATTAGCTTTTGAGTTGGAACCGCTTATCCCTCTTCCCATAGACGAAGTAGTTACCGATTATTTAACGATTCCTGATGACAGACTTTTTGTGGCCGCGCTCGCCAGAAAAAGTGTCCGCGATTGGGTAGAAAAAGTGGAAGAAAATCTGGGAAGCGTATCCATTATCGATGTTTCTTCTACCGCCCTGGCGGCACAAGTACTAACCGATAGAATACCCTCCGCGTGCGGAGTCATTCTGGATATCGGAACTGTTTCAACTGCGGCGGTCTTTTATGAAAATGGCGCAATTGTCCAAATTCGTTCTCTGGCTTTCGGTGGCAATCAAATAACTCAGGCATTAGCCCGTGACATGTCTGTGGGAAAAGATGAAGCCGAGCAATTGAAAATCAAGGCAAATTACCCTGCCGGAAGCGACAATGTCGACTCTGTGTGTCTTCATTTTTGTTCAGAGTTGAAAAACACTATCGAGTATATGAAATTAAATGGAGCCCTGCAAAATGATCCTGCTCATATTACTATAACCGGCGGATGTGTTTTATTCGTTCCGCTTCAAAAACAACTGGAAAAATATTTTTCGCTTCAACCGGAAGTTCTTGATCTTGTCCGGTTAAAGCAACTGGAAATTGAGAAAAATATTGAACATAAGTACTCTCCGCAAATAATGAATACGGCTTGCGCGGCGGCAATGAGAGCTTTTGCCGGCCGAAAATCTTTTAATTTCCGGCAGGGAGAGTTCGCCGCAAAAAACGCCGGATTGAGCATTAAAGAACAATTAAAATGGGTAGCGGTAGTTGCCGGAATAATTTTCCTCATGGCCGCCGTCAATCAATTTCTTGATTATAGATTAAAAACTCAGCGCCTTGCCGGCATAAAAAAACAAATTTCTTTTATTTTTAAGAAAAATTTTCCCGAAGCTCCGGTAATGATTGACCCTGTGCAACAACTCCAGACAAAACTCGCTGAAAACAAAAAGGCTTTTGGTTTTTTCGAAGGCACACAAAATATACCGGTGGTTGATTTATTAAAAGAAATCTCGGATTTAATTTCGGCTTCCCATGATATAGTAATTAACAATTTCCAATACGAAAATATTGTTGTTTCCATTAAAGCTCAGGTTAAAAACATCGATGATGTTTCCGCGGTAAAAAATGAGCTTCTGCAATCCAAACATTTTAAGGACGTGGCCATAGGTTCGACGAGCCTCGCCAAAGATGGCGGTAAAGTTGATTTCGACTTAAGGATTGAACTTAAATGATCAAAACGTTCCGGGATAAATTAGATAAAAAGCAGCGATTCCTTGTCGCGGGCACGGCCGTCTTTGTTTTGATTGCTTTACTTCTGGAAATTGTCGTTTTTCCTTTCCGGGAAGCAAAGGAAAAACTGACAAAGGCTACACAGGTCAATCAAAGAAAACTGACCGAAATCAGTAAACTCGATAAAGAGTTCTCCCTGCAGGAAGCAAGAATGGCCGAAATAAAAAGAGCCGTGTCTGTACGCAACGCTGATTTTACTTTATTTTCCTACCTGGAAAAAAAGGCAACACAGGCCAATGTTAAAAAAAACATCAAATACATGAACTCTTCCCGCGGAACTCAATCCGCTTCTTTTGAAGAATCACTAATTGACATGAAATTAGATAAAATCACCATAAAACAACTCACCGACTTTTTATATTTTGCCGAATCGCCGGCAGATTTAGTTAGAATCAAGAAGATTGTCATCAACAAAATGAAAGAAAGTCCGGAATATTTAAGCGCGCAGTTACAAATATCTTCTTTTCAAAAACTAAATCAAAGATAGAGGAATAAATAGCAAGATGAGCATTCTGAATAAAAAATTCTTATGGTTTACGCTCTATGGAATATTTATTACCGTAGTATTTTTATATCTGCTTTTCCCCTCTGATCTTGTCCGGAGCAGACTGGAAGACACTGTTAATTCGCCGGCTTTTACCCTTAAAATGGAGTCGCTGCGTCCATCTCTGCCCTTGGGATTAAAGCTTAAAAATATATCTGTAAGCTCGGCTTCTCCGTTAAATATTTCCTTTCAGAGCGATTTACTCGATTTACAGTTTCACCCATGGAACTTTCTTCAAAAACATACATATCTTGGATTGAGCGGTAAAACTTATGGTGGCAATTTTGACGGGCATGTTGATCTGACTTCTCTGTCGAAAATATATCCGCCGATTGAAGGAAAACTTAATTTTAAAAACATCGATCTGGCCAGATGCACTTTGATCAAAAATTTTTTGGACAAAGAAATTACAGGAAAAGCAAGCGGCGTCTGGACGTATATTTCTAACGGCAAAGCCGGGGGAAATTCTTCCGGAACAATCGCTCTTTCTTTGACCAGGGTAGTTTATCCTTTAGTTGAACCATTTCTGGGGCTAAATCGAATTGAATTTGATCACTGTGAAATACAAGGCCAGTTAAAAAATGGAGTTTTAAAGATAGAAAAATTGCAAACATCCGGTCATCAAATAAATTGTTTATTCAAAGGTGAAATAACACTCGCTGATGATTATAAAAACAGTCAGCTTAACTTAAACGGCACGATGGAAATATCAGGGAAGAACAAAGCTAAAATGAATGTTAATATTGGCGGAACATTGGCCACCCCGATATACCGCTATATTTAATGAAGGCAGCGCTGGTAAAGAATATGTGGTCCCAAATAACACAAGTTGTAAAAGAATGGTTTAAACGGACGACAAATATTAATGCCCTTCCGGCAATTGATATTACCCTGCTGCGGCCATTGCTGCTTTTGCTGGCGATCACAGTGTTGTCTTACGAAGCAGTCGATTTTTTTTACAAAATCATCAGCTTTCCTTTGATGAAACAGACGGCTGCCGTTAAAAATAACGGTAGCGTACTTGCCATTACAGACAATACCCGGCGCAATCAACTTCAGGATTACGGAATCATTACTGAACGTAATCTCTTTCTTTCGACTTTGAAAACCATCGGAGATAAACAACTGGATGGCGGACTTTTCGACTCCGATCAGAAAAATACGGATTTTGATCTGAAAGGGACTGTCGCCTATAATTCTTCTTTCGGCTTTATCGTCATCGAAGAACGCGGCACTCGCAAACAAAAACTATTTCGTCTGGGAGACTGGATCGGTTCCGGTAAACTGGTTAAAATAACGCGGAATACCGCGATATTGGAAAGCGGAGGCAGAGAAATAACATTAAAAGTAAAATCAACGATGGAAGGCCCTCTGCTTCCCGATTCACCGGCCACAGGAACAAACCAGGCTTTTAACAAAAATTTGAGTTTAAGCAGACGATTTGTAAATGAAAATTTGAGTGATTTAAAATCAATAATGAGTCAGGCGGTTGTGCGTCCTTTTTTAAACAAAGGCGTACGGAACGGATATATTATTTCCAATATTGCTCCCAATAGCCTTTACGAAAAGATGGGGTTGCAAAATGGTGATATAATAAACGATATAAATGATAAACCCATGCGTAGCGCCGATAATCTGCTGCAGATGGTAAATTTAATGCAGTCAGGCAGCAGTATTACTTTGAACGTTAAGAGAAACGGTAGAATCGAAACTATCAATTATTCTTTTTACTGATCAGGCAAGGAAATATATTCATTATGTATGCTGCTTATTTTGGTTTAAAAGAAAATCCCTTCAGCTTGTCGCCGGATGCGCGTTATTTGTTTTTAAGCGAACAACATCGTGACGCATTAAATTGCCTTATTTACGGAATTAAAGAAAAAAAAGGGTTCGTTTTAATTTCCGGCGGCATCGGCACCGGAAAAACTACAATTTGCCGCAGTTTGATCAATTCGCTGGATGATTCAGTGGAAACAGCGCTGATTTTTAATACAGCCATTTCCGACCTGGAATTGCTGGAGACGGTGCTTGGTGAATACGGCATTGATTTCCAGGGTGAATCAAAGACTAAGAAAAATTATATTGACGCTTTAAATGACTTTTTACTGAAGAATTTTTCTTCCGGGAAAACAGCGGTGCTTTTGATTGATGAAGCGCAGAATCTTTCGCATGGCGCTCTGGAACAAATACGAATGCTTTCGAATCTGGAAACCGAAACGGAAAAGCTCATTCAGATCATTTTAATCGGTCAGCCGGAACTGAATAACACCTTAATGCTGCCGGCGCTTAGGCAGTTAAATGAAAGAATCACCGTAAGATACGACTTGAAGCCTTTATCGCCGCAGGAAGTGCGCGAATATATACAACATCGTCTGACAATCGCGCAGGGACCCGGCTCGCTTAAATTTACCAACGGAGCTTTTAATCTCATTTGTAATTTAACCGAAGGCATACCCCGCCGGATCAACGCTCTTTGCGACAGATCTTTATTGATTGCTTACACAAAAAACATAAGTAAAATCACCCGCAGGATAGTGAATTCAGCGGCTCACGATATTGGCATTAATTATTTCCAAAAAACTTTAAGCAGTGGCCGGAAAATATGGGTGCGCCTGACAACCTGAAATACTGTTGGAAGTCCTTGACCAAAGGAGTATTATGAGCTACATAAATGACGCCTTACGCAAGGTGCAAAAAGAGAAAGAATCAGGCTATGTAGCCTATAAAAGCATAGTTTCAGTTCCCGGAAAAGAACTTAACCGGCCGTCAAAATGGCTCTCCATCATCGGGTTATTGACCGTTTTATTTTTCGCTGCGGGAATTATAGTTTTGTTATACTGGCTGGAATATAAAAAGATGCCGGCAAAAGCACCCCGACAAGCGGCACCTTTAGCTATCGTTATCCCGGCAGAGCCACAGCCGGTTAATGAAATGCCTGTGGAAAATATCAGGGAGCCCGTGTTCAAAACAAAAAAAGCTCTTCCGGAAATTAAAGTTGAACCGGAAAAAGTTGATGCAAAGACGCTTTACGCTCAGGCCCTCAAAAAGCAAAAAGAGGGTAATTTAAAGAAAGCAAGGAATCTGTATAGAAAAGTCCTGAAAATTGATCCTCAAAACATACAGGCTTTAAATAATCTGGGCGTAATTCACATGAAAAATAAAGACTACAAAAAGGCAATTATGCGGTTTAATGACGCGATTAATATAAAACATGATTACACTGACGCTCATTATAATCTGGCCTGTCTCTACGCGCAAAAAAACGATGCGTCCCGGAGCCTGTTTTATCTGAAAAATGCAGTCCGGTTCAACCCGGAAGTAAGAAAATGGGCGGGAAATGACGGCGACTTGCGAGTTATGGCGGATTTACCTGAATTTAAAAAATTACTGGAGAAAAAATAGAATCAAGATGAGAATTTCACATTCTTTTATTTTAAAGCCATGTATGTTTTCATGCGGTATCATCGCGCTGATAATAATGCTTTGTGTTGGGAAACCGGCATTTGCGGCCCGTATTGCCGGAGCCAACGAAAATGTTAATACATCAACCATACCGGCAGATACCACTAAGAAAACTGTTAATTTACCATCGGCGCCGTCTGCTACCATAAAACAGACTATTCCTTCCGCCCGGCAGACAACAGACATTAAAACCGACGATGCAAAACAAAATCTTCAGGACACAAAAGAAGAAAAAGAGCCGTTCTCTAACACGAAAAAAGAAGCCACTAAAAAGTATGTAACCATTGATTTTGATAATGTTGATATTGGCGTACTGGTAAAGTTTGTCAGTGAACTTACGGGGAAAAATTTCATCATTGACGATAAGGTCAAGGGTAAGGTCACTATCATCTCTCCTAAAAAAATCCCTTTGGAAGATGTCTATAAAGTCTTTCTGTCTGTTCTGGAAGTGAACGGATTTACTGTAGTCCCCGCAGGGAATATGACAAAGATCATTCCCGCGGTTGCAGCACGGGAAAAAAGTTTGGAAACAAGAATCAAAAGCGAACCGGGCTCGCCGGACGATCGCATGATTACTCAAATAATATCATTGGACCGCGCCAATCCGGATGAAGTAAAACGCGTTTTGGATCCCATTATCCCCAAGTCCAGTTCAGTGCTTTCCTATCCGCCGGCAGGTATATTGATAATTACTGACTACCTTTCCAATATCAAAAGGATTCAGGAAATCATCAGCGCGCTCGACGTGGAAGGTGCCGGAGATCAGATATCTTATGTTCCTCTTGTCAACGCTTCTGCTTCGGAAGTAGCAAAATCATTGACAGCGATCTTTCAACAACGTCGCGCCAAGGTGACGGCTGTAAGGGTCGTACCGGACTCCCGTACCAATTCAATTATAGTTCTGGCTAATGTTGCAGATACGGAAAACGTGCGTAAGCTGATCACATTCATGGATAAAGACACTCCCCGTGGCGAATCCAATATTCAGGTTTATCGCCTGCAAAACAGCATTGCTGAGGATCTGGCCAAGGTTCTTAACAGTATTATCAAAGATAGCGGCGCGTCTGCTGCTACCGGTCAAAAAGCGCTTGCGCCGGTGGTTTCAAAAAATGTTCAGGTCGTCCCGGATAAGGCAACCAATACACTGGTGGTTATGGCCGAAAGGGAAGATTATAAGATTCTGGAAAATATTATCAAACAGCTCGATGTGCCGCGTCCCATGGTTTACATTGAGGCCTTGATTATGGAAGTCAACGCCAATAAAGCTTTTAATATTGGTGTGGAATGGCGCGGGCTTAAAGATACAGGCTCAATAACCGGCATGGATTCCGGCAAGGCAATAGCAATTATCGGCTCCGGCGGCGCGGGCAGTACAACGCCCGGCGGCTATAATATCCTGGATAGTTTAACGACCGGAACTTCGGCTGCTTTCCCCGGTGGGTTTTCCATGGGGATTGTCGGCGCAGGCATTAAAATTGGAGATATCTTATTTCCGAATATCGGGGCAGTCGTTCAGGCATACAAGACCGATTCAGAAGTCTCCATTTTATCCACGCCCCAGATCATGACGCTGGACAACGAAGAAGCGGAAATAAATGTCGGCTCCAATGTTCCCTATATTACCCGTCAGGATTCAACGACAACATCCGCCACTTACCCGGTTAATTACAACACCTATGAATATAAAGATGTCGGCGTGGTCTTGAATATCACACCGCATATCAACGAGGAAAATTTTATTCGCCTGAAAATATCACAACAGGTCACCAAGGTTACATCCGCCTCCACCTCCGCAACACCGACAACTTTAAAAAGAACGGCAAAAACTACGGTTGTCGTCAAGGATAATGAAACAATCGTTATCGGCGGTCTGGTGGGAGACAGCACGCAGGACAATACCTATAAAGTACCTTTGTTGGGCGACATACCTCTTCTGGGCTGGCTTTTTAAAACAAATTCCACTTCCCGGGAAAAAACAAACCTGTATGTCTTTTTGACGCCCCATATTGTTCGCACCCAAACTGACGCCGCAGGCATTTATCAGGAAAAAAGAGAAACCATGGGAGAAGTAGTGGAAGGCATCATCAAATTAAATGAAAAGAAAGCGGAACCCAAACCTTTCAATATGCCTGCGCCAGCCGAAAATAAAAGACCGGTATCTCCATAATTTTGAGGCTCTGATTTCTTATGTCTAAAATCCATACAGCCTTAAAATCGTCCGCAGGCACAACCTCCGGTTCTTCCACTCCCCGGGATGTTATTTTTTCTTCTCTGGATAAAAAATTAATTGCCGCCGGAGTCGCCCCGGATATTCTTGCTGAAGCGCACAGTCTGAAGAAAAATAACGACACCGTATTCTTTGATCATCTCATCCGGAAAAAAGCCATCGATGAAATCCAATTATTAAAAATAATGGCCGGGCACTTCGGCCTTTCTTTCCGGCCGGAATTACCGATGGAGAGCATCAATATTGATTTTACGCAAAATGTTTCCATTCAATATTTAAAGAAACACAAGATGGTGCCGCTCATCACCTCTTCGGATGCGGCAATCGCCGTAAACGATCCCACAAATTTTCAGCCCATTGATGATTTAAGGCAACTCTTAAAAAGCCCGGATCTGCCGGTTGTCCTTTCCTCACAGGATGCGATCGCCGCTGCAATTAATATGGCTTATGACATGAGCCGCGCTTCAGCTAAAGATTATTTTGAAGAGATGAACGAAGCCTCTACCGATGATCTTATTTCGAAAATCGATGAAACAGCCGATTTGCTTGATGAAACCAGTGACGCGCCAATTATTAAGCTGGTCAATTTACTTGTTTCCGGAGCGATCAAAGACCGTGCCAGCGATATTCACGTTGAGCCCTACTCCGGCAACCTTAAAATCCGTTATCGTATTGACGGAATTTTATACGATATTTTAAACTTGCCCAGGCGAATTCAATCTCCGCTTGTTTCCCGCATAAAAATTATGGCTAAACTAAACATCGCGGAAAAACGGCTGCCTCAAGACGGACGTATTGAAATAAAAATAGCCGACCGTCTTGTGGACATCCGGGTATCGGTTATCCCCACAGCTTTCGGAGAAAGAGTTGTTCTGCGTTTATTGGACAAAACTGCTAATATCCTGATGCTTTCCGATTTAGGCATGCACGATGAACGGATCAAGCTGCTCAATAAATTGATCAAATCTCCCTATGGAATCATTCTGGTAACAGGTCCCACCGGCAGCGGCAAAACAACAACCTTATATGCGGCTCTTTCCACAATCAATCGCCCGGAAATAAACATTATCACCATTGAAGACCCTATCGAGTATCAGATGGACGGTGTCGGACAAATTCAGGTTAATCCGAAGATCGATCTGACTTTTGCCGCAGGTCTCCGCTCTATTGTTCGCCAGGACCCCGATGTAATTCTGATCGGAGAAATCCGCGACCGCGAAACCGCTGAAATCGCCATTCAATCATCGCTGACCGGCCATCTCGTTTTTTCAACATTGCACACCAATGATGCCGCCAGCGCCGTCACTCGATTAATTGATATGGGAATAGAACCTTTCCTGGTTACCTCATCGATTATCGCGATAATAGCACAACGCCTTGTGCGCGTTCTCTGTCCGCACTGCAAAGAAGTTTATGTGCCGGATGAAGAAACTTTGGCCAATCTTGGATTGGACCGGTCGGTGCTGAAGAAAAATATATTCTACCGGAAAAACGGCTGTAACCTTTGCATGCAAACAGGCTTTAGGGGACGAACAGCTATTTTTGAGATTATGATCGTTGATGACGAAATCAAAAAACTTGTTTTAAAAACATCCGATGCCAATCAAATTAATGAACTGGCTTTAAAACAGGGCATGATTACTTTACAGAAAGACGGTATATACAAGGTACTAAATGGTATAACGACTACGGAAGAAGTGTTACGTGTAACCAGATCGCTTAATCGCTCAGATGATATTGTATTAGAAGTCTAAGCGGAGAGTCGCCAAACTGTATTAACCGGAATCAATTATGATTGAATTTTACAAAATGAGCGGCAGCGGCAATGATTTTATTATTATCGATAACCGCGATTTGTCTTTGAATGTAGGCGATTTGCCCACGTTTGCCCGCCGCGTTTGTGCACGCAAAATTTCCGTAGGCGCCGATGGATTATTTCTCATTGAACCTTCCATGACCGTAGACTTCAAGTGGCAGTTTTTTAACTCGGATGGCTCAGTAGCGGAAATGTGCGGCAACGGCAGCCGCTGTGTGGCGCGCTATGCCTATCTCAAAGGTATAGCCCCAAAGGAAATGTCCTTTGAAACAATCGCCGGTATTATCAGCGCGGAAGTTAATGGTGATATCGTAAAGATAAAACTGACTGATCCTTCTGCTGTGGAAGCGGGAATTAAAATAGACGCGGACGGTCAGAAATTTATCCTGGACAGTATTGATACAGGCGTACCTCACGCTGTCGTCTTTGTTGATGATCTGGATGACTGCGCAGTTTTTGACTTGGGACGTAAAATCCGCCGGCATGAATGTTTTCAACCCAGAGGCGCCAATGCAAATTTTGCCACTGTCATTGACCGGCATAAAATTCGAGTGCGCACATACGAGCGCGGCGTGGAGGATGAGACACTGGCCTGTGGTACAGGAATGGTCGCAGCAGTTCTGACGGCGGCACAAAGAGGCCTTGTGGAATCTCCGACAGACGTTCTGGTACAAAGTGGTGAAACTCTACGGATTTACTTCACAAAAAAAGATGACCGCTTTGGCGAAATTTATCTTGAAGGTAAAGTAAAAATAGTTTATCACGGGTTTCTTTTTAAAGAAGCTTATAAATGATGGCTTCATAAAAACCGACCTTGCTTCTATCTGTCTGGCGTAGGCCGGAATCCAGTATTGTTTGATTCATGTGGAATCATAATAACTTAGCATAGGTAAAATTCGCTTCTAAATTTCTTTATTGGAGGGTTTAACTTGAAAACAGCGGAAAAACTGACAAAGATACCGCCTTACCTGTTCATGGAATTAAGAAAAAAAATAAATAAAGCCAAAGCTGACGGAATCGATGTTATTTCCCTGGCTATCGGTGATCCGGTGGAAGCAACGCCGGATTCGATCATCGATGAACTTTGCGCCACATCAAGAGATCCGTTGAATCACAGTTATCCGACCGATGAAGAAAAGGGCATGCTCTCCTTTCGCCGGGAAGTGGCAAAGTGGTATGCAACACGCTACGGCGTTACTCTTAATCCGGAAAATGAAATTCTGGGTCTTATCGGCTCCAAAGAAGGTTGCCACCATTTTATTATCGCCAGAGTCAATCCTGACGACATTGTCCTGATGACCGACCCCGGTTATCCTGCTTATCGCGCCAGCATTCTTCTTGGCGGCGGCATTCCATACAATGTTCCTATCCTGCCACAAAACGGTTATCTCCCTGTTTTTGAAGATATTCCCACTGATGTGGCTAAAAAGGCAACCGCCATGTTTCTTAATTACCCGAATAATCCGACCGGCGCTTGCGCGACCATGGAATTTTTAAACAAAGTTGTGGATTTCGCCCGCAATTACGATATTGCCATTTGTTACGATAATCCTTACAGCGAAATAGTATTCTCCGGCCAGAAGCGAATCAGTTTTTTAATGGCGAAGGGCGCAAAAGATGTCGGCATCGAACTTAACTCTCTTTCCAAGCCATTTAACATGTGTGGTTGGCGGCTGGGCATGGCCTGCGGTAATCAGGAACTCATCGCGGCCATCAGCAAGGTCAAAGAAAACACTGATTCGGGAATTTTCAATCCTATTCAGTTCGCCGGCATCAAAGCCCTGCAAAAGGAATCTCCTTTCGTCGATAAAATGATTGATTTGTACGGAAAGCGCCGGGAACTGGTACTTAAAACTCTGAAGAAAATCGGCATTGATTTCAATCCGCCCAAAGGAACATTCTATTTGTGGGTTCCTGTACCCAAAGGAATGACATCACTGGAATTTACCAGTCGCCTGTTTGATAAAACTGCGGTAGTTGTTGCCTCCGGTACAGCCTATGGCCAGTATGGCGAGGGTTTTGTGCGAATTTCGCTGACTGTTCCCGATGCACGGTTAAGCGAAGCAATGAAACGAATAGAAAAAGAGTTCAAAGCAAATTGATTTTCTGTCATTGCGAGGAGCGAAGTGACGCGGCAATCTCTTGCTCCGCCTCGTTCTACTTTGAATACGAAGCTACTGAAAAGAGAAATAGTTTATATAGAAATGGGCATACCGGAGCTTATCCAGAGTAGTTCCAAAAGCTTCGCGCGTCTTGCCTCCAGAGCCTTTTACAGCGTTATCAAAAAACTGGTATGGTGTCCCCAGATTTCCTGCACACCACATCTTATGGCAAAATATTCTTGACACACAATTGAACGTTTCTTATACTGCCGATAACGAAAAGCAAGTTCTTATCAATCAATATCAATTTATCAATATTCCGGGAGAACGATATTTCCTAAAATAATTAAAGGAGGAATTTATGAGAAACGAAGTATTGTCGTATGTATCACGTTGTAAAATAGGATGGATGCTGTTTTTTTGCTGCTGTTTCCTGATTTGTACAGGCAGTGTGTCCGTATGGGCTGCTACCCAGACCACTATCGTTTCCGGTCTGAACTCCGGTGTCGGTGTTGCAGTCGATGAATCAAAGATGCAGCTCTATTATGTGGAGTACAACGGTGGAACACTTAAACGGATAAATCTTCCGCCAAGTTGTGTGATGACGGGAACACCCTCATGTTCTTCAACAGTTACAACAATAGCTTCCGGCTTTACCCATCCCGAGGATGTGCAGCTGGATATGGCTCACGGTTTAGCTTATGTTACGACTCGTGACGATTCAGGCACTACCGGCGCCTTGTGGAGGGTAAATACAGCAACCGGGATAAAAAGCATGGTGACTTTCAATCTTGGCGCTCCTCAACAACTTGCCCTCGATATAGCGAACAATCAAGCGTATGTGGTTGGATATGATGACGGCAGGTTAAGGCGCATTAACCTTTACACTGGGTCAAAGACACCTGTCTTCATGGGGCTTGCTCATCCCGTTGGGCTGGCAATAACAAAAGATGCGAAATTTGCCTATGTGACTGAACAAGATGCGCCTGCCCGAGTAACAAAAATAGACTTGATCAACGGGATAAAAGATCCTCTCGCAGTAGCGACCGGATTTACCGCGCCGTTTTTCCTGGCATGGACAGATGCCAGCCAAAATGCGCTTTACGCGGCCGAAAGGGATCCTGCCAATAAGGTCTCACTTGTTGATCTGATTACACGGACAAAAAGCGACATGATAACAGGCTTGCCCTTGCTTCCTTCAGGCATTGCCGTTTTAAGCGGCGGGACACCTGCTTATGTGACTACAAATAACAACATTGTAAAAGTTGATCTTTCATTACTCACCACCTCCGACCCGGTTTTCATGGGAGTCGGACATATCCCGTATTCAAAAATAAATGATGGATTTGCCACATGCATGGATGCCGCGTGTATACTCAAGGTAAGGCATGCCCCATTCGGCGGAACTCCGCAAATATTTGCCAATCTCACTAATTTTGTGAATCTTGGAGCTACCCATTGCGAGGTAATTGTGACAAAAGGAGGTGTTTCGCAACCTCTCGCTCAGAGCTGGTATACATTTAAATGGAATTCGGCAACCATGCAATCCGATCAGGTGTCGATAGCTCCGGCGGAAATGGGAACAAGATATCTAATACCCCTCGACCTTGATCCTGCGGACAGCAAATGGAAGTATCGCGCCGAGTTGTGGTATCACCCGTTTCAAATTATGACATGGCCAAGCGGTGAAGACGGAACCTATCAGTTTCAAATTAAAATCTACAAGAAATCAGGCGCGACATGGACGGACATTACTTATAAACTGCCGGCAGCGCTCAATAATTTAACCCTTCGCATTGACAATACACCGCCGGTGGTTTCGATTTCAGAAATCAGTCAGGGCGGTACGATAATTGAAGCCTGTGAAATAGTAAAAATAGGATCGAATGCCTTTACATTCAAGATCAATGCCTATGACCCCAACGGACATCTTTACAGTTACGGACTTTCAGCAATGTATGGAGACAACAAAAGCTGTGCGGTTGCGTCAGAATCATATGAGAGTTATGATCCAACGCCTGAAATACCCTTGCCGCCTCCCGGAAAACATGCCGGAGAAGGACCGCTTTGGAACGGCTACATGAATAAAATTGTTCCGGCAGCTTCGTGGTCCGCTCAGTGCAATTGCGCTTATACGTTCTATCTTGGCGTCTGGAAAAGGACTATTGATGGCTGGAATTGGATTATGTACAGAGATTACCACAAGTCAATTACCATTGATTTGCCGCTGCCTATGCAAAAATGCACCTCAGCGGCGGGATGCACTCCGTAAGAACCTATCGGACATATAAGCAAAAAAGGAGAATGTTATGAATAAGAAACTTTTAAGCAGTATGTGGTTTTATCTGTTGATATTGATAGTGGCGGCAGCCGGTGCGGCAACTGCGTCGGCCAATCCCATGCACAGCGTTATGTTGAATGTGCCGGACCATTCCGAAGAAGCGCTCGACTGGTGCGGTCCTGCGACGGGTCAGATGTTAATGGATGGATATCCGGGCGGAGCCTGCTCACAACTACAGGAGGATATCTGGGCAGGCATTCTGACTTATAAAGTCGAACCCATGTGGGATACCGACCCTGCCGGTTTGGCGGGATCGATGAATCATCTCTGCCCATCCGGTCATTGGATTGTTTATTCCAATACGAATGCTCCGTCACTTATGTATTCTATCGCCTACTGGATGACCAGGATGAACTACCCGGCAGGCACTTTGTTAAATACTTCGCCTCATAATGCTGATACGGCACATGGAGAACACTGGGTGGCCATTAGAGGCATTATTACCGATATTGACCCTACGGTACCGGGAAACACTTCCATCAATTTACAATATGTCTGGTTCAACGATCCTTCCCCCGCTAATCTGGGCGATCCTTCAATCGAAAGGTTTGTTTCGGGAAGCACGTGGTATACCCTGTTTCAAGCTGTTACAAAACCCGGCAGTTCTTATCTGGGTAAATATGTTTCCGTCATAGAACCTCCGAAAATAATCGGCAAGGCAATTGCTCCTCTTGAGATCGTAAGCGGCAAGATTATTCCACCTGAGGAAGCGCTCCGTTTTGCCCAGAAATGGATAGTGGATCTTAAACTTGCCGAGTTGGCTCCTTACCGAAGCTTGAAGACGGCAAAACCATTGAAACCCCTGCTGGTAAACAAAGCAAGTAAAGCGTATTACTTAATTCCTTTTGCGGAAAATAAAAGAAAAAGCCTGATTAATGCTGCAATTCTTATCAACGCATATAACGGGAATCTCCAGGAAGCGGGCGCCTTCAAGCCGGTTGCATTAATAGTAAAAGATAATGCCATTAAACTTGCGCAAGAGAATTTGGCTATTAAAAAAATCGGGGTCGCCGATGCCGAACTTATAGCTCCGGACGACAGCGCGGCAAGCAGATATTTCCCCTCATGGAAGGTGACTCTTGATAAAAAAGTTGTCAATGTTAACAGTGAAGGAAAAATCATTAGAGAGCCATTACATTGAAAAGGAGGAAAGAAACAAGATGAAACGCTATTTAAAGTATGTAAAAGCAGTGCTGGCATCTATCGCTATTTGTCTGGTCTTATTTCAGACCGCTGATGCCAAGGTAATAAAAGCTGTGCTGACTGCGACTCCGGGGGTATTTCGAGGCGATTGCCCCGGACTCATCACATTTGCAGGAACTATTACCGTAGACGCACCGGGCAAAGTCCAGTACGTATTCACAAGAAGCGATGGCGCCACAGATACGGTTACAAAAACCCTTGTTTTTAAATTAGCCGGAACAAAGAAGGTACAGAACGATACATGGACTCTGGGCGACCACCAGCTTCTACCATATACTGAGGGCTGGGAGGCGATAAAGGTAATTTCTCCCAATAAATTTACTTCCAATCAGGCAAAATTCAAACTTAAATGCAACCCGCCGCTCAATAGCGCCATATCGGCACATGGCAACACTGATTGGCATGTAAACACAGCAAATGAATTTTTATTCGGCGTAGACATGGACGGCAATGCAACAGCTTCGAATCATACCCCAGATTCATGGACCAAGCAGCATATGCATGTCGGGCTGACCAATACGGCAAAATATTACTACGACAAGAACCTGACAGCAACGGGAATGGATACTGATGTCACATCGGGAATCGACCGCGCCATGCTCTTCTTTTATGCCGGTCACGGAAATCCCACGGGATGGAGCGCATTAAACGAAGGAGCCTCTCAACCTGATATGAAGCTCGCCAATATAACCGGCAACGGCACATTACGATATTACTGGCAGTGTTCCTGCGAGGTTTTTGCTCACGGCCCTTACAGCGCAAGCTCCTGCGGCGCATCTATGGAATACGGCTGTCCCCAAAACTTCGACGGCTCACATGATTCATCCGACATGCGCAATGTTTTTGAACGATGGGGGGCTGCGCTGTCGTCTGATCTGCGTATGGCCTGCGGCGGCTCGACGTCAATGTGGTGCTGGTACGACAATGTCAACGAGGTCTGGAATGACTACAATAATAACGGCATGAACGTGGCCCAATCGTTCATTGACGGATTCAGTTCCTCACATCCCGGAGTTGTTCCTCTCTGCATAACCATGGGTGGGGCCAATATAGCCAACACCCCGTTGTTCACTGATAATGTGTTCACAAATCAGCCGAACACTTCAGGATCAACATATTACCATATAATGTATCTCGGCGGCGGCACACAGACTCAGATAAAGCCGCTTACGATACCCATTAAACTGCCGAAACTCATTGTTGCCGCGGCAGATATACCACCGCACCTGAAAGCCTTGGCCCCGTCTCAATCAATAAATCATGCCCGGTTCTTAGGCAAAAAGGCTATCGTCCGCATCAATCCGGCAAGCGGTTCTGTTTATATGATGTCTGCGAAACGGACATCCGGCATCGAAACCGCAATCGCGGAGAAAGAATATCTGACGCGCGCAGCGGCCTTGGTGAAAGAGATGAAATGGGATAACATGGAGATGGTCAAGCCGGTAGTATCCCGCCTCAAGACCGCCAGTATGCCGGTCGGCGGCAGTTCAAAGGATATTAAGCAGGGACAGGAATCTGTGCTGGTGACCTATTCCAGACAAATCGACGTAAATGGGATCAAAGTGGATGTGCTCGGCACGGGCGGCAAGGTTAAGATCATGATGACCAATGGAGGCAATATCCTCAATGCTAACCGAGTATGGCGAAAGATTCAGGAGCGTACAAAGGATGTGCAACTCAAGTCTTTCGAAGAAGCACAGGCTGAAGCTCTCCAGAAACTGCCCGATGCAGATGCGTATAAGCTCGATCAGTGGAAGTGGGGATATAAAGAACCTGAAGGGAATGTTCAAATAGCAGAGATGAAGGTTGTCTTCCAGTTTTGGTTTGTACCAAAGAATCATGATGACCTGATGAAGGATCCTCCGTTCTTCACGGAAATTCAGGCTGAAAAGCAGTAAAGAAGAGCAGCAAAGAAAGGGGGATATCGCGCGATATCCCCCTTTCTTATTTCGTAATAAGGTAAATAGGGGGGACATCCTATAATGTTCCCGTCAAGAGAAAAAATTATTTTTAAAAGAGC
>WOYI011307423.1_pt2 | contig 55109 bp, 56 predicted proteins | sample 6423411 | NCBI WGS metagenome assembly WOYI01 (sample SAMN13441803, study PRJNA592873) | oil field metagenome | biome: oil field; feature: oil-well bore; material: oil-contaminated soil; isolation source: oil-contaminated soil from oil-well borehole | place: Germany: Wietze | collected 2016-10-18 ... | reverse complement strand
CCTCTGTCTTCCAAACAGATGATGCGAGTTCGATTCTCGTCAGCCCCTCCACATCCCACTCGCGCCGGCAGCGTCAGGCGGGCGAAGCCTCGGCATGGCTCGCCGAGTGGGCGCGATAGATCTGAGCGTTCTGCTGGATGCCGGCCCTCTCGCCGGTCGTGAGCTCGCGCCGCACCTTCGCGGGCACACCGGCGACGAGCGACCCGTCGGGCACGATCATGCCCTCCAGCACGACGGCTCCCCCGGCGATCAGGCATCCGCTTCCGATCTGAGCCCCAGAGAGCACGACGCTGCCCATTCCGATCAGTGATCCGTCGCCGATCGAGCACCCGTGCACCACCGCATTGTGACCGACCGAGACGTCGCGGCCGATGACGACGGGATGGTCGGCATCGACGTGCACGGACACGTTGTCCTGCAGGTTGCTGCCGACGCCGATGGTGATGGACGCGCTGTCGCCGCGCACGACGGCGTTGTACCAGACGCTCGCGCCCTCGGCGACGGTGACATCGCCGATCACGCGGGCGCCGGAGGCGACGAACGCCGTCTCGTGCAGCTGCGGTGTGCGCCCCGCGAGGGACAGGATCGAAGCGTCTTCGGCGATCGTCATGGCTCACACACTAGCGGGCGCCACAACGGTTCAGGCCAGGTGAGTGAGGCGTGACGCAAGGAGCGTCGCCGCGACCCGGGTCGCACGCAGCGATGGCTCGTCCGCCGTCAGCGGGTCGCGGTCGATGACAGCGAGATCGGCGGTGTCGCCGGGAGACAGCGCGCTGCCTGTCTGCGACCCTCCGGCGGTGGATGCCGCGACAGCCGTGGCGGCATCCACACCCTGCTCCGGTCGCCAGGGCGCGCGCCCGGCGCGCGTGCGGAAGACGGCCGCCGCGATCGCTGCCCACGGATCGAGCGGCGACACCGGGGCATCCGAACCGAACATCAGGTTCGCACCGCCATCGGCGAGGGAGCGCAGCGGATATGGCACCGAGGTCTGAGTTGCCCAGATCGAGTCGGTCAGGTCGCGGTCGTCGACAGCATGCGCGGGCTGCACGCTCGCGGCGACTCCCAGTCGAGCGAACCGGGCGAGATCGGCGTGCGCCACCAGCTGCGCGTGCTCGATCGTCCCGTAGGCGCCGGCGATCGCGAACGCATCCAGCGCATTCGTGTTCGCGAGGTCGCCGATCGCGTGCACGGCGCACGCGAGCCCGGCGCCTGTCGCACGGGTGAGGAGCGAAATGAGCTCATCCGGAGGCACGGTCAGCACGCCGTGGTTGCGGGGCTCGCCGGGGTAGGCCTGCGCACACGCCGCCGTGCGGGTGCCGAGCGAACCGTCGGTGATGACTTTGAGCGGCCCCACGCGCACGAGGCCCTCGGCATCCATGGCGTCACCCGTCTGAAGTCCCTCCGCGATCGCGCGGTCGAGGAGCTCCGGATACACGCCGAACGAGACCCGCGTCGCGTCGAATCCGTTGCCCAGCCGCCGCGCCCAGGCTTCGGCGTTCCAGGCCATGTCGAAATCGACGACACCGACGATTCCTCGCGCCGCCGCCGCGCGCAGGCCGGCATCGACGAGGACGTCGCTCACGAACGGATCGGCGGCGTTCAGCCGCCGCGAGATCTCGAACGCGGGCTCTTCGCGCAAGACTCCCGACGCCGTGGCTTCGAACCCCTCGCGACGCAGCGCCGCGGAGTTCAGCCACACGCTGTGCACATCGGCATTGATGAGGTACGTCGGCACCTCGCCGGTCACCGCATCCAGGGCGAGACGCTCCATCGCGTCGGGCCAGAGGGCGTCGCGGAACCCGGCGCCGATGCGGCGACCATCGGCGAGCACGGGCGCACCGGCCATGGCCGAGGCCGCCTCCGCGGCCGTGGCGGTGTCGCCGAGGTCCGCGCGCTGGGCCGACAAGGCCCACTGCACCGTGTGGACATGGTGATCCCAGAGGCCGGGGATCACCCACCCGCCGGCCGCATCGAGCACCGCGCCGCGACGGACCAGCGCCCCCGCCGGCGCAATGTCGGCGATGAGCCCGCCCCGCAGGTGGAGGTCGACGGGGTCGGAACCGAACGGATCAAGCCGGTCGCCACCGGTGAGGCGCGCATTCGCGATGACGCCGACGCGCTCGCCGAGCGCGAGAGTCACCGCGCATCCCGTGCACGCCGCGCCGCCCGCAGGGCGTCGTGAGCGCGCCGCATCTCGCCGGGCAACCGAGGATCCACATACCCGCCTGTCCCCTGCTCGAGCTGGAGGATGATCTCGTCCACCACCTCGTCGGGCCGATTCTGGCTGAGCTTCCGCTTGGCGACGACCTTCGTCGGAGTGAGCCGGAAGCCGACCGTGCCACGCTCCAGCTTGTGCACGAAATCCGCGTCATTGGGCAGCTCCCAGAGGAACCGCGGATCGGACGAGGACGATTCGAAGCGCCGAACCAACCGCTCGAGCACGACGAGATTCTCATCCGGCGTCAGCACCTCCGGGACCCCCGAAAGGTGCACCGAGACGAAGTTCCACGTCGGGACGTTCGGCCCGGCTCCCCCCCAGCCGGGCGAGATGTATCCGTGCGGGCCCTGAACGATCACGAGCAGCTCACGCTCACCGAGCCCGAGGATCGCATCGTCGGGCTTGCCCACATGGCCCACGATCGTGAGGTCGTCACGATCGTCATCGAGAAGCATCGCGTAGTGCGACGCCACGAGACCGCCGTCGGTGGTGCTGACCAGTGTCATCCACGGGTTCTGATCGACCACACGGCGGAGCTCGGTGAGATCCGTCATCGCGAAACTCGGATTCTGTCTCATGTCTTCCTCACGCCTGACATCTCGGGCACCAGTAGAGCTTCCGGGCACCCATCTCTTCCATCACGATCGCCGTGCCGCAGACGCGGCAGGGCGCGCCGGCACGGTGGTACACCCAGTGTCGATCATCGCGATGGGCCAGGGCACGGCGATAGGAGTCGGCATCCAGATCATCCATCGTCATCATCTGCCCGGTCTCGACCCCGATCGCCAGCAGCCACGCCCAGTCGCGCCAGATGGCCCGGAGCACCTCTTCCGAGACGTCGCGGCCAGGGGTGTGCGGGTTGAGCCCCGCGCGGAACAGCAGCTCGGCGCGATACACGTTGCCGATCCCGCTCACGACACTCTGATCCATCAATTGCAGACCGATCGGCGCGGGCCCCCGCCGAACGACAGCGACGAAGCGCTCCTCGCCCGCCGCCGAGTCGCCGACCAGCGGGTCGGGTCCGAGCTTCGCGATTCTCGCGGCGACCTCATCGGGTGTCTGCAGCTCGCACGCGGTCGGGCCTCGCAGATCCGCGCAGGCGAGCTCGGTCAGCAGCCGCAGCCTCACCTGTCCGACCACCGGTGGCGGCCACTCGTCGGCGACATCCCCGAGGCCCTGCGTCTGCTCGCTCATCCGCACGTGAACCCGGGACCGCCGCGGCGCGCCGATCGAATTCGGCGCGCGCTCCCCCGACGGATCGATCACGAGCTCCCCGGCGAAATCCCACGCGCCGTAGATGCCGAGGTGCACGCGCAGCCAGATCTCGTCATCGAACTCCACGAACATCTGCTTGCCGACGGCGCGCGCCTGTGTCACCGTTCGACCGTTGAGGATCGCGGCTCCCTCGGCGAATCGTCCCTGCGGGCTGGATGCGGCGACCTCCCGCCCGACGATGTTCCGATCGAACTCGCGCGCGATGCGGTGGACCGAATGACCTTCCGGCACTACCGCGGTCCTTGAGCCTGCCGACGGTCCGATTCGATCTGCTCGGCGGATCGTCCACCCCCCACGGCTGCGCGCGGGTCGGGTTGCAGCGACCCGTCGGACTCGAACGCCGACAGCTGCGCTATCCGTCGCGCGTGGCGCTCCTCGGTCGAGAAGGGCGTCGCGATGAACCGGTCGATGAAGCCGATCGCCTCCTCCACCGTGTGCTGGCGCGCACCGATCGCAATGACGTTTGCGTCGTTGTGTTCTCGCGCGAGCTCGGCCGTCGCGATGCTCCAGACGAGCGCCGCACGGATGCCGCGCACTTTGTTCGCAGCGATCTGCTCGCCGTTGCCCGAACCCCCGAAGACGATTCCGAGCGCGGGAAGCCCCGCATCCTGATCGCGCACGACCGCCTGGGCGGCGCGGATGCAGAACGCCGGGTAGTCGTCGAGCGGGTCGTACTCGATCGGACCGTGGTCCGTCACGTCGTGTCCCTGCTGGGCCAGGTGATGCTGCAGCTGCGTCGAGAACTCCAGCCCGGCATGGTCCGTCGCGATGTGAATGCGCATGCCGACCATCCTATGAAGACGTAGGCTGGTCGGGTTGCCGTCGGCGCCAGCAGCGCCTGTCCGCGGTGGCGCACCCTGAACCCACGGGAGTACCGCAGTGCCTGGAGAGAACCTCACCCGGAGTGAAGCACAGGAGCGGCGCGCGATCGTCGATCCTTCGAGCAGCTCAGGATCCGCGGTCTCCTACGAGATCACGCTGGATCTGACCACCGGCGCGGAGGTCTTCCGTTCCCGGGCCGTGATCCGGTTCGCAGCGATCGACGGCGCGTCCACCTTCGTCGATCTGATCGCACGCGACGTGCACGAGATCACGCTGAACGGCCGATCGATCGACCCCGCATCCGCGTTCGCCGACTCGCGGATCGCTCTTTCGACTCTCGCCGCCGAGAATGAGCTGGTCGTCGTCGCCGACTGCCTCTACACGAACACCGGCGAGGGCCTGCACCGCTTCGTCGATCCGGTCGACGGTGAGGTGTACTTGTACTCACAGTTCGAAGTGCCCGATTCGCGGCGTGTGTTCGCGGTCTTCGAGCAGCCCGACCTGAAGGCGACGTTCCAGTTCACCGTGACGGCCCCCGCGGCATGGAAGGTCATCTCGAACTCGCCGACGCCTGCACCCGTGCTCGACGGCGATCGTGGCACCTGGACGTTCGAGCCGACACCGCGCATCTCGTCCTACATCACCGCTGTGATCGCCGGCCCGTATGAAGAAGCGTTCTCGGAGCTCACGAGCGCGTCAGGCCGTGTCATTCCTCTGGGCGTATACGGACGCAAGAGCCTGTGGCAGCATCTCGACGCCGACTACATCTTCGACAAGACCCGCGAAGGCTTCGCGTACTACGAAGAGAAGTTCGGCGTCCCGTACCCGTTCGCGAAGTACGACCAGCTGTTCGTGCCGGAATTCAATGCCGGCGCCATGGAGAACGCCGGCGCGGTGACGTTCACCGAGACCTACGTCTTCCGTTCGAAGGTGACGGATGCGGTCAAGGAGCGGCGCGTCGTGACGATCCTGCACGAGCTCGCGCACATGTGGTTCGGCGACCTGGTCACCATGAAGTGGTGGAATGACCTGTGGCTGAACGAATCATTCGCGGAGTGGGCGTCGACGATCGCAACCGCCGAGGCCACAGAGTGGACCGAGGCGTGGACGACCTTCAACGCGATGGAGAAGACCTGGGCGTACCGCCAGGATCAGCTGCCCTCGACCCACCCGGTCGTCGCGACGATCACCGATCTTGAAGACGTGCAGGTGAACTTCGACGGCATCACCTATGCCAAGGGAGGCTCGGTCCTCAAGCAGCTGGCCGCATGGGTGGGCATCGAGGCGTTCTTCGCGGGGGTCTCCCGGTATTTCCAGAAGCACGCGTGGGGCAACACCGAGCTCCGCGACCTGCTCATCGAGCTCGAGGCCACCAGCGGCCGCGAGCTCGAGACATGGTCGAGGAAGTGGCTCGAGACTGCAGGCGTCAACACGCTCTCCCCCGAGATCAGGGCCGATGTGGACGGGGTCATCACCCGATTCGCCATCGTGCAGACGGCCCCGGCGGACTACCCCACCATCCGTCCCCACCGATTGGGTGTCGGCTTCTATACGCTCGAGGGGGATGCCCTGGTGCGCACCCATCACGTCGAGCTCGACGTGGACGGCGATCTCACCGAGGTGCCGGAAGTGAAGGGTCTCACTCAGCCGGACCTCGTGCTCCTGAACGACGACGACCTTGCGTACGCGAAGATCCGCCTCGACCAGCGGTCGCTGCAGACCGCGATCGCGCATCTGGGAAAGATCACGGACCCGCTGGCGCGCTCCCTCGTCTGGGGCGCCGCATGGGATCAGGCACGCGATGCGGAGGCGTCGGCATCCGACTACGTCGACCTCGTGCTGCGCAACATCGGCGCCGAGACCGAGTCGACCACCGTCCGCACGACCCTCGGTCAGCTGCAGTTGGCGGCGAACTCCTACGTCACCCCGGAGAAGCGCGCCATCACGCGCGAGAAGGTCGCCGACGGCCTGTGGAGCCTCGCCCAGTCCGCAGCGGCGGGAAGCGACAGCCAGCTGCAGTTCGCGACGGCCTTCGCCTCGGCCGCCGCGACCCCTGCGCACTGGGAAGCGGTGCGCGCCCTGCGCGACGGTGAGACCGTGCTCGACGGTCTCGACATCGACGCCGACCTCTCCTGGGCGCTTCTCGTCTCGCTCGCAGCGGGTGGGGTCGTCACGGCGGCGGACATCGACGACGCGCTTGCTGCCGACAACACCGCCAAGGGCGGGGAGTTCGCGGCGCAGGCGAAGGCGGCGCTCCCGAGCGTCGCCGACAAGACGATCGCTTGGGAATCGCTCGTCGACAGCGAGGGTTTGCCCAACACGGTGATCCGGTCCGCTGCGCTCGGCCTGACGCACCCTGCCGGCGTCGAGGCGCTGTCTGCCTTCGTCAAGCCCTACTTCGAGATGCTGCTGCCGATCTGGAACTCGCGGACCTACCAGATTGCGAACTACCTGATCGTCGGGCTGTACCCGGCTCCGCTCGCGAGCGCCGCGCTGCGCGACTCGACCCGCGGGTGGCTCGAAGTCCATGCCGATGCCCCGCCGGCTCTGCGCCGCCTCGTCAGCGAGAACCTCGCGGGCGTCGAGCGCGCGCTCGCTGTGCAGGAGCGCGATGCGCAGGAGACCGGCGCCGCTGTGCAGAGCTCATGATTTTCCCCGGGTCGGATGCGGCCGCCCGGCGGTGCGCGTAGCGTCGAACCCATGATCGTCGCACGCAACCTGACAAAGCGCTTCGGCGAGAAGACGGCGGTCTCCGACGTCTCGTTCACGGTGCAGTCGGGGAAGGTCACGGGCTTCCTCGGGCCCAACGGCGCGGGCAAGTCCACGACGATGCGGATGATCGTCGGGCTGGATGAGCCCACGTCCGGCTCGGTCACGGTCGACGGACGCGCGTATCGGTCACTGCGCTCGCCGCTGACCGAAGTCGGGGTGCTGCTGGACGCCAAGGCCGTCCACACCGGCCGCAGCGCGCGCAATCATCTGTTCGCGATGGCGGCGACGCACGGCATTCCTCGCTCACGGGTGGACGACGTGATCGAGCTCACCGGGCTCACCTCCGTGGCGCGCCGACGCGCGGGGAGGTTTTCGCTCGGCATGGGACAGCGCCTGGGACTCGCGACGGCCCTTCTCGGCGACCCACAGACGCTCATCCTCGATGAGCCGATCAATGGGCTCGACCCCGAGGGTGTGCGCTGGGTCCGGCAGTTCGTCCGAGCGCTGGCAGCCGAGGGGCGGACCGTGCTCCTGTCCAGTCACCTGATGAGTGAGATGGCTCTGACCGCCGACCACGTGATCGTGCTGGGACGTGGGCGCGTGCTCGCCGACGCTGCGCTGGATGACCTCGTCGGCGCGTGGACCCATACCGTGGTGACGGTGCGCAGCCCTCGCGCTTCCGACCTGGCCCACGCGATCGCCGGCGCCGGCGTGACCGTCGCCGACCTCGCCCCCGGCGTGCTGGAGGTCGGCGGTCTCACGGCTGCGGCTATCGGCGACACAGCAGCAGCCCATGGCATCCCCCTGCACGAGCTCGTGCCCCGCGCGGGCTCACTCGAAGACGCCTACCTCGCGTTGACCGAGGAAGCCGTCGAATACAAGACGAAGGAGGCCCGATGACCGGGGCCGCCCGCAGCCGGACCCGGTCGAGGAGGTCCGTCCCACGCAACGCTCGCCTCTCATTCGCACGCGTTCTGCGCAGCGAGATCCTGAAGCTCGCGACCCTGCGCTCGACGTGGTGGTCGCTGGGCATCGCCGTGGCGGTTTCGGTGGGCATCGCCCTGCTGGTCGCCTCGGCGTCACGCGACTTCGGCGGAGAGTTCCCACCCGTGAACGCGATCACCGCACCGATGCAGTTCTCCCTGCTGATCGCCGGGATCTTCGGAGCCATCGCGATCACCGGTGAATATTCAACGGGGATGATCCGCGCCACTCTGACTGCAGAGCCGCGTCGCGGCGCCGTACTGCTGGCCAAAGCCATTGCCGTGGCGGGCTTTCTCGTGCTCACCGTGGTCGTCAGCACTCTGATGGCGATCGCCGCCACCTCGCCGCTCCTCGATGACGGCGGCATCGATTGGACCGATCCAGAGCTCTCCACGGTTCCTCTGGCGTATGGTCTGCTGGCCCTGCCCGCGGTCGGGCTCATCGGACTCGGCTGGGGATTCATCATCCGCAACGGCGCGGGAGCGATCGCCGCCACCGTGGGACTCCTGTTCGTCGCCCCGATCATCCTCAGTCTGTTCTCGATCGGCGGCGAAGCCTGGGCTTGGCTGGTGGAGCTGAATCAGTACCTCCCGATGGATGCCGCTTCAACCCTGGTGGCTGCGAACGCGACCGATGTCGTCGTGCCGGTGCTCACGCTGCTCGCCTGGCCCACCGCGACGCTCCTCGCCGGCTGGGCGATCCTGCGGTCACGGGACGCCTAGCTGTGTGAGCCAGGGGGATGGGCGGCCCGGAGTGCGCCGCCGTTCACGGCCGCGGCGGTGTCGCCTATGAGCGGGCGTCGGTGTGCGGATCTGCTCAACCCCGCCGGACGGCGCGCGGTGCCATGGAACGCACATGGACTCTCGTTAGGATCGTCCCGATGAGCGTCATCTCGATCGCGACCACACCACCCCCATCCGACTGGTCCTGGGGGTGGTGGGGCAATCTCGCGATCGACGTGGGCGGAAACCTGCTCGCGGTCGTGGGGATCATCGTCGGCGCCCTCGTGGTGTCATGGCTTCTGCGCTTCGCCATCCGGCGGATCGTTCGACGGATCGTGGCCGGGGCGAAATCGAAGGCGAACGTCGACGACACGCGGGCCATCGATGCCTCCCCGCTGGCACAGGTTCGGCTCGTCCAGCGCACGCGGACGCTCGGCACGATCCTGCAGAACATCCTCAATATCGCGCTGGCGATCATCGCACTGCTCATGATCATCTACGTCATCGACCCGACCGTGCTCGGTTCGTTCGCGCTGCTGTCGGCCGCCATCGGCGCCGGACTCGGCTTCGGCGCCCAGAACATCGTGAAGGACGTCCTCAACGGCATCTTCATCGTCGCTGAGGACCAGGTCGGCATCGGCGATGTCGTCGATCTCGGTCTCGCGACCGGCATCGTCGAGTACGTCAGCGTGCGGATCACCCATGTGCGCGACGTCAACGGCACACTCTGGTACGTCCGCAACGGCGAGATCACCCGCATCGGCAACATGTCGCAGGGATGGTCTCGAGTCATCATCGACCTCGCCGTGGCTGCCGACTCCGATGTCGACCAGGTAGAGAAGGCCATGATGCACGCTGCGAAAGACCTCGCGAAAGACCTCAAGTGGCGCTCGCGCATTCTCGAGGAGCCCGAGGTCTGGGGCCTCGAGTCGGTGTCGGGCGATGCCCTCGTCATCCGTCTCGTCATGAAGACGCGCGCCGGGTCGAAGGACGATGTCGCTCGTGAACTTCGCATGCGCCTCAAACACGCGATCGACGGCCTCGGCCTCACGCTGCCGCGGCTCAACTCCATCACGCTGTCGGGGCCTGAGGGCGCTCAGAGCGTGCGTGGGGCCAACCCGCCCAAGACCCGCCCGACTCCGGTGTCCACTCCCGAGAAGCCCCACTGGAAGCCGAAGCGCACCGGAAAGACTCCACCGACCGGCGCGGGGACAGATCCGGGTTCTGCGCGCGCGAACAATCAGCCCCCGGAGCCCAGGCCATGAGCGACGACAAGTCGACGAGCTTCTACGACGAGGTGGGCGGCCACCCGACCTTCGTCCGTCTGGTCGACGCGTTCTACCGCGGTGTGGCCGGCGATGAGGTGCTCAAGCCGATGTACCCCGAAGACGACCTCGGCCCGGCCGCCGCACGCCTGACCATGTTCCTCGAGCAGTACTGGGGCGGACCCACCACCTACAGTCAACGCCGCGGCCACCCCCGTCTGCGCATGCGGCACGTTCCCTTCCACGTGAATCCGGATGCGCGGGATCGATGGCTGGCGCACATGCGCGTCGCGGTGGACGAACTGCGGCTTTCGCCGTTGCACGCCGCGACGCTGTGGGACTACCTGGAACGCACCGCGTTCGCGATGGTCAACACGTTCGAGCCCACCGGAATCGGACCCGCCCGCCCGCACGGCGCTGACGGGCTGATGATCCACCCCGACACGTCGGAGCCACCGGCATCCGCACAGGCGACCACACAACAGCCGTAAGGCGAAGCCGATCGCGGGCCGACGCGCTCAGACGGACGGCCCGGTCGCCCGCACGCCGGTGAGACCGCTGCGCACGGTACCCCGGGTGAGCACGTGCCCACGGACGAGACTCAGTCTCGTCCACGGGCCGATGGATCGCACCGTCGCGACTTCTTCGCCGCCGATGAAGCCCAGTGCGAAGGCTGCGAACGCGACCCCGAGCGGCAGCCCGTCGATGTCATCGTCGGCACGACCCCACACATCGGCACGGACGGCCCGCACGATCTCCTCGCCCGCCGCTTCGGGCACGGCTTCGGCGACCGCCGCGATCCCCCACTGCGCACGCTCGGCGAGCGTCGCCGCCGAGATCCCGCCACCCGCTTCCCATCCCGAACGGGGCGGTGAGATCCCGGCCCACGGAGCCGACACGGCCATCTCAGGCAAGAGGAGCGCGCGCGGATCATCCGGGACTGCCGCCACCGTCGTCGCCTCCACGACGATGTCGCATTCCAGCTCGGGATCCACACGCACCATGCGCATCCCCAAAACCGTGGGCGTCGCGTCGAGCAGACCCTGCGGAGCGAGCGGCGCGGAGGTGAGAGCCAGCGTCCCACGGCGGGCGCGAAGGCGCACACTCCCGTCCCCCAGTCGCGCTGCCCGCTGGGCGAACGTCAGCGCATCGGCGGCGGAGGGGGCATCGGGAAACAGAAGGCGCGGTGACATCCGCCCTAAACTATCAAGCGGGCGGCCCACAGCGGGTGGCTGCCCCGGACAGGAGCAGACGTGGCGCAGCAGGCCGATCCGGTGGCGACCATGCTCAGGGTGCTCGATCTCGCGTCGAGCGGCGCGCGGACGACGGAAGACATCTTCACCGGCGTCTCCCACCGCATGCCGAAGGGACGCATCTTCGGGGGGCAGGTCCTCGCCCAGGCGATCATCGCCGCCGATCGGACGACCGAAGACGATCGCGTGCCCCACTCGATGCACGGCTATTTCCTGCGTCCCGGGGATGCGGCGCAGGGACTGACTCTCTCCGTGGACCGCATCCACGACGGCCGTTCGTTCTCGACGAGACGGACGCAGGCGTTCCAGAACGGGGTGCCGATCTTCTCGATGATCTCCTCGTTCGAGCGCGACGACCCGGGGCTCGACCACCAGAGCCCCATGCCGACCGGCGTGCCGTCGCCCGAGGCTGCGTCTGCCGCGTTGCCCGACGTCCACCCGCTCTCACACCGGCTTCTCGCCGACAGTCCCATCGAGATCGTCCACGCCGACGGTGCGATCTACACATCGACATCGACTGCGTCAGCCGCAACGCAGAACGTCTGGATGCGGGTGCGCCGCCCGATCGGTGACGATCCTGCGGTGCATCGGGCCATCCTGGCGTATATGAGCGACCTCACGATCCAGGAGGCCGTCCTGCGCGCCCACGGGATCGCGTGGTCTCTGCCGGGTCTGACGGTCGCGAGTCTCGACCATGCGATGTGGTGGCACCGCCCCGCCCGCGTCGACCAGTGGCTGCTCTATGCGCAAGAGTCCCCCAGCGCGCGCGGAGGTCGCGGACTCGCCCGGGGCCGATTGTTCACCCGTGAGGGCGAGCTGGTCGCGACTGTCGCGCAGGAGATCATGATTCGCGTCCCGGCCGGGTCGGTCACGCCCGAGGTCAGCGACGCGTGAAGGCGACAGGCTCGCCGAGGTAGGGCGACCACGCCGCCCGCATGCGCTCACTCAGTCGCACGGGCCGGAAGGTCTGCGCGTCGACCAGCACGACCGCGGACGTCGCCCGCGCGTAGAGCTCCTGAGGCTCGTCGGTCGTCGGGCTGTGGACCTCGTAGCAGACCTGAACGCTCGAACCGCCGAGCTTTCCGAACCACATCTGGACATCCAGCGGCTCACGCCGGTACGGCACGGGAGCGAGATACTCGATCTCCTGATGTGCGATGAGGGTGACCTCGCCGGCATCCGCACCGCTGTCGATGACGGCGGTGTCCGGTGCGACCTCGCCGTCGATCGGAGACCAGAAGACACGCACACGCGCCTCTTCGAGGAGCTTGAGCATCGTCGCGTTGTTCACGTGGTTGAACGCGTCGAGGTCGCCCCACCGCAGATGGATGGGGACGTGCAGCCGTAGCCCGGCGCCCGGGCCTGTGGAGGGGTCAGTCACGCGTGAGCTTTCGGTAGGTCGACTTGGCGGGGTTGGCGGCATCCGCACCGAGGCGCTCGATCTTGTTCGCCTCGTACGCTTCGAAGTTGCCCTCGAACCAGTACCACTTCGCGGGATGCTCTTCGGTGCCCTCGTACGCCAGGATGTGGGTCGCGATGCGGTCGAGGAACCAGCGATCGTGGGTGATCACGACAGCGCACCCGGGAAACTCCAGCAGCGCGTTCTCGAGGGACCCGAGAGTTTCGACATCGAGGTCGTTGGTCGGCTCATCGAGGAGGAGGAGGTTGCCGCCCTCCTTGAGGGTCAGCGCCAGATTCAGCCGGTTGCGCTCACCACCCGAGAGGACCCCTGCCTTCTTCTGCTGGTCGGGGCCCTTGAAGCCGAACTTCGAAACGTATGCGCGCGACGGGATCTCGGTCTTGCCGACCGTGATGATGTCCAGGCCATCCGAGACGACCTCCCACAGTGTCTTCTCCGGGTCGATGTTGCTGCGGGACTGGTCGACGTAGCTGATCTTGACCGTCTCGCCGATCTTGAGATCGCCGCCGTCGAGGTGCTCGAGACCGACGATCGTCTTGAAGAGAGTCGTCTTGCCGACGCCGTTGGGTCCGATGACGCCGACGATTCCGTTGGGCGGCAGGTTGAAGCTGAGGTCGTCGATCAGGACGCGGTCGCCGAACGCCTTGTGGAGCTTCTTCGCGTCGATGACGATGCTGCCCAGGCGCGGACCGGCCGGGATCTGAATCTCTTCGAAGTCGAGCTTCCGCTTTCCCTCCGCCTCGGCGGCCATCTCTTCGTATCGCGCCAGGCGTGCCTTCGACTTGGTCTGACGGCCCTTGGCGCTCGAGCGGACCCAGTCGAGTTCGTCCTTCAGCCGTTTGGCGAGCTTCGCATCACGCTTGCCCTGAACGTCGAGTCGTTCGGCCTTCTTCTCCAGGTACGTCGAGTAATTGCCCTCGTAGCCGATGAGGCGACCGCGGTCGACCTCCGCGATCCACTCGGCGACATTGTCGAGAAAGTACCGATCGTGGGTGATGGCGATCACGGCACCCTTATATGCCTGCAGATGCTGCTCGAGCCAGAGCACGCTCTCGGCGTCGAGGTGGTTGGTGGGCTCATCCAGAAGCAACAGATCGGGCTTCTGCAGGAGCAGCTTGGCCAGCGCGACACGGCGCCGCTCTCCACCCGACAGCGGGGCCACCGGCGCGTCGGCCGGTGGTGTGCGCAGCGCATCCATCGCCTGATGCAGCTGAGAGTCGAGCTCCCATCCATCGGCCGCGTCGATCTCCTCTTGGAGCGTGCCCATCTCGGCCAGCAGGCTGTCGAAATCTGCGTCGGGGTCGGCCATGAGCGCGGAGATCTCGTTGAACCGGTCGAGCTTCGCCTTGATCGCAACGCCGTCCTCGATGTTCTCGAGCACGGTCTTGGTGTCGTCGAGCTCGGGCTCCTGCATGAGGATGCCGACGGTGAATCCCGGCGCGAGCTTGGCCTCGCCGTTGGACGGGTTGTCCAGCCCGGCCATGATCTTCAGGATCGTCGACTTTCCAGCGCCGTTCGGCCCGACCATGCCGATCTTGGCGCCGGGCAGGAACGCCATCGTGACGTCGTCGAGGATCAGCTTCTCGCCGACCGCCTTACGGGCACGGACCATGGAGTAGATGTATTCGGCCATATCGCCCCCAGTCTACGTGGGCAGTGGCACGGCCCTCACCAGTCGATGGGCCGCGTCTGCCCGATCAGACACGTGCCACCGGGCACCTGCGGAAGCACCACCGCGGTGGGCTCCGGCGTCGAGGGCCCCACCTGGCCGACGAGACACTCGCCCCGCCAGCGGACCGAGAACTGGATCGCATCGGCAGGGTTGTCCACGGTGGTGCGATCCTGCGTGAGCTCCATCTCGGCCTTCGGAAAGCCGGCGGCGACGAGCGCGTCGATGTAGGAGCGGCCCTGGACGCTCTGGTCGGTGCCCCAGACGCCCTTGATCACCGCGCTGAAGTATGGCAGGTTGTCGTCGGCCGATCCGTCCGGGATGAGTGCCGGTCCAGAGGTCGGGGCGTCGGTTGCAGTCGCGGATGCCGTCGGGCTCGCCGGAGCAGATTCAGTCGCGGGAGCAGGTTCAGGAGCCGCGGCGCACCCAGACCCTGCCAGCACGCCCATGACCACCGTGACCGCGACGGCGGGCAGGCGAGCGGGACGAGGATCGGTTCGACGCACCCGAGCAGTCTAGGTCGTCTGACCCGACGGATCGGCGACGCCGAACCGGTGACATCGGCATCCGTCAGAAGGGCGTCGAGTCGCCCAGCGGCCGCCTGTCCCACCCGCCGACACCGACCAAGTGCGGCGTCGGCGTGGAGGTCTCCGCCTGCTCCGCAGCCTGCTCAGACTCCTCAGACTGCTGTTCTGGGTGCGCGGCCGAGTCCGGCTGCTGCTCCCCCGCAGACGGAGCCCAGCCCGACTCCGAGGGCTGTTCCGTCTCGGCCCGCGCCGCAACGCGGTTGCGCTCGTCACGGTAGAAGCTCGTCGTGCCGAACAGAAGATCGTGACCGAGTGCATCGGCGTCTATCTCGGCGTCGGTGCCGTGTTTGCCGTTGGACTCCCACTGGCGCACGCGGAATCTTCCGTTGACGATGACGCGCTGGCCCTTCTCGAGCGAAGCGAGCGCATGCTCGCCCAGCCGTCGATATGCCGAAACGGCGTACCAACTCGTGTGCGCGTCGACCCACGCCCCGTCTTCTTGGCGGCGCTGAGTCGTGGCGGCGAGACGGAACCTCGCAACCGTGTCGCCTCCCGGCAGTTCCCGCCTCACGGGAACATCGGCAATGTTGCCCACGACGGTGATGTATTCGGTCATGACAGATCCTCTCTCGTATGCCGAAGTCGGTCCTCGGCCCGCTCCGACACCGTGTGCCCACCGTGGCCGAAGCACATTCAGAGTGCAGCGCCGCGGCTCGCCGCAGTGCCCAGAGGACTCGATCTGTGGAGAGGACCGGAGATCTGCGCGCTGGGGAGGAAAGGTACTGATGGACGCCGGATCGCGGTGTCGGAGGTCGCGCGTAGCGTTCGGTCAAGGGACCATCAGCCAACGGAGAGGAATCTGCCATGACCATCATCGGGCTTGCCCCGTCAACCATCCACGCGGCCCGGGTACGCGTCGTCCCGATAGGCGCGCAACGGTGGCGAGTGCTCGACCATGCCGGTCGCGCACTCGGTCAGCTCGTGGCATCCGGGGAGCCGGACGACATGCGCTACCGGGCCCGCCGATTTCATCCCGCCAGCGGTACGTTCCGCGATGTAGGCGACTTCCGGCGCGCGGGCGAGGCACTCGAGTGCCTGCGACTGCTGCGATGACTCAGACGACGGCCTCGAGGAGCTCCCCACCAGACACCGGAGCGGCCGCGCGCACGGTCGGCCACACGCGCGCAAGCACGTCCACGGCGCGACGAAGCTGATCGGCGGGTGCCGTGAACGGGATGCGGAGGTGGCGATCATGGCCGCCGTCGACGGCGAAGCGCGACCCGGCTGACAAGTAGACGCCGTGGGCGCGCGCCGCCAGAACCAGGCCGGAGCTCAGCGGAGCGTCCAGTTCCGCCCAGAGCGCCACTCCGCCGGCCACGTGAGGCACGCGCCAGGCGGGCAGGTGCCGATGAAGCGCGCTGGTGACGGCATCCCGGCCTTCGCGGAGAAGCGCCGCGCGTTGGATCAGGATCTCGGGCAGCAGCGGCATCAGCCGCACCGCGACGGCCTGCTCGAACTCGGGGGTCCCGAGGTCGCGTCGCGGCCGCGCAGCGACGAGGCGCGTGACCAATGCGGGATCGGCCCGGATCCATCCGATGCGCAGTCCGCCCCACACGGTCTTGCCCAGCGACCCGACGCGGATGACCTCCGCGGCGGCGAAGGCACGCTCGCCGGCGAACATCCCCTCGACCGGGTGTGGATCGATTGCGAGTTCCGCCGTCGTCTCATCGACGATGAGGACGGTTCCCGCACGACCCGCCGCCCGCGCGATCGCGGACTGTTCGAGGCCGGACATGCTCCGGCCCGTCGGGTTCTGGAAGCTCGGCATCAGGTAGGCGAGAGTCGGGCCGGTGCGTGCGAACGCCTGCTCGGCGCGGTCTAGATCCCAGCCATCCGTCGTCACGGGCACACCGACGAGCCGCGCTCCCGCCTCCCGCAGCGCGTCCGCGGCATGAGGGTAGGTCGGTGTCTCGATCACGGCGCGGTCGCCGCGCCGGAGGAGGACGCTCGCAAGCAGGTGGATGGCCGACTGCGCTCCCGTCGTGATCATGATCTGATCGGCCGCCGTCGGAATGCCGCGCAGGGTGTATCGCTCAGCGACCAGCGACCGGAGCGCGGTGGAACCCAGGACGTCGTAGCCGGACTGCGCGACGAGAGAGGCCGCATCCTGCGCCGTTTCGCTCATCACTGCCGCCAACCCGGGCCAGGCCGCCGGGCTCGCCTGCTGGAGATCGACGTCGTCCGCATCGACCGTGACCTGTCCGAGCTGTCTGCGACCGAGCGGAAGAGTGATGCTTCCCGAACCGCGGACGCTCTCGATGTGACCCGTCCCGCGGAGGCTCCGGTAGGCGGCGGCCACCGTCGTTCGACTCAGCTGAAGCGCGGCGGCGAGCTCGCGCTCGGCCGGTAGAGCTGTGCGGGGCGCCAGTCGATTGTCGAGGCACAGCAGCCGGATGCCGTCGGCCAGCGCCTCGTACGCCGGCTCCCGCGTGCGCCACCCGCCGAGGGAGGCGGCCAGCGAGCGCGCCGTCAACCGAGAATCCATGCGTCCACGCTAGCCCAATTGGACTGGTCATTACAGTCCAATTGTGCGATTGGATGTCTTCATGCCTCTTCGTCTCGCGCAACTTTTCATCGGACTCGTCCTGTACGGCGTCGGCTGCGGCATCACCGTCCAGGCGGGCATAGGACTCGACCCGTGGACCGTGTTCGCTCAGGGACTCGCGCGGCAGACGAGCGTCGGCATCGGCTGGATGACCAACATCATCGGCTTCCTCGTGCTCCTGCTCTGGGTTCCCCTGCGTCAGCGGCCGGGTCTCGGCACGATCGCCAACATCGCGCTCGTCGGCACCAGCATGCAGGCCACGATCGCGGTCTTTCCGCACATTCCCGGGTTCGGCTGGGATCTGGTCGTTTTCATGGTCGGCATGGTCCTGGTCGCCGTGGCGTCTGGTCTCTACATCGGCGCCGATTTCGGCCCCGGGCCAAGAGACGGGCTCATGACGGGGCTCCATTCGCGGTTCGGCTGGCCGATCTGGGCCGCTCGGCTTGGGGTAGAGGCGGGCGTTCTCGTCGCCGGGTGGCTGCTCGGCGGCACGGTGGGACTCGGGACGGTGATCTTCGCCGTCGGCATCGGACCGCTCGTGCACGTCGCTCTTCCGCGGTTCGATCATCGGCGCCGGCGCGCCGTGCGCATCGCCTCAGCCGCGCAGACTGCCTGAACGCCGCTCGGCTCGACTCGGCACTGGCGGACGACGCGGTACGGTAGAGGGCGTCTCACCACCCTCCATAGCTCAGTGGAAGAGCGAGCGGTTTCTACCCGCAAGGTCGGGGGTTCGAATCCTCCTGGGGGGACGCTCTCGCCGACGCATCATCGGTCTGGCCGCTGCGCGACGGGCGTGTCGGCGGCGCTCGTTAGGATGGCGGGATGGGGACTACCGCGGAGAACGACCGGATCGTATGGATCGACTGCGAAATGACCGGTCTCGATCTGGCGGTCGATGAACTCGTCGAGATCGCCATCGTCGTGACCGATTTCGAGCTGAGGGCACGTGACCCGGGTTTCCAGATCGTGATCAAGCCCGACGATGCGGCGCTCGCGAACATGAACGAGTTCGTGACCCAGATGCATGCGAGCTCGGGTCTTCTCGACGAGATCCCGTACGGCGTCAGCCTGGCCGAAGCCGAGTTCGAAGCACTCGAGTACATCCAGCGGTTCGCCCCGGAGGGGAAGGCGCCGCTCGGCGGCAATACGATCGGCACCGACCGCATGTTCCTCGCCAAGTACATGCCGCGCATCGACCGCTGGCTGCACTACCGCAACATCGACGTGTCGAGCATCAAAGAGCTCTCTCGCCGCTGGTATCCGCGGGCGTACTTTCAAGCGCCGGCGAAAGACGGTGGCCACCGGGCCCTCGCGGACATCCGCGAATCGATCCGCGAGCTCGCGTACTACCGCGAAGCCGTTTTCGTCGCCGCGCCCGGTCCGACCTCCGACGAAGCGCGCGAGGCGGCAGCCTCGGCCGTGTCGGCGTTCGCACACGAGCTGTAATACAATTGACGGGTTGCCCGGAGATGGGCACATGGTGGGTATAGCTCAGTTGGTAGAGCGCGGCCTTGTGGTGGCCGATGTCGCGGGTTCGAGCCCCGTTACTCACCCCGATTTCTCCCCGGGTGGGAGGCTGTCTTGATCGAGATGGATGCCGCCGCATTCGACCGTCTGGTGACCGACGAGCTCGACAGGCTCCCGGACGAGATGCTCGACGGTCTGGACAACATCGTTTTCGTCGTCGAGGACCGTCCGGAAAGCGGCGACCTCGACCTGCTGGGGCTGTACGACGGACTCGCCCTGACCGAACGCGACCATTACGGAATGGGCGAGCTACCCGATCGGATCATCGTGTACCGCGAGCCGCACCTGCACGCGTGCGACGACCTCCACGATCTGCGTGACGAGATACACACGACACTGGTGCACGAGATCGCGCACTTCTACGGCATCGACGACGCCCGTCTGCACGAACTGGGGTGGGCGTGATGAGTGGCGCTTTGCCTGTGGAAGATCTCGACCTCCACATCGACGCGGGACGTTTCGGGCAGTGGCAGACGGTGGTCTGGAACGACCCCGTGAACCTCATGAGCTACGTCGCACACGTCTTCCGAGAGTACTTCGGCTTCTCCGCCGATCGCGCCGAAGCGCTCATGCTCGCCGTGCACCACGACGGCCACGCCGTCGTCGCGGAAGGCGCGCGCGAGCAGATGGAACTGCACGCGCAAGCGATGCACGACTACGGACTGTGGGCCACGGTGCGCGAGGCCGGCGCATGACGAGCCCGCTCGAACTCGATCTTTCGGTCATCGAGGCCGCGTACCTGACCGATCTCGTCGAGCAGTTCCTTCAGGTACTGACGAGTGTCGGCGGGCTCGGCGACCTGACCGCCGATCCCGCCGTCGCGCGACTCGTCCCCGCTGCATACCGGAACGATGACGCCGCGGCCGCCGAGTTCCGCCGCCTGACACAGTCCGACCTGCTCGACCGGCGACGCGCAGACGCACAGCTCGTGTCCGCGACACTGCTCCGGGACGGAGCGCGGCTGTCCCCCGACTCCGTCGACGTCGCGCGGCCGGACGAGCGCCTGCTCGTCGTCTTGGACCGCGCTGCATCCGACGCGTGGCTCCGCACGCTCAGCGCACTGCGGCTCGTGCTGGCGACGCGGCTCGGCATCCAGACCGACGATGATCACGTCGAGGGCGATGTTCGCTTCGGCGTGTACGACTGGTTGGGCTACCGCCTCGACGGACTGGTGCGAGCGCTCGAGAGCTGATCACGGCATCGAGAAGACCAGCGTCGCGCGCTCCTGCGGCCGATTCGCCGCAAGGTGCCGCGCCTCTTGTGCCGCCCACTGCTCCCAGTGCGCTCGATACGGGTCACCATCGCGGGCGAGTGCGCGGCGTTTCCGAGAGGATGCCGGCGACTCCAGCCACACGGCTACATCCGCCAGCGCCGCCGTCGCGGGCGTGAGCAAGCCCGCACCCTCGACCAGGAGCGGCCTTCTCGGATCGAGGACATGCTCCTCCGCGCGCGATCCTCGGGCCCAGTCCCAGCGGCGCCATCTGCCCGGGATGCCGGCCGCTTGGGGTGCGATGACACACCGCAACGCCTCCTCGACCCCCGCCGCCAGTCCGTCCCAGCCGGGGTAGAGATCGTCGAGGGCGACAAGCTGGATGCGGTCGTCGCTGCGCGCGACGATGTCTGCCGCCAGCGTCGACTTCCCCGAGCCAGACCGCCCGTCGATCAACGCAACGCGTGCCGCCGGTCGAGCCGTCTCGAGCGCGGCGACGATCTGATCGGCGGCGGCCCGCAGAGCGGTGGCGAAGTCGGTGTCGTCAGCGCTTGAGTGCACGGATGACGCGGTTGAGCGCGCGACCGGTCACCCACACCAGCGGGATCGCAACGGCAGCGAGCGAGACGAGGTTCGGCTCGAAACGCAGATCGTCGCCCTTGCGGATGTACGCGCCCAGCGGGATCGCGACGCCACCGCCTCCACCGCCGTTTCCCTCGTCGGCTTCGCCGGCGCCGAAGCCGGTGCACGCGAGCGCAACCGGCACGAGCGTGACGCCGCCGACATCCTGCTGTGGTCCGTAGACACTGTTCACGCCGAGTGACGCCGACTGCTTGCCGAGTTCGAGTGCGAGATTGGGCATGCTCCCACCGTACTGCGAGCCCGCGCCGTGCGCACCATCGCTTCAGTCGCGGGGGATCCCCGGCAGCCGTGGACTGGTGGGCAGGGTGTTCACATCGCGCCGCGGTCCGATCACACTGGCACGGGTGACGGCGCCGCCGCCGAAGCGCTCGCGGGCACCGTCGAGGGCTGCATCGATCCGTTTCCAGTCAGCATCGTCGTCCCACAGCGGAGCCATGCCGCCGCCTGAGGGTCGCAGCTTCTCGGCGCGGACGCCGATCAATCGCACGGGCTGCGAAAGTTCGAGATGTGCGAAGAGTCCGATCGCGACGTCTCCGATCCGCTGCCCGACGTCGGTGGGCTCGGGCAGAGTCGACGCTCGCGAGAGTGTCGTGAAGTCGGCGTAGCGCAGTTTCAGCGCGACCGTGCCCGCTTCCCAGCCGCCGTCCCGCAGCCGGGCCGCGACCCGGTCCGCCAGTCGGCGCAGTTCGCTGCGCAGGACGGCGGCGTCGGCGACATCCTCGAGGAAGGTCTCTTCGTGCCCGATGCTCTTCTCGACACGCTCCACCTCGACGGCGCGGGGGTCGTGACCTTGCGCGAGCTGCCGGATGCGCTGGCTGGTCGCCGCCCCGAGCGCCCGCTCGAGCACCGACGGCGGCGCGGCGAGGATGTCGGCGACCGTGCGAATGCCCCGGCCCTCCAGTGCCTCGGCCGCCTTGGGGCCGACACCCCACAACGCTCCGACCGGCCGCGCGGCCAGAAAGGCCGCGGTGTCGCCGGCGCTCACGATGAGAAGCCCGTCGGGTTTGGACAGCGTCGAGGCGATCTTGGCCACATGCTTGGTCGGTGCCACACCGATGCTGCAGACCAGACCCGTCTCGGCGCGCACGCGCGCACGCAACTCGCGCGCGATCTTCCCCGGACTTCCCCACAGACGCCGGGCACCCGACACATCGAGGAAGGCTTCGTCGATCGACAGTGGCTCGACCAGAGGCGTCACGGAGTGGAAGATGTCCATGACCTGCCGCGACAGCGACGCATAGCGCTCGAAGTGCGGCACGACGACGATCGCGGTGGGACACAGCCGAAGCGCGACCTGAACCGACATCGCCGAACGGACGCCGTAGCGCCGCGCTTCGTACGACGCACTCGCGACGACGCCGCGCCCCTCGACCCCGCCGACGATCAGCGGCTTGCCGGCAAGATGCGGGTGATCGAGCACCTCGACGGACGCGTAGAACGCATCCATATCGACATGAAGAATGCGCGTGCCGGTGTCGTCGGCATCGTCGGGAGAGACGACTCTCCCCGTCCCGTCGCCGCGTCCCATGTCTCGATTCTCTCGCGACCCGCCGACATTCGGGCCCCCGAACTCTCAGCCAGTTGCTCACTGTCTCTTCTGCGGTCCACAGGCGTCCAGGAATACCGTAGGGGGTATCGACAGGAAAGGACCATCATGTCCCCCACACTCCCCCGCCCGCTCAGCCTGGTCGCGCTCGCCGTTGCCGTTTCGGCGCTCGCAGGGTGCGCGACGACCACATCCACGGCTCCCGACCCGACCCCCACCGGCACCTCAACGACCGCGGCGCCGGAAACGGCGACGCCCGCAGAGGCAACCTCCGCACCCGAAGCGGCCCCCTCGGTGCAGTCACAGCTGGCGTACCTCATCGAGGAGGAGAAGCTCGCTCACGACGTGTACATCACCCTCGGCGATCTCTGGGGGGCGCAGATCTTCGACAACATCGCCTCGTCGGAGGTCTCCCATCAAGAGCAGGTGTCTGCGCTGCTTCCCGCGTACGCCGTCGAGGATCCCCGCGTCGACGAGAACGGGGTGTTCACAGATCCCGCGCTCCAGTCACTCTACGACGAACTGATCGCGAAGGGTTCGCAATCCCTCGCCGACGCGATCGAGGTGGGCATCACGATCGAGCAGACCGATATCGCCGACCTCACCGACACGATCGCCACCGCACCCGCGGACGTCGTCACCGTGCTGGAGCGACTGCTCGCCGGTTCGCAGAACCACCTCGCCGCCTTCGAACGTCAGGCCTGAACGCCGAGCCCGAAGGTCAGCTGCCGCCCGCGCGCTCCAGCACCAATTCGCGCACGCGCGCTGCGTCGGCCTGGCCGCGCATGGCCTTCATGACGGCTCCGATGACCGCACCGGCCGCCTGCACCTTGCCGTCGCGGATCTTCTCGAGCACGTCAGGCTGGGCGGCCAGCGCTTCATCGATCGCGGCGATCAGCGGCCCGTCGTCAGAGACGACCGCGAGCCCGCGCGCGTCGATGACCTCTTGCGGGGTGCCCTCGCCGGCGATGACACCCTCGAGCACCTGACGGGCGAGCTTGTCGTTCAGCGTGCCGGCGTCGACGAGGTGCTGCAGTGCGGCGATGGATGCCGGCGCCACGAGCGAGGACGCCTCGACGCCTCGAGCGTTCGCCAGGCGCGAGACCTCACCTGTCCACCACTTGCGCGCGGCCCCAGGCGATGTCCCCGCCGCGACGGTCGCCTCGACCTCGGCGAGCAGCCCCCCGTTGGCGACGTCCTGGAACTCGAGATCCGTGAAACCCCAGTCCGACTTCAACCGCCGGCGACGCAGAGCGGGCGCTTCGGGCAGCGCAGTGCGCAGTTCCTCGATGAGTTCCTCCGAGGGAACGACGGGCAGAAGATCAGGCTCCGGAAAGTAGCGGTAGTCATCGGCATCGGACTTCGGACGTCCGGGCGAGGTCCGCCCGGTGTCTTCATGCCAGTGCCGCGTCTCCTGGACGATCGTGCCGCCGCCGGCGAGAATCGCGGCCTGGCGCTGGATCTCATAGCGCACGGCACGCTCGACCGATCGGAGCGAGTTGACGTTCTTGGTCTCGGTGCGCGTACCGAGGGGTGCTGCCGGCTCACCGGCCGGCACCCGGGGCCGCAACGAGACGTTGGCGTCGCACCGCAGGTTGCCGCGCTCCATGCGCGCCTCCGAGATCCCCAGTGCCAGGACGATATCCCGAATGGCCGCAACATAGGCCTTCGCGACCTCGGGGGCACGGTGATCGGCGCCGAAGATCGGCTTCGTGACGATCTCGACCAGCGGCACACCGGCGCGGTTGTAGTCGACGAGCGAATACTCCGCGCCCTGAATGCGTCCGGTGGCGCCTCCCACATGAGTGAGCTTGCCGGCATCCTCTTCCATATGCGCACGCTCGATCGGAACGTCGATCACGGTCCCGTCGGACAGTTCGATCTGCACCTCGCCTTCGAAGGCGATCGGCTCGTCGTACTGCGAGATCTGATAGTTCTTGCCAAGGTCAGGATAGAAGTAGTTCTTGCGCGCGAAGCGGCTCGATCGCGCGATCGAGCAGCCGAGGGCGAGACCGAGGCTGATCGAATAGCGCACGGCGGTCTCATTCACGACCGGCAGCGAACCGGGCAGACCCATGTCGACGGGCGCGACCAGCGTGTTCGGCGCAGCGTCATGGTTGTCGGCGTGCGCGGGGTTTCCGGCGGCCGAGAACATCTTCGTGGCCGTGTTCAGCTCGACATGCACTTCGAAGCCGAGCACCGGCTCGAACAGCTCGAGAGCGTTGTCGAAGTCGAGCACGGCGTCTTTCGCCATCAGCGGGCCTCTCTCAGTAGCGGCGCGCGATCCAGCAGCGGACCGCCCCATTCGTCGACGAGCAGAGCTTCGAGTGCGGCTCCCACACGGTAGAGGCGGGCGTCCTCCCGGGCAGGAGCGATGAACTGGATGCCGACGGGCAGCCCGTCCTCGGCGGCGAGCCCGGAGGGGATCGAGATCCCGGGAACGCCGGCGAGGTTCACCGGAATCGTGGTGACGTCGTTGAGATACATCTGCAACGGATCGTCGAGCTGCTCCCCCAGCCGGAAGGCGGTGGTGGGCGCCGACGGGGTCGCGATGACGTCGACCCGCGCGAACGCGGTGTCGAAGTCGCGCTGGATGAGAGTGCGCACCTTCTGCGCGCTGCCGTAATAAGCGTCGTAGTACCCCGCTGAGAGCGCGTAAGTGCCCAGGATGATGCGCCGCTTGACTTCGTCGCCGAAGCCGACGTCGCGCGAGCGTGCCATGACATCCTCTACAGTGCCGCCCGGGACGTCGACGCGCAGCCCGAAGCGGACCGAGTCGAACTTCGCGAGATTGCTCGACGCCTCGGCCGGCAGGATCAGGTAATACGCCGCGACGCCGTACTCGAAGTGCGGCGCGCTGACCTCCACGATCTCTGCACCCTGCGATTCGAGGAGCGTGAGCGCGGCACGGAAGCATGCCGACACTCCCTGCTGGAAGCCGCTGTCAGGCAACTCGCGGATGACGCCGATCTTCAGCCCCTTCAGCACATCACCGCGGGCGCCGTCGCGGGCGGCCTCGGAGAAGGAAGGCCACACGTCGGTCAGCGACGTCGAGTCGTGCGGGTCGTGACCGCCGATGACATCGTGCAGCAGCGCCGAGTCGAGGACCGTGCGCGAGACGGGTCCGACTTGGTCGAGGCTCGAGGCCAGCGCGATCGCACCGAACCTGCTGACGCCGCCGTAGGTGGGCTTGAGTCCGACCGTTCCGGTGACGTGCGCCGGCTGACGGATAGATCCTCCCGTGTCGGAACCGAGCGCGATCGGCGCCTCGAACGCGGCGACGGCGGCGGCCGACCCGCCGCCGGAACCGCCGGGGATGCGCTCCAGATCCCACGGGTTGTGAGTGGGACCGTATGCAGAGTGCTCGGTCGATGAGCCCATCGCGAACTCGTCCATATTCGTCTTGCCGAGCGGAACAAGGCCCGCGGCACGCGCGCGGGCGACGACCGTCGCGTCGTACGGCGACAGGAACCCTTCGAGGATCTTCGATCCGCTGGTCGAGGGCATGTCGGTCGTCACGAGCACGTCTTTGATCGCCAACGGCACTCCGGCCAGCGCCCCGAGCCGCTCTCCCGCGCCGCGCCGACGGTCGATGTCGGCGGCGATGTCCAGCGCATGGTCGCTCACGTGCAGGAAGGCGTGCACGTCAGCGTCGACCGCGGCGATGCGGTCGAGGTGCGCCTGAGTAACCTCGACGCTCGAGACCTCGCCCGCAGTCAGCCGCGCAGCCAGATCGGCGGCGCTGAGCCGGATCAGTTCGCTCACTGCTCTTCTCCCAGGATCGCGGTCACGCGGAACCGTCCGTCAGCGGCATCCGGGGCGTTCTGCAGGACTTCTTCGCGGCTCAGCATCCGGCCAACGACATCGGGACGGAACACGTTGTGCAACGGGATCGGGTGGCTCGTGGCGGGCACATCCGGGGTCGCCACCTCTGACACCTTGGCGATGTTGTCGACGATCGCGTCGAGCTGTCCGGTGAGGCGCTGCACCTCCTCGTCGCTCAGGTCGATCCGGGCGAGCACGCCGAGGTGGCGCACGAGATCAGGGGTGATTTCAGACACCCGACCAGTCTACGGTGGCCCCTCGCCGGTGGCATGTTCGCCCGCGTCGGGACCGCGCTCCCCGAGCGCCTCCGGTCCCTGCTCGACGAGGATCCGGAACTGAGCGGCATCGATGATGCGCACGCCGAGCTCTTCGGCTCGACCGAGCTTGGATCCGGCCCCGGGACCGGCCGCGACGAAATCGGTCTTCTTCGAGACGCTCGATGCCGCTTTGCCCCCGGCTGCGATGATCGCCTCCTGCGCGCCTTCGCGCGTGTAGCCGTCGAGGCTTCCGGTCGCCACGACGGTGAGACCCGCCAACACGCCGTCCGTGACGACCGCCGCTCCAGGTCCCGGGTGTCCGGGAGTCGCGAGCTGTGCACCTGCGGCGGCCCACCGTTCGATGATCTCCCGATGCCAGTCGACGCCGAACCACTCCCGCAGCGAATCGGCGATGATCTCGCCTACTCCGTCCACCGCCGCGAGCTCGTCGCGTGTCGCCATACGGATGGCCTCGAGCGACCCGAACCACTGGGCGAGGGCGCGGGCGGCCACTGGACCCACGTGACGGATGCTGAGCGCGACTAGGAAGCGCCACAGTTCCTTCGTCTTGGCTTTCTCCAGTTCGGTCAGCAGCTTCAGAGCGGCCTCGGACGGCAGCACTTCGCGATAGTCCTTGCGGATGCCGGCGGCGCGCCGTGCGGCGGCGTCGAGATGTGCGGCTTCGGGCGGGTAGGACGCAGGACCGAGCTTCTGAAACGGAGCACGCCGCACGTACTCGCCCGTCGACGCATCCACCCGCCGTTCCCCCGTCTCGGCATCGCGGACGATGACCTCGATCGGCACGAGATCGGCCAGGGTCAGCTCGAACAGCGCCGCCTCGGTGACCAGTGGCGGTGTCGGGGGCACTTCGGGCTGCGTCAGAGCGGCGGCGGTCACCTCGCCGAGCACTTCGATGTCGAGCGCCCCCCGCGAACCGATGTGCTCCACACGCCCACGGACCTGCGCAGGACAGGAGCGCGTATTCGGGCACCGCAGATCGATGTCGCCGTCTTTCGCCGGCGCGAGCGGCGAACCGCACTCCGGGCAGAGCGCCGGCATGACGAAGGCGCGCTCCGTCCCGTCGCGCAGCTCGACGACGGGTCCGAGCACTTCGGGGATCACATCGCCGGCCTTCCGGAGGACCACGGTGTCGCCGATGAGAACTCCCTTGGCCTTGACGACCTCCTGATTGTGCAGCGTCGCCTGGCGCACGACCGACCCGGCCACGCGGACGGGTGCCATGACGGCGAACGGTGTCGCACGCCCCGTGCGACCGACCGAAACGACGATGTCGAGGAGTTTCGTATTCACCTGCTCCGGGGGGTACTTGTATGCGATCGCCCAGCGGGGCGCGCGACTGGTCGCACCGAGCTCGTCGTGAAGCGCCAGTTCGTCGACCTTGACGACGATCCCGTCGATCTCGTGCACGACCTCGTGACGGTTCTCGCCGTAATGGGCCACGAAGTCCCTGACCCCGGAGACATCGTCGAACGTGCGGAAGTACGGGCTCGTCGGGAGGCCCCACCCGTCCAGCAGCGCATAGATCTCGCTCTGCGAGGGCGCGGGAGGGTCGGCCCAGGCGCCGATCCCGTGCACGTACAGCCGCAGCGAGTCGAGCCGCGCGCGACCTGCCTCGAGTTCGAGCCCGGTCTTCTTCTCGAGCTGCTGACGCAGACCCCCGCTGGCGGCGTTGCGCGGGTTGGCGAATGCCGGAAACCGGCGTGCGGCGCTGCGGGCGGCCTTCTCGTCGTCGATCCCGCGGGCGCGCGCTTCGGCGAGCACCTCTTCACGCAGGCGGGCTTGCAGCTCATTGAGCGCGTCGAACTCCGCCACCGGAATGTAGACCTCGCCGCGCACTTCGACGAGCTCAGGGTGGCCGGTGCCGTGGAGCCGCCGCGGGATCCCGGTGACGCGGAGGGCGTTCTGCGTCACATCCTCGCCGACCCGCCCGTCGCCGCGGGTCGCCGCTGAGACCAGCAGACCGTTCTCGTACCTCAAGCTGATCGCGAGTCCATCGATCTTCAGCTCGGTGAGCCAGCGGACGCGCCGCCCCGCAGCCGCGCTCGTCTTCTCGCACCACTGCGTGAGCTCCTCGACGCTGAAGACGTTGTCCAGGCTGAGCATCCGCTCGGCGTGCGCGACAGGGGCGAACATCGACGACTCGGCCGCACCGACGGTGAGCGTGGGCGAGTCCTGCCCCTGGACCTCCGGGAAACGTCGCTCGAGTTCTTCCAGAGCCCGCATCCACGCGTCGTACGTCGCATCATCGACGAGCTCGGCATCGTGACCGTAATAGGCCTCACGCGCGTCCAGAATCAACCCGGTGAGACGCTCGGCCTCGCGGCGCGCGGCGTCGAGATCCGCAATGTCGAGATCCGCGAGGCCGAGATCATCGGGCAACGCGGTCAGGTCAGCGGCATCCGTCACTCGGCAAGTGTAGGACGCACCCCCGACATCGCCCCGCGTCAGACTCCGGCGGCCACGGCCGGCACCGTCGTATCGACGGTGAACTGACCGAGCACCCGCGTTCCGAGGTAGAGCACCGCCGTCTGACCCGGAGCGACGCCGTCGAAGGGCACCTCCGGAACAACCGTGACGCCGGACGCCGCGCACCGCGCGCGTGCGGCAACGGGATCGGAGTGCGCCCGGATCTGCACGTGGCAGCCGAACTCCTCGGCCGCGGGCGGCGCGCCCGTCCACGTCACGCGGATGCCGGAGATCTCCCGCGTGGCGAGGGCTTCTTTCGGGCCGACCACGACGGTGTTCGACACCGGCCGCACCTCCAGCACGAAGCGCGGCTTGCCGTCGGCGGCGGGGATCCCGATCGACAACCCGCGGCGCTGGCCGACCGTGAACGCGTGCGCGCCCTCGTGAGTCCCGACGACGGCGCCCGTGCGATCGAGGATGTCACCCCGCTGCGCGCCGACCTTCCCTGCCAGCCAGCCGCGGGTGTCGCCGTCCGGAATGAAGCAGATGTCGTGGCTGTCAGGCTTCTGCGCGACGGTCAGGCCGCGCTCGGCCGCCTCGGCCCGCACGAGTGCCTTCGACGGCGTGTCACCCAGCGGAAAATAGGTGTGCGCCAGCTGGTCGGCGGTGAGAACGCCCAAAACGTACGACTGATCCTTGGCGGCATCCGACGCGCGATGCAGTTCACGGCCGTCGAGACCATCGACCAGGAGCGCGTAGTGGCCGGTGCAGACCGCGTCGAACCCGAGCTCTAGGGCGCGCTCGAGCAGGGCGGCGAACTTGATCTTCTCGTTGCAGCGCATGCAGGGGTTCGGTGTGCGACCAGCCTGATACTCAGCGACGAAGTCGGCGATCACATCATCGCGGAAGCGCTCCGAGAAATCCCACACATAGAACGGGATACCGAGGAGATCGGCGGCGCGACGGGCGTCCAGCGCGTCTTCGATCGTGCAGCAGCCCCGGCTGCCCGCCCGGAGCGTGCCGCCGGCGCGCGAGAGTGCCAGATGAACGCCGACGACGTCGTGACCGGCCTCGACGGCACGCGCAGCAGCCACGGCGGAGTCCACTCCACCACTCATCGCCGCCAGAATCCGCACGCACCCAGTCTACGAGCGCGCGACTGTGCGGAATCCGGATGCCCGCGCATACGCTTCCGGCAGCGCGGCGACGATGGCGTCGACATCGGCTGGGACCGTCGTGCGGCCCAGCGTGATCCGCAGCACCGACCGCGCGACCCGTTCATCCCGCCCGAGCGCCATGACCACGTGCGAAGGCTCGGCGACCCCGGCCTGGCAGGCCGACCCGGTCGACACCGAGATCCCCGCCTGATCGAGCAGGAACAGAAGCGACTCCCCCGCGGCGCCCGGGAAGTGCAGGTGGACGTTGCCCGGCAGGCGATCGTCCGGGTCGCCGAGGAGTTCGGCAGCGGGCACCGCCGCGCGGACGCCCGCGATGAGGCGGGTGCGCAGCGCAATCAGCCGCGCCTGCTCCGCCGCCTGCTCGGCGACCGCCTCGGTAGCGGCGGCGGCGAGCGCGGCCGCACCGGGGACGTCGGGCGTTCCCGAGCGGAGACCGCGTTGCTGGCCGCCTCCGTGCAGTCCGGCGGTAAGGGCCGCGTGGCGAGAAACCACGAGCGCGCCGGTGCCGACGGGCGCCCCGATCTTGTGTCCGGAGATGCTGAGCGCGACGAGGCCGCCCGTGCCGGCGCCTCCGGCGCGCCACCCGGCGAAGTCCACCGGGATGTGCCCGAGAGCGGAGACTGCATCCAGGTGCAGAGGCACACTCGCGTCCGCCGCCGCGGCGGAGAGTGCCGTGGCGTCCTGAAGCGTCCCCACCTCGTTGTTGGCGATCAGGGCGGTCGCGAGAGCTGCCCCGGGAAGCGCCTCGGCGAACAGGGCCGGATCGATCCGGCCCTGCCGATCGAGCGGGACAGGGCGCACCCGCGCACTTTCTGCCTGCGCGAGCCACGCGACGGTATCCATCGTCGCGTGATGCTCGCCGTCCGGGAGAACCACGGCATCCACGCCCCCGTCACGCGACCACCAGAGACCCTTCACCGCGAGATTGACCGATTCGGTGCCGCCAGAAGTGAAGACCACCTCGATGGGTTCGCAGCGCAGCGCCGCGCCCACGGCCTCACGTGACTCCTCCAGCAGTCTCCGTGCCTGCTGTCCGGCACCGTGCACGGAAGACGCGTTGCCCACGACATCGGTCGCGGAGAGCCAGGCATCGCGCGCGACGGCACGCAAAGGCGAATACGACGCGTGATCGAGGTAGATCGACATGGCCCTCCTCGTCGCGTTACATGCCCGACTCACGGCATTTACTACTGTAGAGCGCATGCTCAGCCCGACGCACTCGAGCCCCCTCAAGGCTCCCCCCGCATTCCTCAGCGCGTCGCTCGACGGTTTGGGGGTCACGCTGGGCGGTGGCGGCGGACGCTTGCGGATCTGGTCGGGGGCGGCGACCAGTGTCGAACTTGTCATCTTCGACGAGACCGATCTCGACTGGATCACCGAGGCGCTCCCACTCGCGCCGGCCGGCGGCGGAGTCTGGGAGATCACGACGCCGAGTCTCCGCCCCGGCACGCCCTATGCCCTTCGGGTCGACGGACCCGCGGGTCTCGGCAACACGTTCAACCCCGAGAGCCTGCTCATCGATCCCTACGGTCGTGGCCTCGCCGCGGTGCGTCGGGGCCAGTGGCGATCTGTGGTCGTCGAGTCCGGCTTCGATTGGGAAGGCGTCACGAAGCCCGCGACGCCCCTCGATCGCACCGTCATCTATGAGGCCCACGTCGCGGGGCTCTCCAAGCGGCACCCCGATGTGCCGCCCGCGCTGCACGGCACCTACGCCGGTCTCGGGCACCCCACCATGATCGACCACCTGCGCTCGCTCGGCGTCACGGCGGTCGAGCTCCTGCCCGTGCACGCGTTCGAGACGGAGCGGCGGCTGCTGCAGTACGGTCTGACGAACTACTGGGGATACAACACCGTCAGCTTCTTCACGCCGCACGGCGGCTACGCCACCGCGGAGTCGTCGGCGCGGGGAGCGACCGGCATCGTGCGTGAGTTCCAGGAGATGGTCAAGTCCCTCCATGCCGCGGGGATCGAAGTGATACTCGATGTCGTGTTCAACCACACGGCCGAGCTCGGCATGGCCGATCCGCGCTCGAGCCTGCGAGGCATCGACAACCGCGCGTACTACCGTCAGCACGATGACGGCGCCTACATCGACGTCACCGGATGCGGCAATTCCCTGAACACGTCGACGGATGCCGCGGCCCGATTGGTGCTCGATTCTCTGCGGTACTGGGCGAACGATCTGCAGGTGGACGGATTCCGGTTCGATCTGGCGGCAACTCTCGGTCGTGATGCGCAGCACGTCTTCACCGCCGATCACCCGCTGCTGCGGGCGATCATCGACGACCCCGCCCTCGCGGGGGTCAAGAACATCGCGGAACCGTGGGACGTCGGGATGGGCGGCTGGCAGACGGGGAACTTCGGAGAGGGGTGGGCGGAGTGGAACGATCGCTATCGCGACCGAGTCCGCAACTTCTGGCTGAGCGACGTCGACTACACACGGCGCGCCGGCACGGCTCCCGCCGGCGTCGGCGGATTCGCCACACGGCTGGCGGGGTCTTCCAACACGTTCAGCGACGAGCGGGGTCCGCTCGCGAGTGTCAACTTCGTCACCGCGCACGACGGATTCACCCTCCGCGACCTTGTGTCGTACGACATCAAGCACAACCTGGGCAACAGCGAGCAGGGCCGCGACGGCGCAGACACCAACCGCTCGTTCAACCACGGCGCCGAGGGCGCCACCGACGACCCGGACATCCTCGCCGCCCGCCGCCGCGCGATGCGCAACCTCATGGGCACTCTGCTGCTGTCCGCCGGCATTCCCATGATCACCGCGGGTGACGAGTTCGCACGCACTCAGCGCGGCAACAACAACGCCTATTGCCATTCCTCGCCGCTCACCTGGCTCGATTGGCAGCACGCGCCGTGGCAAGAAGACCTCTTCGCGCACGTGCAGCGGCTCATCCAGCTGCGCAGGGAGAACCCCGCTCTTCGTCCACGGAGGTTCGCCCACGCCGTCCACACGATCCCGAACTCGTCGGTCATCGACTGGTACGACGAGCATGGCGAGACCATGTCGAGCGAACGGTGGGCCGATCCGTCCCACCGCACGCTGCAGTACGACGCGCAGTCCACACCGGACACCGAAGCTCCGAATCGCATTCTGCTGGTCGTGCACGGCACGGAGCGCCCGATCGATGTGACGCTTCCCCGGATCGACGGCATCACCGAGTTCGTGTCGCTGTGGTCGAGTGTGCCCGAGCGTCCGGACGAGCCTGAAGTGTTGTTCGCGCCGGGCGAGGTGCTGGCCCTCCCCGGGACGGCGATGCAGCTCTTCCGCATGAGCTGAGGCCGCGAGGACTGCCGCCGCAGAAAACCCGGTCGCAGCGCCGGACGAGCCCTCGCTCGTCGAAAGAGACGGGATCAACGCTGTCACCGCAATCGCAGTCGTGCCTCCTCATGATCTCCACCGCGCCGCACGACGACCGCAGGCCCCGACCTCAACGGCGGTAGGTTCGAGGCGTGGCGAAGACGACGAGCACTCCTGCTTCCCGGCCCCTTCGGAGCACCGCGGAGATCCCTCTCCGACCCGTCGGCGTGCTGGCTCCCGATGCCGGCACCCACACCGGCCGAATCCCGCTCGGGCACGAACGTCCTCGTGCCCTCGACCCGGCCTTCCGGCCCTCCGCCTTCGCAGGGGAGTCCGTCCCCTTCACCGCGACGGCGTTTCGCGAGGGGCACGATCTCATCGGCGTGCACGTGCGCGTCTTCTCGCCCTCAGGACACGAATCCCTGCACCGGTTGACGGCCCTCGGCGATGGTTTCGACCGATGGAGCGTCCTCATCTCGCCGATCGAGGAGGGACTGTGGCGCTTCCGGTTCGAATCGTTCGCGGACGACTTCGCCACGTGGGCTCACGCCGCCGCCCTCAAGATCGCCGCCGGTGTCGACGGGCCGCTCATGCGCATGATGGGCGTCGGACTGCTCACGCGCGCCGCTGCCCAGAAGGACCGGCCCGCCGCCGAGCGCCGCGCGCTCAGAGCGGCGGCGCAGTCGTTGAAAGACCCCGACGTCACCGACGACGACGCACTGATCGTCGTGGGCGACCGGCAGCTCTCCGCCTTCTTCACCGCTCGGCCGCTCACCTCGCTGACCACCGCGGGCCCGACGCGCGAACTGCTCGTCGAGCGCGAGCGGGCGGGCGTCGGCGCCTGGTACGAGTTCTTCCCGCGGTCCGAGGGCGCCGTCCGCCGCAAGGACGGATCCATCAAGAGCGGGACATTCCGCTCGGCGATGGGGCGCCTCCCCGCCGTCGCGGCGATGGGGTTCGACGTGCTCTACCTCCCGCCGATCCACCCCATCGGCGAGACCAACCGCAAGGGACCCAACAACACGCTCACGGCCGGGCCCGGCGATCCTGGCTCACCCTGGGCGATCGGCTCGACGGCCGGTGGCCATGACACCGTGCATCCGGACCTGGGCACCCTCGCCGACTTCCGTGCGTTCGTCCGCGCGGCCGCCACCCAGGGTCTGGAGGTCGCGCTCGACCTCGCGCTGCAGGCCGCGCCGGACCACCCCTGGGTCACCCAGCATCCGGAATGGTTCACGACCCTCCCCGACGGCTCGATCGCGTACGCCGAGAACCCGCCGAAGAAGTACCAGGACATCTATCCGATCAATTTCGACAACGACCCCGAGGGTATCCGCGCCGAGGTCCTGCGCATCGTGCGATTGTGGATCGGACAGGGTGTGCGGATCTTCCGCGTGGACAATCCGCACACCAAACCGGTGCAGTTCTGGGAATGGCTGATCGCGACGGTGAACGCCGAGCATCCGGATGTCATCTTCCTCGCCGAAGCCTTCACCCGTCCGGCGCCTCTTCTCGCGCTCGCGCAGGCGGGCTTTCAGCAGAGCTACTCCTACTTCACCTGGCGCAACACGAAGCCCGAACTCGAGGCGTTCCTCACCGGGATCACGGGCGAGACCGCCGACATCATGCGCCCCAACCTCTTCGTGAACACGCCCGACATCCTGACCGAGTACCTGCAGTACGGCGGCCGCCCGGCCTACAGGATCCGGGCGGCGATCGCAGCCACAGCCGGCGCCAGCTATGGCGTCTACGCCGGGTACGAGCTCTTCGAGAACGTCGCACGTCCCGGCGCCGAGGAGAACATCGACAATGAGAAGTTCGAGTACAAGGTCCGTGACTGGGCGGGTGCCGAAGCCTCGGGCGACTCCCTCGCACCGTACCTGCGGCGCCTGAACGAGATCCGGCGGGCGCACCCCGCGCTCCGCCAGCTGCGCGGCCTGCGCGTGCACTACAGCGACGACGACGCGATCCTGGTGTATTCGAAGCACATTCCCGCTCCCCTCACCGCGGACGGAGAATCCGACACGATCATCGTCGTGGCCAACGTCGACCCGCACTCGGTGCGGCAGACGACGGTCCATCTCGACCAGACGGCGTGGGGCGGGACGCCTGGCGCGCCGTTCGTCGTGGAGGATCTCATCACCGGATCCACCTGGACCTGGTCCGATCACAACTTCGTCCGCCTCGACGCGTTCTTCGAACCCGTCCACATCCTGCACGTGAGAGGCACACGATGAACGTTCCTGCCGACGCCGTCCTCGACTCCGTCGCCACCGGGTCGTACTACGCACCGCACGACGTGCTGGGGCTCCACGGTCATGCAGACGGAGGGTGGGTCATCCGCGCACGTCGTCCGCTCGCGCGAACGGTCACGGCCCTGCTCCCGGACGGCGAGCGGGTGCCGCTCGCGCACCTGCGCGGTGGTATCTGGGAGGGCACGACCGATACCGCACCCGCCTCCTACACGCTCGAGGCCACCTACGACGACGGCCTCTCCTACACCAGCGACGATCCGTATCGGCATCTTCCGACGGTGGGCGAGCTCGACCTGCACCTGATTCGCGAAGGGCGCCACGAAGAGCTCTGGCGGGTGCTCGGTGCGCGTGTGCACCGGTTCGACGGCGTCTCGGGCGTGTCGTTCTCGGTGTGGGCGCCGAACGCGCGCGCAGTCCGCGTGATCGGTGACTTCAACTCGTGGGACGGGCAGGGGCACTCGATGCGTTCCCTCGGCTCCAGCGGGGTGTGGGAGATCTTCGTGCCCGAACTCGGCGTCGGCACCCGCTACAAGTTCGAGCTGCTGACCCAGGCCGGCCCCTGGATCACGAAGGCCGATCCGATGGCTCAGTGCGCCGAAGTACCGCCCTCCACGGCATCCATCGTGACCGAGAGCACCTTCGAATGGATGGATGCCGCGTGGCTCGGGCAACGCGGTTCTCGTTCCCCGAGCGACCAGCCGATGTCGGTCTACGAGATGCACTTCGGCTCGTGGCGGCCCGGCCTCACCTACCGCGAAGCCGCAGACCCCCTGATCGACTACCTGACGGAGCAGGGCTTCACTCACGTGGAGTTCCTTCCGCTGGCCGAGCACCCGTTCGGCGGCTCGTGGGGTTACCAGGTGACGGGTTATTACGCCGCCACCAGCCGCTTCGGCTCGCCCGATGATCTGCGCTATCTCATCGACCGCCTGCACCAGGCCGGGATCGGCGTGATCATGGATTGGGTGCCGGGTCATTTCCCGAAGGACGCATTCGCGCTGGCGCGATTCGACGGTGATGCACTCTACGAGCATCCCGATCCGCGCCGCGGTGAGCACGAGGATTGGGGCACCCTGATCTTCGACTACGGACGCAACGAGGTGCGAAACTTCCTCGTCGCGAACGCACTGTTCTGGTTCGAGGAGTTCCACGTCGACGGCTTACGTGTGGATGCGGTGGCGTCGATGCTGTACCTCGACTACTCCCGCGAGCCGGGCCGGTGGGAGCCGAACATCTACGGGGGGCGGGAGAATCTCGAGGCGATCAGCTTTCTCCAAGAGGTCAACGCGACCGCATACAAACGCTATCCCGGCATCGCGATGATCGCCGAGGAATCGACCAGCTATCCCGGCGTCACCGCGCCGACCAGCGCGGGGGGCCTCGGGTTCGGCCTGAAGTGGAACATGGGCTGGATGAACGATTCGCTCGAGTACATCAAGCGAGACCCGATGTACCGCTCGTATCACGAAGGCGAGCTGTCGTTCTCGTTCGTCTATGCCTTCAGCGAGAACTATCTGTTGCCGATCAGCCACGATGAAGTCGTGCACGGCAAGGGCAGCCTCTTCACGCGGATGCCGGGCGACCACTGGCAGAAGCTCGCCAACATGCGTGCGTTCCTGGCATACATGTGGGGTCACCCCGGCAAGCAGCTGCTGTTCATGGGCCAGGAGTTCGGGCAGATGTCGGAGTGGTCCGAGTCGCGGCCCCTGGATTGGTGGTTACTCGACCAGCCTGCGCACCGCGAGCTTCATGACTTCGTGGGGGCCCTCAATCGAGTCTACCGCGCGCACGCACCACTGTGGTCACGCGACCGCGATGCGTCGGCGTTCACGCGTCTCGGCGCCCCGCACTGGAACCCCAGTGTCATCGCTTTCGCGCGCCGCGACCACCACGGGAACACGGTTGCGATCATCGGCAACTTCTCCGGAACTCCGCTGTACGACTTCTCGCTCGATCTCGGAGCGAGCGGCACCTGGACCGAGATCCTCAATACGGACGCCCGCGAGTATGGCGGATCCGGCGTCGGCAACCTCGGATCCGTGCACGCCGATGACGCCGGATGCGCGCGCATGACGCTGCCGCCGCTGGGTGTGCTGTGGCTCAGCCACAGCGCCGGGTCCTAGAACAGCAGGCTGGCGAGGCGGCCGCGGGCGCGCACGACGCGCGCATCCGCGTCGCCGACGAGCCCGAACAGTTCGAGCAGGCGCTCGCGCACCGGCCCGCGCTCGGCCTCGGGAAGAATCGCGAAAAGGTCGAGAAGCCGGTCGAATGCGTCATCGACATGACCGCCGGCAAGATCGAGATCCGCAACGGCGAACTGCGTCTGAGGGTCCTCGGGCGAGGCGGCAGCCGCCGCGCGGGCCTCGTGAGGGTCGAGCCCCTGCACCCGCTCGAGCAGCCGCACCTGCCCGAGTCCGGCGCGCGCCTGCTCGTCGCGCACGTTCTCGGCGAGGGCCGCCTCGTACGCGATCGCGGCGCGCGCATAGTCGCCCGCCTCGATCGCATCGAACGCTTCCTGATGGTGCGGCGCCAGCGGCGGCTCGGTGTCGTCCTGCTCGGCTGACGCAGTTCCCTGTGGCACGGTTCCGGTCACACCCTGCTGCGCCGCCAGCTGCAGCAGCTGGGCGAACACCTCGCGGACCTGCTGCTCCGGAACAGCACCGGTGAACAACTGCACGGGCTGGCCGGCGACCAGGGCGACCACGAGCGGGATCGACTGCGCCCGAAAACTCTGCGCGAGCTGAGGGTTGGCGTCGACGTCGACCTTGGCCAGCACGAGGCGCCCGCCGAGCTCGGTGATGACCCGCTCCAGCACCGGGCTGAGCTGCAGGCAGGGCCCGCACCATTCGGCCCACAGATCGACGACGACCGGCACCGTGTGCGAGAGTTCGAGCACGGCGCCGAAGTTCTCATCGGTCGCGGTGAAGACGAGCGCCGGTGCTTGCCCTGCCGGGGGGGTTGTCGGGGGGGCCGCCGCACGCGAACGCAGAGACGTCAAATCGACGGCGCCGCGGAGAACGGCGCTGGGGCTCTGGGCAAGGGGTGTCTGATCGCTCATGGTGTGACCGCCTTCACGTCGAGAATGCTGGAAGAGTAGCCGAGGAACTGGATCCGCTGCTCCGAACTCTGCGCGGGGACGAAGAAGAAGAGCTGGTCGACATAGGTCGTGGTGAATCCCGTGCCGGACTGGCTCACACCCGCCAGTGCCTTGACTGTGGGGCTGTCGTCGAGCTTGATCACCGCGTCGGTGCTGGTCGGGGTGACCGTGTCGGTCTCGTTGACCTCGACTGCGACGATCGCGCCGCTGTCGAGAGTCGCCAGCGCGACCGGAGCGGTGTCGCCGGCCGACGCCGCAAACGAAAGCGTGCCGGTCTCTGCCGCCGTCTGGTTGAAACTGTCGAGCCGCGACGCCCGGTTCGCGGCGACCTGCGTACGGAACGCATCGGTGTCGACATCGAAGAGCGGAGCGAACTCGCTGTCACGGTCCTTGTCCAGCACGTCAGCGTACGCGGCCGCGAGCTGCGACGGCGCCAGAAGCAGGAAGGGGGAGTCGGGGTCGATCGAGATGGCCCCGACATAAGAGGGCGCGAGGTTCAAGCTGGTGTCCGCGGCGAGGTCGGCCATGTAGGTCACTTTGTAGTCAGACCAGGCATCTGCCTGCGTCACGCTCAGGATCTTATCCGGCGAATCCGCGCCCCCACCCACCACGGCGAAGAATGATCGGGGCCACCCGTCGAAAGCCTCGGGAAGCAGCACGCGAATGCCCGAGGAGGGAATCGGGTCGAGGGAGTTCTGGTCGGCGATCGCCGTGCGCAGCCGGTAGTTCGTCTCGCGGACCTTGAGCGCCGCCCCGTCCAGCCGGACTGCCGCCGCCGCCGCGTCGTTCGCTTCATCGGCGATCGCCACTTGCGCCGCGATGCGAGAGACGATTCGGTCTGCCTGCGCTTCAGTGACGGCCGGACTCCCCTGGTCGTCGGGGACGATGATGCTCGGGGTCGCGGACGGCGTCGGCGAGCCCGCCAGTTGCGGCCAGGCATCGGGTGAGCAGCCGGCGAACATCAGCGCAGAAACCGTGACCACCGGGAGGATCACGAACGACCGCTTGCCGCGCGTGAGGGATCGACGCGTCGGAGTGGCCGAGATCACACCCTTGTCGCCGGCCTCGATCGCGAGATCGATGGGTTCGGTCACCGGTACCGGCAGGCCCTTACGCCGGGGGCCCCTCGACCGGCGCGCGTGACGCACGCCGAGGTAATAGAGCACCAGACCGGCCACCAGCAGCAGGCTGCCGCCCACGATCAACGGGCCGGCCCACGGAGTCGTTGCGCCCGTCGGCCACGACAGTGTCAGGTCGCCGGGAGCCGCCCGTGTGCCGTCGCTGGCGACGAGGACGCTCATGTCTTCGGGAAGCTGCAGTCGGGTGTCCAGCACGTTGTCCTGCTGGAACTGCTCCAGCCACAGGTCGGAGTCGATGGGGCTGAGAGCAACCGCGGCGTCCGCGCCTCCCTCGGTCCGCACGACGGTCTCGGCGACGATCGCGCCATCATTGCCGAGGGTCAGGTGCGCGTAATCCGCCTTTTGCAGCCAGGCGCTCAGGTCGTCCGTGCGGGCGTACGCGGCGAAGATCGTCCCCGGGCCCACGACGCGGAGCGTCTGGGGGCCGTCATGGCTGTTGAGCACCGCACCGTCGATCATTACGTAAGGCACATCAGCGGCGACGTGGATGGGCTGGTCGACCGTCGTCGGACCCTGCAGCACCGTGCGCTGAGCGATCCCCGTCCCGATCATGACGGCGGCAAGCACAAAAGCAACCACAGCCCAGACGAAACGCACGAATGACACCTTTCCGCATGCGCGCAGAGCCCGCAGACACACATCGACTCTCCAGACTAGCGAAAGCGGCCTGAATATCCTCCCAGAGGGGGCGGCGCGAGGGCATTCGAGCGCTCCGTGCGTAATGTATGTCGGACACCACGACAGCAAGAAGGTCTTCTGTGAAGCTACAGCACCCGTTTCGCACCGCCCTGATAGTGACGCTCGGCGTCGGGGTCGGCATCATGCTGATCCAGAGCGTCTCGTCGCTGTCGACGATCCTCCTCTACGTCGGGACCGCCCTGTTCCTGTCGCTGGGCCTTGACCCACTCGTATCGTGGCTCGAGCGCCGCGGGCTCCCCCGCTGGGCCGCGCTCCTGATCACGTTCGTCGCGCTGCTGGCCGCGTTCGGCGGGATCATCGTGATGATCGTTCCCATCATCGCGGGACAGATCACGCAACTGGTCGGCCAGATCCAGGAGCTGGTAGCCAGCGCTGTGTCCGGCGAATGGAATCCGGTGGAGACCCTGACGAACTGGTTGCACGAAACCTTCCCCATGCTCAATGTCGACCAGCTCTTCACGTACATTTCGGATTGGTACGAGACGCTGGATGTCGGGCAGATCGGCGGCGTCGCCGGCGAAACCCTGATCGGCATCGGATCGGGCATCATCTCCGGCTTGACCGGTGCGCTCGTCGTCCTGATCCTCACGATCTACTTCACGGCCTCGACACGATCGCTCAAGGCAGCCGTCTATCAGCTTGTGCCGGCTTCGAAGCGCGCACGATTCATCGACCTGTCCGAGCAGATCACGGCGTCCGTGGGCTTCTACGTCATCGGACAAGTCACGCTGGGCGTCATCAACGGCGTGCTCAGCGCGATCTTCTTGACGATCATCGGAGCCCCTTTCCCCGCCGTCCTGGCCGTCGTGGCCTTCTTCTTCTCGCTGATCCCGCTCGTGGGAACGCTCACCGGCTCGACGATCATCGTGCTCACCTGCCTCATCCCGGGTCTCGGATCGCCGCTGACGGCGCTCGTCGCGCTGATCTGGTACGCGGTCTACATGCAGGTCGAGGCGTACGTCCTGTCACCGCGCATCATGAATCGCGCCGTGTCGGTGCCGGGCGCCGTCGTGGTGATCGCTGCATTGGCCGGCGGTTCGCTGCTGGGTCTCCTCGGCGCGCTGATCGCGATCCCGGTCGCCGCCAGCATCCTCATCATCTACCGACAGGTCATCATCCCTCGGCAGAACGAGCTCTAGCCGGGGAAGGGCATCTGGCCTTGGGCCCCGTCCCACTCCACCGGCAGGGGCAGCGCGTCGGGGTTCGTGGCCGCCACGATCTCGGTCAGCACCCGGCGGGTCTGGGTCTCCCCCACCCACAGGTGCCTGCCGCCGTCAACGGCGATGAGGGTCGCTTCCGGTACCGAGGCGAAGCGCTCTCTCGCCTCTGCGGGACGAAGGTAGTCGTCGAACTCCGGCACCAAGATCACGAGTCGGCGAGGATCATGGTGCCAGGCGGCGACCTCGTCGTCAGTGACCCGGTGAAGCGGGGGTGAGAGCAGAACGGCGCCGTCGATCGCGTGGTCACGACCATACTTCAAGGCCAGCTCGGTGCCGAAGGACCAGCCGACGAGCCAAGGATGCGGCAGGGCACGGTCATGAACGAACTGCATCGCTGCGGCGACGTCGAATTCTTCGGCTGCTCCCCCGTCGAAGGCGCCTTCACTGGTCCCGCGCGGCGAGGAGGTGCCTCGCGTATTGAACCGCAGGACGGCGAGGTCGGCCAGAGCCGGAAGCCGGCCCGCGGCCTTGCGCAGAATGTGCGAGTCCATGAAGCCACCGGCCGTCGGCAACGGATGCAAGGTCACCAGCGTGGCGACGGGTGCCCGATGTTCGGGCAGTGCCAGCTCTCCGACGAGCGTCAGACCGTCCAGTGTGTGCAGCTCGATCTGCTCGCGCCGCGCCGGGAGCTGTAGGGGTCCGCGAATCTCCATGTCAACCCATCTTCCAGCACGCCGAGTGCCAATGCCGCCGGGCGGCCAGGTCTGCAGCATCGCCCAGGACACCGTCGGCGCGCCAAACGACGACATGCGCTATTCCTGGAACCACGTCACGTCCGCAACCGGGGCAGGTGTAGGTCTTCAGTGCTTTCGCAGCTGAGACGGGCTGCACGGTCCACTCGAGACCACGGCGCGTCTCGGCGCGCTTCCAGCCGTTCAGCATCCGCTCGAACGAGTCGTCAGCAGGCTCGGGCCTCCGACGGTGCGCGCGGGGCATGCGTTCAGTACCAGCCCTTGGCCTGCGAATGATTCCATGCGCCGCAGGGTGTGCCGTAGCGGCCTTCGATGTAGCCCAGGCCCCAGCTGATCTGGGTCGCCGGGTTTGTCGACCAGTCCGCGCCCGCCGACGCCATCTTTCCTCCCGGCAGCGCCTGGGGGATGCCGTAGGCACCGCTGGAAGCGTTGTAGGCGTTGACACGCCACCCCGACTCTTTGTTCCACAGCGCCACGAGGCACGCGAACTCGCCGTCGCTCCATCCCCGGGCTGCGACCATTTCATACGCAATCGCCTGCGCAGACCCCGGATCCGGCGCGACGAACGGCGGTGACCAGCGGCCCGGGGCCGGCGTTCCACTCGCTGCAGTCAGCACAGGCGTGGACGTGGTCGCCGGCTTCGGCGTCACAGAGACCGTATACGTCAGATCGTCTCGACCGAGGTCGACGACGCTTCGCCCGGACGCTGCCAGGTACTGCTGGGCATCGTGGATCGAGGTCGCGTACAGCGACACGGGATCGAGTTCGGCGGCCTGCGCCGAAGACGTCGACGCCGCGAGCGGTCCAACATACGCAGCAGCGAATCCGGCGACTGCCAAAACGGCGAACGTCGCCATGACGCCGCGGCGACGCGACCACCGCGCGGGCTGCTGAGGTCGTGCGCGAGCGGCGGCCCGCGAGAGCGGAGCAATCGCGCGGGGCTCCTGGGGGACCAGATCAGCTTCGGAAGTCACAGTTCCCCGATTCTAGCGGGCACCCCGTGCCGTGTCATGCGAGGCCGCTCACACGACCGCCAGCATGACCTCGACGATGGCATCGAGCACGGCATCGACCTGAGCTTCGCTGTACCCGCGGCGCTGCATGCGGAACGCGACCGTGCGGATCTGCTCCACCGATACGGCCTCGCCCGTCTCGAGGAAGCCCGCTATCCGATCGGCGACGAGATCGACCTCGTCGATGCGGTAGCCGTAACGCAACGGTCCCGTGCGCGAGAAGCGGTGCCCCCGAGGTCGCGTCAAGCGGTCGAGGATCTCCTGACCGAGCTGGCGAGACTGGCTCACCCAGGCGCGTGCGCCCGCGCGCGCAAGCGCGCGCTCCCGCTCGCGCGCGGCGAAGGCATCCTCGACGCGGCCGAGAGCGGCGTCGACGGAGAGGACCTGATACCCGCGCGTGACGAGTGGAAAGGCGACTGTGCGGATCACGCCGGCATCCACATCGGTCTCATCGTCGGACTCGAAGGCGTCACGCGCCCGCGCGAGGAAGGCGTCCACCGCGGCGGGTGAATACCCCTTCGTCCGCCCGCTCGCGAGCGGGAAGGGCGACGCCTCCGACATCGGCTGATCGGTCATGAACCCACCAGTGGGAAGAAGAGGACGTACATCGCGAGCGCGGCGGGCGCCGACGGGAGGATCGAATCGAGGCGGTCCAGCACGCCGCCGTGCCCGGGCAGCCACGAGCTCATGTCTTTGATGCCGAGGTCGCGCTTGATCATCGATTCCCCGAGATCCCCGAGGGTGGCGGAGACGAGCATGACGAGCCCGAACACGACACCGGTCCACGCCGGCGAGTGGAGCACGAAGATGGCGAAGAGGGTGGCGGCGGCAGCCGCTGCCACCGCCGCCCCGGCGAACCCTTCCCACGTTTTCTTCGGGCTGATGCGCGGCGCCATCGGGTGGCGCCCGAGCGCCAGGCCGGTGGCATAGGCACCCGTGTCGGCGGCGACAACCGTGACGATCATCGCCAACAACCAGTACTCGCCCTGATCCTGGCGCAACAGCACGAGCGTGAAGCCCGCCAGGAAGGGGACGTAGATCTGGATCAATCCGGCGACGAGCACGTCCGAGAGCACTTCGCCATAGGTGCGCCCGTCGGCAGCGGCCATCTGCGCCAGAAGGCGCCACACGATCACGAAGGCCACGGCGACGAAGGTCAGAACCCAGTGCGTCCAGTGATCGAGGAAGAAGCCTGACGCCGTGATCACGAGCGCGGCGGCGAGGTGCGGCCAGACGTCGACGCGACGCCCGGACGTCTGCAGCGCGCGCGAGAATTCGTACACGCCCAGCAGGCAGACCGGGAGCGCGAAGAGCAGGAAGAGCCACTTGACGAACAGGAGCGTTCCGAGCACCACCGCGCCGATCGCGAGCGCGATCAGGGTCGCCAGCAGCAGATTGCGTCCGGTGCGTTCGTTGATCCTGTCTTGAACCTGCTCGAAGTCCGCACGCGCCTTGCCGACCTGCTGCTCGAGCTCGCTGCGGGCGGCGCGAACCTGCTCGTGGAACGACGGATTGGTCTCGGCCGCCGGTCGCGCAGACAGATGGGCGGGAGCGACATCGTCCGTCGCTGCTGAGTCCGAAGGATCGGTCATCGGCGGATCTCAGACCTCGAGGAGTTCGGCCTCTTTGCGCTTGAGCGCCTCATCGATCTCGTCGACGTACGTGCGGGTGAGGACGTCCAGTTCCTTCTCCCCACGCGCGAGATCGTCTTCGCCCACGTCACTCTTGAGTGCGTCGAGTTCATCCTTCGACTTGCGGCGGATGCCGCGGAGATGCACCTTGGCATCCTCGCCCTTGTTGCGAACGATCTTCACGTATTCCCTGCGGCGATCCGCTGTCAGCTCGGGCAGCGTGACACGGACGATGTTGCCGTCGTTCGTCGGATTGGCTCCGATGTTCGGAGTGTCGCGGATGGCCTGCTCAATAGCCTTGAGCGCCGACTTGTCGTAGGGCGTCACGATGAGGGTGCGCGCCTCGGGGTTGCCCAGCGAGGCGAGCTGTGCCAGCGGCGTCGGCGAACCGTAGTAGTCGACCAGGATCTTCTGGAAGAGCTGAGGATTCGCGCGTCCAGTGCGGACGGTCGCGAAGTCCTCCTTCGCGGCTTCTACCGCCCTCGCCATGCGCGTTTTCGTGTCTGCCAGGATCTCGCCGATCACGGTCACTCCATTCGTCGGTACGTCCTGGTAAGTCTACTGCCGGGTGCTCCCGGAGCTCAGACCGTGACGAGCGTGCCGATCGGCTCGCCCAGGAGCGCGCGGGTGACATTGCCCGCCGGCTCCATGCCGAACACCCGCATGTCGATGCCGTTGTCCATGCACAGGCTGAAGGCCGTCGAGTCCACGACCTTGAGACCGCGCTGCAACGCGTCCTGGTAGGTGATGCGGTCGATCTTGGTGGCGCCGGCGTGCTTCTTCGGGTCGGCCGTGTAGACCCCGTCGACGCCGTTCTTGGCCACCAGCACCTCGTCGGCGCCGATCTCCAGCGCGCGCTGGGCCGCGACGGTGTCGGTGGAGAAATACGGCAGACCCGCGCCGGCGCCGAAGATCACCACGCGCCCTTTCTCCATGTGCCGCTCAGCGCGCCGAGGGATGTAGGGTTCGGCAACCTGCGTCATCGCGATCGCGGACTGTACGCGGGTGGCCGCTCCCGCCTGCTCCAGGAAGTCCTGCAGTGCGAGGGCATTCATGACGGTACCGAGCATGCCCATGTAATCGGCGCGGCCACGGTCCATGCCGCGCTGGCTCAACTCGGCGCCGCGGAAGAAGTTGCCGCCGCCGACGACGATGGAGATCTCGACCCGGCCGGTGGCCGCGGCGATCTCGCGCGCGATCTGACCGACGACATCCGGATTCACGCCCAGCTGGCCACCGCCGAAGGCCTCGCCGGACAGCTTCAGAAGGACGCGCCGGCGTCCGGTGTGCTCATCGATCACGCGGGTTCCTCTTCTCGGATGCAGACTATCGAAGTCATGCGCATGGAAAGGGCCCGCATCCGGGGATGCGGGCCCCTTTTCGGCACCTCAGGCGCCGACCTTGAAGCGTGCGAAGTCGGTGACAGTGATGCCTGCGGACTCGGCAACCTTGCCGACGGACAGCTTGTTGTCTTTCGCATAGTCCTGATCGAGCAAGGCGACCTGCTTGAAGAACGCGCCGACGCGACCCTCGACGATCTTCGGCAGCGCCGCCTCGGGCTTTCCCTCATTGCGGGAGATCTCGGTGACGATCTCGCGCTCCTTGTCGACCTCGGCTGCGGGGACGTCCTCGCGTGAGAGGTAGGTCGGGTTGGCGAACGAGATGTGCTGCGCGATGCTGCGCGCGGTTTCGGCATCCGCACCGGAGTAGGCGACCACGACTCCGATCTGCGGAGGCAGATCCTTGCTGGTCTTGTGCAGGTAGATCTCGAATGCGTCACCGGTGAGCGTACGTGCGCGACGGAGCTCGACCTTCTCGCCGAGAATCGCGGCCTCGCCCGAGATGAGGTCGGCCACGGACTGGCCGCCGGCATCCGCGGCAAGAGCGGATTCGACTGTCTCTGCGCCTACGGCGGCCGCTGCTGCCAGCACCTTGTCGGCCAGTGCGATGAACCGCTCGTTCTTCGCGACGAAGTCGGTCTCGGTGTTCAGCTCGATGATCGTCACCTTGCCGTTCACTTCAGCGGCGGCGACGAGGCCCTCACTGGTGGACCGGTCGGCGCGCTTCGCGTTGCCCTTCGCGCCCTTGAGACGCAGGATTTCAACGGCCTTCTCGAGGTCGCCGTCGGCCTCTTCGAGCGCCTTCTTGGTGTCGACCATTCCCGTGCCGAGCTGCTCCCGCAGCGTCTTGATATCAGCGATGGTGAAGTTTGCCATGGGTGGCGGCTCCTTGGTTGTGGTGAGTTCTCGTGGATGTACCGTGGCGGAATTACTCCGCGGCTTCCTTGACTGCTTCCGCGGCCTCGTCCTGCACGGGTGCTGCCTCGTCCGATCCGGACGCGATGGTTTCGACCTCGACCTCGACCACGTCCTCGGCAGCGTCGGTGACGGGCTGCTCGAGCAGCTCGAGTTCCCAATCGGCCAGGGGCTCGGCATCCTGTGCCTCTTCACTCGGCTGGTGACGCTGGATGAGGCCCTCGGCGGCGGCGTCGGCGATGATGCGGGTCAGCAGGCCGACCGAGCGGATCGCGTCGTCGTTGCCGGGGATCGGGAACTGGAACTCGTCGGGGTCGGCGTTCGTGTCGAGAATGCCGATCACGGGGATGCCGAGCTTCTTCGCCTCGTCGATGGCAAGGTGCTCGCGCTTCGCGTCGACGACCCAGATGGCCGACGGGGTCTTCTGCAAGTTGCGGATACCGCCGAGCGACTTGTGCAGCTTGTCGAGCTCACGCTTCTTCAGCAGGAGCTCCTTCTTGGTGAAGCCGCTCTCCGCCGGGTTCTCGAAGTCGAGCTCCTCGAGCTCCTTCATGCGAGCCAGACGCTTGGAGACCGTCTGGAAGTTCGTCAGCAATCCACCCAGCCAGCGCTGGTTGACATACGGCTGGCCGACGCGCGTCGCCTGCTCGGCGATGACTTCCTGAGCCTGCTTCTTCGTGCCGACGAACAGAACCGTGCCGCCGTGGGCGACGGTCTCGCGGACGTACTCATAGGCCTTGTCGATGAATCCCAGCGACTGCTGCAGGTCGATGATGTGGATGCCGGAGCGCTCCGTGAGGATGAATCGCTTGACCTTCGGGTTCCACCGGCGGGTCTGGTGTCCGAAGTGGACGCCGCTGTCGAGCAGCTGGCGAATGGTGACGACGGCCATGGCCGTTCTCCTGTTCCGGCGCGCGGGGGCGCCCTTTCGGTTGTCCTCGCCGGACCGGACGGTCGCAGCGAGCCTGGTGCCCGGCGCACACCCACCCACCGCCGGAGCGGGGGGACCTGGGATGTGGATGCCGCGATGCGAGAACCGATCGTCCTCGCGGTGCTATGGGCACGCGGAGTCACCCCGACAAGCGGGATGCCCTCTCAGTGTATCAGCCGCGGAGCTTCCTCCCCCGTCGATCGCCGGGCGCAGTTCTCCACCGATCGCGCCGCTCACGCGTGCAGCGCAGTGGTGCCCGGCAAAGCTGTCCGACATGCGATCGATCGCCGTCGTGCTGCTTGTCGCCGTGCTCTGCGTCACGGGTGCTGCCCCGCCCGCGGCGGCCGTCATCCCGCTTGCCACCGGCCGAGAAGGCTGGCAGTGGCCGGTCGATCCGGTGCAGGTGACCGAGCCCTATCGCGCACCCGCGCACAGCTATGGTCCGGGGCACCGTGGCATCGATCTCGCCGTGTCGCCCGGCACAGCGATCGTGGCGCCGGCCGCGGGGGTCATCGCGTTCGCGGGAAGCGTCGCAGGGCGTCCGCTGCTCACGATCGATCACGGCCACGGCCTCGTCACAACGCTCGAACCCGTGACGGCAAGCCTGCCGGTGGGTGCGCCGGTGCGCGCCGGCGAGGCCGTCGCGGCGGCGGCATCCGGCGGGCACGCGGTCGGCGGCACCGTCCATTTCGGAGTCCGGGAGAACGGCGAATACATCAACCCGATGCTGCTCGTGAGCGCGATTCCACGGGCGGTCCTGCTGCCGTGCTGCTGACGTCTGGTTCGCACGCCGCGTGCTCACGCGCGGGGATGGGCGAGGCGATAGCTCGCCGTCAGCTTCTCGGCGGAGACGTGAGTGTAGATCTGGGTGGTTCCGAGACTCGCGTGACCGAGCATCTCTTGCACCGTGCGGAGGTCCGCACCGCCATCGAGCAGATGCGTCGCGGCGGAATGCCGGAGCGAGTGCGGACCCACCGTCGTCGCGCCCAGCGCCGGGGCGACCGTGCGCGAGACGATCTCGTAGGCCGATCGTGCGCCCAGGCGCCCTCCACGCACACCGAGGAACACGGCGGGGGTACCGGCGCCACGGGCGGAGAGTGCGGGGCGGCCGCGGACAAGATACGCGTCGAGTGCGTCGGAGGCCGGGCCCCCGTAGGGCACGACCCGCTCCTTGCCGCCCTTGCCGAGCACCCGCACCGTGCGGCGGGCGCGGTCGAGGTCGGCGAGTTCGGTCCCGCAGATCTCGGCGACGCGCAATGCGGCCGCATACAGCAACTCGAGCAGCGCCGCATCGCGGAGGGCGACGGGGTCACCGTCGGCGGCACGCTCACGCGCCGCGTCGAGCACAGTGCTCATGGTGGCAGCGGTGGCAACGGTGGGCAGCGTGCGACCTCGCTTGGGAGCCACGAGGCGCAGGCTGGGATCGATCGCGATGAGCTGTTCCTCGGTCGCCCACGCGAACATCCCCCGCACCGACGCGGTGCGGCGTGCGAGTGTCGAGCGGGCATCACCGCGCTGCGTCGCGCGCCACAACCACTCGCGGAGCATCTCGAGGTCCACATCGGTCACGTCGGGATCTCCCAGCGATTCCGCGAGGTCCCGCAGATCACTGCGGTACGCACGCACCGTCGCGGGCGCCAGCCGGCGCACGTGTGTGAGGTCGTGGGCCCACGCGGCCGCCGCCTCCGAGATTCGCATAGCACCAGCATGCCCTCCGGGCTGACCCGACGACGTCGGCCACACCGTCATTCTCCGGGGCCGCGCCGCCATCCCTCGCCCCATCGCGTGACGGTGCCCTCCAGCTCCAGCAACCCGAGCAGTGCTGCGGCATCGGCGACCGAGAACCCGCTACGACGTGCGACGTCGACCGTCGACCGCGCGGATCGGCTCGTCAACGCATCGAGGATGCGGCTGCGCTCCCCCGTGTAGTCCCTCGCATCGAACAGCGCGCCATCGAACTGTTCGACGTCACCGGCGCCGAGCATCTCCCGCACATCCGCGGGACCCGTGATGCACACCGCATCCAACTCGCGGAGCAGGCGATGGCACCCGGCCGAGGTGGCACTGGTCACCGCTCCGGGTACCGCGCCGAGCGGGCGTCCGAGTTCGGCGGCGTGATGGGCCGTGTTCAGCGCGCCCGACCGCCACCCCGCCTCGACGACGACGGTCGCGTCCGAGAGTGCTGCGATCAGCCTGTTGCGGCCGAGGAAGCGCCACTTGGTCGGCGACGACCCGCACGGAACCTCGGCGACGACGACCCCCTGGCGCGCGACGCGGTCGATGAGATCTCGATGTCCAGCCGGGTAGGGCCGTTCCACGCCGCCGGCGAGTACAGCGATCGTGGAGCCGCGGACCGACAGCGCCCCCCGGTGCGCGGCGCCGTCGATCCCGTAGGCTGCGCCCGAGAAGACGGCGATCCCTGATGATGCACACTCGGCCGCCAGATCAGTCGCGACATGCTCACCATATGCCGACGCCGCACGCGCGCCGACGAGGGCGACCGCGACCTTGGGCGCCAATTGGGCGATATCCCCGAGCGTCCAGAGGCACAGTGGCGCGTGCGCGCCCAGATCGGTCAGCCGCACCGGCCACGCCGCGTCCTCGGGCGTGATGAGGCGTACACCGGCTCGGCGCGCCGTATCCAATGCCTGCCTGTGATCGCCGCGCCGCGGCTGCCAGCGCGCTCGTCCGGCGCTCAGCGCAGCAGAGCTCAGACCGGCCTGCGCCGCCGGAGCCTCTGCGGACGAATCACCCACCGCGATTTCGAGTGCCCGCACGGCGCCGAAGGTCGCGACGAGGGCACCGGCCACGCCGTCGCCGGGTTCGGTGAGCGTCGACCAGAGCGCGCGCGCGTAGGCCGTCACTGCCGCCGTATCATCATCGACGTCGACGAGTGCGCCGAGCGCGGCGCGCGCCACCGAGGGGCGCAGGTCGATATCGCTCATGCGAGAGCTCCCTTCTTCAGGTAGAGCGCGCGCCCGATGTCCGCCACCGAGAGGCGCTCGCGACCGGCCAGATCCGCGACGCTCCAGGCCACGCGGAGCACCCGGTCGTAGCCGCGCAGCGTCAGCGAGCCGCGGTGCAGCGCGGCATCCAGCGGCCGCCGGATCGCGGGCTCCGGTGCCATCGGTCCGGTCCGCAGCCAGGAACCGGATACCTGCGCGTTCATGCGCCACGGCGTGCCGCGCAACCGCGCCAGTGCGCGCTCGCGCGCCTGGGCGACCAGCTCGCGCGCGTGCGCCGTGGTGATGGTCGCGACATCCGCATCCGCGCGCCGCGCGACCGCGACCCGCTGCAGCGAAAGTTCGATGTCGATGCGATCCAGCAGCGGACCGGACAGCTTCCCGAGATACCGGCGGATGGACAGCGAGGGGCACACGCACTCCCCGCCCGGCACGCCGTAATTGCCGCAGGGGCAGGGATTGGTCGCCAGGATGAGCTGGAATCGGGCCGGGAAGGTCGCACGGAATCCGGCGCGATGGATCTCGATATCCCCGCTCTCCAGGGGCTGCCGCAGCGCGTCCAGCGCCTGGCCGCCGAACTCGCCCGCCTCATCCAGGAAGAGCACGCCACCACTCGCCCGCGCGATCGCGCCCGGGCGCACGGTGCGACTGCCGCCGCCGACCAGCGCCGCGACGCTTGCCGAGTGGTGCGGAGCCTCGAACGGCGGAGTCCGACTGAGACCGGGCACGGGCAGCCCGGCGAGCGAACGGAGCGAAGCGGCCTGCAGCGCCGCCTCATCGTCGAGGTCAGGGAGGATGCCCGGCAGCCGCCGAGCAAGCATCGTCTTGCCGGCTCCGGGCGGCCCGCTCATCAGGACGTGATGGCCGCCCGCCGCGGCGACGACGAGGGCATCCACCGCGTCTTGCTGACCGATCACGTCGGCCAGGTCGAGTCGTTCGACCGATGGGGCGACCTCGACGGTGGCGATCGGCACGGGAGCGAGGCCGGCGTCCTCAACGTCCAGACCGTGGTGGCGGGCGACATCGCGCAGATCGACCGCGCCGGTGACCTCGACACCCGACACCAGTTCGGCTTCAGCGCGATTGGCATGGGGGACGACCACGCGCCGCATTCCCGCTCGTGCGGCCGCGCGCACCGCCGGCAGCACACCGGGAACGGGACGCAGACGCCCGTCCAAGCCCAGTTCGCCGATGTGCACGGTAGACGCGAGCGAAGCGGCATCCATCGCCCGCACCGTGGCGATCGCGGAGATCGCGATCGCCACGTCGAGCCCCGATCCCTGCTTCGGAAGGCTCGCCGGGGACAGATTCACCGTGAGTTTGCGGCGCGGAAGCGGCAGGTCGCTGTTGGAGCACGCGTTGTGCACGCGCTGATGGGCTTCGCCGATCGCCTTGTCCGCCAACCCGATGATCTGGAATCCCGGGACCTGGTTCGACAGGTCGGCCTCGACTTCGACGAGGTCGCCGCGCAGTCCCGAGAGCACGACGCCCCAGGTACGCCCGAGCGTCATCGCAGGTCCACCAGGTGCTCGAGGATGGCCGTCGCCGGATCCTCCCCCGTGACTCCGATGACGTCGAGTCGCAGGCGCCGGCCGCGAGCAAGATCAGGGTGAGCTGTCACCCACGTGCAGGCAAGCCGCCAGAGGCGATCGCGCTTGCGCTTGTCGACGGCGTCGAACGGATGGCCGAACCACTCGGTGCGTCGCGTCTTGACCTCGACGACAACGAGATCACGCCCGTCGACGGCGACGATGTCGAGCTCACCGGCTGCGCACCGCCAGTTGCGGTCGACAACCGTGAACCCCTGATCCTGCAGATGCCGCGCCGCGCGATGCTCGCCTGCGCGACCGCGGTCGTCCTTTTGTGCCATGAGAGCAGGGTGCTCGCGTCGGCGAACGCCCGCCCTCGAACACGACCGATCGGTGGACAGTCGCGAAGATCAGCCGCCTGGGGAGAGGGCGATGGAGTCGCCTCAGGAATCGAGCGACAGCTCGTCCGGCAGCTGGAAGTCACGGCGCTGAAGCTCTTCGACGTTGACATCCTTGAAGGTCAACACCCGGACGGACTTCACGAAGCGGTCCGCGCGGTAGATGTCCCATACCCAGACGTCCGTCATCGAGATCTCGAAGTAGAAATCGTGCTCGGTGTCGCGACGCACGACGTTGACGTCGTTGGCGAGATAGAACCGACGCTCGGTCTCGATCACGTACTGAAACTGCGACACCACGTCGCGGTACTCCTTGTAGAGCGCCAGTTCCAGCTCGCGGTCGTAGTCCTCGAATACTTCGTCGTCCATGGTCTTTCCAGTCTAGATGTCGCCGAGTCGGAACAGCGTCGGAGCGTCCGTGATAGCCCACGACGCCCGGTGGTGGGGGCTCAGCCCATGTGCGCGGATCGCTTCGCGATGCGCGGGGCTCGCGTAACCCTTGTTGCGCGCCCAGCCGTAGACAGGCTGCTCATCATGAAGCCTCACCATCAGCTCGTCACGGGCGACCTTGGCGAGGACGGATGCCGCCGCCGCGGACGCGCAGTCGCGGTCGGCCTTGATGATGGGCTGCACGCGGAGACCGGCACCGCCGGCCGGGGTGATGTAGTCGTGGTTTCCGTCGAGAATGACCACGGCATCCTCCGGCACGACGACGCACGTCCTCAGATCAGCGATCGCCCGAACCGCCGCCAAGCCCAGTGCGCGGATGATCCCGACTTCGTCGATCTCTCGCGCAGACGCCCACCCGACGCTCGATGCAGGCACCCACCCCGCGGCGCGTGCAGCCACGGCAGGCCGGTGGTGCTCCGCGACCAGCTTCGAGTCACGCAGCCCCTCGGGGATCCGGCGGCGCGCTGCCGCGGCATCCATCACGACTGCACCAACCGCGACCGGCCCCGCCACTGCACCGCGTCCAACCTCGTCGCACGCGATGATCAGCGTGTGCTCACGCAGGAGCCGACGTTCGACCGTGAGCCGCGGCATCACGACCGTCATCGCGGCGCCGGGGTCCCGTCGAAGACATCGTGGTGGAAGTCGAGCAAGCCGAATCTGGTCAGCGGCCACGTCGTCAGAAAGGCCCGACCGACGACATTGTCGATTGGAACGAAGCCCCGCGACGGCTGGTCCACGTTGTAGCGGGAGTCCCGCGAGTGGTCGCGGTTGTCGCCGAGCACCCACAGGGAGCCGACCGGAACGGTGACGTCGAACGGCATCACCTCGGGTGCGCTCTGACCCGCCGCGAGGTTGAGGTAGGAGGTCTCATCGATCGGCGTCCCGTTGACCGTGATCTGCCCCAGCGCGTTGCAGCACACGACGCGGTCTCCGCCGATGCCGATGATCCGCTTGATCAGATGATCCTTGCTGTCCGACGCCGAAATGCCCACGATCGACATCAACCAGTCGACCGCCTGTACCGCGACGCTCTGCGCGGGCTCCACTTGGACCGGAAGCCAGCCGCCGGGATCGCGGAAGACCACGATGTCGCCACGGTCGTAGCCGCCGAACCGCGGCGTCAGCTCATCGACGAGAATCCGATCGTTGATCTGCAGCGTCTGCTCCATCGATCCGGAAGGGATGTAGAACGAGCGCACGAGAAACGTCTTGATGAGGAACGAGACGACAACGGCGACGACCAGGATCACCAGAACGTCGCGCACGAGCGACCACCCGCCGCGACGACGCGCTTCAGGCCGCGCGTCACCGGCGGTGATCTCGGAGGTCATTCGCGTCCTTCTGTGGGCAGATCCGCGGAGAAGGGGGAGGAAGGAAGGAAGGAAGAAGGAAGAAGGAAGAAGGAAGCGTGACTCAGCGGTCGCGCTTCTCCTTGATCTT